>Ga0163150_10005773_pt1 | contig 15582 bp, 12 predicted proteins | sample OliLakLV19P2IB_FD_148628 | JGI IMG/M metagenome (GOLD analysis project Ga0163150, IMG submission 148628) | Freshwater microbial mat bacterial communities from Lake Vanda, McMurdo Dry Valleys, Antarctica - Oligotrophic Lake LV.19.P2.IB | ecosystem: Environmental > Aquatic > Freshwater > Lake >...
GTGCAGCGACTCGGCGGGCGAATGGTGTGGCAAGGCGGCGGTGGCGATTGTCTCGGGCGTAACCTGGTCGGGCCGAAATTCGCCGCCCACCTGGCCCGCACGAAAGACGATTACGCGGTCCGAGTTTTCCATCACTTCCGGCAGATCGGAGCTGATGAGCACGACCGCTGCGCCACAAGCAGCCAGTTCTCGCAGCAGCCGGTGGATTTCGGCCTTCGCGCCCACGTCGACACCCCGCGTGGGTTCATCCAGAGTCAACACGTTGGGTCGGGTCAGCAGCCAGCGCGCCAGCACGACCTTCTGCTGATTTCCACCCGAGAGCTGGCCGATCGGCTGTTCCGGATCGCGACACTTGACGTCGAGCGCCGCGATCTGCCGTTGAGTGGCGGTTCGCTCGAGCACGGCGCTAGCCAAGGGACCGCGGGCCAGCGATCGCAGGGCGCTAAGCACCATGTTGGCTCGGACCGACAGGTCGCGAAAGATTCCCTGTCTCAGCCTATCTTCGGGCAAGTAGGCAAGACCGGCCGCCACGGCTTCCGCAGGACTGCGGATCGTGACCAGTTTCCCATCGATCGTCAGACTGCCGCCACTGGGTCTTTCAAGGCCGAACACGGTACGGGCAAATTCGCTGCGGCCGGAACCGACAAGGCCGTAGATTCCCAACACTTCGCCCGCATAGGCAGTCATGCTGATGTCGGAGAATCGGCCGTCAGCCGCGGAGAAATCTTGAACCTGCAGCCGGGCCTGGCGCACCACTGGCATCGCGCGCGAGACGTTGACAATCATGCTTTCGGCCCGCTGGCGGCCAACCATGTGACGCACGACTTCGCTTGGGTTCGTGGCCTGGCGTGGGCCAGTCCACACGCGCTGTCCGTCGCGCAGCACCGTAATGCGGTCAGCGATCTGAAAAATTTCTTCTTGGCGGTGTGAAATGTAAATGACGCCCACGCCCGACGACTTGAGCCGCTGGATCTGTGTGAACAACCAGTTGCTTTCTTCGGCGGTCAGGGCGCTGGTGGGTTCGTCGAGCACTAACACGCGGGCCCGCTGCATCACTGCGGCGGCGATTTGAGTCATGTGCCGCTCGGCAACGCTCAAGCGGCCTGCGGGTTGCCGAATCTCGATGGGCTCGCCCAAGAGTGCGACGGCTTGTTGGGCGTCGTCATAGATTTGTTGCCAGCGCACCCAGCCAACGGGACCGCTCGGCAGTCCTTGTTCCAAGGCCATGTTTTCGGCTACGGACAAACTGCCGAACAGCTCGGCTTCCTGATGTACCGTCACAATGCCGTGCCGTCGCGCCTCAATCGGATTGGCCCAAGCAACGGGCTGTCCGTGGATCGCCATGACGCCAGAGTCCGGCGCCAAGAGTCCAGAAATGATATTGATCAGCGTGCTCTTGCCCGCTCCATTTTCGCCGACGATGGCGTGTACTTCACCGGCTGCCAGGTCGAAGGAGACGCCGTCCAAGGCCAACACGCCCGGAAACCGGCGTGTGATGTCGATCAGTTCAAGCAGCGGGGGAGTGGGTTCGTGCACGAAGGCGCGGACGAAAAGAATGATGGAACGGGGGCCGCGAGCGATCCATCGTACTGTCCGGCACGGAGCGCGGGCAATTCAATTGTTGCGGGACTGGCCGCGAGCGCTAGTTCTCAGCCTTGGCCGGAGTCTCAGCGGGCGGCGCGGCATCCTTCTCAACGGGGGCGGCGGCGCTGTCGGCCGGTTTCTCGGCGGGCGGAGCTGGTTTGAGTTTTTCCAGCTCGCGTTTGGCAACGATTAGATCTTGTTGAGCCGATTTGTCGTCGGGATTGGCCGCCGCCAGTTGCTCGCGAATTTCGACGGCCCGCTGAAACGAAGCCGCGGCCGCGTCGTTCTCCTTGGCAGTCTTTTGCAGCCGTCCGGCGGCCATCAGAGCTTCGGCCAGGCGGGCTTTATAGTCGTTATTGGCCGGTTGCTCACGCGACAATTGTTCGAGGATATCTCGCGCGCGTAGCCACTGTTCCAGAGACAAGGCGTTGCGACCACCCATCGACAGCAAATTGCACGATGCCTTCAAAAATGCCGCCAGATCATCGCGTATGCCGACGGATTGCGGGTGTTGTACAGACGCTTCGCCTAGCACGTCAATCACGCCGGTGAGCGACGTGATGACGCCAAGCCCTCGCAATTGAAAGTTTCCACCGCCATTTTTGGGGTTAAGCCACTCCGAGGGAGCCGCCACTTTCAAGATCGGCGTTTGCATCTCGGGATAGGCATCCGCATCGGCGCCGGACGCCAGGAGTTGTCGCAGCACGAAAAGCCCTTCCGCCAGGGAGTCCGACGACTCTTTGAGGGCCAATTTGGCTCGCAGCCCGGCCAGGTGGAAGTGAGCCGAGGCCACTTGGGATAGAGCTTTCTTGTCGCCGGCGTGAGTCGTCAAAAACTGCTCATAATAATCAACGGCGGGCTTGAGTAATGCCTGGCGCACAGGCTCCATCTTCGAGCCTTTGAGCTCTGAATTGGTGCACACGGCGAGCATCACCTGTTCGAGCGCTTTCGAGGTCTGTTGGAAATCGTCCTGGGCTTGCGCGCGTTCTTTGGCCATTTGCAATGCCACATACGTCGAAGCGGTCGAAATCGTCGCCATCGCTACGAACAGCAGCGAAACGACGAGCAACCCCATCCGCGAGCGGTCCGGTTTGGCTGTCGATGGCGACCGATCCTTGGGTTCGACGGACGCCGGAGTTTCACTCTGGGTAGCTGCCATGAAAGCACTCGTAGGGAAATGGACCGATGGAGAATCAAAAGCCCATTCTCGCTGGCGCGGAACCCCGAGTCAAATTGGACCCCTGAAACAGCCTGGTTCAGGGGGTAATCTCAGCGCGGAGTTCGGCAGTGCGGCGTATTTCGAAGATCGAGATCGTCAGTGGCGTGCCGGCATCAATCACCGGAGTCTGTTCGACACGTTGAGCCTGCAGCCCCATTTTCGAGCATTCCTCGATCAGGCCAGGCGCGTTACGCCGGCCCGGATCGGACAACAAGCCCACGCCGCCGGGAGCCAGGGTTGCTAAAAACGCGGCGGCGATCAACGCGGCTTGGTGTTTCTCATAGAGCACGTCAGATGCCGCCACAACATCGAATCGCCCCAAGTCACGGGGCAATTTGCGCCAATCGACCAATCGAGTATCAAGGCGGCGCAGGCCGTGCCGCGCCATATTGGCGGCGGTAAACTCGAGCGCTTCGGCATAATAGTCGGTGGCCAACACTCGATAGCCGGCTTGTGCTGCCGCCACGCTCACCAGTCCGATGCCGCAGCCAAGCTCCAGTAGCCGCTGCCCGTCGCCCGACTCGCGCGCGATGCGCTCGGCCAACACCTGGGCACTGGGCCAGCACTCGGCCCAATAGGGAATTCGGTCGTCGAGATTGAAATCTTCCTCGCTGATCAGATCGTCGATGTTCCGCGGCCGCAGCAAATCGTACTGGCGGCCGGCCACGCTCAACTTTGTGCTGGCCAGCTCGAAGCGCCGGCGCAGAGTTTCGGGCGGCTCGATTTGCCCCAGAGGTGCTCCATCACGGGTCGAAGATGTCACGGTCGCTCTCGCAGTGGGATTACTTTTTGAGAGTGATCGGCAACTGGTCGATTTTGGCGGCCAGGATGAAGTCGTTTTCTGAAAGACCGCCGATCGCGTGCGTATACAACTCGATCGCCACGTTGCGATAGCTCTCCAAGTGCAGGTCGGGGTGATGACCGTCGGCCTCGGCCACTTCGGCCACGCGATTGAAGAAGTCGAGGCCAGCCATGAAATTCTTGACGACCCAGTCTTTGCGAATGCGCTCGCCTTCATGGGTCAGCCGCCATCCATTGAGGCTGGCCAACTGGGCGCGGCTCTCTTCGAGCGAATACTTCGGCACGCCCCCTTCGCAGGGCACGCACTTTTTTTGAACCAATTGTTCCGGCGTTTGGGTATTCATCGAATCAACTTCCTCTCAACCTTCTCAAGGCACCAGGCGTTGCCGAAAACCGCGGCAATCGTGGGCCCACGAGACGTATTATCGCGCAGGCGGGCGGCGAGTCAAATGCGTCCCCCAAAGGGGAAGGCACAACGTCCCAGCACGCGGCGGGACTTGTCGCGGTCGCACTTCGGGCGTAGCCTGCACGTATGAACGCACCCGAGTTGCCGCCAAACGATCGAATGGAATCGCGCCTCGTCGAGTTGGAAACGCTCACCATGTACTTGCAGCGCACGCTAGGTGAGTTGGATCAGGTCGTCTTGGCGCAGCAAAAGCGCATCGAAGGCCTGGAGCGAGAAATAGCGCGACTGAAAAGCGGTCTGGATGCCGTGTCAGGTTCGATTGCCGACGTGCGAGATCCGGCGGAAGAGAAGCCGCCGCACTACTAGAAGTGACCGTCGAGTTCTTAGGCGGTCAGGTGCGGCACGAGCATGACTTTTTCGACCAACTCCAGCAGCACCGGCGCATCGAACGGTTTTCGCACATAGTAGGTGCCGCCGGCCGCGTGCGAGCGGCGAATGATGTCGGGCACCTGGGCGGCCGACAGGTACATGACCGGCACTTCGGCCATGTTAGCTTGTTGCTTGAGCTGCTCGCAAAGCGTCAGGCCACTGTGTCCGGCCAGATTGAGGTCGGCGATGATCAAATCGGGAATGTTCTGGTGAACGGCTTCGCCAGCCGAGCGAGCATCGTGGGCACAGTGGCAGCGGTAGCCGGCCCCTTCCAAAACGCCCGAAATCTGCTGCAGGACGCCAGCTTCGTCATCGATCGCCAGCACCGTGATCTGCGAATTATTCATTTTCATCGCCCACTTCTCTGTTCTGATTGCCAATCTCAAGCTTTCCGACGCACCTCTCCTGGGCGATGCCATCATTGCAGACAGCACATCGCTCATAGATATATTCGACTATGGGGCTCGATTTTCTTCACGTGATTTTTCCAGGCTAAGCAAGCGATTATTCTTGACTACCGGGAATAACCGTTAAAACCCGCGCAGCAGGCTGGAAACCGGGCGCTTCGCGGGTGTCGCTCAACAAGCAAGGCCGCTCGGGCAACCAGACTGCGAATGCCTAAGATGGGGTGCGCGGGACCATCGCCGCGTCGGAAGCGATGCGCTAGTTGCTTCCGTTAGCTACGGAAATCGTGTCATCTCGGTTCACGATGACGTACCCGGCGATGATCGATGCGCGTGAACTCATCATCGCGACACAAATACGCTTTTTATTTCCTGCGGTTCCTATCGCCAGGCGAAATCGCCAGCGTTGACGCTGGGCAGGTGGGTTACGCCCATCAGGAACTTATCGACGGCTCGCGCGGCTTCGCGCCCTTCGTGAATGGCCCACACGACCAGAGACTGTCCGCGACGCATGTCCCCCGCGGCAAACACGCCCTCGACGCTCGACATGTACTGGTCGTTGCATTTGACGTTGCCACGCGGGTCCAGCTCCAAACCAAGCTGTTCGATCGCCCCTTTGCGCTCGGGGCCGACGAAGCCCATTGCCAATAGCACGAGTTGAGCCGGCCAGATCTTTTCACTGCCCGGCACTTCCTGAAATGTCTGACGCCCGTTGGCGTCTTTGATCCACTCGACCTGCACGGTGCGCAGCGATTGCAGATGGCCCGATTCGTCGCCCAGGAATTCCTTGGTCTCGATGCTGAACTGCCGCTCGCAGCCTTCCTCGTGCGAGGTGCTGGTGCGGAAAATCAGCGGCCAGTAGGGCCAGGGGCTGTTCGAGGGACGCTCGCTGGCGCGCGGATATTGCCCCACGTCGGGCGGAGCCGGAAACAATTCGAATTGAGTCAGGCTCGCGCAGCCCTGACGATTCGAGGTGCCCGTGCAGTCGCTGCCCGTGTCGCCGCCGCCGATGACAATCACATGCTTGCCGGTCGCCAAAATCTGCGTGGCAAGTTTGTCGCCCTGGTTGACTTTGTTCTGCTGCGGCAGAAACTCCATGGCGAAATGGACGCCTTTGAGCTCACGCCCGGGAATCGCCAGATCGCGTGCATGCGTAGCTCCGCCGGTGAGCAGCAGGGCATCGTAGTCGCGACGCAGATCGTCGACGCTTACGTTGTCGCCGACGTTCGCATTGGTCTGAAACTCAACGCCTTCGGCACGCATCTGGTCGATGCGCCGCCAGACGCGCGATTTCTCGAGCTTGAAATCGGGAATGCCATACATCAGCAATCCGCCCGGTCGATCGGCACGCTCGAACACGGTCACGAAGTGGCCGGCTCGATTGAGTTGTTGAGCGGCCGCCAAACCCGCGGGACCACTGCCCACGACGGCGACTCGCTTTCCGCTGCGCGTGGCGGGAGGCTCGGGCACGATCCAGCCTTCGTCAAATCCGCGATCGGCGATCGACATTTCGATTTGCTTGATCGCCACCGGGTCTTCGTTGATGCCCAGCACGCAAGCCGACTCGCAAGGCGCGGGGCACACGCGGCCCGTGAACTCGGGAAAATTGTTGGTCGCGTGCAGCCGATCGACGGCCTCGCGCCAGTTGTTGCGATACACCAGGTCATTCCAATCGGGAATGATGTTTCCGAGCGGACAACCCGTATGGCAAAACGGAATTCCACAATCCATGCACCGGGCGCCCTGCGTCTGCAGATCTTCCGACGGCAGGATGGTCAGGAATTCGTTGTAATGCTTGAGTCGCTCCGCCACCGGCTCTTTGGGCACGTAGTTGCGGTCAAACTTCATAAACCCGCGCACATCACCCATGAGCCACCTCGAGCGTTCCATTCTGCTGCATCGCCAGCGTTTCCTCTTCCATTGCTTTGAGCGCGGCCTTGTAATCGGACGGCATGATTTTTACAAATTTCGAGGCCGCCACGGGCCAATTGTCGAGCACCCAACGGCCCCGGCTGCTTGAGGTGTATTCGACGTGCTTGCGAACCAGGTCGAGCACGGCTTGTTGATCGGCCGGGTCGCTCAGGTCTTCGATCTCGACCATTTCCTTGTTCACAAGCGCCGGAAACGTGCCGTCGACATCGAGCACATAGGCGATGCCGCCACTCATGCCCGCGGCAAAGTTGCGGCCGGTCTTGCCCAGGATGACCGCGCGGCCGCCGGTCATATATTCGCACCCGTGGTCGCCCACTCCCTCCACCACGGCCGAGGCGCCGCTGTTGCGAACGCAAAATCGCTCGCCGGCAATGCCACGCAAGTACATTTCGCCGCTGGTCGCGCCATAGAGCACGACGTTGCCGGCAATAATGTTGTCTTCAGCCACAAACGTGCTCTCGCGTGGCGGGTAGACGATGATCTTGCCGCCGGAGAGACCCTTGCCGCAGTAATCGTTCACGTCCCCCTCGACGCGGACGGTCACGCCATGCGCGCCAAACGCCAACAAGCTCTGACCAGCGCTGCCGCGGAAATTCAGTTGAATCGTATCGTCGTTCTTGAACCCCGCGCGACCGTACTTCTTGGTCACTTCGCTGGACAGGATCGTGCCGACCGTGCGATGCACGTTCTTGATCGGCAAGTCGACTTGAACCGGCTCTTCGCTTTCCAGAGCTGGCTTGCAGAGATCCAACAGCAGCGTCATGTCCATCGACTTGTCGAGACCGTGGTCTTGCGAATCAGCACAATAGGTGCGCACGTGATCGGGCATGTCGGGTTTGTGGAGTATTGAGGTGAAGTCGAGCCCCTTGGCTTTCCAATGGGCAATGGCCTGGCGCGCATCGAGGCGATCGACGCGCCCGACCATTTCGTTGATCGTGCGGAAGCCCAGCTCGGCCATGATCACGCGCAATTCTTCGGCAAGCAGGAAGAAATAATTGACGACGTGCTCCGGCTTGCCCGAAAACTTCTTGCGCAGCTCGGGATCTTGCGTGGCGACGCCGACCGGGCAGGTATTCAAATGACACTTGCGCATCATGATGCAGCCGATCGTCACCAGCGCTGCGGTGGCGATGCCCCATTCTTCGGCGCCCAGCATCGTGGCAATGGCCACGTCGCGGGCAGTGCGCAGTTGGCCGTCGGTTTGCACGACAATCCGCCCGCGGAGATCGTTGAGCACCAGCACCTGGTGCGTCTCGGCCAGGCCTAGCTCCCAGGGAGCTCCGGCATGTTTGATCGACGTTTGCGGGCTGGCGCCGGTGCCGCCGTCGTGGCCGCTGATCAACACGACGTCGCTCTTGCCCTTGGCCACGCCCGCGGCCACCGTGCCGACGCCAATTTCGGCGACGAGCTTAACCGAGATGCGCGCGTCGCGGTTCGAGTTTTTCAGATCGTGGATGAGCTGCGAAAGGTCTTCGATCGAATAGATGTCGTGATGCGGCGGCGGCGAGATGAGACCCACGCCGGGCGTGCTATAGCGGATGCGAGCGATTTCCTTGTCGACCTTGTGGCCCGGCAATTGACCGCCTTCGCCCGGCTTGGCGCCCTGCGCCATCTTGATTTGCAATTCCTTGGCACTGACCAGATATTCGCTGGTCACGCCGAAGCGGCCGCTGGCCACTTGCTTGATGGCACTGCTGCGGCGATCGCCGTTGGCATCGGGCGTGAACCGGTCGGGATCTTCGCCGCCTTCGCCGGTGTTGCTCTTGCCGCCGATGCGGTTCATGGCGATGGCCAATGTTTCGTGCGCGTCGCGCGAGATCGAGCCATAAGACATGGCGCCGGTGGCAAATCGTTTGACGATCTCGACGGCCGGTTCGACCTCGTCGAGCGGCACCGATTTCGACCCGGGCTTGAATTCCAAGAGCCCGCGCAACGTCAATAGTTGTCGTTGTTGCGTGTCGATCAACTGGCAGAACTTGCGAAACTCCTCGCGGCTGTTGAGCTGTGTCGATTGCTGGAGCTTGGCGATCACGTCGGGGCTGAAGATGTGCGCCTCGCCCTTGCGACGCCATTGGTATTGTCCGCCAACGTCCAGGCCCAAAGTCTGCGGCACTTCGGTGCGGGGATAGGCGTGCTCGTGTCGATTCAGCGATTCTTCGGCGATCGTATCGAGGCCGACGCCCTGCACGCGGCTGGGCGTGCGCGTAAAGAATTCCTGAACCAGGTCGCTGTTCAATCCGATGGCTTCGAAAATCTGGGCGCCGCGATAGCTGTGTTGCGTCGAGATGCCCATCTTCGACATGACTTTGAGCAAGCCCTTGCTGATCGCCTTGATATAGTTCTTTTCCAGTTTTTCGTAGCTGTACGAATCGGCGATGTAGCCCTCGGCGAGCATTTGCTGGAGCGTGCTGAAGGCCAAGTATGGATTCACGGCGCCAGCGCCATAGCCGGTGAGCAGCGCGAAATGATGAACCTCGCGGGCTTCACCGGTCTCGACGACCAGCCCGCAGTGCGTGCGCGTTTCTTCGCGGACCAGGTGGTGATGGACGCCGCTGGTGGCCAGCAAGGCGGGGATCGGCACCAGGTCGGCGTTTACGCCCCGATCGGAAAGAATCAAAATCGTGACGCCCTCGGCAATCGCCTGCGAGGCTTCGCGGCGCAATTCGTCCATGCGGCGGCGCAGGCCCGGCGCGCCTTCGCTGCGCGGAAACAGCGTCGACAGCGTGCGGCTCTTGAGTCGCGGGAGGTCCAACTGCCGAATTTGCTCGAGCTGGGTGTTGTTCAGAATCGGTTGGTCAAGCCTCAGCAGTCGGCATTGCTCGGCCGTTTCGGTCAACAGATTGCCCTCGGAGCCGATCGTGGTGATCAGCGAAGTGATGATCTCCTCGCGAATTCCATCGAGCGGCGGATTCGTGACCTGCGCGAAGAGTTGCTTGAAATAGTTGTAAAGCAGTTGCGGGCGATTGGAGAGCACGGCCAGGGGCGTGTCATTGCCCATCGATCCGATCGCCTCTTGGCCGTCGGTGGCCATCGGCGCCATCAGGATTTTCAAGTCTTCGAGTGTATAGCCAAACGCGCGTTGCAGCTTCAAGAGCGGCTGGTCCAAGTGCCCGTTGACTTTCGCCAGCGGTGGCAACTCGTCGAGCGTGAGCATGTTCTCGGTGAGCCATTGCCGATACGGATTACGCGCGGCCAAGGATTGCTTGATTTCCTTGTCGGCGATGATCCGGCCTTGCGCCGTATCGACCAGAAACATGCGCCCTGGCCGCAAGCGGCCTTTCGATTCGACCTCCTCGGGCGGAATTTGCAGCACGCCGGCTTCCGACGCCATGACCACCAGTCCGCCCTTAGTGACCCAGTAGCGGCTGGGGCGCAGTCCGTTGCGATCAAGCACGGCTCCCATCAATGTGCCGTCGGTGAAGGCCATCGACGCCGGACCATCCCACGGTTCGAGCAGACAGGATTGATATTCGTAGTAGGCCTTTAGCTCGTCGGCCATGCTTTCGTGATTCTGCCACGGCTCGGGCACGAGCATGCTCATCGCCTCGGGCAAGGAACGGCCAGTTAGCACCAGCAGTTCCAGGGCGTTGTCGAAGACGGCCGAATCGCTGGCGCCAGGAATGCACACGGGGCAAATCTTCTTCAAGTCCTCGCCGTACTTCTCGCTGGCAAACATGCTTTCGCGCGCGTGCATCCAGTTGATGTTGCCGCGCAGCGTGTTGATTTCGCCGTTGTGAGCCAGGAAGCGGAACGGATGAGCCAGATCCCAGGTCGGAAACGTGTTCGTGCTGTAGCGCTGATGCACCAAGGCCAGCGCCGAGACGAAACGTTCGTCAGCCAGATCGGCGTAGAACCGTTCGACCTGGTCTGCCAATAGCAGGCCTTTGTAAACGACGACGCGAGACGAGAGGCTCGGTACGTAGCAATATTGTTTTTGCGACAGGTCGCTCGCCGCGATTTCGTTTGCGTGGCGCTTGCGAACGACGTAGAGCTTCCACTCGAGCATGTCGGCGGGAACATTTTTTCCGCGACCGACGAACATCTGGCGGATCATCGGCTCGACGTCGCGGGCCGTCTGGCCCAACACGCTATTGTCGATCGGCACGTCGCGCCAGCCCAGAAAAACCAGGCCTTCTTCGGCTGCCAGAGCCTCGAAGCGAGCTTCGCAGTGGTGGCGCTGGTTGTCGTCGCGCGGCAGAAACATCGCTCCCACGCCGTAGTCGCCGGCGCTCGGCAGCTTGATGCCCAGCTCGGCGGCCTTGGTGGCAAAGAAGTCGTGCGGGATTTGCGTCAAAATGCCGGCGCCGTCGCCGGTCAAAGGATCGCAACCGCAAGCTCCGCGATGGGTGAGATTCACCAGGATCTCGAGGCCCCAGCGAACGATCTGGTGGCTCTTTTCGCCGCGAATATTGACGACAAACCCCACGCCGCAGGCGTCGTGTTCGAGCGAGGGATCGTAGAGTCCTTGCTTCGCGGGTGGACCGGTGTTCTTTTTGATTGGCCGCATGGCGTTTTCCTTGACTTCCTTCATTTCGCTTTCACCCTAGCTATCCTCCGCTCAGCCGGAACGTCTGCCGGCTGGGCTGTACCGCTGTGACCAACTCCGTTGCGAGCATCCATCTCAGCGGCACCGTGACCATTGCCATTCATCTCGCGCCCGTTGGAGGCGCCACCTTGGTGCGCAAGGTTCTGAAGACCATTTTGTTGCAGGCCGTTTGTGTGGCCGTTCGTGCCAGTACCATTCGTACCAGCATCGTGCTTCGCGGCGACGCATTGTCCTTCGCTTTGAAGCAATTCGATAAATCGCAGCGCCGTGCTGCCCAATTCCTTGCCACGACGATGGATGATCCCCAGCGGGCGCACCAACTCGTCGGTCGCCAGCGGAACCATGATCAATGTTTTTGCTTCGACCTCGCGCAACACCGTAGGTTCTGGCAACAGGGCCACGCCGGCGTCGATTTCGATCGCGCGTTTGATGGTCTCGATGTTGTCGAACTCCATGATTACGCGCACTTCAGCATGATGCAGTTGCAGCACGCGGTCGATCTCGCGACGGATGGTCAGATCGCTGTCGAACCCAATCACCTTTTCGCCGGCCAGGTCTTCGAGCGACACCTTTGAATAGCTGGCCAGGCGATGACCTGGTGCGCATACCAATGCCATGGGTTCTTCTCGCCAGCCCAAGGCTTCGATGGTGCGCGACGAACGGGGATAGCTCACCAACCCCAAATCGGCGTGGTCTTTTTCTACGGCATCATAGACTCGATGCGGGTGCTGATATTCCAGCCGCACGTTGGCCTTGGGATATTGGCTGAGGAACTGCTGCAGGTAGCGACTCATGTGGTGCAAGCCGACCGAATAGATCGACACGACGCGCACGCGACCCGATACCTCCTCGTGTAGCGTGCGCACCTGGTCTTCCAAGGCGTCGTAGCGCTGCACCAGCTTGCGGCAGCCTTCATAGTAAGTTTCGCCTTCGGGCGTCAGCACGAACGGTCTTTTCGAGCGGTCGATCAGTTTTACGCCCAGTCGGCGCTCGAGTTGATGAACCACCTGGCTGGCCCCCGACTGTGAAATACCGTTTTCGTCGGCGGCACGCGAAAAGCTCTTCCAGCCCACGACATCGCAGAACACTTTGAGCGATTTCAACTGCATGGCTCGGGAGTCGTCAAATGAAGGATTTGAATAGAAGGAAAGCGCAGAATTTGATTCGAGCATATCAAGTTAGACGTCTGGGCGTTTGGCGTCAAGTAATTTTAGGCGACCAGCGCAGGAGGCCTGTAACTAGAGCCGGCGTTACCCTAAAGGTTCGTGTGATTCCATAAGCCAATAAATGGCTTTCGTTTACGCCACATCACAGCGTGTCGTGCCTGATCCCTGCCATAAGTTTTGTTTCTACAAGGCAGCCCATGGCTTCAGATCACGCCCCACTTCAGAGGGAGGGCAGTTTGTGCGCTGTCCGTGGAGCATGTTTGGCGCCGGGAACGGGTGTCTGTCGCACACCCTGGGGGGCCACCCGCTAGCGGCGGGACAGCCCACGAAAGAAGACATCGCACCGGAAATGGCGGACCGCAATTGGGGGTACGGGCGATGAGACTGGCCGACCGCGGCTTATTTCTTATCGGGCCGTTTCAAGGGTTCGTACTTGTGGTCGCGCTTGCGCAGCACGGTGGCCTTGATGATTTTGTCGGGCGTGCCTGGCTCACCCGGTTGAATGCGCTGGAGCTTAGCCAGGACATCCGAGCCTTCGATGATTCGGCCGAACGCGGTGTGCTTGCCATCCAAGTGGCTGGTCGGCAGGAATGTCAGGAAGAATTGCGACCCGCCACTATTCTTCTCCGCGCTCTTGGCCATGCTCAGAGTACCGCGGAAATGAGTGCGACGATCCTCGCGATCGAATTCATCGGGAATGGTGTAGCCGGGTCCGCCCGTGCCGTCTCCCTTGGGATCGCCGGCTTGGGCCATGAAGCCTGGCAGGACGCGATGAAACTTCAGTCCGTCGTAATACTTTTTTTCCACCAGGCTGATGAAATTGGCGGTCGCCTGGGGCGCTTCGTTCTCATAGAGCTGTACAACAATGTCTCCTTTCGAGGTGGCCAATTTCACTTGCGGAAGGTTGTTGGCTTTGTCCTCGGCCGCACGGATCTCTTGCTCCTTGGCCCAAAGTGTTTTGTAGCTGTCGATGGACGCCAGATAGCGTTTGCCGTTTTGATCGATTTCGGTACTTTCGTCGGCCAGTTTCAAATACTTTTGAGCATCGTCGAAGTCGTTTGTGGCAAAAAATGTCAGCCCGGCCAAATAATTGAACAGCTTGTGTTGATAATCGTGGTCAATCAAAATCCTGACCAAACGCGCGGCCGCCTCAAAATCATCCGAGCCCACCAGGCCTTTGAGATAGTTAAACAGATACTCGTCGACGTCCTTGTCTGTGTTGGGCGAGGCGAGGTAGGCTTTCTCAGCCAAGACGCCGAGCTTGGGCTCGAGTGCTTTGGCTTGTTCGAGCTTCGTTTCGAATTCCGCCTCGAGCGCCTTCTTGTCCGCGTTCGAATCGGTGCGATACCGCTGCTGGATTTGCGTAAGCCGCGCGATCAATCCTTTCCATTCCCGATGGACTTGGGCAAAATCGGCTGGGGGTGCGGTGGATTCTTTCGGGGCCGCCTGCAGAATTGAACCGCCAACGGCTAGACAAGCAGCTACAATCAAACAGCTACGCGCGAACATGGACGAATTCCTGAGTTTGACAAGGACAAATGCAGCCTGGGCCAGGTACTAATTAAGCATAGCAAAACGACAGGGCTTCGTCGGGGGTCAAGCCGGCAATAGCGGGGGAGGATTTTCCCCAGCCGGGTGTTCGGGCCGGTTGGTCGAGCGCTTTTCCGCTGGTTCGGTCGCTGGCATTGCGGTGCTTTCGGAGAGAATACGCTGGTTTTTTAGGGGAAAGAGTTTTGAAAGGTAAGCGCAAGGGCAATCCGCGGCCAATCAAGCCGTCGCTCGAAGACGGCTCGGTGGAGCCCACCACGCTGCGAATCGTGGGCGGTTCCATGCGGGGCCGCAAGCTGATCTTCAGCGGCGAGCAGCGCACCCGCCCCATGAAAGAACGAGTCCGCGAAGCGGTGTTCAACCTGGTGGGGCCAGGCGTGAAGGGAACGCACGCCATGGACCTGTTCGCGGGAACCGGAGCCTTGGGTTTGGAAGCGGTCAGCCGGGGGGCTGCCCGAGCCACGTTTGTCGAGCAGCATTTCCCCACGGCTGCGCTCATCCGCCAAAATGCCGCCGCGCTGGGCGCGGAGCAGCAATGCGAAGTCAGAGCCGCCAACGTCTTCATCTGGGCCCAACTTGAGCCGCCCGCGGCCGATATTCCTTGGGTCGTGTTTTGTTCGCCGCCGTACGCTTTTTATACTGAACGGCTCGATGATATGTTGTCTCTCATCGGAGGTCTTAAGGATCTGGCCCCAGCCGGCAGTAGTTTCGTGGTCGAAGCGGACCGCCAGTTCGACATGGCGCTATTGCCCGACGCGACGGCCTGGGATGTGCGGGAGTATCCGCCGGCAACCGTGGCGATTTTTCGCAAGTGAGCGCGCATGGATATTCAAAATCTTGACCGCGTGGACCGCTTCATCACCAAGGACGGTTCGGAAATTCGAGAGTTGCTGGCCGCCCGCAACTCGTGCATTCGCAAGCAAAGCCTGGCTGAAGCTCGCGTGCCGGTCGGCGCCGCCACCGCGCCGCATTTTCATCCGCAGACCGAGGAGATCTATTACATTCTGAGCGGAACGGGCCAGATGCGCATCGAATCGGAAACGTCCACGGTCGGGCCCGGCGATGCGATCGCCATTCCGCCCGGCCAGACACATCAGATTACGAATACTGGCAAGGATACGCTCGTGTTCTTGTGCTGCTGCGCGCCGGGTTATGAACACAGCGACACCGTGCTCGTCGAATTGTAGGGGGCAATCATGCAAAGCAAAGCCACGACAGTCAAGCAGTACCTGGCCGAGTTGCCCGAAGAGCGGCGGCAGGCCATTCAGGCCGTGCGCAAGGTCATTCTCAAGAACCTCGACAAAGACTACGAGGAAGGCATGCTGTACGGCATGATTGATTTCTACGTGCCGCACCGCGTCTATCCGAGCGGTTATCACTGCGATCCCAAGCAGCCGCTGTGTTACGCGGGACTTGCCTCGCAGAAGAACTACTAGTTGATCCATCTTTAAATGTCATTGGTTGGATAGAGTCGTTGGAGCTTGATTCTGGCATCGGTGGTGGTGAATCGCCATTGGGCGCCGATTGCCGTGCGGTTTCGTTTTTGC
>Ga0163150_10005774_pt1 | contig 15581 bp, 12 predicted proteins | sample OliLakLV19P2IB_FD_148628 | JGI IMG/M metagenome (GOLD analysis project Ga0163150, IMG submission 148628) | Freshwater microbial mat bacterial communities from Lake Vanda, McMurdo Dry Valleys, Antarctica - Oligotrophic Lake LV.19.P2.IB | ecosystem: Environmental > Aquatic > Freshwater > Lake >...
CTGCGGAACCGCACTTCGCGTTTCGCCGGATGCACGTTCACGTCCACCGCCGCCGGATCACATTCGAAAAACACAAACGCCAGCGGATAGCGCCCCTTCGGCAGCGACTCATGGTAGCTCTCAATCAACGCATAGTTCAGGGTCCGGCTATCCACTGGCCGGGCGTTCACAAACACGATCATCTCGTGGCGTGTCGTCCGCCCCACCCCGGGCCGCCCAATCAATCCACTCAGCCGCAATCCGGGCTCCCCGCTCTCGATCGGCACCAGCGAATCGGCGATCTGCCGCCCGAAAATCTCCGCGATGCGCTCGCCCAGCGTGGTGCATTTTGGCGACCGGAAAATGACGCGCCCATCTTCAATCAGCGTGAAGGCCGTGCGCGGACACGCCAGCGCGTACAGGCGCACGCACTGCACGATATGCGCGGCCTCGGTCTGGTCGGTCTTGAGAAACTTCCGGCGCGCCGGCACCGAGTTGAACAGATGCGAAACCTCGATGCACGTGCCCACCGGCCGACCGCAGTCGCGCACGTGCACGAACTTCCCGCCGTTCACCAGAATTTCGCTGCCGGCGTCGCTGCCCGCCTCGCGCGTCTGCAATTGAAAACGGGATACGCTCGCAATCGACGGCAGCGCTTCGCCCCGGAAACCATAACTGGCGAGCCGGTCGAGATCCGCGGCCTCAGCGATCTTACTCGTCGCGTGGCGTTCCAACGCCAGCAGGGCGTCGTCCCGTGACATCCCCGAGCCGTTATCCTCGATGCGCATGAGCGAGCGCCCGCCGTGACGAAACTCGACTTCGATCCGCGTCGCGCCCGCGTCGAGAGCATTTTCCACGAGTTCCTTCACCACCGCAGCAGGACGCTCAATCACTTCGCCCGCGGCGATTTGATTGGCGACCCGGTCGGTCAGGATACGAACTTTGGCCATGTGCAACGGTAAGTAGGTCCGTTTTCCCCGGGCGCCGTCAATACGCGCCTCTCACGGAACCGTAAGCCCATTCTCAGGCCGTGGTAGGCGTCCTCGATATCGTCGACCGCTCCCGCTACGCCCCACAACGGGCGGCACTACACCCGAGCGCTCAATCGTCTTTCCTCATTTCCGGCGTCTTTTTCCGCAAGGAACGCGGGTCGATCAGATTCACCAGCGCCGTCATCGCCCGCAACGGACGCAGGATCGCCCCGCCGATCAGGATGGGCTCGACGTGCTGATGTTTATCTTCCGGCAGCCGGGTAAACAGCGCCCCCAGGACCAGTGACGCGATGATCACGGTGAGGAAGAAAAGTTGAAATACGTCCGGATCGATCGAACGCGTTCCGCTTTCGCTACCTTTCAAAAAGAGTCCCCACACGATGGGCGACATTCCGCCCATACAGGCCGTGACCGCGCCCTGAACCGAGACCGCGAGGGTCCGGTCCTCCAAATCAACGATCTTCGGCAGATAATTCAGTGTCGCAATGGCCCACGTTGCCGCCCCCAGGCCCAGGAGAAAATAAACGGCGTAGATGCCCGCGATCCCACCGAATCCATATTCCAAATACATCCACCAGTACGCGCCGACCGCCGCGTACAACGAAAGCGCGACGAGAAAAAACGGCTTGGCCCCGTTCGCATCGATGCGCCGCCGGATCAGCCACGCCGCCACCATGACGCCCAAGTACCGCGCCGTTTCGAACATCATGATCTGCCCGGTCGAAAGCTGCGAGCCAACCTTGAGATAGTACGCCGCGAACGGAGGTATCGGCGTGGCCACGACGCCGCAACCCACCGCGAGCCACACATAAGAACGAAACGGCGAGGGCCGAAACAAATGCCGCGGCGTATCCCGCAGCACCGTGGCCAGACTGATCAATGTCGGTCGCGCCGCATCGGGCAGCTTTTTCAATGAGAAGTAGCTGATGGTGGAGCCCAGCAGCGCGATGCCATACTGGGCCAGCAGCGCCTGGTACACCGGCAACACCACAAACAGCGCTGCGCTTGCCAGCAGCGTCGCCACGCCGGCGACAGCGGAAACAAATTGATCACTGGCAAAGTACCGCCCGCGCGCGTTCTCCGGCAGGATCGCGTAAAACCAGGATACGCCCGACGCCGCCCCAATCGAGCGAAAGAGGCAGAAGAAGAAAACGCTCCCGACCAACGCCGTCACCATCCACGGGCTCTCCTTGCCGCTCACGATCGCGACCACGGCCAGCACCGCCGGTACCGCGAGGAAAAAACTGCGCGTTCTCCAGCCCGCGAGCATGAGCGTTTTGAAGCCATAACGCGGCAAAAGCGCCGTCGCGACGATCTGCACCGGCGTCAGAATGAACACGAACGAATACGCCAGTCCGACCTCGAAGGGAGTGGCGCCGAGCTGTTCGGCAAACAGGACCATGGGCGTCCCAATCCCGATCTGCCACGCGAGCGCATTGAAAAACGCGAACACCAGCCCCGGCCGAAACGGCATGAGTTCGGGGTCCGACTTCGCGGTGGGGAAAAGTGACGCCATGGTCGCCTTGGTCCGGAGGGCGAAAACGGCCGCGTGCGATCACCCTCATTGCATCACGACGCAGCCAGCACCGCATCCGCTCCCGGAGCGCAGAGAATTGTCTTAAGCGAGCAGCTTCCTCCAACGCGCAAACTGCTTCGCGACCTGCTTGGGCCCCGGCATGCCGGTGCCTTCGCGTTTCGCGACGGCGCGTTTCAAATCGAAAACGTCCGCCCAATCCGCCTCGTACGCCGAATGCACCTGTTGCACGTCCGCCGTAGTCAGTGCGTTCAGCGCCACCTGCTTTTTCTCCGCCAGGCGCACGACCGCACCCACGGCGTGATGGGCATCGCGGAAGGCGACGCCTTTCAGCACGAGGTAATCGGCCAGATCGGTCGCCAGTAACGCCGGATCCGCCACCGCCGCCGCACAGCGCTCACGGTTGATCACCATGCCCGTGACCGTGCCGCCGAGCACATCCGCACACATCGCGGTCTGATCGAAACTATCAAAGACCGGCGGCTTGTCTTCCTGCAGATCGCGATTGTACGTCAGTGGCAGCCCCTTGGTGAGCGTCAGCAGGGTGTGAAGATTTCCCTGTAACCGCGCCGATTTGCCGCGCAGCAACTCGCAGGAATCGGGATTTTTCTTTTGCGGCATCAACGACGAGCCGGTGCAAAACGCGTCCGGCAGTTCCACAAATTTGAACTCCGAACTCATCCACAGAATCAGATCTTCCGCGATGCGCGACAGGTGCACGCCCACGAGCGCGCACGCACTGGCGAACTCAATGAAAAGATCCCGGTCCGCCACCGTGTCCATCGAGTTCTGCGTCACCTGCGGGCGACCTTTCGCATCGACGAAACCGAGCGCCTTCGCGGTGAACTCCCGATCGATTGGTAGCGTCGTCCCGGCAATCGCGCCCGCGCCGAGCGGACACCAGTTGGCGTGACTCGCCACGTCGCCGAAGCGCTGACGGTCGCGTTCCAGCATCTCGAGCCAGGCAAACAGATGATGCGTCAGATAGACCGGCTGCGCGCGCTGCAAGTGCGTGTAGCCCGGAATCAATACGTCGCGGTTCGCCTCGGCGGCCGCGAGCAGCGCCCGCTCGGCGCCGAGGATCTTTTCCTGCAGCACCGCACAGGCATGTTTGAAAAACAGCCGCATGTCGGTCGCGATCTGGTCATTGCGGCTGCGCGCGGTATGCAGCTTCGCCGCGGCTGCCACGCGTTTCGTCAACGCTTGCTCGATGTTCATGTGCACATCTTCGAGCTTCGTCTCCCAGCGGAACTTGCCCGCGGTGATTTCCGCGAGGATGGCATCGAGTCCGGAATGAATCGCATCCCGCTCCTCCGCCGTGATCAGCCCGACGTGCGCCAGCATCGCCGAATGGGCCTTGCTGCCGGCCACGTCGAACGGAGCAAGTCGGCGGTCAAAAGAGACCGACTCGCTGAACTGCAGCATCAACTCGGCAGGACCGGTGGAAAACCGGCCGCCCCAGGTCGCGTGAGAAGACTTGGCCATAAAGGTCTAGAGATGACGTCTCCCCGCCAAGCCGCGCAACGCGAAACATCGTTCCGGTCCGTACAGTCGCTCAGTACTTGCGGCCGAAAAGTGTGTTCCCACAGTGGACCCATGCTCCACGTTCGCGTCGTCCTCAGGTGCGTCCTGCTGGCCATAACGGCCATCGGGACCACCGCGGCTGAACGCGATTTGACCCCATATCACCGGGCCGACATCGCCGCCGCGAAGACTTCCATTTACGTGGGCTCGGTCACGTTGACCCTGCCTCCCTTCCTCCGCGTCGCCGGCGGGTACGAGGCCGACTACGCCGCGAAAGTATTCCCGTTTTTCTTTTCCAATGAAGCGGGGCGCCTGCGGATCGAGCTGGCGGATGCAACGCTGCGCCAACTCGAAGCCGGGCAAGCCATCGAGTTTACCGGCACCGCGATTCGCAGCGACGGACTCCAGCGCCGGGTCCACGGAAAAGCCACGCCCACCGATGCTCAAAGCGGCCGGATCAAAGTGCGGGTCAATGTCACCCGGACGACAGAGCTGATCTTCAACACGACGTATCGGTTTCCTGGAGTCACGCCTTCCGTGATCGACCATTAGGATCGAGGTACGGATCGAAATAGGGATCGAAATAGGGATCGAAATAGGGATCGAGGCAGGGATCGAGGTAGGGACCGCTCTCCGCCGCGGTCCTCATTCGGCCAACGCATCCGCCTTTCATTCGGTCGATCCGGTTGCCCACGGAACACACGGAATACACGGAATCGATCCGAGGGAAACAAACCGCTGATGCACGCTAATCGTCGCTAACTCGGAGGTGCTCAATGGGCACATGCAAGGGATCGAGGCAGGGCCCAAACGACTCACCATCCAGGGATCGTGTAGGAACCGTGGTAGGGATCGAGGTAGGGACCGCTCTCCGCAGCGGTCCTCATTCGGCCAGCACATCCACCTTTCCTTCGATCAAAGCAACCCGCTCGCCGCGTCAGTTTACCGGTTTTCGGCCGGCTTGGGCGGCCAAGTCGCGTACTTTGTTCACCAATACGGTTTCAGCCTCAGACGTGAACAGGCCATTGATCGTATAGATTCCGCGGGCCTCATAGCCGCCTTCCGCCACAACTCGGGCCGAGGGGATATAGCCGAAGACATCGTTGTTGTACGCGCTGATCCAGAGCTGGAGCGGCCCGATCGCTTTTTCAATCAGGGGAACAAATTCAACGACGACTTCACCCGACAATCCCACCCACGTGAGATCCTGGCCAAACTGCCAGACGGCGAGCGGCGCCGGATAACTCGTCGGCTGGGCCACGCCGCGATCCAACTCCGCCAGCATCGTCACGGCGGTGGCCTTCTCCCGGGCGTTTCCCACCAGCGCCATGCGGTCGAGTTCATTGCGGTCCATTTGCCGCACCGGCAGGTGAGCGCGCGCGAAGACGCAAGTCAGCGATCCCCGGATGGGCACCAGCTTGGTTTCGAGGACGCGACAAACTTCATCGGCGAGCGTCGCGCCATGCTGGCGGGCGATGTCCAGGCTGCCGCGCGGGTAAGGGTTGGCGTCTCCAGCGCAGCCGGTCATGAACATCGCCTGCACCCCAGGAAAACGTCCGGCCACCCGCCGCTGGGCCGCGCCGGCGTAATCTCCCGAAACCATATAGTCGGTTGGTCCGAGCGTCGTATTGTGGCAGGCATAGCCGAAGAGCACGGCGCGCGGCTTGCCGTCCGTCCCATCAATTCGCAACACGGGCACGCTCCGATCCACCAAGCCGCGCGGGTTGATGCCGAGTTTCACCGTGGTCGGGGTGAACTCGCGCCGGTTCATGGCGAAACTCGCGAGGCCGACGCCCCACGACAACGTCGCGGGCTTGAGTTCCGCGAGCGCGCGTTCAACCAAGCCGACGACTTGATCCTGCAGCCAGCGCGTGTACGCCACGGTGTTCCGGGCGTCTTCGGCGGAAAACATACCGCGCCGCATTTCGTTCAGATCGAGCGTAGGGCCGGTGTGGATATGCGATGCGTTAAGCACGATTTGCTCCCGACGCAGCCCGGCCTTTTCGCGCAGACGTTCGCAAATGGGCTCGGCTACTGCGGCCGTAAATCCAATCAGGTCGGCCGTAATCATCACGCCGCGGTTCCCGGAGGAATCCTGAAACACGAGCGCCTTGGCAAACAGCTCGTCTTCGACTTTATCGAACGGCCGGTTCCGGGTGGCGTAGCCGGCCAACATCAGAGGCTGCGTGGGCGTGATGTTGACCGAGGCAAGTCCAACTTTCCAGCCCGATTCCGCCGCTGTTGCCGTGAGCTCCGGGAACGTGGCCAGAGCGACGAGCGTAACCAGGAGTGCGGCAGTCGAGTGCAAGTACGAGAGTGGCCGGGGGGCGTCGAGGGTGAGCCCGACCCAGCGGCTCAGGGGTAAACGTGGCATAAAGCGGAAGATAGTCTGCGCGACGGAAGAGGGAAGCGTTTTGGGCCCGCGAATAACGGGAAGGGACGCGAATCAGACCCGGATCGGATTAATCGGAAGGCGGCGGCGCCCCGGGGAACTCACGGCGAAACACGCCAGACAATGGGCAGGTTCCACTGACCGATGCGTTAGCCGAATGAGGACCGCTGCGGAGAGCGGTCCCTACCTCGATCCCCTGGATGCGTGCTCTTCGAGCACCTCCGATTAGCGACCATTAGCGTCCATCAGCGGTTTACTTCGGGCGAATCGATTCCGGTTTTCCGTTTGTTCCGCGGGTGGGCCAAAGGATTGGTCGGACGAAAGGTGGATGCGTTAGCCGAATGAGGACCGCTGCGGAGAGCGGTCCCTACCTCGATCCCCTGGATGCGTGCTCTTTGAGCACCTCCGATTAGCGACCATTAGCGTCCATCAGCGGTTTACTCCGCCTCAGGTCGCTCCCGCGTTTTCCGAGTTTCCGATTTTCCGCCTTCTCGCCATTCCAATTTTTCTCAAACGCCCCAGCCCGGACGATAATCATATCCTGGCCCGATGAACGCATTCGCCCAGGCGTGATTGGTCACGCGGGCGTTCACCGGATCCCAGTCAAGGCGCGTTCGTGCCCGCACGGCTGCGACCCCCAGCAGCGCCACCTCCGCCAAGGGCCCGGCGTAATCGAAGTTCGACCCACACTTCCCGGCTTGGCGGATCGCATTCACCCATTCCACGTGCGGTCCACCGATAACGCGCGGGATCGTTTTGGCGGGCAGCGACGCCCGCATTTCCTGCATCCGCTTTTCTGGGAGCAGCCGCGCACTGCCACTGTGGGAGCTGACCCACATGATGACTTTGTCCCCATAGAAAATACTCCCGCCCGCGGTGTCGGGTTTGAACCCTTCCACGGGCGACGGCGGGAACAATCCGCCATCAAACCACTTCACCTCCACGGGTGGGCGCGCCCCGCGCGCCGGAAAACGGTACGTGAGCGTATTCGAAGTCGGATATGTCCCTATTTTCACCTCGGTGCCGGCCGCTTCCACACTGGTCGGCGCGCCCAGATCGAGCGAGTAAAACGCGGCATCGAGTTGATGACAACCCCAGTCGCCCATCGCGCCACAACCGTAATCCGTGTAGCCCCGCCAGCGGCTGTGACTGCGACTCAGCCGATAGGGCCGGACCGGCGCCACTCCCAGCCACAGATCGTACTGCAAAGAAGGCGGCGGGATCTCGGGCTCTCCCCCCGCGTCGTCGTACTCAGGATGTGAATACAGTGTCGGCGTGTGATTGGTCCAGGCGTGGACCGTGTGAACGTGGCCCAGCAATCCGGCCTGTACCCACTCGCGAGCGAGTCGAATGCCCTCGGCGGAGCGGCCCTGATTACCCATCTGCGTCACAACTCCGGCCTGCTTGGCCGCCGCCTGCAACGCCCGGACTTCCGTGATGCACCGGCATAACGGCTTCTCGATATAAACGTGTTTCCGCCGCCGGATCGCTTCCATGCCGATCGCGTAATGCATGTGATCCGGCACGGTAACTACGACCGCGTCGATCTCGTCGGCCATCTGTTCGAACATCAGCCGATAGTCGTGAAACCACTTGGCTTGCGGAAACCGCGCCAACAAATCGGTCGCCTTGCCCTTCCGCGCCGGTTCCTCGCGGCCCCGGGCGTAATCAACATCGCAGAACGCCACGATCTGCTCGTCCTGGAGCGCGCTCAACGGCGCCCGACCGCGTCCGCCGACGCCGATCATCGCGATCTGTAAACGAGCATTCGGGGAAATCGGACTCTGGGCCCGCGTTCCCCGCGGAAGAATGAGAATCGAACTCGCCACGGAACCGCTGCGGATGAAATCACGACGCGAAAAAAGCATGAGACGACGGGGGTTAAGGCCGTGAAACTATCCGGCTACCAACGGTCGTCACGCTCTATCCGCCAACAGACCTCGCGCTTGCGCGATGATCTCGGTGACCGGGATTCTGGCAACATGGACCGCCGTCGCCCAAGCCCAATCTCGTCGAGGCCTCGAACGCTCAGCCACTCGACCCACGTCCACGTGGCTACGGATGATCCGACGTTCGACTCGCGCGTCCGCCGGTTTTCCCCTCCTCCGCTTTGCGCTGCTGCCGCGCGGCATTCATGTTATCGACGAGGTTGGGATAACGGCGCCCGGCCCGTTTCGCCGCAGCTTTCGCCTTGGCGATACTCTCCGGGGTCAGCTGAGTCTTCGAGGTCTGCTTTGGCTTCGGTTGCTTCCAGGGCGCCGTGGATTTTGCCATGAGCGTCAGCGAACCCAACCAGGAAACGGGCGCAAGTAATCCGCGCGGATTAGGCGAGATGAGCGCTACGGCGCGGATCATCCTGAAGGAAGCGGCGACGGAGATCGTCGCTGTGACACCTCGAGTTTTATCCGACTCCGATGGGACCGCGGCCGCCCTCGGCCGCAGTTTTGAAGGATAAGGAATGCGGACGAAGGCATCCGCGGTTCTTCCGAGTCATGCGAGGACAACCCCTCGCTTTTGCCCAGCACGAGTTCGTTCAGGGAAGCCGGTATTGCTGCGTCACCTGGTAAGAACGTTGAATCATCGGCTGGTGCACGGGCGCAACGTCCTGCCAAAGTTGCCACGCAATCCGATAGTCGTCGGTGTCGTCGACATCCGCGTCTTCAATGCGATGAATCGCCCCGACCACATGCCCTTGAAAGAGGAAGGTAACACTGCCTTCTTCGTTCACGATCGCTTCGTCGAAAGAAACGAAATGCACGTCGGCCGGTCCCTCTCCATATGCCGTAAAAAGGAGGAGTTCAGACCCATCCAGCCACTGCAGATCCCCGATCAGGATGGGCCGCGGCTCGCCGTGCAAACTCGCGATCGCTCCGGCGGCGAAAAGTTCCTCACCCGCGGCTTTCGCTTGCTCTTTCCCGTTCACAGACTCGGCAACGCGTTCGATCCGGGAAAAGGGAGAGGGTAAATTCATGATCATGATTTTTCGTTGAGGTGAAGAAAGCCGGTTCTTCCCGACGCGGGCTCTAGCTCGTCGCTCCCCGTATCTGCACCCGGCGTGCCAATAACCTGCCAGAGCTCAACCGGCTCATAAGCGGTAAATTGCGTCGAAGGCCCTCCACTTCTGCACTCCCCGCTGCGCGTTTACACCCACGGTTTACTGAATGCACTGGGTGCTCTGCCCCAACCCGGCTCGGCAGCGACCACCAAGGCGTTGTTGAGTTTGCCCGGTCAGGCGGATTTCTTCGTGCCGTTTTCGAGCATGGCGCGCAGGGCCTGCGGAGGAACGCGAGTGAGCTTGCCATCCTTCACGATGACGAGATGGGTGTCAGTCTGGATGGCAGTCTTGCGGGCGAAATCGCCGGCGCGGAGCGGAGTCCGCGCCCTACCTTTTGCAAAGGTCACGATGGTAGGGCGGCGTGTCCCTTCGCCGCCTTTTCCAAGGTCACGATGGTAGGGCGGCGAGTCCCTTCGCCGCCTCGGTGGCTTCCACCCTCAACCGGCAGACACGCCCGTCGTGTTATGGAACTTGCGATACTGCTTGCCCGACCTTTTCACCAATGCGTAGTAGATATCCGATGAGTCGTTGCGGGAAAAGACACTCTGCCACCTGCGAAGCCGAGAGGTCTCGGGTGTTCCCGTTCTGTCGTCTAATGAATGGAGCACACCAAATCAAACGGGTGACAAAAACGGTTGAGGATCTTTTGTTCTAGAACTAGACGTCAATTAGTGGATTGCGTTGGTAGCTCAGCTTGACAGAGCAACGGTTTTCTAATTTGAATCCGTTGATAAGCTGGAATATACACAAATAGTCTGGGATCTCTTTTCACTCGTGGAGAAGGATTCACAGGGCTAGTTTCCCTCATCCAAACTTGTCCAGAAACAGCGGAAATTTAGGCATTGGGTTACACATTCGGGTTACTTTCAGAGAGCGCGACGGATAGCCTTGCTCCGAAATGAACGGCCGCACCATTTTGTAGGGCCATCAAGCTACTTATGAAACCTGCCGTCTCGCTGTTGATCACCGATTTGGATGACACCATCTGGTATTGGTTCAAGATGTGGCATGCATCGTTTTCCGCACAATTAATTGAGCTAAAACGGTTAACAGGCTTATCTGATGCAATTTTGCTCCCTGAGATCAAGGCAGTCCATGAGAGGCATCATACGTCGGAATACGCTTTTCTCCTCCAAGAAATGCCCAGCTTGTGCGCTCGGTTCGGCGCAGGATTTGACCCGCGGAAAGCGCTTCCGTCTGTGATTGAGAGTTACCGTCGGGCCCGACGAGACAATACCGACTTGTACCCTACCGTTTTGGACTCCTTGAGGGCGATACGCGCCCAAGGCACACGGATAGTAGCGTTTACGGAGTCGCAACGCTACTACTCAATCCAACGTCTAAAGCGGTGCGGTTTAGATGGTGTAATAGACGTTTTATACGCGACAGCCGAGAGCAGCAATCTTACGTCCGAACAAATCGCGACTGCAAGGGAGCACGAAAATAGCTGGTATGAATTAGAAATAACGGAAGGCGTAACACTACCTTTAGGACTGAAGAAACCGAATCCGAGAGTTCTGCTAGATATCCTGGAAGACGAAGAATGCGCAGCTGACGATGCGGTGTATGTAGGCGACGTTTTGTCAAAAGACGTATCGATGGCAAATGACGCCGGAGTGATATCGGTACATGCAAAGTATGGAGAAACGCACCGTGACCCCGGCTATGATCTATTGAAGTCGGTTACGCATTGGACTGCGGCTGACGTCGCAAGGCAGGCACTAGCCACTCCACAAGTCCACATCCCGCGCTATGTGTTGAACAACCATTTCGGCGAGCTCTTGGACTTTGTGAAATTCACCCCTTCAACACGATGACACCCGAGGCGCTCGTCGCAGAACAAAAAAAACTAGAAGTCTCCGTTTGGGTTCGAGTGATAAGCACTCAGGAGCACTTCAACCAGATGATTATTCAAGTAAGAAACCATCTTTTAACCCTCGTCACTGCGATCGTTGGTGCAGCCGCTCTCATCCTACAGAAAGATATTTACCTTCCAATTTTCTCTTGGGAAGTTCATGCGACGTGTTTCCTATTTATAGCTGGATTATTTATAATATTAGCATTCTACATCACGGAAAAAGGTTATCACAACTTGCTTGTAGGAGCCGTGAAACACGCTGAAGGGTTAGAGACTCAACTCGCACCTGCGGTATGTGGTGTTGGTCTCAGCCAAAGCATTTCAAAAGCGAGTGCAGCCCCTATCTTGTTTATGGCGCTCAAAAGCGCCTACCGCCTCAGACTCTTTTACGGGATTCTTTGTGCCTTATTCATAAGTGCTGCGGTTGCCACCACACAGATTGCTCCTTCTATTCCTAATAATACAGCCGCTGGAACGAAGGCCCTTAAACAATTTGAACAGTCGGGCGCGTATGCTTTACTTTTAGAGGAAGTAGTGGAGCTGGCAGAGAGCTACATCGACGCTAACGCGGCATCGTTGGATCTAGAGATAGCCGTCGCAGTGTTCGACATTGATGAGACTGTGCTATCAACGTGGGACATCCTTCTAAGTGGGGAATTCACCTGGGACGCGATCCGATTCAGAAATTTTGTTATAGCAGGAAAATGCAGAAGAATCGAACCTACATTCCGATTGTATAATAAAATCAAAGAGTCAGGAATTCCGGTTATTTTCATCACAAGTCGTTCCGAAGATCTGCGGGATGCCACAGCTAAAAATCTCTCAAGCGAAGGATTTACAGAATACAAAGATCTGATAATGAAACCGACCGGTTCCGGCACATCGACTAAGGAATTCAAGGCGAGGGCACGCGCCGAATTACGCAAAGCAGGGAAACAGATTTTCCTAGCTATAGGGGACCAGATTACAGATCTCGATACTTCCCCAAAAAAAGGGCAATTCCTTTTACCAAATCCATTCTATTGAACGCCCGCTTTGCTAAAGTTCCTTGATTGCGGCCGGTCTAGATTGAGCGTGAGCGCGATAGTTGATGGCGAGTCGTCCACGATAACTGATGGAACGGACCTTGCCCGGGGGCTTCCAGTTTCCCTCATCGCGTCCTTGAGCGGGATCCGGCCTTTCCGGGCCATAGCTGAACAGCTGGCCGCGGCTTCGCTAGCCGATGCGCGCCGGTTACACGTCAGTGGGCACTAGGAAACGGTGGATCTCGGCTTTGGTCCTGTCGGTCGGGGTTATCGAGCAGACGGAATTCCAAAATGAGCGGTCATTACTACTCGCCGAAGAATGTCCACCGGCATCCTCTGCGCGCTCGTAACTGGCCCTCACATACAATGGTAGATCCCGCCGCCGATGGCGCCAAGAACCTCAAAAGCCGAATTAGTCCTTCCGGCCGCTCGATGCCAAATCTTTCCACCAACGACCACGGCAGCATTTGCTGATGCAATGGGGGCATGAACTGTGCGCGCGCCGCCTTCCAGAAGGCGCCGTGGACAAACGACCGAAGCCACCACTGTCGCCATCGCTCCAGCGTTCGCCGGTCAATGCCCAGCCGTTCCTGGATCATTCGTATGCGTGCCGGCTTCAGGCCATGCGTCATTGCCGACACGAGCACGATCACGAATCCAGGATAGATCCGTCGCCCGAAAAAGCGCACCGATGGCGGGGTTTGCCGGCGCCGACATCCATCTTTCCCACAACAGAAGCTTTCTCGCCGACTCCATCCTGGGCCGCCCCGCGGCTTACGATCGTAGTCGGCTCGGCGTAAGTTTGCCCCACAATGCGGACAGCCCTGCCGCCGTGTAGCCTGCGCCAGCTCGGCGTCGACCTTTTCCAATAGCAGCCAGAGTTTTTGATCCGCCAAGTGTTCCTGGCACCAATTTCCATCGTCGCTAATTTTCATCCTCACACTCGGGGAACCTAAATCATATAGCACAAGCTTCCATGGCCATTTCCGGCGATTTTTAATTCCATAACTTCCCCGACTGCCACCAAAACGAGCACGATAATTGATGGACTCAAAGCCATTCCCTCAAAGTCCAAGCTCAGAATCGCCGACTTGTCCCTCGATTTACTAGCTCACTCTCAGATAGGGTCTGCCTGTTGCAGGTTACTGCCGTTGGGCTCACCCCAGCGAATCCGTCGTGTAACATGTAACAGGCCGACCCTATGGAATGGTCCCCGCCTACCGAAGACTCAAGAGCCGCCGCGATAGTGCGGTTCATCGTCCGAAAATCACTAATTCAGAACCCAGCGATACCCCCGCAATTGTCGCGGCTTCTTTTGCTACAGAAAGTAGCGAACCGCGCCAATCGCTTCCAAAGTGCTCAGCCTCGGTATCGTAATTATCTCTTGTCTCCGGATTTCGGAGTTCGTCAGCGCGTCGGTGCCCGGTGGCGACCGCGGCTGCTAGCTGCTCGGCAACAGAGTACAAAAAGCGCTCCCGAGATATTTCGGGAGCATTCGATATAGCGTTAGCAACTGTCTCATGAAATAGCAGCCAGTCAATTGGTCCCTCTCCAGTCCGCGGCGACGAACGCGTTTCCCAGTTTACGCCTGCACGGTCGTAGACAACTGAATGGTCAGAAATGTGGTCAGGAAGTCGAATGGCGCTAGGACGAAAAAAGGCGGACTGCGTCGGAATCTTTTGGTCACGATAATGTCGGTGGAAGTCGTCTTCAGAATGGAATCGAGGCGATACATAATATACGTTTTCGCCTTGTTGCTCCCACGCACATAGGCCAAGATGTTGAGCATACCCGCGGGCGGCTCGTAATTCCATGCGATAGTAGGGCCGAGCTAGGGCCAATCCGGTCGCGAGTCCGGAATTTCGTTTCATCACGGCCGGTATTTTGAATTGCATTAAGAAGGCGATCGGTGCACTTGGAATCCGGACGTCAAAATGGCCCCCGGACTTGCCTTCAACAGCAGTGGATAGGAAAACCGGAGGGGCGGAGGTCTTCACCAGTCCCGCCCGGAGAAGATTTTCAACAAAACCGAAGGCAAAGCTACTTTCTGAAAACTGGGGCGATTCGGGCACGTGAGCGTGAAACGTTCTCACCAAACCGAATTAATTTTTCAAAAGCGCAACTGTATTAATCGTGTGCACGTTATTCTGATTCCGTCTGAATTTGATCTGGAGATCGTTCAGCGACTTCGTTTTCATGACTAGTTGTGGTTACGCTGGCCCGCCGAGCGTTGCTATCTATCTGGAATGAGTTGGGTCTAGCATGTCCTTCGCTCACCTGAATACCCAAGGGATTCGCCGGTCCTGCCTGAGAGGTGCGAAGATTGCCATCACGTTTGCGCGCCCCAAATCGTAAGGAGTAGCCTGCCGGAGCGCTGTAATTGCTTTCTCATGCTCGTTTTGAACCATAGCGATGTATGCTCTCGGCAATGGCTCACCGCGATATCGCGCCTCCTTACGAGAAAGCATATCAAGCTGTTTTTTGGCTTCTTCGAGATCCCCAACTGCACACAGTGCGTAACATAAATACTCGCGCGTCTTGTGGGCGAGAGGCTCGCGATCTAGCACGAACCGTAAATGCGGAATAGCGGCCCGCGCGCTTGTATCGTACACCCCCGCGGAAAATGCGGAGCCAACTTCCGCAGCTAGACTGGCTCGGAAAAGGTCACTCACTTTTCCGAACGAACCTGAGAGGAAATTTAATTCTGGTCGGGATTGCTGATTCAGCCACCAGCGAAGCGCGTATTCGGAGTTAAGCGGTTCCACAGTGACTTCTCCCAGCGTCGCGAGCGCGCGAGTGATGCGGGACAAGACGCGGAGATCCTTCTCCGTTTCGAGCGCCTTCATGAGTGGACCAACGGCGCGAGGGGAGCCGATGTCGTGAAGATGATTGGCCGCTGCTTCTCTGACTTTAGCGGAGGGATTCGAGAGGTATTCCAGCGCCTCATCAATTGAAAGTTCGATTCTCTGCTTGGTTGGCGCGTGCTGAATGTATTGCTGACCCGCGAAGTTGAAACGGTCGATCTGGAAAAACATGTCGACATCGCGGCGGAGAACTTCGGCGGAAACTCGCAGCTCTGGCGAAGCATCGGCCATTTTCTTCAAGTGCTCATAGCTGTCACCGTCGCCTGACTTCGCCATTGCCGCGCTTTCGTGCAGCTTCAGCCTTTCTGAAAAGAGCCGCTGCCCATCTGCCAGCTCTTCCTGGCGCACCTCCGTAGAC
>Ga0163150_10005777_pt1 | contig 15576 bp, 11 predicted proteins | sample OliLakLV19P2IB_FD_148628 | JGI IMG/M metagenome (GOLD analysis project Ga0163150, IMG submission 148628) | Freshwater microbial mat bacterial communities from Lake Vanda, McMurdo Dry Valleys, Antarctica - Oligotrophic Lake LV.19.P2.IB | ecosystem: Environmental > Aquatic > Freshwater > Lake >...
GGTCTGAACACACTGCAGGTTCCGATCACCATTAATCCGGGCGGGACGAGCGGAACTGGCCTGGCCACCTCGCCGTCAGCCCTGAACTACAGCTACGCGGCCGGCACGACAGCCAGCCAGACGCTGTCGCTGCTGATCACCGCGCCCGTACCGACTTCGGTGACCATTACTCCGTCGTCAAGTCTGGTCGGCCTGATCCAGTACCCGGCGAGTGCCTCCAGCGGCCAGCAGGTGTCATTTGTCCTGCCGTTCCCGCAGTCGGTTCCAACCGGCACCACGGGCTTCTTCACGCTGACTCCGAGCGTCCCCACCCTGTCCCCGATCACAATTCCGGTGACGTTCAATGGCAGCGGAGTCGGTGGCGGAAGTCTGACCACCACTCCCGCCTCGCTTACCTTCAACCTGCAGTTGGGCGGAGCAGTGCCGCCGGAACAGGCGGTGACGGTAACGAATCCGAACAACATCACGGATTTCATCACCATCAACGTGACGTCGTCGAACGGCTTCCTGACGATCGGGCAGTCCTCGTCCACAACGCCGACCACGATCACCGCTCGTGTGAATCCTTCCGTATTTACGCAAACCGGTGTCTACTCTGGCACCATTACGGTCCTCCGACTCAGCAGCAGTACGATTCTGGCCACCATTCCGGTTACGGTCAACGTGACTCAGGCAGTTCGCGTCACGCCGAATCCGAGCGCGGTGAATCTAAGCGGCGTCGCTGGCGGCGCCGTCGCAACCCAGGCCATTCAGGTATCGGGCGATTCGACTGCCGCCTTCACGGCCACCGCTTCGGTAACGGGCGCGGGCAACTGGCTCAGCGTCAATCCCACCAGCGGGAACCTCGGCGCTTCCATTACGGTCAGCGCGAACCCGTCTGGCCTGAGTGCCGGAACTTACACCGGCAACATCACCATCCAGGTACAGGGCGCAGTCGCGGCCACTATCCCGGTCACTTACACTGTGAATCCGCCAGCCGCGCTGCAGCTCAGTGCCAGCAGCCTGACGTTCAACTATCAGACGTCGAGCTCGGCCCCACCCGTCGCGCAACAGGTTCAGGTAAACACCTCCGCTTCGGGCGTCACGCTCAACTGGACTGCTACGGCGAACTCCACGGGCGGCTGGCTGTCGGTGAACCCGACGACCGGCACTTCCGGCGGGACTTTCAGCGTCAACATCAACCCGGCCGGACTCACAGCCGGTTCCTACGCCGGCACCATCAGCGTAACCAGCTCCGGCGCGACTAACAGCCCGCAGTCCGTGGCGGTCACGCTCAATGTCACGAGCCCGGCGATACCGCTGGTAACAGCCGTCCTGAGCGCAGCTTCCCTGGCCCCGAGCGTCACCACGCCGGGCGCTATCCTCACGCTCCGCGGCTCGAACCTGGGACCCACTCCCGGTGTTTCCGGGGGTGTGGCCAACGGCTTCGTTGCCACCAACGTCAGCGGCGTCACCGTCACCTTCGACGGCGTTCCCGCTCCGCTCCTCTTCGTGTCGGCCACGCAGATTAACGTGGTGGCCCCGTACGAAGTGGCCAATCGCCTGTCGACCCGCGTGGTGATCACCGCGGGGGGTCAGTCCTCGCAGGAGATCGAACTCCGGGTTGGTGAGACCGCTCCGGCTCTCTTCACGCTCAACAGCGGAGGCACGGGACCGGCCGCGGCTCTCAACCAGAACGGCACGGTCAATTCGGCGTCCAACGCTGAGGCTCGCGGCAACATCATCGTACTGTTCGGGACCGGTGAAGGCCAGACGACTCCGTCTGGTGTTACCGGTCAGGTGATCGATGGCGGATCTCTGCGACGTCCCCTCGCACCTGTCTCCGTCCGAATCGCTGGTGTGCCGGCTGAAGTGTTGTATGCCGGTTCGCTGCCCGGTGCGATCGGCGGTGCGCTGCAGATCAACGTGCGCATCCCAACCAACATCCCCGCCGGTCAGGTGCCGGTCGACGTGCAGATCGGGGCGGCCAGCAACCAGTCGACTGTAACTGTCGCAGTGCAGTAAATCGGGAAGAAAAGCGGTCGCGTTGCATTCGTGCAGCGCGGCCGCTTTTTTTATTTAGAGAGGAAATTCGGCGGGAGTGCAGCGCTCGCCGCGCCTGTGAGCGGGGCCTTTGAGGTATTCGGAAAGGATATCCGTATCGAGAATGACCCTGGCCATTTCAGAGGATGGCCGCAGGCTCGCTCGGGCGTCGCCTTTCCTCGTAAGCCATGTGGACCACTTCATCGAGCAAGGCGGCATCGTCGACACTGCCGAACAGGCCAGGCCCCTGGTCGAAGACGCTGGCATCGGTACGGCTCATATGCGCAGGGCGAGCCACCCATATAGCTCTGCCTGTTGCTGGGGCGTCAGCCCCTCGATAGCGCGTTCAATCTCTTCCAGCGAGTTCAGAGTCATGGCTTTGACCCTCCCTTCTCCTTTCACAGTATGCTACGCGATGTCAGGGTACCCCTTCTTTATCTAAAGAGGAAATTCGGCGGGAGTGCCGCGCTCGCCCTGATCGGGAATGCGGCGCTTTGAGGGACCAGGCTGCTTTTCCTCGGGCGAAAACGTGATGATGACATCCACGGTGAGGGTCCCGGAATCAGGCTTCACCGTGGGTCTCATCCGCCCTGTACTATCGAGCACGTTGGGCATTTCTTTGATAAAGATATCCGGATACTCGAAATCAAACGGTGCTTTTGCGCCGAGCGCCCACATTTTGCGGATATGCGGCTCCGTCGTGATGTCGAGCCCCACCAGGTCGAGCCGGCCCATCCGATATTGCGGGCCTGGGTCGACGTCTGCCGTGATGTCGACCGTGTGGTCCTTGTCGTTCAGCTTGCGCGTGATTTTCGCTTCGGCGTTCAGATAGCCGCGGCGCTTGAGGTACCGCTCGATGCGTTTTGCGCCCTCGCCGACCGCGTTCATGTCGACAACTTCGTTGATGCGGAAACTACCCTCTTTGGCGAGCCGCGCGTTGTCCGCCATCTCCCCGCCGATCACCACTTCGCGGAGCTTGTAGACGGCACCCTCCTGCACCTCGACTTTTGTGTTCACCCCGCGGACATCCTGCGCCTGCGTGGTCTCGATTTTCGGGAACTTGACGCTGAGGTAGCCTTGCGCTTCGTACAACGGCCTGATGCTGGCATCCAGAATCTGGCGGAATCGAGGCTCGGTGTAAATGGCGCCGACCGCCGCGCCTGCGACAGCCTGCTGCAGCGCGGGAGTGGAAATCACTTTGTTGCCCGCGAAATTCACCTGCGCGATGGAGGGCAGCGAAGACGGCTGGAACACGATTTCCAGCTGGCCCTTACTGTCGGGCATGAGCTTGCCGACCAGTTCCAGCGGTTTATTCTTCGACGCGGTGAATTTTTCCAGTGCGTCGGTGAATCGTTTCAGCACAGGCGCGGTGGCGGGGATGCGGTCGCCGAACATGGGCACGGCTTGTTTCAGATAAGCGCGCATCTCGGCTTCGGGGAGTTCGATGCTCTCGAACTTGTAGACGAATGCCTGGCCGACTTCCTTCACCTCGAAGGTGGCCAGATAACTCTTCGAACCGGGCTGCGGCGCGTATCGGTAGGCGACGGTTTCAAACAGACCCGACTCCAGTAACCGCTGCTGCGCTGCGTCGAAGTCCGGCTTGCGTACCAGCTGGCCGGGCTGAAGCCCTGTCATCCGGATGATTTCGGTGTCGGAAAACTGTTTGTTTCCCGTGACCAGAATCTTCTCGACGGGGAACGGGGCCGACGGGTCCACTATCACTTGCTGCTCCTGCCTGGCGGGAGCGGCGGCGGGACCTTTCTTTTTCACCGCCGCAGGGGGTGAGGCGGGTCGACGTGGCGGCGTCTGCGCTGGCGCTGTCAGGGCCAAAATCGACAAAGCTGTTGCGGCGGTGCGGAACACGTGCACGATTGTACGACGCCGCCATGAAGGCATGCCGTTGCATCGAAATATCTAAAAAGCATCGCGCCACGGCCCGCCGCCAGAATATAATGGCGTCCTGACGGAGGTTGGAATGAAGCCATTTGCCCTTGCCCTGGTGGTGGCCCTGGCCGCAGTGCCCGCGGCCGCGCAACGCCACAAACTCGCGGAAATCAACACAGAAACCGAAGAAGGAAAGATGTTGCAGGCGATCGGAACGGAGGAAGACGCCGCACGAAAGCTGCAACTGATGGAGACATTTGTGGCGAAAGGGGGCCAACATGCCGCTGCCGGCTGGGTCCTTTCGCAGATGCAGGCCGGATACCTGAAAGCCGGCGATTTCGATAAGACGCTCAGTGCCGGGGAGAAATTGCTGGCGATGGACGCTGCCGACAACGAGGCGGCGTTCGCCAATCTGAGGGCCGCCGAAGGAAAGAAAGACGCCGCGCTGATCCTGAAGTGGGCTCCCACGGCGTCGACGCTGGCTCGTAAGGCGGCTGCGGCGCCGAAGGGCGCCGACGAATCTGACGAGGACCATAAGTACGCCACCGACGCGGCGTCAAAGGCCGACATCTACACCGAGTACGCTCTCTCCTCAGCAGCCTTCGCCACACCGGATGCCGCGCTGTCGATGAAGATCATTGAGGCGCTGGCGGCTCAGAACCCTAAGAGCCCGTATCTTGACGCGACCTTGCCGAAGTATGCGTTTGCAGCGCGCCAGGCCAACGCCATTCCCGCCGCGGTCGCGTTTGGGGAGAAGGCACTCGCCAACAACGTGGTGAACGAGGACCTGCTGCTGATCATGGCCGACTATCACATGAACCAGCAGAAGGACCCGGAGAAGGTGATCTCCTACTCAAACAAGCTGGCCGCGCATCTGTCGGCGAAGGCGGCTCCGCAGGGAATTGCACCAGCGGACTGGGACAAGAAAAAGAACACGATGCTGGGGCTCGCATACTGGATGCAGGGGACCACGTACGCCGCCCAGAGTAAAGCTGCCGAGACAGACAAGGCGATGAGGGCCGCACTGCCGCTGATACAGGGCAACGATGCGTTGATGGGACCGGCGCTCTTCTATCTGGGACTGATGAACTACCAGACGGGCAAGGGGAAGCCACAGCAGATGTCAGAAGCACTGAAGTTCATGCAGCAGTCGGCTGCGATTAAGGGGCCGTTTCAGGCCAAGGCTGCCAGCAACGCGACGGCGATGAAGCAGCAGGGCGTGAAGTGAGGCTCGCGGCGGCAGGACTTCTGTCTGTAGCACTGGCGTTCGCGGTCACGGATGCCGAGGTGGCGCAGGTTCACAAATCGGCGCTCATCATCGACAGTCACAACGACACCCCGATGAAGGTGATCGGCGGGTTCGACATCAGCGTGTCGAGCCCGAAAGCCAGTACGGATCTGCCTCGCATCCGTGCCGGTAACGCAGGTGCCATCTTCTTCGCGGCGTATGTACCGAAGCAGAAGGTGAAAACGGGCACGTCCGCCGAGTACTGCCGCCGCGCCATTAACGCGATCCGCGAGGGCATCGTCGCAAAGCATCCCGCCGACTTCGCACTCGCCACGACGGCAGCTGAGATCGAGGCCGCCCGCAAGCAGGGGAAGGTGGCGGCTCTCATTGGGATTGAAGGCGGCCATGCGATTGAGGACAGCCTCGACAAGCTCCGCGAGTTCTTCCGCATGGGGGCTCGCTACATGACGCTTACGCATTCCAACACCAACAACTGGGCCGATTCGTCCGGCGACAAGCCCCGTCACCACGGGCTGACGGCGTTCGGAAAGCAAGTGGTCGGCGAGATGAATAAGCTGGGCATGATTGTCGACATCTCCCACGTGTCTGACGAGACGTTTCGCGACGTAATTGCGATCAGCAAGGCGCCAGTGTTCGCGTCGCACTCATCATGCCGGGCCATCAGCCAGGCGAAGCGCAACATGACAGACGATATGATTCGGGCTCTCGCTAAGAATGGCGGGGTGGTGCAGATCAACTTTGCGTGCGACTTCCTCAATGAATCGGTGCGAACGGGCAACGCGGCTGAGAAGAAGAAAGTGCGCGCGAAATTCGGCGAGAACATGGACGCCCTGCGCATCGAGAGCGAGAAGCGTTTTCCGCGAGCCACGCTTGCCGATGTGGTGGCACATATTGATCACGTGGTGAAGGTCGGCGGGATCGATCACGTCGGTATTGGCAGCGACTATGACGGGGTCGACTGCACGCCCGCCGGGCTGGAAGATTACTCAAAGTTCCCTGCCCTCACGCGGGCTCTGCTGGAGAAAGGCTACACCGCCGCGCAGATCCACAAAATATACGGAGGCAATACGCTGCGAGTGATGCGCGCAGTGGAGCGGACGGCCGGCAGCATGTGATAGGATCTGCTCACTTCGCTCCCGGAGGTAATCCCGTAATGTCTCGACCGTGCCTGCACCTGGTCTCTTATTCCCTCCTCGCTGCATCCTGCTGCCTGGCGCAAACACAATCGGCAACGGTCCGCGGTGAGGTCACCGACACCAGCGGGGCCATCATTCCCCGGGCAGCACTCATACTGACGAACGTCGATCAGAACCAGCCGCGGAAGACCACGTCGAACGACAACGGGGAGTACGTGTTCCTCCAGATCCCACCAGGCCGGTATTCGCTTGCGGTAGAGGCGCCGGGCTTCAAGAAATTTGCGCGAGATGTGTTTACCGTGGAGGTCGCCCAGATGCTGGGGCTCGACATCCAGCTGGAAGTGGGCAGCCTGAGTGAGACGGTGAAGGTGACTGGCGAAGCTCCGCTGCTGGAGACGACCAGTTCAGCGCTCGGCGAGGTGGTCAATTCGCTGACCACGGAGTCGCTCCCGCTGAACGGTCGCAACGTGCTGCAGCTGGTGGCGCTGACACCTGGCATCAGCGGGTCGCCCAGCTATCGAAATGCGACCGATTCCAACGGACCAACGTCTGTCAACGGATTCTCTGCCAACGGCGGCAGGAGCGCCAGCAACAGCATCATGGTCGACGGCTCGCCGCAGGAGGTGATGGGCTACAACCAACCCGCCTATGTGCCGAACCCAGACTCCATTCAGGAGTTCAAAGTTCAGACAAACAACCTCTCGGCCGAGTATGGCAGGACCGGGGGTGCGGTAGTTAACGCTGTCAGCCGCTCCGGCACGCGCGAGTTTCACGGCGTGCTGTATGAGTTTGTTCGAAACGACGCGTTCGATGCCAACGGGTTCTTCAACAACCGGAACGGCCGCGGTAAGGCGCCATTTCGCTACAACCAGTTCGGCGCGACAGCGGGCGGTCCGGTAAATCCCAAACGCGACCGCACGTTCTTTTTCTTCAGCTATGAAGGACTGCGGCAGGTGTCGCCGGGCAGCAGCACGTTCGCGGTTCCCACCACCGCCATGCGGAATGGCGACTTCCGCGAGATCGCGGCCATCATCTACGATCCCGATACCATCAACGCCGCTGGCGTGAGAACTGCATTCCCGGCAAACACGATTCCGGCAAGCCGCCTGAGCCCGGTCGCCAAAAAGATCCTCAGCTTCTACCCTGAGCCGAACCGTCCCGGCGTCGTCGCCAACTACTTCTCACAGAACGGCGGCCGGCCCGAGAACAATAACTATTCTGTTCGCGTCGACCACCGTGTTTCGGACCGCCAGAACCTGTTCGGCCGCTATTCCTGGAACACCTTCACCAACGCGGTGGCCAATCATTACGGGAATGTCGCGGCCCCGAACACAGGTGTCGACGGGCGCGTAAACCGCAGCGCCACTATCGACGATTCGTACCTGCTGGGCGGCTGGGTTTTCCACGCCAATCTTGGTTATTCGTATCACGCAAACCCAAGAACGGCACCGCCGGAAGAAGTGACGGCCGCATCGCTCGGAATGCCTGCCTCCATCGACGCAGTGTCGCAGTTCAAGATCTTCCCGCGCATTGAGCCCGCAGGTTACGGAGCCATGGGAGGCGACCCCACGTGGCTCATCGGGAACAGATTCGAGACCTACACGGGAACTGGAGATGCGTCACGGCTCGCGGGAAGGCACACGCTGAAAATGGGCGGCACGTGGCGCAGCAACAAGGTCTCGAATTTCCGTGGCAATGCGCCGGCCGGATATTACACTTTTAATGAGACGTTCACGCGGCAGGCATTTAACCGGGCGGGTGGAGGAAATTCCATCGCCTCCATGCTGCTGGGCACGCTGGGCGGCGGACGCATTCAGTATGAGCCGTCACTCGCGCTCACGGTTCCTTACTGGGCTCTGTACATTCAGGACGACTGGCGTATTTTCGACCGTCTCACTTTGAATCTCGGCCTGCGCTGGGATTCCGACCGGCCCACTACGGAGCGTTTCAACCGTACCTCGTGGTTCGACCCCGAAGCGGCTTTCCCGGTTCAGATCGCCGGACTGCCGCCACTGCGCGGAGGGATTGTCTTTGCGGGACGCGACGGCAGAGGCCGCAATAACAAGAACCCCGACAACAACAACTTCGCTCCGCGTGCAGGGCTCGCCTACAAGGTGTCGGAGCGTATGGTGGTGCGCTCGGGATTCGGGCTGTTCTTTAACCCGACCACGGGCAACGGTCCGAACGCCACCAACCAGGGGGCGCTGAGCTACAACGCAGTGACGCCAGTCAACACGAGCATCGATGGTGGAAGAACGCCATACGCCACGCTCTCCAACCCCTTCCCGGACGGCTTCCAGAAGCCGGAAAGCGGAGCGCTTGGACTGCGGACGTTCGAAGGCCAGGCACTGAACGCCATCATCCGCGGCGACCGCACTCCTTACAGCATGCAGTGGAATTTCGACGTGCAGTACGCAGTGAAAAACAACATGCTTTTCGACGTTGCGTACGCGGGAAATGCGGGTGTGAAACTACAGGCGCAGGCCGATTTGAATCAGCTGCCCGATCAGTATCTGGCTCTCGGCGACCGGCTTCAGGACGTGGTTGACAACCCGTTCTTCGGAACATTCCCCGCCACTTCAAGCCTCGGTGCGCGGACCACCACACGTGGGCAGTTTCTTCGCCCATATCCCCAGTTCACGGGCATCACGCACGTATGGGGCTCGCAGGCGCACTCGTCGTATCACTCGCTGCAGGCCAAGTTCCGCAAACGCTATCGCGGGGGACTGCAGATGATGGCGGCGTACACGTGGTCGAAGATGATCGACGACACGTCGTCCGTTGCGGGGTTCCTTGGGCTCGCGAACCCCGACTACACGAATAACAACCGGAAAGACCTGGATAAATCGCTGTCCACGTACGACATTCCGCACAGATTTGTCACGAATTTCCAGTATGAAATGCCGTTCGGCAAAGGCAAGCAGTGGGTGACCGGTGGAATCCCGGCCGCGATTGTGGGCGGATGGCGCCTGAACGGCGTGGGCACACTGCAGAGCGGTTTCCCCATCTCCATCGGTTCCGCGCAGAACACCACCAGCAGCTATGGAGGCGACCAGCGGCCCGACTCGACTGGAATCAAGAGCCAAACCCCAGGCAGCGCGAAAGACCGTATCGACGGCTGGTTCAACCCTGCGGCGTTCGTGAATCCGGCACCCTATCGCTTCGGGACAGTGGGCCGCGTGCTGCCCGACAACCGAGAGCCCGGCTATCACAACTGGGACATCTCGGTTCTCAAGGACATGAAGTTCCATGAGCGCGTCCGGCTGCAGTTCCGCTGGGAGATTTTCAACGCGTTTAACAAAACGAACTTCGCTGGACCGGCAACCTCGTTCGGTCAGCCGCAGTTCGGCCTGATCACCGGCACGGCCGGCAACGCACGCATCCAGCAGTTTGGACTGAAACTGTACTACTGAGTGAACACGGACTTGCCGCTGACGATGGTCTCCACCACGTGGATCTTCTTCGCGGCCTCGTCCCACCGGAACAGCACGAGGTCGGCGCGGTCACCCGGGACCAGGCCACGCTGGCGTCCACCGATGCGGCCCACGCGCGCAGGATTCTTCGTGGCCATCGTCAGGGCCTCCGTCAGCGAGACGCCAGCCATTCGCATCACGTTGCCAATCGCGTCGTCCATGCGAAGCGCCGAGCCTGCCAAACGGTCCCCGCCGCGTAGCACCACACGCCCATCCGGCGTGTGAGTCACGGCCACTTCGCCCAGCATGTAGTCGCCAGGCGGGGCCATCGCGGGCATCGACGCGTCGGTCACCAGCAGGGCTCGGCCGACGGTCTTCGCTCGCAGCGCGACCTTTAGAAACGCCGCACCAATATGGATGCCGTCGACGATGAGGCCCGCAGCCAGCCGGTCCTCGGCGAGCTGTTCCCAAATATAGTTTGGGTGCCGCCGCATTTCGCCATGAGCCCCGTTGCCGATGTGAGTCGACTTCGTCGCGCCAGCCGACACCGCAGCCTGGATCTGCTCCGCCGTGGCTTTCGTGTGACCGATACTGCACACCACACCGTCGCGCACGATGGCCTCAATGAAGCGAGGCGCTTCGTCGTACTCGGGCGACAGCGTGATCAGCCGGATGTTGCCGTCGGCAGCTTCCTGCAACCTCTTGTACTCGTCGATGTCGGGCGGACGCACGGCCTGTACCGGGTGAGCGCCGCGAGGTCCGTCGTCCGGACAGATATGCGGACCCTCCACATGGAACGCCTCAATCGACGGGTTCTGTTCCTTCGCACGGGCCAGATTGCGCAAAGAACCCGACATGTTCTCAAACGAGCCGGTGATCACAGTGGGGAAAAATCGGCCCGTGCCGGTAGAGTGAAGCACCGCGACCGAGCGTGCGATTTCCACAAGCGGTGTAGTCGGCGAGTTGTAGTCGACACCCGCATAACCGTTTACCTGCAGGTCGATCCACGCGGGTGCGATCCACAGGGCGTCGAGAACTGGAGAGATAAGCGTATCAACGCCGCTGATGACGGTATCGAAGCTGACGCTTAGATATTGCTGGCTGACGGGATCGAAGGCGGTACGTTGCATTTGGACTCAAACATTTTTCGGAGCTGCCGTTTTATTCACAGGATACTGACAGGCCATGCTCTGCAGGACGATGAAAACTCGACAGATAAAGCTGCGGAAAAGGCGTGGGTTTCGCCTGGTTTCCACTGGACCCGGAAGCGTTGCACTGGTACAAACGATGAAGATCCTGAAAGGCGCGCTGGCGGAACGATCTCGGGGGAGGTAACCGATGGCGCGCCCCACAGGTTCTGTTCAACTACTGAACGGCCTCCACGGGCTTCCGAGTTTCTACCGGCGTGAGCCAGCCATACCGGTCCGGAAGCACCCCATTCACGATCCCGAAAAACTCTCGTTGTAGCCGCTCCGTGATCGGACCTCGGCGGCCTTCGCCGACCTGGATCCGATCCACGGAACGGATCGGAGTCACCTCGGCAGCCGTTCCCGTGAAGAACACTTCATCGGCGATGTACAGCATTTCGCGCGGGATGATGGTCTCCACCACGGGGATGTCGAGATCCCGGGCAATCTGCAGGATGCTGTCTCGCGTAATGCCTGGGAGAACCGACGCGCCGAGCGGTGGCGTGTGAATCTTGCCGTCGCGAATTACGAACATGTTCTCGCCCGAGCCTTCGCTGATAAAGCCCTGCGTGTCGAGCGCAATGCCCTCGGCATAACCATTGACATCGGCTTCCATCCGAATCAGTTGCGAGTTCAGATAGTTGCCGCCGGCCTTGGCCAGCGCCGGCAGCGTATTGGGAGCCATGCGATTCCAGCTGGAAATGCACACGTCGACGCCCTTCGCCAGACCCTCGTCGCCCAGATACTTGCCCCATTCCCAGCAGGCAATGTAGGTCTCGGTCGCGTTGTTGACCCCAAGTACACCAATGACACCGTAGCCCCGAAGCGCGATCGGACGGACATAGCAGGACTCAAGCCCGCTGGCCGCCACCGTTTCTACGACGGCGTCGCAAAGCTGGTCAAGCGAGAACGGAATGTCCATGCGATAAATCTTCGCCGAGTCGATCATGCGCCGCATGTGTTCCCGAAGGCGAAACACAGCCGGGCCATGATTGGTTTTGTAACAGCGCAGGCCTTCAAAGACGCTGCTGCCGTAGCTGACTACATGGCTAAGTACGTGAATCTTCGCATCTTGCCAGTTAATCAGTTGGCCATTGTGCCAGATCTTTTCAGTGGGTGTCATAAGCAGTACTCTTTTGCGGGCTGAGGGGCCCGCTGGTGTATTAGTATAGTTTAACTCAGTATTTGTAACGCTTTAGCCGGTGGTGGCATCTTCCTCAGCGAGGAGCACAAACCGTGTTCAGAAGTTTACGTCAACTGTCTTTTTTTCTTGCCTTTGCGGCGGTGGGTGCAACGGCTGCGCCGGTCAAGGAGTACAAACCGGGGTGGAACCTGTTCTCCAAAGAGCAGGATGTTCAACTGGGGCGGGAAGCCGCGGCGCAGGTGGAACAGCAGATGCCCGTACTGCGCGACCAGCAACTGCAGAGCTACGTCGAAGATATCGGAAGGAAGCTCGCACGGTCGAAATATGCCGGGGAGTTCCCGTACAGCTTTAAGGTAATCAACGACCCGTCGATCAACGCCTTCGCGCTGCCTGGCGGCCCCACGTTCGTCCATACCGGTCTGATCAAGGCCGCTGAGAATGAAGCGCAACTGGCGGGCGTAATTGCGCACGAAATCGCCCACGTAGCGCTTCGCCATGGAACCAACCAGGCCTCGAAGGCCAACCTGATCCAGTTGCCTGCGATGCTGGCAGGCGCGGTGATCGGCAACGGCTCGCTGCTGGGACAGCTTGCACAGGTGGGTATCGGGCTGGGCGCGCAGTCCGTGCTGCTGCGATACTCGCGCGATGCGGAGAAGCAGGCCGATCTGATGGGCGCCCTGATGATGGCCGACGCAGGCTATAACCCGATCGAGATGGCGCGCTTCTTTGAGAAACTTGCGGCACAGAGCGGGTCGCGCGGTTCGTCCTTCTTCTCTGACCACCCAGATCCCGGCAATCGCAGCAAGTATGTCGAGGAGCAGGTGCGGGCTCTGCCGCAACGAAACTACACCGAGAACGGAAGCGGCGGACTGGCTCAGGCTCAGGCTCGTGTGAGCGGACTGCCCGCTCCGACAAAAGCGCGCGCTGCCAATAATGGCCAGGTCGCGCAGGGCGATCCGCGGCCCAGCGGCCAGTCGCGCGAGTACCGCAACAGCGCATTCGCTATTCAACATCCCGGCAACTGGGAAGCGTTCGGCGATCAGGGTGGAGCGGCGGTCACTATCGCACCCCGATCCGGCCTCGTTCAGGACCGTTCAGGTAATGTCGCTGTGGCGTACGGAGTGATGGTGAGCTTCGCGCCGCCGCTGGAAAACTCTCGTGCCGATCTGCGCCAGCAGACCAGTGTTCTGATCGGCAATCTACGCCAAAACAACCCCGGCCTGCAGGTCCAGGGCAATCAGAAATCAACGCGTGTAGCCGGACAGACTGGCATTGTCACGACGCTGGTCAACCAGTCGCCGCTGGGCGGACGCGAGATCGACATGCTGGTGACGGTCAACCGGCCACAGGGCCTGCTTTACCTTATTTTCATCGCACCCGAGAAGGACTACTCGCAGTTGCAGAGTGTGTTCGGGCAGATGCTGCAGAGCGTGCGATTCTAAGGATTGACCCTTAAATACGAGGCAATTCTTTTCGATTTCGACGGTGTTCTGGTGGACAGCGAACCGGTCCACATGAGTTGCTGGAATCAGCTGCTGTCGGAAAATTTTGGATATACCGTCGCATGGGAAGATTTTGCGCCCAACTGCGTCGGTGTTCATGAGCGTGGCACGGTGGAATGGCTGGTAGCGCAGCGCCATCCACCCGTGCCGTTCGCCGACCTCTGGGATCTCTACCCTCGCAAGAAACAGCTCTTTCGCGAGCGCATGCTGCTTTCCGGATCTGTCGATGACGATGTAATCGACCTGCTGAAGGAACTGCGCAACGACTACCTGCTCGCCGTTGTCACGTCGTCGGGCCGGGTGGAAGTAGAGCCGATTCTGGAATCAGCCGGCATATTGCCTTTGATTCAAACCGCGGTCTACGGGTCGGATGTGACCAACCTCAAGCCGGCTCCCGATCCGTATCTGCTGGCCTGCCGCCGTATTGGAACCAGCAACGCCCTGGTGATTGAGGATTCCGCGGCGGGCCAGCAGATACGAAAAGCGGCAGGGCTCGACGTGCTGCAGATCACGTCGCAGCGGGAGGTTGGTCCGACGCTGCGAGCTCATCTTGCACAGTCCGGCTCTTGACCAGGTGCACGGCCAGAATCCGCAGCGCGGCCAGCACAGGTACCGAAAGAAACACGCCCCAGAGTCCGCCCAGAGCCTCGCCCGCGAACGCTCCGAACAGCACAGCCAGCGGGTGGAGCTCGACGCCACGTGACATCAGGTGCGGCAGGATCAGGTAGTCCTGCACCAGCCGGTAAACCACGTAGAAGATGACGATCCACCACAGGTGCGCGAAGCCGGAGAACAGCGCCACCACGAAGATGATCGCCGTAGCCATGGCGGGTCCGGCGTAGGGAATAAACTCGAGCACAGCGGCTGCCATGGCCAGCAGGAGAGCGTAGGGCATGCCGATGGATTCCAGAAAGATGGCATACGCCACGCCAGAGGCCACCGACAGCCAGGCGAGCGCTCGAATGTACTGGGCCAGCAGCTTGTGCACGTCTTCCAGCAGGAGCGATGCGAACCCTCGATTCCCGTCCGGCAACCAGCCCAGTGCGTAGTCGCGGATCTCCGTGCCATCCTTCAAAAACAGGAACGCGAGGATCGGCAGGATCAGCAGATAAACAAAGCCGCTGACGAATCCCGCCACCCCGCCGAGCGCGTGCTGCAACAGGGGAATGATTCGTTCCGATCCGGAGTTCGCCTGCTCCCGCAGGAACGCGATGATCCGTTCTCTATACGGCTCCAGCCAGGGTGGAACAGGCTGCGAGTCGAGGTTGCTGCCCTTGCGCACCAGTTCCGGAAACTGCTGCACCAGCGACTGTGCCTGGTCGTATATCTGGCCGCCGAGCCACACCATCAGCACGATCGACAGCCCTGCCAGCACAGTAAACGTGATGGCAACCGACCCGGTCCACGACAGCCGCCCGCGCATGCGCCGGTGCACGGCGTGAACGGACGGATGCAGCATATACGCGATGAACAGGGCCAGCACAAAGACTAAAATCGCGCTGCGTACCTGCCAGGCCGTCGCCAGCAGAAAGCTGATCAGAAACACGGTCCACGTGATTTTAGCCGCCCTTGCATCCAGTCCGAGCACCCCGCCAGCATAGCAGCCGGAGCGTTAAGTCGCCCTGAGGGAACTCGCCGGATCGGCGGCGGAGGCTCGCAGTGCGGGCAGCAAAACCGCCGCCATGCCGACGCCCAGCAACACCGCGGGAGCCGCCGCCAGGGACAACGAGTCCGTCGCGCTACCGACACCACCAGACCGATCGCGATCCCGCTGCCGACAAGGGCCAGCCCGTGTCGCAAAAACAGGGCCACCACGCTGACTCGGTCTGCACCGAGGGCCACACGTATCCCGATCTCGCGGGAGCGGCTGCCCGCAACGAAAGTCATCACGCCGTAGATACCAAACGAAGCCAACAGCAGGGCGAACACGGCGAACACACCCGTGACCGCGGTCGTCATCCGAGCCTGCCAGAGCATGGCGTCCAGTATCCGGTCGGCCGACCGCACCTGCGCCACAGCCACGTCCTTGTCGATGGCCG
>Ga0163150_10005779_pt1 | contig 15570 bp, 13 predicted proteins | sample OliLakLV19P2IB_FD_148628 | JGI IMG/M metagenome (GOLD analysis project Ga0163150, IMG submission 148628) | Freshwater microbial mat bacterial communities from Lake Vanda, McMurdo Dry Valleys, Antarctica - Oligotrophic Lake LV.19.P2.IB | ecosystem: Environmental > Aquatic > Freshwater > Lake >...
GGGCATATGGGGAATTTCGTATCCTGGTTTTTATGCGGCGGCGGGATCGATTGACGCCCATCCGGCTCTGAAAGCCGTGTCGCCACAAGCCCCGGTATCCGACTGGTTCTCCTCGGACGACTGGCATCACAACGGCGCGTTTCTCCTTGCCCACGCGTTTGGCTGGTTTTCAGGCGCCGGATGGCCCTTCTCCAAGCCATCGACGGTAGCCCCTGGAAAACCCGTCTTGCGCGACATTGAAGACGGCTATGAGTTCTTCCTACGCCTTGGCCCCATGCGGAACGCCAACGAAAGGTACCTCCAAAACGAAATTCCGTTTTGGAATGAGATGATGAAGCGCGAAGTTCGCGACGACTGGTGGAAAGCTCGCAACATCCGCGCTCATCTAAAGAGTATCAAACCAGCCATGATGACCGTCGGGGGCTGGTTCGATGCCGAGAATCTGTTCGGTGCTCTGGAGGTTTACCGCGCCATCGAAACGCAAAGCCCCGGCACCTTCAACATCCTGGTGATGGGGCCGTGGGTACACGGGGGTTGGGAGGGAGAGAACAAGGGCGAAGCGCTGGGAGACGTTCAGTTCGATTCACAAACCGGGAATTTCTACCGTGAGCAAATCGAATTGCCGTTCTTCAACTACTTCTTAAAGGACAAGGGGAAACAGGAACTACCGGAGGCCTATGTGTTCGAGACCGGGACCAACCAGTGGCGCAAGTTTGAGGCTTGGCCTCCGAAGAACACTGTAGGCCGGTCCCTCTATCTACATCCCGGAGGAAAACTCGTCTTCGATCAAGCCCCGGCGGCCCCCGGCGGATTCGACGAATATACCAGCGATCCTGCCAAGCCCGTGCCTTCCACTCCCGGCCTTGCTCCTGGCATGGCGCAACGCTACATGGTTGACGACCAGCGCTTCGCCGCCCGCCGCACCGATGTTTTGGTTTACCAGACGCCGATGCTCGAAGAAGACGTGACAGTGGCCGGGCCCATCGTTCCCAACCTGCATGTTTCCACCAGCGGCACGGATTCAGACTGGATCGTCAAACTGATCGACGTCTACCCAGATCTGTTTCCCGACCGGAAGGGCGATGTGAAGAACACTCTGGGCGCCTATCAGCAACTGGTGCGGGGCGAGGTCATGCGCGGCAAGTTTCGCAATAGCCTCGATCGGCCCGAACCCTTCGTCCCCGGGCAGCCAACTCAGGTGCAGCTTACGGTCCCCGACACGTTTCACACCTTTCGTCGAGGCCACCGGATCATGGTGCAGATCCAGAGCAGCTGGTTCCCTTTGATCAACATCAACCCACAGAAGTTCCTTAATATCAACGAGGCAACCGAAGGCGATTACCAGAAGGCCCAACAGCGTGTCTATCGCTCACCCTTGCTGCCGTCGGTAATCAAGGTGGGTATCCTGTCAGCCTCACGGGTGGAATAGCGAGCCCGCTGCCGGCTCGAATCTTGTCATCACAGGCGCATATCTGAGCGTTTCAATGTGCCACTTGATGCCAAGGTGTTTTGCGCTTCGACCGCTGAGTGGACCCTCTTGTTGGAGATCTTGGAGCCGTGCGAAATCTGTCAAAACCACGAATGACGCTTCCTGTGTGGCATTTCAGCCATTTTCGTCTTGACATTTGCGGCTGTTGGACTTTAGATAGCAGCATCTTTTTTACCGAAGGTTCCACCAAGTTTCTGAAGCGTCTCTAGCGCAGCACCCGGCGTTCAGACATTTCTTTCAGACCGAAAAGGAGGATTGAGTGTGAACAGTGACGATCCTGACTTTCCCGTTGACCCCGAGGAAACGGATAGCGGCATTCCGCAGGACAAGGACGATGAACCCCTGATGGATGAACTGCCGCTTCCAGAACCAGCCGCAGCTCCCCAGGCGCCCGTGGTTGTTTCTGTTGCAGCGCCTGTACCCAAGCCCGCTCCTGTTAAGAAGGCCAAACCAAAGCCCAAAGCCAAGGTCAAAGCTAAGGCGAAGGCTGCGAAGGTTAGTGCTGCTAAACCCGTGGCCAAGAAAGCCACGCCTGCCAAGAAAGCGAAACCTGCGAAGAAGGCGAAGGCCGCAAAGAAATCCAAGCCGGCTCCAAAGAAGGCGAGGATAGTCTCAAAGGCAAAGACAGCGAAGAAAACCGTTGGCAAGAAAGCTCCCAAGAAGTCTGCCAAGGGAAAGGGAAAGCCGGCCAAGAAAAAAGCAAAGAAGAAATAGTTGATTGTCAAAGAGCAGACAACCTCCAAAGCCTGCCTGGCGGAAAACCAGGCAGGCTTTTTTTGTTCGAGGCAGCGCGAAGCAGGAGCCCCTCTATGTGACCTTGCAGGGGGCGTGCGGTAGGATACGTTGCGTTTGTCCGCAAACTGGGATGCCTCTCGCGGGCTCTGTGCGCCATGCCTCCCCATACCCATCCAAGCATTGCTCGATGCGCTGGCAAGAATCGCCAACACATCCTCCTCATTGTCCTCTGACTTTGACGGAGCCCGCCAAGTGCCAGCCGTGCATTGCTTTCTGCCACGGCGCATGGTAGTTTGCCCGTCTTTGTTGTCATCTTGACGAGGAGAGACTGCCATGAAGAAAGTCGTGAAAACCGCCCAGGGTCCTGCTCCGCAGGCGCCGTATTCCCAGGCCATCATCGCCAACGGTTTTGTGTTCGTTTCCGGTCAAGGCCCCGTCGACCCGCAGTCTGGCAAGATCGTTCTGGGAGATATCAAAAACCAGACCCGCCTCGTGCTGGATAACATCAAAGCCATTCTGGAAGCCGCCGGCTCATCGCTCGACCAAGCCGTGAAGTGCAGCGTATTTTTGCGCGATATCAACGATTTTGCCGCCATGAATGAAGTTTATAAGACCTATTTCAAAGAAAATCCGCCGGCGCGTACCACGGTTCAAGCCGGCGATATCTTTGCCGGCATTGGCGTCGAAATCGACTGTATTGCTACCCTGGACTAACGTGACGGTGGCGCAACTGCATGGAAAAGTCCATTCGTTGGGGACTGGTGGGATGCGGAGATATTGCTGAGAAGCGGGTGGCTCCGGCGCTTCAGGCGGCAGCCGGGTCCAGGCTGCTGGCTTGCTCCCGAAAGCAACCCGCCCGGCTCTGGGAATTTCAACAGCGGCACAATATCCCCAAGGGATGCCCGGATCCAGCCGAAATCTTCGCCGATCCGGAAATCGACGCCGTGTATCTCGCCACGCCCGTTTCCCTGCATTGTCTGCATACCCTCGAAGCTGCGGAGCAAGGCAAGCACGTGCTCTGCGAGAAACCCATGGCCATGGATGCTGTGGAATGCCAGCGCATGGTGGATGCCTGCCGCAGCCATGGTGTGAAACTCGGAATCGCCTACTACCGCCGGTTCTACCCGGTGGTTCACAAGATTCAGGCACTGTTGAGGGCGGGAGTGTTGGGCAAAGTGGTCCTGGTTCGGACCACGCTGGTAGAACCGACCTCGCTGGAACCGGCCGCGTGGAGATTTTTGCCCGACCAGGGCGGCGGGGGATTGTTGATGGACATGGCCAGCCACCGGCTCGACCTCTTGTGCATGCTCTTGGGTCAGCCGCTTTCTGTATCAGCGCTGATGGATACGCGGGAGCTGAACATTTCTGTCGAGGATACCGCGAGCCTGTTGATTCAGTTTGCCGGCGGGGTTCAAGCCGCCGTATTCGCCAGTCACTGTATTCATGCCCCAATGGACGAGTTTGAAATCTACGGCACGCGCGCAAGCGTGCGGGTGAGTCCGCTTAATGGAAACGAACTGCAGTTGTTTGGCGGCCACAGTGAAACCGTTCATCTGCCTAAAGCGGAGAATGTCCACTTGCCTCTGATTGAAGACTTCAACCAGGCAATTCGAGAAAATCGAGAACCAAGAATCTCAGGCGCAGAGGGAATGAGAACCTCTGTCCTTCTCGAAGCCGCCTACCACGCGGCCCGCGAGGGGAAGGTCGTAAAGTTTGTGGGATAGGGGACTGCTAGAGGATGGAGGATTGAGGATCGAATCAGGGATTTGCAATTATCTATCCTCGATCCTCCATCCTCAACCTGCGGAACGCGCTCATGTCTGAAATCGGATTCGGCATCATTGGCTGCGGCAACATTTCGACCATTCATGCGAAGTCCATCCAAGCCATTCCAGAAGCGCGGCTGCGGGCGTTTTACAGCCACAGCCAGCCCAAAGCTGAAAAGATGGCCCAGCAGTACGGTGTCGAGTTCGAGTCCAATCTCGACCGCCTCCTCGAGCGCCCAGACATTCAAGTCGTCAGCATCTGCACGCCCAGCGGAACGCACGCGGAGCTGGGGATCAAAGCAGCGGCAGCCGGAAAGCACGTCGTGGTGGAAAAGCCCATCGATGTGACGATGGAGAAAGCCCAAAGGCTGATTGATACCTGCGACGAGGCTCGCGTCAAGCTGGCCGTGATTTTTCAATCCCGATTTTTCCCGGGTGTCCAAATACTCAAGTCAGCCATCGATCGCAACCGTTTGGGACGGATCATCATGGGCGATGCCTACGTGAAATGGTACCGCACGCGCGAATACTACGAAGCCGCCCGGTGGCGGGGCACACTGGCGCTGGATGGCGGCGGCGCGCTGATCAACCAATCGATCCACACCGTCGACCTCCTTCAGCATTTCGTTGGTCCCGTAGCGTCGGTGTTTGGATTTGCCGAGAAGAAACTGCACCCCTACATCGAAGCTGAAGACACAGCCGTGGCCGTGTTGAAATTCAAGAATGGCGCGCTGGGAGTCATCGAAGGCGCGACGTCGATTTCTCCAGGCTTCTCGCGTCGGGTTGAAATTCACGGGGAGAAGGGCAGCGTCATCCTCGACGGTAACGACATTGCCGCCTGGAACCTCACCGACACGGGAGAAGAGGAAGAAGCGCTTTCCCGCCTCAAAGAGCGCGACCTTTCCAATGGGGCTTCCGACCCGATGGCTCTGGACATCAGCGGGCATCGCCGCCAGATGGAAGATCTCATCGCTGCCATTCGGCAGGACCGTCCACCCATGATCGATGGCGCCGAAGGGTTGAAAGCCCTTGAATTGGTGTTGGCCATCTACCGCTCTGCGCGAGAGAAAACACTGGTCGAGTTGTAGAGTGCGCTGCTTTTCAAGCACACCTTGTGCCTGTATCCGTAGGGTGCGCTCGATTTTTGAACGCACCGCAAAGCTTACGGACCGAAAACTCCCGACGCACCCATCGTCCTCGTCGTCGTACTCGGCATTCGTCGAGGCGTCCCCCTGCCCTCCACCGGCCTCATTTCACGAACTGTTCAGTGCCTGCAGCGCCCAAGGCAAGGGGCAGAGCGATCACTCCGTTCATCTTCACGCTCATCGAAGAGGGGAGCTGTCAAAAAAATTGAAATTCGATTACTTCGGGTGCTAAGCGTGCGCAGGGGGACAGCGGTCCCACGCGCCCGCGCCACCCTGATGGAACGAGCGCTCCGCACGCGTTTTCACCTGTGGGTTCGGAGACAGGGCGGATCAGGGTTGGCTCAACTCAATTTTTTCACAGCTCCAGGAGTTAGGGGTAAGGGGGGCCAACCCGCAACGCCCCAATTTCTAAAAATTTCAAATGAGACCAGTTATCTATACAAGAAAAGTGCTCCAAATCTTGTCAATCTGGCAGCCGCTTCACCTTGACGTTTTTATAGAGCACCTTGCTCTTGGGGTCATGCCCCTGGAATGCAAACGTCCCACTCGAAAGTTTCCGTTCGGGATGGTTCTCGGGTAGCTTCACATTCTCCGGCTCGGTATAGTCGACGATGAGCTTGTCGTTCACGTAGGTCCGAATCCGTTTTCCCTGCACCACAATGCGTTCGGTGAACCACTGGTTGTCGGGAGCCGGGGCTTCGCGGACATCCTGAATGTCATAGAGACCGCCGGTTCGCTTCCAATCGGTATGACTGTTGTTGACTTGAACCTCGAAGCCTTTGTCGGGGAACCCTGTGTCCTGGTAAGCCGTGTGGAAGTAGATGCCCGAGTTCGAGCCCGGTGTCGTCATCACGTCTGCTTTGAACTCGAAGTTCTTGAAGTTGAGGTTTGCAGCCGGTCCAACGTAGAAAAGATGCGAACGCGGACCGAAAACCACAATGGCTCCATCCTTCACGCTAAACGTAGCCTGGCTTTCGCTAGCCTTCCATCCATTCAGCGATTTTCCGTCAAACATCGAAACCCAATCGTCCGCGTAGGTCTTGCTTCCGAGCTTCATCACAACCGAAAGTGCGATTAAGAAGAGAATGCGTTTCATCGATTTTCTCCTGACTGCAAAATTTAAAAGAGTCTCAGCGCGGCCCTTGCCGTCGCTTTTGAAACACTATCACGCGGGAATCTGCAATCGCCAGAGCCGCCTCAGGGCATTCATTGTCCCCCTGGAGCTGCGAAAAACTCGAGCAACGACCCGGAATCTGTCCCCCTTGAACGAGGGGAACATAGGGGGGTTTCTTGGGGCGGCTGCTCCAAAGACCGATTCAACGACGCTTACCCTCTCAAGTCTCCCTTGGAAAAGGGGGGACGATCTGAAACTAACAGCTTGCTGCGTCGTCACCGCAAAATTTTCACAGCCCCCATTGTTAAGGGGGACTTTGAGGCCTTGACAGCCACCAGCGTAAGCCATCCTTCACTCAATCTCTTCCAAGCTTGCAGTGTTCCGATTCCGAAAGTACAGACGATAGCTCAGCGCCCCTCCCACCACGGTGAGCAGACTCCACAGCGCTTCCCAACCCCTCAGTCGGGCAAAATACACGAACACCCAGGCATTCATTGAGACATACGTCAAAGGAATGAGGGGATAGCCAACGTTCACCCAGCGTGACTTTCTCCAACCCGGCCGTTTGCGGAACTTAAACAGTGCGACCACCGACAACGCAGAGAAGAGGAATAACATGAATCCGATGTAGTAACCGAGGCTTTCGAAAGTTCCAGTCACGATCAGCAGGCAACAGCACGCCCCTTGTGCGAGGACCGCGATCCACGGGCTGTTCCATCGCGGATGCACTCTCGCGGCAACGGCGAAGAAGGCGCCGTTCCGAGCCATGGCATAGTAGACGCGCGGCCCAATCATAGACATCGCGTTAATCGTGGCCAGCAACGAGACAGCCATGGCGCCACTGAACAGCCCGCCGACTCGCTCGCCAAACAGCGACCTTGCGGCCAGGGCGCCGACGGCGACGACGCCTTTCATGTCGTCAAGCGAGTTGGCGTAGACGTAGAGCACATTCAGAGCCGCATAGATCGTGGCAACCAAAAGCGTGCCCACACCGAGAGCGATCGGGAGGGTGCGCTCGGGACTTCGAATCTCCTCGGCCACATACACGGCCGCATTCCAGCCGCTGTATCCATAAAAGACGAAAATCAGGCTGACCGCGAACTGTGAGGCCAGGGAGCCGGTCGCTGTCCGCTCCGCAGGCTCGGTGAAATGAACCCAGTCGCCGCTGCCAATACTGAAACCAAGCACGAGGAATACGGCGATGACTACGAGCTTCGTGGCCGTGAGGAAGATTTGCAGTTTTTCGACTCGGGAGACATGAATCAAGTTGACGGCTGTGAAAGCTGCGACCACACCACACGCCAGCCATTGCGCCCCTCCCAAACGAAGCTGGGCAAAACCTAGAGGCACGACGAGGGTTGCGGAGCTATCCGCTGACAAGAATGGAAAGAAGTGCGCGAGGTAGGCAGAAACCGCCAATGCCGCAGCTGCGATGGGCGCGGAGAAACCTGCGAAGAAGCTGATCCATCCGTCGATGAAGCCCCAAGCAGGTCCCCACGCTTCGGAAAGGTAGACGTACTCGCCACCAGAACGGGGGAAGTTGGTCCCCAGTTCTGAATAGCAGAGTGCGCCCGCCAGCGCCAATGCCGCCCCGACAAGCCAAATCCCAATCACGAGTTTTGGCTGCCCGAGATCGCCAGCGAGAAAGCCGGTGGTGGTAAAGATGCCCACACCAATCATGTTGGACACAACCAGAGCCGTTGCGCCCAAAGTCCCGAGTCGGCGCTCAAGACCGGCCTGAGAAGTCGTCACAGAGAATCTCCTCTTCTATGTGGTATTACAAATTAGACCCTTCTGCGTGCTCTGCCTGATGGGGCTTCAGTCCCTAAGATCGGCCCCCTCTCCCGCGTTGGGCGAGGGGAACCGCGGTCTGTCGAGTTTATCGAGGGATGAAGAATGTCCTCTTAGAGCTCACCAAGCAATCCAGTGTGGAGACTTGGATTGAGGGGGTGAGGCCCTGTGCTGGATTCCTGCTGACGTTCTTCATGAAAAGGCGTCGGCTTTGTGCGCAAGTGCGAGGCCTCAAGCCATGCCCCGCGCCAGCTTCAGCTCGCCAGCCAGAGCCAGCCGCAAAGTCCGCTGCGGGAGTGTACCCATCCCTTCCAACAGCCCCAAAAAATTCCCACGGCGCAAGCCGTGGGCCCTACCGGGCTACTCTTCCTGGAACTGCTCGCAAAGACGTTTGGGCGCCGTGTTACGCCAGGCAGCCACCAGCGCTCGCCGCACCGTCTGCTTCTTGGCCGGCAGCAGGTGTACCTTCGTGCAACCCCGGGCTCCCCATGCGCCGTTGAAAGGTTGAAAGACCTTGGGCTCATCGCGAACGAATTCCCGTTGCTGCTCCGGCGTCAGCTTCACCATGCCCCCAAGCCTCGTGTGGACCAAGCGTCGCGAAGATCTTTCCACGAACCCGGAAATCCGGATGGCCCATGTGCTCGTTCTCCAAGGTCGCGGGAAGAGCAAGCGCCATTGACCGGAACTCATGTGCGGTCACGGTTGCTCCTCCAGTTGAAGCCACGGGTCATCTGGGTTTGGCTGATGCGCCGCAAGCAGCCAAGGCGACTCGGGGTGGGCATGAGACTCGACCCAAGGCCTCGTGTTTTCCGCAAGGGTTCCGCCTCTGGCAGAGGATCACATAATAAGGGAATGCCTCGCCGGCTCCCCGGCATGCTCCCCCATAGGGCAGCTCATCCGAGTTCCTGTTTGGTGCGCTACTCGTGGCCGTCAGGAGGGAGTCTATGATGATCTAGGAAGTGGCAGGTTCGCCCTCTTTCTCGCGCCTGTCCAAGGTCTCCGCCTTCCGTGCCAGGCCCTTCAGCATGCCCGCGAAAACCAACTGATGCAACGGCCAAACCGCATACCAATAGGCCAGACCGGTCAATCCAAGCGGATCGAAGGTTGCCGTCTGCCGGATCCGAGATCCCTCTCCTCCAGGTCCGGATTGCACTTCAAACTCCAGCCAGGCCCGGCCCGGCAGCCGCATCTCCGCCGCTAACCGCAGGCGGCTGCCGCTTTCGATGGACTCGACTCTCCAGCAATCCAGGACATCACCCACTACCAGCCGAAGTGGATGGCGCCTGCCACGACGCATGCCTACCCCCCCTGCCAGCAAATCCAACCAACCGCGCAGCCGCCACAACCATTGAGCATAGTACCAGCCGTTATCGCCGCCAATTCGCTCTACGGCAGCAAACGCCGCTGCGGGTGAGGCCGCAACAATGACCGTACGCGAATCCACGAGGCGACTCCCGAACCGCACTCCTCCCCAGCTTCGAGACGACCGGGTAGCCGACAGCGAATCCGACCAGCGCGTCTGCGCGAACTCCGCATCCTCGTTACGAAGAGCCCGCCCGATGGCCTCGCGCACACCAATCGGCTTTACGGTGAATTCCTGCAGAGCCGCCCTGTCGCATACAACCGTCGGATGCCGCATGCTGTCGGCCAGCTCACGGCCCACACGTGCGTAAAGAGGTGTCACCAACCCCAGCCACAAACTCGACAACCGGGGTGTCAACACCGGCACAGGAATCATCCACCTCCGGAGTCCGCGCTGGTGAGAATACTCACGCATCAGGTCGCCATAGGAAACGACATCCGGCCCGCCAATCTCAAACGTCCGGCTGGCGCTATCCTTTAGTTTCAGCGCACCCATCAGATAGGCAAGCACATCGCCGATGAAAATCGGTTGCGCCTTCACCCGCACCCAACGCGGAGTAATCATGATTGGCAATCGCTCCACCAAAGCCCGGATCATCTCAAACGACAGGCTGCCAGACCCAATGATGATGGACGCTCGCAGCTCGAAGACCGGAACCCCGGACGCCCGCAGCACCTCGCCCACCTCGTGCCGGCTGCGCAAGTGCGGCGACAACGCCGAGGTCTGCTCACCGAGCCCGCCCAGGTAAATGATGCGCTGCACACCGGCGGCCCGGGCGGCCGAGCCGAAATTGCGTGCAGCCAGACGGTCAGTTGCCTCGAAACTGCCCGGCGCACCCATCGAATGGACCAGGTAGAACGTGGCCTCCACGTTCCCCATCGCTGCGGCCAGGGACGTGGCGTCAAGCAGATCACCCCGGGCCAGTTCAACGCCAGCTGGAATCCGCCCCAGCAAGTGATCTGGTTCCCGCGCCAGACAGCGCACGCGGTATCCCTCCTGCACGAGCCGTGGCAGCAGACGGCCTCCGACATAACCTGTGGCGCCTGTCAGGAGAATGAGCTGGGTCACCCTGTCCTCAAATCTGCCGCACTCTTCCCCTCATCGATGAATCGTAGACGCACCCTTTTGAAAGAGACTCGAAGGCGGGCACGGGCCAACACGGTTCGTTACCGTCTAGTCAGATCCCGAATGTAGATATCCTTGAAACGCATATTGCCCAGCCCGCCGGAGTGAAGCTGGAGGGAGATGAAGCCGTCAAAAGACTTGGGTGTGGGATCCGTGAAGTCCACCATCGGCACGCCGTTCAGACGGGACACGAAGCGGTTCCCCTCAACCTTCAAAAGAAATTCATTCCAGTCGTCGGGCCGGATCACCAGCTCGTTCTCCGGCGCCGGCCAAACAATCCAGGCTCGGCCATCTCCATAGAGCCCGCCGCTGTGGTGCCCGACCACGCGGTCAATTTCGAATTGGAGACCCTGTGAAACGTCAGCTGTTCCCGGTTTGAAGTCGGAGTGGAAGAAGACTCCACTGTTCCCATCGGCCTCGCACTTGAATCGCAACGACAAATGAAAGTCCTTGTACTTCTGCTCGGTCCTCAAATACCCGTACTCCTTGGTGATCCCCTGGCCATGAATGGTCCCATTCTCGACTTCCCATTTTTCATTGCCCACCTTGACCCATCCGGTCAGGTCCTTCCCATTGAACAGCGACATCCAGTCTTCACCCGGCAGCTTGGGTTTAGGATTCTGAGCCCATCCAGCCAGCGTCACCAAGAGCAGGAACATCAGCGAGCAAGCGGTTCGAAACATAGTACCTCCAGAAAAGGATTTGAATGTTTTGAGAGATGATCGCATCTCATCGAAGCACAACACGAAACACTTCCCTCTAGTTTTAGTTGCCGCAAAGACAATCAAACTTCGGTCCAGTTCGAGAACTCCCTCTCCCGTTCGTGGGGAGAGGGTGGCTGAAGGCCGGGTGAGGGGTCAAGAACCGACCGACAGCGCCTCTCTTGCCGGTATGACGTGGCTCGCTATCTACTCATTCTGACTTCGCTACGGCAATTTCCCCATCGTCCACTTCACGCCCTCGATCAGGTGCGTCTGGTAGCGTGCGTCCTTCCACACATGCTCCGGATCACCCAATGCCGTGTAGAAAACGCGACCCTTGCCGTAAGTCTTGGTCCAGGCGATCGCCATGTCCGGATCCTCGTGCTTCACCTTCGTCATGTCGAGGCTCGTCGGATCCAGGCTGAGCAGGACATGCACCTTGGTACGATCCCAATTCTTGAAGAGATACAGGTCGTCTTCGATCTCGAACGCGTCACCCAGATGTTTCGTTGCCGGGTGTTTCTGATCCTCCACCATAACGCGCGCCTTCACAAGAGGCTTGTCCTTCGTTCGCCAGGGACGACTCTCGTAGTACGCCCCGAGCATCTCGCCGAAAGGCGCGTAACTCTGAAACGTATTCGCCGTGGAATGAATGCCCGTAAACGCACCGCCCTCTCTCACCCATTCGACCAGCGCTTCCTTGTCGGCTGGTGGATTGATGGCGGTGAAGAATACCACGGCGCGATACTGCTTGAGCTTCTCACGGCTGACTTCAGCGGCATCCTGGGTGGCGGTCACTTCGAAGAGGCCCTTCGTTATCTCGACGAAATGTTTCTCCGCCGGCGAGGGCACCTCCGGCGTCGTTCGTCGGACAACGTCATTGTCCGACCGCTGCGGATCGGAATAGAAGAGCACCTTCGGCAGCTTCTCCTGCCACGGGACCAGAAATGCAACGCACGCGAGCAGGGTCACGAGATGAGAGACAGACATGGCTGATCTCCTTGTCATACGCCTGACCGGCTATTGAGGAATACGGAACGCAGTGACATATCCTCTGCAAGCTTTTGCCAGGTGACCGGTCGCAAGCTGGATTCTACTGCCCCCACCCCAACACAGGAGAGGCTCAAGGCTTGAGAAGCCATTCATGGGAATGGGGATTCCGGCGGAATGAATCAACTCAGCTCGTCTTCAGCGCCGTATTCGTCGAGTCGCAGCCCGAATTGTCCATCACCTTCGAGGAGCGGCCCAAGTCAAATGCCGCGGGCAGGAAGCCCGCGTTCCTTAGAGAACCCCAGAGGGGTGGCAGATCAATAGCCCCGTGTAGAAGAGGTCGCAGGACGCGACCTCTTCTACACGGGGAAGAGATCACCGTGTTGTTTCTTCCCCCTCTCCGCCACCAGCCGCATCCGTTACCAAGAAACCGAGCGCGGAGAGGGGGATTGAGGGGGTGAGGCCTGCCCTCTGTGTTCGCTCCCATTTCAAGCCTCTGTTGAAAACGTCAGCCGCATTTGTCCCGTTGCATCACTGAAACAAACTCTTCTCAATGCGACGGTCGGGAACGAGCCACATGATCGCGACTAGAACATACAAGGCACAGGCCATCCATGAGGCCACAAACGAAAGCGGAATGGCGGCCAGATAAATTGCAGGAGAAATCTTCCCCTTGAAGTCTTTTCCAAGAGCTATCGCTAGTACCGAGGCCTGGCCATGAAGTGCGAGAAGGGCCCTGGTCAGGATGAAGTAAGCCACCCCCGACAACAACAACACAACGCCATACAGAGCCACGGGTTGAGCATCAAATCGATTCTGGCCCATCCAGGCTGTGACGAAGGGAATTAGCGACAGCCAGAATAGCAGATGCATATTCGCCCAAAGCACCCGTCCATCCACGTGTTTGATGGCCTGCAGCAGATGATGGTGGTTGTTCCAGTAGATCCCGAGAAATACAAAGCTCAGCACATAGCTCAAAAACACCGGCCAAAGCGGAATCAACGCAGCCCAGGTGACATGTTTCGGTGCGTGCAGCTCCAGCACCATAATGGTAATCAGGATGGCGATCACCCCATCACTGAATGCTTCCAACCGAGCCTTGCTCATTCTCACCTCGAGTCATAAAACGCACCGACGTCGCCGACCCGCGCCCTGGCCCGAAACCGTGAACACATTCCCTCTTAGTCAAAGGGGGCGGTGGCGTAGCCGCCAGGCGGTTGTCCTACAGATTGGGGAAATCGTCAAGTCAGCGCGCCGTACTTGAAAGACACGACGCTCATCCGCTGGCCCTCCGACCTCGCCAGACAACCCCCGCGCCCGAGGGCGCTACCCCCTTTTCTAAGGGGGGATGGCTCGCGACCGCACATGACATTCCGTTGCGCGGATCGCTACGGGCCTAGTTTCGCCGGAACTGGAACAAACGTCAGCACCAGCACCGCCACCATAGCCCATACGAGGCGCAGGCTCACTGGGTCGAGCGGCTGGGCCTGTCGCTCGACGGGATGCTGCCGCTTGAGGCGGATCATGGAGAGACCGGCAAGAACAGCAACGGATAGCCACCCTGGCCAAACCACTGCCAGCAGCGCCAACCAAACGATGCTCGCCCAACTCACAACGAGCGCCGTTTTATAATCGAACAGAGCATACGCCACGCGCCCTCCGTCCAGTCGGCCGGCGGGAAACAAATGCCAGAGATTGAAGTACAGGCCAATGGTTCCCGCCAGCCCCAAGGGATGGAGCAAAATCTCCTCACCTGGTTTCATGCCCGGGAAAAGCATTTTCTCAAAACCCAGAGTCAACAAGGAGTCACCCAGGATGAAACTCCCCTCTGGCACTTTAGCCGTTGTCTGCGACAGCGCCATGCCAACCATGAGAAAGCCGGCTGACACCAGGAAACCGGCGATGGGGCCGGCGGTGAAGATTCGAATCAGCGCCCGGCGATCATCGATGGGCCAGCGCAACTTGACGTAGGCGCCCGCGACCCCAGCCATTGTGAGTGCAGGAATGAAATATGGAAAAGACACATCCACGGCGTGGCGACGGGCCGCCAGGTAGTGCCCAAACGCGTGCGCGCCCATCGACAACAACACAGCGATGGCAAAGGGTGCCCCGTTCCAGAGAGACCGGAGAAAGGTGTCGCTGTGTCCCGTGACTACAGCACCCGACGTGAAGGCACTCGCGATCGTCAACAGCAGAAGGATTGCCGGCACAACTCGACGCGTGAGCACTCGCGACTTTTGATGCTGAACCTGGGTTGCCATCGAATCCTGATGATCCTTAGCTCGAAGTTCTGCCACCCGGGGTCGTCCCCGTTAGGGAAGGGAAGCTGCAAAACAATTGGGTTTGCCGCATGGACCTGATCCGGTAGGGACGCGGTGCTCCGCGTCCGGATTGGTTTTCCGGTTGGGGACGCACGGCAGCGCGTTCCCACCGTTCTTTTTTTTCACCGCACGGAGTTTTTGAAGTGTTGACTTCCAAACCCTGATTCACTTGCGAGACCGCGTCTCTTCAAAGCGCAACATTCACAGAATACGTTTCTCGTAGCACCTGCTGAGCGGGTCGAACTTGTAGTCGCCAAAAGGTGGAATCCGTTGAAAGCCCATCTGCTCATATAAGGCGATCGCGGCGTGCTGATGGATGCCAGTTTCCAGGCGGAGTGTGACGACGCCCTGGCTGCGGGCATAGTCGGCCAAATGGTTCAGCATCAACTTGGCGAAACCCCGGCCTCGAAACAGGGGACGCACGTACATCCGCTTGATCTCTCCATACTCTGTGCCAAATAGCTTGATACCGCCACAACCAGCGGGTGCGCCATCATTGCGGATCAGAAAGAAGGCCACGCCTTCGGCAATCAACTTCTCCACACTGTAGCCGTGACAGCTTTCCCGCGGATAGAGCGGCTCAAGGTACGCCTCAAGCTCGGCAATCAAGGCTGTCGCGTCGGGAGTGTCAGGGCATTCTGGCGTTATGATGGCTGGCATACGTCGATCGTCAATTCTCGTCTCCGCATTTTGAGATCAACACCGCAGTCAGTCCTCGCCGAACCAAGAACTGGACAAACTAAGGGACCGCCAGCGTCGGCCTGCGAACTTAGCCGATGGCGTTTCTTGCCATTTGGTGGGATCCGACTTAGACAAGTCTCCACAAAAATGGCATGGCGGTTTCGCAGAAGCCGCGTCAGAAATTTGGAAACGGCAGGAAGCCGCTTCTTCCTCATGGAACCCCAGCCGGGCGTCAGACAATAGCCCAGACATCTGAGGTGGTCTGTCAAGGGTTTTTTGAAGAAACATTCACCCGATGTCCACAGGTTTTTCACAACTTCCTTCAGGCGACCTCCGGCTTCTCAAGAGC
>Ga0163150_10005780_pt1 | contig 15564 bp, 14 predicted proteins | sample OliLakLV19P2IB_FD_148628 | JGI IMG/M metagenome (GOLD analysis project Ga0163150, IMG submission 148628) | Freshwater microbial mat bacterial communities from Lake Vanda, McMurdo Dry Valleys, Antarctica - Oligotrophic Lake LV.19.P2.IB | ecosystem: Environmental > Aquatic > Freshwater > Lake >...
ATCTCATGGGCGGGCAGGCCGTGCAACTCATCGGCGGCAAGGAACACGCACTGGACGCGGGGGATCCGAGGCCCATCGCCGAGCGGTTCGCCATCGCGGGCGAGATCGCTGTGGTCGACCTGGATGCTGCGCTACGTCAGGGATCCAACGCGCAGGCGATCCGTGAACTGATTCGGATCGCTCCTTGCAGGGTGGGCGGCGGTATCCGAGATGTTGAGGTCGCGGTGCGATGGCTCGACGCCGGAGCGACGAAGATCGTCATGGGAACCGCTGCGGTGCCTGAGGTCCTCTCGCTGTTGCCGCGGGAGCGCGTCGTCGCAGCGCTCGATGCCGACCACGGACACGTGGTGATCGACGGTTGGCGCCAGGGAACTGGAGACTCGATTCTTGATCGCATGCGCCGGCTCCAAGGTCTCGTGAGCGGCTTCCTCGTCACGTTCGTCGAGCGCGAGGGACGTATGGGTGGGACGAACCTCAACCTTGTTCCCGATCTGGTCAAGGCCGCCGGTGATGCCCGGGTCACAATCGCCGGCGGTGTCACGTCCCCGGAAGACATCGCGCAACTGGATGCGATGGGAGCCGACGCTCAAGTCGGAATGGCCTTGTACACCGGACGCCTCGACTTGGGCGACTCCATCGCGGCGCCGCTGCGCTCGGATCGTCCGGACGGGCTCTGGCCGACGATCGTTGTTGACGAGATGGGCATCGCCCTGGGTCTCACGTATTCCAGCGCCGAGAGTCTGCGCCACGCTGTGCGAACTCGGCGCGGTGTCTATCACTCGCGCAGCCGTGGATTGTGGATCAAGGGCGAATCGTCAGGAGACACTCAGCAACTGCTTCGAGTGGACCTGGACTGTGACCGCGACGCACTGCGGTTCACTGTCCGGCAGAATGGCCGGGGGTTCTGCCATGTCGGAACCCCAACGTGCTGGGGACCCGCTCGTGGGTTGCAGGCACTCGAAGATCGCATCGCCGCGAGTTCCCCCGCGTCTGCTGGCACGACTGCTGGCTCATACTCCGCGCGTCTGCTTGGCGATCCCGCCCTGCTCCATGCCAAGCTCGTGGAAGAGGCCGGCGAACTGGCCGAAGCAAGCGACAAGGCCAATGTCATGCATGAAGCCGCCGATCTCATGTACTTCGTTTGTGTGGCGATGCGCCGAGCCGGCATCAGACTCTTCGATGTCGCTGCGGAGTTGGATCGCCGGGGTCTCCGCGTCACTCGACGACCGGGAAACGCCAAGACCAGCCCGGGAGGCGCACCGTGACCCCTCCCCTTCTCCGAGTTGTTCAACCACACGAGATCACACCCCGGCGCGCCGGATGTGGCGGCGCCGTCGATGCCGCCACGCTCGCGGCCGCCGCCAGCATTCTCGATGACATCAAACGCTCGGGGGATGCCGCGGCGCTCGCGCACGCGCTGCGGCTGGGCGATCTGCGTGAGGGTGATCCGCATCTCTACACGCCCGCCGACCTGCAATCCGCCCGCGACCGGCTACCTCTCCGTGAACGGCAAGTGCTCGAACGCGCGGCCGAACGAATCCGAGCATTCGCCCTCGCCCAACGCGGATGCCTCATCGACCTCACACGCCCCGTTCCCGGTGGCGAGGCCGGGCACATGTGCATTCCCGTCCGCTCGGCGGGGTGTTACGCGCCGGGCGGGCGATTCCCGTTGCCCTCATCGGTCCTCATGACCGTCGTAACGGCGCGCGCGGCGGGCGTCGAGACTGTCTGGGTTGCGTCGCCGCGACCGACAGACGCGACGCTTGCCGCAGCCGCAATCGCCGGCGCCGATGGTCTGCTCGCCATTGGCGGGGTGCAAGCCATCGCCGCGCTGGCGCGCGGCCTGCTCGGTGTGCCCGCGGGAGGGTGCGACATGATCGTCGGTCCCGGCAATCGCTGGGTCACGGCCGCCAAACTGCTCATCTTCGGAGAGGTTGGAATCGACATGCTGGCCGGCCCCTCTGAACTTGTCGTGCTCGCCGATGGGACAGCGGATGCGAGAGTTGTCGCGGCCGACCTGCTCGCGCAGGCCGAGCACGACGATGATGCGATTCCGATTCTGATCTCGACCAGCGCGGCGCTGATCTCGGCCGTGGAGGAAGAACTGGCCCAGCAGCTGACGAGCCTGCCCACACGCACCACCGCGCGTTCCGGGCTCCGAAACGGATACGCGGTCGCCACGAGTTCGATCGACCAGGCCATCGCACTCAGCGACGACATCGGACCGGAGCACCTGGAAATCCACACATCGGACGCCCAAGCCGTGGCGAACGCCATCCGCCATGCCGGTGCAGTGTTCATCGGGGCTGGAGCGGCGGAGGTGCTCGGGGACTACGGCGCTGGCCCCAACCACGTCCTTCCAACCGGTGGAACCTGCCGATTCCGCGCGGGGCTCTCCGTATTCACATTCCTGCGAGCCCGGACGTGGCTCCGTATCGACGACGCCACGCGGGCCGCGCCGCTCTTGGACGACGCGGCTGCGCTGGCGGGCATGGAGATGCTCGAAGGACATGCCAGATCCGCTGGTTGCCGGCGTATGCGCTCGCCATAAAATCATTCATAATTATAAAGGGAGAGGAGTGATGGCCGTGACTACACGACGATCCCCCTCATCAAACCGGAGAGGGCGGTTTACCCGCATCCGGCTTACCCGACGACTTCATCGCGCAGCTGTCGCCGTGTGAATCACGCGTGGTCCGAACTGGTGGACCCGCAGGCGGTCCTTCACGAACACGGACGAATAGGGATGAATTCGGATGAATAGGTACCACGTCATGTCCTTCGCTGGTCGAAGGGGACGCTGCTCCGACCTGATGGTGGGCGTGATGGACAGGTAGTACCGTCCGCTGCCCCGGTGCCGGTCCTCCCAGCGGAAGCAGTAGCCAAGGAAGTTCAGGGTCTCCCCTCCGGCATTCACGCGCCGCACGCGCGTCTTCTCCCCGCAACGTCACGCGTCTCCGTGTCGTCACGCATTGGATTCGTTCCAACGATCCGAGTCTGTCGGCCGCGCTGGCGCTGATCACGGCGAAGATCGAGGGACGGAGGTGACGTCGTGACCCCCGCAGACTAGTTCCAGCATCGCGCGCCATTCTCCGTATCGATACGCGATGCCGTTGTCTTCATGCAGTGCCCGCATCGCTTCATGCGTCTGTTCGTACAGCGCTTCCTGCCAGCCTTCGCCGGCCCGGTCGCAGAAGTAAATGCGGCAGCCGAGCGGGCGTTCGATGTGGGCGCCGCACAATCGACCGTCGATCAGGAACGGACAGTCCCCGCGCGCCTTCGCGGCCTCGACTGCCTCGACCGTTGTCGGCGGACCGCCGCGCTGGCGCAGCGAGCCCACGCACCACGCGGCTTCGAGTCCCGTCACGTACAGACGATGGCCGTGCGATTCGAAGTGGCAGCATCGTCCGCTCGCGAGGCACAGCGGCTTGCGCCGCGCGACTTCCGCGGCGACGATCGCGTGTTGTTCACGAATTGCCGCGGCGACCGATGGCAGCTCGATCGCTCGCGTCCATGAATCGACCAGCACGTGCGCTTCATCCACCGGCGCCACCTGCGCGGTACGGCATCGACTTGCGGTCGCGATCCACAGCGATCCGGATCGTCACGAACGCATGCGTCTCGCCCTGGTCCATCCCGGGGCATGGCGTCACTGCTTTCGCGCGCGCCCATGCTTCGGGGCTCTCGACAATCTCCGGCCAGAACGGCCATGTGCGGCACTGCGTCGGGCGCAAGTCGTAGATCGAACAGCGCCCATGCGCGCCCGTGCGGGCGAGGAACACGCAGTCGAAGCCGTAGTCGGTCTCATGCTCGGTGAAGCTGCGCCGCGCGCCGACGCGGCGCGTGTAGCGGTCGAGGAACGCCGCTTCGCTCAGGCCCAGCCGCGCCGCGATCAACTGGCCTTCTTCGGCTGTAAACCACACGGCGCCGGGGCCGCCTGTGCAGCAATTGCCGCACTGCGTGCACGTGAAGCGGAGACCGTCCTGATACCAGTGCGGCCCTTCTGCAGCATCCGATGGGTGTTCACTCACTGGTTCGGCTTCGGCTTGTCGCCCGGCCGATCGCTGGGTCGATCACTGGGCCGATCCCCCGGTCGATCACTGGGCCGGTTGCGGTCGTCGAGATTGCCATCGGGGTCGCGGCGGCGCGGCGGCTCGCCCGGACCGTCTTCGCCCCAACGATCGACTTCGGCCATGTGCACGGTCGCCTTGGTGCGACGATGCGGCAGGTCGCCGAGTTCGTCGGGCCGTTCGTCGAACGCCACGCGATCCATGGAATAGACGCTCTTGAACGCCCACTCGTCCTGCGTGTCGAACCAGTCGCTGATCATCTCTTCGATTTCAGCGAGCGACGCGGCGGTCGCCCAGAACGAGACGTACGCGCCAGCTTCAGGATCGCCTTCGATCGGTTCGGCGATCACGATCGCGTGCCACAGCGTCATGCCGAGTTCACGGCCGGCATCGTCGACGTTCGATTCCGGATCGATGTTCAGCGCCAAGTCCCACGCTTCGCGAAGCTGCAGGAGTAGTTCGTCAATGTCGGGCGAGTGCTCGTCGTCGATCTCCAGCACTTCGCGGATCTTCGACAGCGGCTCCTCTTGATCAAGCCCGCACGGCCACGTTTCGGCGACCTCTTCCAGACCGAGCTTGTTCAGCAGGTCTTCGACCTTCTCGCGCCACTCCATCGGCACATGGATCGCGACGCCCTTCCAGCTGTCGACGAAGACTTCAACGAACGGATCCTCGGCGTTGCCGCCGCCGCCGATGCAGACGTCTTCGAGCATGATGTCTTCGAATTCGTACCACACGCGCAGGAAGTGATCGAGCGGAACCGGCTCTTCGCCGACATACACATCCACGCTGCGATACGCATCCCGCGAACCGATCTCGATGACGGGCGTCACGTCCTCGGGCAGCAGTCCGAATGCCGCATCGATGACCTCTTTAATGCGCTCGTGCGATACGACCACGTGAAACGCGTAGGTGTCGGGCTCGTCATCTTCACCGGCCTGATACGTGAGGGTGTACCCCTGCTCAGGTTCCGGAAGACCCTCGGGTTCCACGCCGAGCGGAAGCTGAAACGCTCCGACGCTGTGCCGCTCCAAATCTTGCCGCAGACGAAATTCTCGCATCGGACGGCATCGTAGCCGCGATCCCCGCACGCCGCCGTCAGTCGGCCCAATCAATCACCCCCCAATCAATCACCCAGGTAGGCCTCGCGGACCCGAGGGCTCGCGAGCAGCGCGGTCCCCGTATCAGTCATCACGACGCGGCCGGTTTCCAGCACATAACCGCGGTCAGACAGCTTGAGCGCAGCGCGGGCATTCTGCTCGACGAGCAGGATCGTCATCCCTCGCGATCGCAGCTCTTTGATTGCTTCAAAGATCCGCGCGACGAGAATCGGCGCGATGCCCATCGACGGTTCATCCATCATGAGCATCGCGGGCCGGCTCATCAGCGCACGGCCGATCGTCAGCATCTGCTGTTCGCCGCCCGAAAGCGTTCCGCCGAGCTGTCGCTCCCGTTCGCGCAGCACCGGGAAGAGTTCATAGACGTGCTTCAGTTCCGCAGCGATGATCGCGGGATCGTTGCAGATGTACGCGCCCATCTCGAGGTTTTCGAGCACGGTGAGCCGTGGAAAGATCTTGCGCCCTTCGGGCACATGAGCGAGGCCGAGGCGGACGACGCGATCCGGCGGCATGTCCGTTATTTCGCGCGAGCCGAACGCGATCGAACCGCCGCGCAGCTTGTTGATGCGCGAAATGCACATGAGCGTCGTCGTCTTGCCCGCGCCGTTGGCGCCGATCAGCGAAACGATCTCGCCTTCGTCCACATGGATCGACACGCCGTGCAGCACGTCGATCGTGCCGTATCCCGCACGGATATCGCGGATCTGCAGCATTCAGCCCAGCTCCTCTTTGCCGAGATACGCCTCGATGCACCGCTCGTCGCACTTGATCTCGTCCGGTGTTCCCTCCGCGATCTTCTTCCCATACTGCAGGACGACGATCCGGTCGGAGATGCCCATGACGACACGCATGTGATGCTCGATCAGCACGACCGTGACGCCGCGATCACGCACTTTGCGAATCAGCCGCATGAGATCGACCGTTTCGGCAGGATTCATGCCGGCGGCGGGTTCATCGAGCAAGAGCAGCTGCGGTTCGCTGGCGAGCGCTCGGGCGATTTCGAGCCGCCGCTGATGGCCATACGGGAGATTCTTCGCCCGCTCCATCGCCTTCTTGTCGAGTTCGACAAACCGCAGCAGTTCCATCGCTTTGCCCGTGGCCACGCGTCGTTCATGGAAGAACCGCGGCAGGCGCAGCAGCGCGTGCCAGTATCCCGTCTTCAGCCGGCTGTCCATGCCGACGAGCACGTTCTCAACGAGATCAAGCTCGGCAAAGAGGCGGATGTTCTGAAACGTGCGCGCGATCCCGGCTCGCGCGATCAGATCGGGCGCGCGCCGCGCGTTCATGCTCAAGGCGAAGCTCGCAGCGGCGCCGATCACGAATCCGAGCGCGACGGGAACGAGACCCCATCCGGTGAAATGGCCCCCGAGCGTTGCGAAGAAACTCCTGACCGCTGCAGCATATGGAAACGCTTCGCCGTATTCATAATTGTCGTCGATCGACTTCGACCACAGATCGCTGATGTGCAGTGCCACGAGCAGGCCGAATGCCGTCAAGAGTCCGACGATCACCGCGCGGAGCACTGCGCCGCCGCCGAGCCCGCGGACAATCTCCTGGCCGCGGAAGAGGACGCGGCCGGCCGTCGGCTGGTAGATGCCGGTGATCGCATTGAAGAGCGTCGTCTTGCCGGCGCCATTGGGACCGATGACCGCGAAGATCTGGCCGCGGCCCACCGCGAACGAAACGTTTTCGTTGGCGACGAGACCGCCGAAGCGCATCGTGACTGCATCGACTTCGAGGATGGTCTCGCTCATGCCGCTTCCTCGTGGGATGAGCTCTCGGCCGCCGGTCCTGGGTCGGCCGGCGCACCCCCTTTTCGTCTTCGGGCGGGAACAAGACCGTCGGGTTTGAAGCGCATCATCAGGATGAGCGCGAGTCCGAACATCAGGAACTTCCAGTTGTTCGGTGAGCCGAACACGCTGCCGGTCGACGTCCAGCCGTTCTGCTGCATCCACTCGAAGAGCTTCTGCAGCACGATGTCGTTGGCGCCGCTGACCGCGATCGCGCCGATCAGGACGCCCGTGATGTTGCCCATGCCTCCGACGATGACAATGCACAGCGCGAGAATCGACACCTGGAAGTCATAGTTCGCAGGTTCGCCCGAGGAGCTGAGTGAACTCGCCCATAGCCCGCCTGCAAACGCCGCGAGCGCCGCTGCCGTCGCGAACGCGAGGATCTTCGTACGCACCGGGGGAATGCCCATCGCCTTGGACGCGAGATCGTCTTCGCGCACGCTCATCCACGCGCGACCGATGCGCGAATGCTCGAGATTGCGATTCAGCACCACGATGATCACGAGCAGCGCCAGGAAGAGGTAGTACCACGGAAGCGGTGCGTCCTTCTGGAACTCGTACCACGTCAACATCCAGCCCTGGTCGCCGTGCTCGAACCAGGGCAGCGTCGGCGGCGGCACCGGGTTGATCCCCTGCGTCCCGTTGGTGATCGTGTCGAGATTCTTCAGCACATCCTGCGTGATCTCGCCAAAGCCGAGCGTCACGATCGCAAGGTAGTCCCCGCGCAGACCGAGCGTCGGGGCGCCGAGCAAAAAGCCTGCCGCCGCGCCGATCGGCAGGGTGAGAAACATCGCCGGCCAGAAGCCGAGCTGAAACGGATAGATGTCGGCCGTGAGAATCGCGAACGCGTAGACCCCGATGGCCATGAACGCGGCGATCCCCAGATGCAGCAATCCGGTGAAGCCCATGACGACGTTCAGCCCCAGTCCGAGGATCGCGTACAGAAAGATCGCCTTCACCGGATCGAGCAGTCCAAAGTCGCCGACGAGATGATTCGCGGCAGGAAGGAGGAGCGCCGCAAGCAGAAGCACAAGCGCCAGACGGCCGCCGCCCCATGCACTTCGGGTTCGCCGCGTTCCCCGTAGTCGCTCGCGCGTCATCAGACCTTCTCCTTCATCCGAAGCCCGAGCAGTCCGGAGGGTCGGAAGATGAGAATCACGATGAGGAGCGCGAAGACGAGCGTGTTCGTCCATCGCGTTTCGAGATAGCCATCGGACATCGATCGCGCGATACCGATCAGCAGTCCTCCGAGCACTGCGCCTGGCAGGCTGCCGATACCGCCAATGACAGCGGCGACAAACGCGTCCATCCCGACCCGATAGCCAAGCTGGAAGCTGATCGTGCCATTGTTCAGCGCGTACACGACGCTGCCGAATCCACCCAGTGCTCCGCCGATGAAGAACGTAGCGCCGACGACGCGGTCGGTGTCGATGCCCATCAGACTCGCAGCGGTCGGATTCTGGGCCACTGCGCGCATCGCCTTCCCGAGCTTCGTGCATCGCACGAGCCACCAAAGCGCCAGCATGAGCGGAAGCGTCACCGCAACGATGAGGACGTCGCGCAGCGTGATGCGAACACCCTCCTCTGCGCCGATGAGCGGAGTGGCCGGCACGAGCGGCGGAAACGCCTTTGGTGCTGACGCTGCGACACCACCGCTGAACACATCCATCGGCAGCCCTCCCCAGAAGAGCCCGACGTTGACGAGCACGAACGACACGCCGATCGCGGTCACCAGCAGCGTCAATTTGGGCGCGCGGCGCAGCGGCCGATACGCGACGGCGTCGATTGCCAGATTGAGCGTTCCGCAGAACAGCGCCGACGTCACCAGCAGCAGCGCCAGGCCGGCAAAGCCCAGCGGACCGGTCCATGAGTCAATCCCGAGGAGGCCGATCAGCGTGAGCGCGAGGAACGCTCCGAGCATGCACAGATCACCGTGCGCCCAGTTGATCAGCTCGATGATCCCGTAGACCATCGTGTAACCGATCGCGACGAGCGCGATGATCATCCCGTTGGAGAGGCCGGTCACCAGCAGCTGGAGGAGGTACTCGATCTCCTTCTCCATAACGGCGTGGACTCCCGTGGCAGGTGGATTCGATCAATGGAAATTGGCGCCGGCAACGGCAGCGGAGCAAGCGGACTTACTGGCCCAAGACCTTCACAAACTGGAACTTCCCGTCGACGACCGTCTGGCCCGACATGACCTTGTTGGTCGTGTCACCATTCTCGTCGAAGCTCCACGTCCCCAGCGTGCCGAGATAATTCTTCGTGTCGGCGACCGCCTGGCGGATGGACTCGCGGTCCTTGTCCTTCGCGCGGTCGATGGCGTCAAGAAGCACGCGCGCCGCCTCGTAGCCATACACGGCGTACGCCTCGGGCTCCGTGCCGAACTTCTTGATGTAGTTCTCACGGAACTCCGCGCCCTTGCCGGTGAGCTTGTCCGCGGGAAGTCCGCCGAAGGTGATGTACGTCTTGCCGTTGAGATTCTCGGCGCCCGCAGCGTCAATGAACGCGGTCTCAAAGCACCCGTCGGGGACCATGAATGGAGCATCCACGCCGCCCGCGCGCAGATCCTTCGCGATCTGACCGGCGTTGTTCTGCGTGGTGCCGCCGAAGTAAACGAGTTCGGCACCAGTCGACTTGATCTTCGTCACGAGCGACTTGTAGTTCGCGGCCTTCGGATCGATGCCTTCGTAGCCGACGACACTCAGGCCGATGTCGGTCGAGCGCTTCGCGAACACGTCGGCGATGCCTTTGCCGTACAGCTCGCGGTCGTGGAGGACGAAGACCTTCGTCGCTCCAAGTTCCTTCGTCCATTCGGCGGCAACAGCGCCTTGCAGATCATCCGTGGGGACGACGCGGAAATAATTGATCTTGCCGCTCTTGCGATACACCTTCGGCTCGTTCTTTTCGCCCATGCCGGGCTTGGTGAGGCCCGGATACGTGTTGGCCGGGCTCACCATCACGAGGCCGGCGTCGTTCAGGATGGGCATCGAGATCTTGCTGGCGCCCGAGTTGAACGTCCCGATGTAGCCAACGATGTCTTTGTCGCGAACAGCCTTGTTGGCGTTCTGCGCTTCCGCCTGCGGGTCCCAGTTCGCCCGCTGCGGACTGGCGTCATCCCAGTCTTCGTAGAGGATCTCGTAGCCGTCGATGACTCCGCCCACTTCCTCGATCGCCATCCGGATGCCGTTGACCATGGTGGTGGTCTGCGCGTTCGCGCTGCCGGTCCGAGGGAGGCTGGAGACGAGCTTGAGAACGCCTTTGCTTGCCCCACTGCCGGAGTGGCTACCGGATTGGCTACCGGATTGGCCAAACGCCGCAAGCGGTGTCAAAACGAGGGCGGCGGCGGCGGCAGCCAGACCCAAAGGTAGTCCAATCGCGAGTGTTCGAATATGCATGTGGTTCTCGACGGGTTCTCGTGGAGGGGGGGTCTCGACGGGAGCCCGACTGGGACAGGGCGATGGGAATTCCGGTGTCAGTTGAAACAGCGTGAATATAGAGGCTCGCGCGGATTCTCGCAGGCGTCTACTTCTACTTCCGTTTCGCTTCCGCCGGTGCCTCGGGATCGACCGTCGCCGGCGGCGGCGCTTTGGGGTCTTCCACCGGTCGTCCATCGATCAACCGCTGAATCATGTCCGCTGCGGCGATCGCCGGAGATCGGCCGTGGAAGCGCAGTGCGACGCGGCGCAGCTCTTCCGCAGCGATCGCGACGTTCTTTGAATCTTTCAGGAAACGGGTCGCCGCCTCGACAATCGAACGGGCCGACAGCCACGGTGGTGCGGGGACGAACTCCGGCACGATCTCACGGCCCGCGATCACGTTCGGCAGCAGCCGGAACGGAGTGCGCAGCATGAGCTTGGCACCGAGCCACGAGACAATGCCGGTGCGGTACACGCCGACCATCGGGCGATGCTGCCGAGTCAGATCGAGGCTGACCGTGCCTGACACGGTGAGCGCGACGTCGCACCAGTGAATGGCAGCTTCCACATCGCCAACGATGAGGTGCAGCCCCACGGGCATGTCTCGAATCGCGTTGCGCGCCAGGCGCGCCAGCTTGTCATTCGTCGCGACGATCAATCCCGCGGCGCCGCGGTTGCGGTCAGCAAGCTCGACAAAGCTGGCGACGAGGAGCGGCAGATTCGCCTTCACCTCGGCGCTGCGCGAGCCGGGCAACAGCAGAATCCGCGGCGATCCCTGGGGCAGCGACTTCTGGCGCTTCCCCATCGCCTCCGTGTCGAGTTCGCGATTGATGACCGGATGGCCGATGAATTTCGCCGGCACCTGCCGCTTCTTGAACCAGCTCTCCTCGAAGGGCAGCAGGCACATGACGATGTCCGTGCAGCCTCGGAGTTTCTTGATGCGCCATGCACCCCACGCCCATAACTGCGGCGCCACGAGATGGGCGACGCGGACGCCCTTGGGCTTCAGGTGCTGGCAGATGGGAAAATTCGCGGCAGGACTGTCGACCGGGACATGGACCAGCACCCGATGCTGAGTTGCCCAGCGCTTCAGTTTCTGGATCTCGCTGCGAACGGCGAAGATTTTCCGAAAGCCGTGCAGCCCCATGGCACCGTCGTCGCACGTCGAAGCGATGAGTGTCGCTCCTGCGGCTTCCATCAGCGGGCCGCCCCACGCATAGATAATCAAACCGGGGTCGCGCCGCTTCAGCTCCGCAATCACGGGCGCCGCGTGCGCGTCGCCGGAGTGCTCGAAGGCGGTGAACAGAATCGCCCGGCCTCGCCGCGATGCCGCGGGTTCGCCATCGGCCGACGACGGAGCGGGGTCAAGCTCGGGCGACACGGCGAGGGGCACGCCCACTTGCGCTGCGTCCGATGGCTTGGCGGTCGAAGGGCTCGTCACGGGTTCATGTACTCGGTGGAAAGTGGCGGCGTCGCGGCGTCGAGTCCCCCCGCTGAGAACGGAGGCCGCGCGTGCGCACCGATCCCACGAAAGGGTTCCCCAGAGGGTGGTACATTACTCCGCTTTCCTCTGCGCATGTCACACCCCTCGCGCGGCAGGTGTTCGGGCCCGTTTCCTGCCGCCAGTTAGCAGCCACCTCTCATGCTGAAGCGCACCCACCTTTGCGGATCGATACGGTCGACGCACGTCGGCCAGACCGTTGTTCTTTGCGGCTGGATCAACACCTACCGGGATCAGGGACGTGGTCTGATCTTCTGCGATCTGCGCGACCGCGAGGGACTCTGTCAGGTCGTCTTCAACCTGGAGGAAGTCCCGCCGGAAGTGGTCAGTGCATCGCGCTCGCTTCGCCGGGAAGACGTGATCGCCGTCAAGGGCGTGGTCCGCAAGCGGGCGGGCGACGCGAACCCCAAGCTTGCGACCGGGGAGATCGAAGTCGTCGCCACGGAACTGGAAGTCCTGAACAAGACCGAAACGCCGCCGATTCTGCCCGACGAGTACGAGGCAGAGAAGATCAACGAGGAGATCCGGCTCAAGTACCGCTATATCGATCTCCGCCGACCGCGCATGCAATCGATCCTCGCGACGCGCAGCCGCATTACGAAGATCGCCCGCGATTATTTTTCGGGCAACGGATTTCTTGAAATCGAGACGCCGCTCCTGATCCGGTCGACCCCTGAGGGCGCCCGCGACTTCGTCGTGCCAGCGCGTCTCCATCCCGGCAAGTGGTATGCACTGCCGCAGAGCCCGCAGCTGTTCAAGCAGATCCTGATGGTGGCCGGCTGCGACCGCTATCTGCAGATCTGCAAATGTTTGCGCGATGAAGATCCGCGCGCCGACCGGCAGGCCGAGTTCACGCAGATCGACCTCGAGATGAGTTTCGTCGAGCGCGAGGAGGTCATGGAGATGATGACCGGCTTCGTGCGCGAGCTCTGGACGCAGCTCTTCAGCTATGACATCGGCACTGTCCAGCGCATCACCTGGCACGACGCCATGGAGCGGTACGGCATCGATCGTCCTGACACCCGGTACGGCCTCGAGATCGAGGACGTGAGCGCGATCGCCGCGAAGACGGAATTCGGCGTCTTCCAGGAGGCGCTCGCGAAGAGCCGGCTTGGCAGAGCCGGCGTCGTCAAGGCGATCCGCGTTCCGGGCGGCGCGGAGAAACTCACGCGCAAGATCACCGACGGGTACTCGGAGTTCGTGAAACTCTTCAAGGCCGGCGGCGTGCCGACCGTGAAGTACACAGCGAACGGATTCGAGACCGGTGTCGCCAAGTTCCTCGAGCCCGTGAAGGCGGAGCTCGTCGCAGCGCTCAAACTGCAGCCCGGCGATCTCGTGCTGTTCGCCGCCGATCAATGGGAAATCGCGACGAAGGCGCTCGGCGAGCTGCGGCAGAAAGTCGCACGGGATCTCAAGATCATCCCCGAGGGTCAGTGGAACTTCCTCTGGGTCGTCGACTTCCCGATGTTCGAGTACGACGAAGAGGGCCAGCGCTGGGTGGCGCTGCACCATCCGTTCACCTCACCGAATCCAGGCCAGTTTGAGATCCTCGAAAGCGATCCCGGCGCGTGCCTGAGCGCCGGCTACGACCTCGTGCTGAACGGCAGCGAGATCGCGGGCGGATCGATCCGCATTCACCGCATGGATGTGCAGAAGAAGGTCTTCTCCCTGATCGGCCTGACGGACGAGGACGCGAAGATGAAGTTCGGCTTTCTGCTCGACGCGCTCCGCTACGGCGCCCCGCCGCACGGCGGCGTCGCATTCGGTCTCGATCGCCTCGTCATGCACATCGTCGGCACGGACAACATCCGCGACGTCATTGCATTCCCCAAGACCCAGTCAGGCGGCGACTTGATGACCGAGGCGCCAGGCCCGGTCGATCAGAGCCAGCTGGACGAGCTGCAGGTGATGCAGAAGCCGCAGGCGAAGAAAGAGGTCTGAGTGGCGCCGTAATGTGGCGCCGTCACGCCGTCATGGACACACCGTCATGGACACACCATTACGCTGAAGCACCGCCGGCGCGCAGCCTCCGGCCTTCTCCACAATCGCATCAATCAGCAGGAAAAAACATTGTTTTCCAGCGGTCGCGCGTTTTACGACGGCATCATCGCCGCCGTCCTCATGGGATTCGCGCGCCAACATCTCTTTGACCCCACCGAGACCAACGTCTGTCACTGCATCTCCCGGTGCGTGCGGCGCGAGATGCTGCTTGAGCACGACGAACGCCGCACCTGGCTGATGAACCGTCTGCGGTGGCTCACGCAGTACTTCGCCGTCGACGTGCTCGAGGCCGCGGTCCTGCACAGCCGTCTGCATCTCGTCGCCTCGACGAATCCCGAGATGGCACGCAGCTGGAGCGCCGTCGAAGTCGCGAGGCGGTTCCGGACCATGTGCCCCGACTACGCGCTGCGGAAGCGGCTGAAGATCCGGCCCGGGGATCCGGTGTCGGACGCGGAGATCGCGGCGGCGGTCGCGGATCCGGCGCTGATCGCGAAGTGGCGGGAGGACCTTGCCAGCGTCTCCTTCCTCCACAAGCTGCTGAAGCAGAAGATCGCCTGGGCGTGCAACCGCCAGGACAAGGTCACAGGACACTTCTGGGAGGGACGCTTCAAATCGATCGTGGCGCTCGATGAAGAAGCCGATCGTCGCGCACATGGTGTACGTCGCGCTCCATCCGGTCCGTGCGGGGCTTGCCGTGTCGCTTGAGGACTACAGGCTGGCGACGATCGCGGAGCGTGTCGACGAGCTGAAGCGCCGAATCGCCGAGGGCGAGTTCGCGGGCGAGGCCGCCGCGGCCCGTGAGCGGCTCCGCAGCGTCCGCCTCGTCGCGGCGATGCCGTGCGATCCCGGCGCGGAGCTGCGCGCAAAGCCGATGCTCCAGAACGGCGCGCCGAACCCGTGGTTTGGCGGACGGGTTCCGTCCATCATCGAGGGATCGAGCCTCGCGGCGTATCTGCACGACACGGATGCGCAGGGTCGAGAGGCGGCGGTGGGCAAGGCGGGCTCCATCCCGGAGTCCACGCCGCCGGTGCTGGCGATGCTGGATGCGGAGCTTGCGGCGTGCGTGGCGGAGGAGACGAGGACGTCGCCACTGATGCGGACGGCGCGGGCGATCGTGGCGCAGATCGACGGAGCTCATCCGTCAGGAGAGCTTCAGCATCTGGGGCAACTTCAGCGGGAGCGCGGAGTCGGTCGCGAGGCATGCGCGGAAGATGAAGAAGCGGTTCGAGCTGGCGATCGTTGCCCGGGGGGGCGGCGGCGGTGCGTCAGCGGCCGCCGCCGCGGAAGGCGCGCCTGCGGTTCTCACGTAGCGGGCGTGTCATCCGCTGAGCAGATCGAAGAAAGAAAGACGGCCCCGGCCATGCCGGCGGCGATGCCGTGCGCGGAGCGCGCGTTTGCGCGCCGCCGCGCGCCGAAGTGCGCTCCGCGCGACGCGATTTCTCGTCAGAATCATGCAGTTTGAACTCGCACCTGACGTCCGGCTCGGCGAAAATGCGTCGCGGCGATTTTCGGAAGGTGTCTGTCCATTACGGCTCCGTCGCAAAGGCAATCGCGGCATACGCGGCGTGATCGCGGCCCTGCCGGAAGAACACAGAGAGGCACAGAGGACGCAGAGACGGCAAGGAGACTTCTCCGTTCGTGCGCGGCAATGAAAGGAAAGGG
>Ga0163150_10005781_pt1 | contig 15563 bp, 21 predicted proteins | sample OliLakLV19P2IB_FD_148628 | JGI IMG/M metagenome (GOLD analysis project Ga0163150, IMG submission 148628) | Freshwater microbial mat bacterial communities from Lake Vanda, McMurdo Dry Valleys, Antarctica - Oligotrophic Lake LV.19.P2.IB | ecosystem: Environmental > Aquatic > Freshwater > Lake >...
GGGGGGAGAGGGCCTGCAACACCAGGACGGCAGCAGCCACCTTGTAGCGGCCACCATTCCGAACTGCAAGGCCTACGATCCGGCGTTTGCGGGCGAAATGGCGATCATCATCGACCACGGCATGCGCGAGATGCTGACCGAGCAGAAGGACGTGTTCTATTACGTCACGCTGATGAACGAGAACTATGCCCAGCCCGACGTCCCCACTGGCATGGAGCCCGCGATCATTCGCGGTTGCTATCAATGCGGCAGCTACCGGCCCGACGGCGCTGAGGCCGGCGAGCCTGCAACTTCAAAAAGCGTGACGCTGCTGGGCTCGGGCGCGATCCTCACCGAGGTCATCAAGGCGGCTCGGTTGCTGGCCGCGCAGGGCATCGCGGCCGATGTCTACAGCGTGACGAGCTGGAGCGAATTGGCGCGCGATGGCATCGCCTGCGAGCAGCGCGCATTAGCCGGCGACGCCGACCCTGGCACGCCCTTTTTGGCGCGACAACTTGCCGCCAGTGCAGGCCCGGTGATCGCCGCCACCGACTACGTGCGCGCCGTGCCTGAAAGCGTTCGAGCCTTGGTGCCTGCAGGCCGGCGCTACCTCACGCTGGGTACCGACGGCTTTGGCCGTAGCGACACCCGGGCCGCCCTGCGCGACTTCTTTGGGGTAAGTGCGAACGCTATTGTGCGTGCCGCGCTGCATGCTCTGGCCAAGGGGTGACCCACCGGCCGCGGCAGTATCGCGCCCGGGTCATCGCAATTCGCGCATCCATGTTTACGAGAGCATAGACGGCCTCGATGAAACATGTTGGAATTCAATTGCATTCCGGGTGGGGCAGGCAACGTGAACCACACCTGCATGGAGTGCAGATCGGCAAGTGTTGCGCTTGGACGAGTGGCATCGCGGCGACCGTCGCGAATCGTCCGGTTGTTTCCTTGTATTTTTTCATCTTGACGTGCATGGGAGGTTTACATGAACTTGACGCTTAGCATCGGCCCTCTGGTCTCATTGATCGCCGGCATCCTGATCCTCGTCGTACCGCGTATGCTCAACTACATCGTCGCAATCTACCTGATCGTCATCGGCTTGCTGGGACTATTCGGAGCGAGCAATTTCAACTTCATCAAATGACGTCCACGCAAGCATCGCCCTAAGGAACTGTCGGGATGGGCAAGCTCGTTTTTCATTCGATAGTCTGGTCCGCGCTTCTGATCTCCGGTTGCACCGACGACGGGTCGAGCCACTTCACCGCAAGTGTGGTCGACATTGGCGGGGGTCGCAAAATGTACATGGAGTGCGATGGAGTCGGTACTCCGATGGTGCTGCTCATCTCTGGCAAGGGCAACCGCGCCGATACCTGGAGCACGAATCTCCTCGAACCGCAGAAACCTGAAGCGACCGTGTTTTCTCAGGTCAGCCGGTTCACCCGCGTGTGTGCTTACGACCGTCCATCGACCGTTGGCATAAACGGCGAACGGAGCCGCAGCGATCCCGTGCCGGAGCCGGTGACGGCGGCCGACGGGGTTGCGGATCTGCATGCCCTGTTGGCCGCGGCCGCGGTGCAAGGCCCGTATGTAGTCGTCGGACACTCGTACGGTGGCCTGATCGGGAGGCTCTATGCGAGCACCTTCCCGGAAGCTGTTACCGGTCTCGTCCTGGAAGATGCCCTGTCCGAAGGGTTGTACGACGGAATCACAGTCGAACAGCGGGCGATCCTCGAAACGATCAACTGGATACCAGAACGAATCGACAACGTGCGTTCGTTCGCGCAGGTGACTTCAGCACCTCGGGTCCGCCCGATTCCGATGGCCATTCTGACTGCGGATATCAGCCCCATCAGCGCACAGGATATCGCCGACGGCGTGTTGCCGCCGATCGTGACCCAGCAGTTTGCCGACGCGCTCTGGACGGCTCAAATATCGGCTCAGAACGCTCTCGCCAATCTTTTTCCCAACGCCACACACATCACGAACACCAACAGCCGCCACTACATTCATTACGAACAACCAAAGATCGTGATCGACGCGATCCGTGAGGTCGTCAATGAGGCCCGCACCGCGAGTCCTTAGGGAGCGCCAGCACGTCGAAGTAGCGATGGCGATGGACGCGCGGCGCCGGGATGAGGGCGGCGAGGCGGTCGATCAGTGGCAGGCCAGATTTGTGAGGTTTGATGCCGCGTCCGCCTGGGCGGACGCGACTCACGTGTCAGGACCCTGAAATCCGTCGGGTTCTATCCCGCCCAGGCAAAGGGCGTGAAATGAGCGTTGCGTGTGCCGGTCGAATCGTCCCACTTGATGCCGAAGACGTTGAAGCGACTGCGCGTCGCCTTCGCAAGAGAGAGCCGGCTGTTGACGGGGTGGACGGTGTTGTCCACGGCAAGCGCTTCACCCGGCGCCGACCCGCTGGCCACACCCTCGCAAGCCTGGTCGACCAGATCTCCGGCGCGCACCGATCGCTTGAGCCCGTCGATCTCGAACTCGATCGCCCGGCGCTCCACGCCCGCCATGCGGCCGACGAGCGGTCCGAGTGCCGCCATCGGGCCGCCGGCCGATCCGGTGGCGATCGCGCTGATGGCATCGACTTGTTCGTCCGAGGCACGCTCATCGACGATCAGACCGACCGTGATGTTGCCGTCGCCCATGGCCCCGGGTGAATGCATCATGACGATGAACGACAGACCGTCGAGCTTGACACCATCCTTGGCGCCCTTGTCGATACGCATGGTGATGGCCGCCTTGCAGTCGCCTTCCGTTGGGCGTGCGGCCAAGTTGGATGTGACGCAGGGGCACAGGAAGGTGCAGTTGCAGGTCTCCATGTACTCGCCGCTAATGTTCCAGGTTGTCATCGTGGTCTCCTTCGGCTGGTCGGCACTCGTTCGAGTCCCGGAATGTTCTCCTCCAGACGACCGCAGGATGCAGCCGCATACAAGTCACCGTACGCCGATCCGGCTGTGCGGTCAATCGATCACCATCGATCACCATACGGATGGGGCGGTTATCGAGCGCGCGGCGGCCAGCGCAGTGGCCGGGTAGTGCTTGACACGTGGCGCGCAGCCGCGCACGGTGCGCACATGAATGCGTCGACAACCCAAACGCCTCGATGAGGAGGTCCACTCTCATGGCGGCGGATGGCCCGGTTGCCGGTGGTCGCCAGTGGAAGCCCGCGCTGTGGATGCTGGCGCTAAGCCTGATCGGATGGGCCCTGCTTGCCTGGCTGGCACTCGACATGGGTCACCCGGTTGCGCAGTTGACGATGCCTGCATCGTCGCTCTGGACAACGGCGAACCTGCTGGCGATCCTGTGCATGTGGGCGGTGATGATGGCGGCGATGATGTTGCCATCCGCGCTGCCGGCCGTGGTGACTTTCGCTCGCCTGTGCGAGCGCGGCGGTGAGCGTCCGCGCTTTTGGAGCTTCGTCTCGGCCTACTTACTGGTGTGGATCGGTTTCAGCGTCGCGGCCACGGCCGCGCAGTGGGCGCTACAGTCTGCGAACTGGGTCAACCCGATGATCGTCAGCACTTCTGCGTGGCTGAGCGCAAGCCTGCTGCTGATAGCAGGTGTGTACCAATTCTCACCACTGAAGCGCATCTGTCTCGCGCATTGCCGGACCCCGATGGGATTTCTGCTCGGCGAATGGCGCACGGGCGTCCGTGGCGCCTTTGTGATGGGACTGCGGCATGGCTGGTTCTGCCTGGGTTGCTGTTGGGCACTGATGGCGCTGCTGTTCGTCGGCGGGGTCATGAACCTCGCGTGGATCGCCGCGCTTTCGATGGCGGTAGCGATCGAGAAGTTGGCGCCGCACGGCGAGAAAGTGGCTTTGGCGCTTGGCGTCGGACTGATCGCCGCAGGCGCAATACGGCTTGTCGGTTAGCAGCTGCGTCACAGGTGTCGATCGAGGGCAAAGGACCAAGCCGCGCACTTTGCAGCGCGCTCGAAGGCTGCTGGTAGTCGTCGCCGAGTGCCCGCTGTTGCGGTCATAAGTGCGGATTAAGCGGAAGAACGCGCGCCGCAATGGGCCGTCCCGTGCGGGCTCTACTGCTTCTCCAGAAGTTTCGCCGTTTCCTTTCGCAATAGCGGAAGAAGTCCCTTTGCTGCTTTCGCCAGGAGCCAAGGCAAGGACACTTCGATGCGTAGCGCGTCCTCCAGTACTTCAATGCTCCCCGCCGCCGTTTGTCCGAGCGCGCGCATCCGGAAGAACAACGTATCTCCTCGCCAAGTCTCCTGTTCCATCGCGACCATCGCTCCAAGCTGACCATTGGTGCGGGCGAAGCCCTCTCGAAGGCGGCGGACGGCCTCGACCTTCCCGAGACGATGGGCGACGATGACCGAGACTGTGTCGTTCATCGAAAATGTGACGACATAAGATTGACGTGCGAGCGCGTTAGCCCGTTGCCGATCGGCGGCGTACTGGAAGGAACGCCCGCGCCATCGACGATGCCCTCGCGTCCCCTATACCCGTCGCTTCGCGACAAGGCCCCACACAAAGAGAACGACAATCGCCCCCACCACGGCGCCGATGAGTCCGGCCCCCTCGCCGGGCGAATACCATCCAAACGCTTGGCCGAGATAGCTCGCAACGACTGCTCCGACGATGCCGAGGATCGTCGTCAACACGAAACCAGAAGGCTCGTTCTTGCCGGGCATGATGAATTTAGCGATTACGCCTGCGACAAACCCGATGACGATCGTCCAGATGATACCCATCGCTCCTCCTATGTTCGCTCAGTGACCGCCGAGCTGCCCCATGAAGATACACCCTGATTGTCGTTACCCAGACCTAGCTCGCGGATGCGCTAATCTGTGCAATGGTCGGATCCCTCCGATTCGGATGATCAGGAGAATGAAATGAGCCGCGGAATGCCGTCGATGGTTGCGCTGTTGGGACTTCTCGCTGTCGCGGGTTATCAGAACCGCGACAAGCTCGCTGAAATGTTGGGCAGACAGAACCAGGAGTCGGGGAGTGCACCCGGCCCGCTCAATCAGCAGGACGCCCAAGGGGGTGTGCTCGGCAACTTGGGCGGACTTCTTGGCGGCGCGAGCGCCGGGAGTGTGTTGAGTGGCGGACTTCGCGATCTGGTCGAGCGCTTCAAGCAGAGTGGACACGCGGAGGCGGCGGATTCCTGGGTTAAGACAGGTCCCAATCAACCCATTGGATCCGACCGCCTGGAACAAGCAATCGGGCCCGATGTACTCGGCACTCTTTCAGAGCGAACCGGACTTTCGCGGGAAGAGTTGCTGGCCAGGCTGACACGCGATTTGCCCGGTGCTGTCGACAAATTTACGCCGCAGGGCCGGTTACCAACCGAAGAGGAGGCGGCGCGGCTGATCTAGTCGGACCGCTTCCTTTTGCCTCATGTATTGACGGTCTGCTTTCGCGCACAAAAAGTCGCTGCGCTGAAACGGCTTGCCCATCGCGTAGACCGCTCGTTGTAGACGACGAGCTGCGACCCATTGCCTCACGCGCGTGGTGTATCGATGCCTCGTGATATCGGAGCCGAAGAACCTCGATTTCGGATAACCCTGCGGCGCGGTCATGCACGCGGTGACGAGCTCGGCTTGTACAAGGCATTGAGCGAGTGCGCCTTGACCGCTGAGGCGCTCGCGGAGAAAACGGGCACCGACCCGCGCTATGTCCGCGAATGGCTTTCGTCCCAGGCCGCCAGCGAATAGGTTCAGTTCGATCCTGCAACCCAGTACTTCAGCATGTCCGAAGAACAAGCTTACGCGCTGGCGGTCGATCGCCGAGCTGGTCACGCGAGGTCAACACCATCAGGATGTTCATGGGGAATCCTTGTGAGTGTGGTTGGCGACCGTTGACGGCCGCTGGCTGGCATCCGTCGTGCAGCTGGCACCGTGACCTTTGACCGCGTGGTCAAGCGCTATTGGGACGCGATGTCGATGCGCTTTGTGTGACGATCCAACCGCAATCGGTCCACGAATCCAAAATTACTCGGGATAGGGGTCACGCATCAAAATGGCTGCACTTGGATGCGTCTTCCGGCTAAAGGCGTAGTGCCCGTACTAATTTCACTATCCTGAAGATCTCTGTTGCTACTCTTCACCGTGCCTTTGAACTCATTGCCGTCCGCGCTAAGGCTGAGTTGAAGGTTATTCCTGTTAGTCCCGATCCATTTTCCGCTCTGGTCAAACGTGCGCAGCAGCTCATAGCCCAGCGAAAATCGACGCTTGACCCGTGCTACCGCCTCCCACACACTCAGTTTCGCGCGGTTAAAATTCTATCCGTCACGAGAAGCCACCTTCCCATGCACACCAGCCGCAATGTCCGGCGCTCCGACGTCGGCAAGATCCGACGTCTCGCCGCCGCGGCCTTGGCCGCGTGGATGCTGCTCGTGGGCATCAGTTCATCGCCCCCGTTATGGGCCCAGCGGCTCGACGCCGCTGCGCTACAGACCGAGATCGAGCGTGTCATGAAGGCCAACGTGATCCCCGGGGCGATCGTGCTTATCAAGTCGCGCGACAAGGGCGACTGGCGCGCCGCGCTCGGCTCCGGCGAGATCGGCAAGACCGCGCCGCTCTCCATGGCCGACGCCGTGCGCATCGGCAGCAACACCAAGACCATGACATCAACCATCATCATGCAGTTGGTGCAGGAGGGGAAGCTCAAGCTCAACGATCCGATCTCGAAATTCCGCGCTGACGTTCCGAACGGTCAGAACATCACCATCGAGCATCTTGCGACGATGCGAAGCGGCCTCTACAGCTACACGTTCGACCTTGGCTTTAATCAGACGCTCGACAAAAATCCGCAGAAGGCATGGACACCGGACGAGCTGCTGAAGATCGCGTTCTCCCATCCCTCGAGCGATCCGCCGGGCACGAAGTTCGACTACTGCAACACCAACATCGTGCTGCTCGGCCTCGTCATCGAGCGGCTCACCGGAATGTCGGCCCGCGATGCATTCCAGAAGCGGATCTTCGGACCGCTCAAGCTCACGCACACGCGCCTGCCAGCGGCCAACGACTCGTCAATCCCTGATCCGCACCCCCAGGGTTACCAGTTCCTGAGCAACGTCGAAACGATCAATAGCTACGCGGTGCCGCCGGTGCAATTGCCGGCGGCCCTGAACGGCACGCTCCGGCCCTTGAACCAGACGAACGCCAATCCGTCATGGGCGTGGACTGCTGGTGGTGGCATCTCGACAGCGGACGATCTCGCGGTCTACGTGAAAGCGCTGGTGGGTGGAGGGCTGCTGAACCCGGCGACGCAGAAAGTCCGCCTCGACAGCATCGTGCCGACGAACCCCGCCAACCCGGCCGCCGCCGGATACGGGATCGGTATCGCCCGGTTCGGCCCCGCGCTCATCGGGCACGACGGCCAGATTCCCGGCTATTCGACCGTGATGGTCTACGACCCGAAGGCCGACAACACTGTCATCATCCTCACGAACCTGGCGGCGGTCCCTGCCACCGGCGAGGGTTCGGCGCTGCAGATCCTGAGGGTCGTCATCCCCGCGCTGTACGGGAGCGCAGCGGGCGTTCCCGGTGGCGATCCCGCCGCGGTCCCCGGAACGACCCCAAAAAGCAGCACCGGAACGACGAAGATCAAATAGCGGTGCAGCGAAGCTACATGAGATTGTCGCGCGTTACACGAAGCCGAGGCCGCCGCGCGCGCGTGCTATAAAAGCGCGACCGATGTGCGCTTCCGTGCTTCACCCGGAACCATGGCTGCAATAGACCAATTCACTCGACGCGTGATCGTCGCAGTTTCGATCGTCGCCCTGTTCTACATCGGGTGGCAGTTGGACATCGTGTTCATGCTCCTGTTCGGGGGGCTGATCCTCGCGACCGCGCTGCGCGCGCTGGCGGACCTCCTGTCCCGTGTGGTTCCCCTGGGGGAGCGTGGCGCACTTGCCGCGGTGGTCATCGGCATTGTCGCGCTCCTCGCGCTCTTGGCCTGGCTGACCGGTGGTCTCGTTGCAACGCAGTTCGCCGAACTTCGCGCCACGCTTCCCAGGGCGCTCGCCGCCGCCAGGGAGTGGTTGCAGTCCGCCGCGCTGGGGCCCACGGTGTTGGAATTGTTGGAGTCCACGAAGGAAGATGGGGTGCCATGGGCACGCGTCGTCGGGGTCACGACCGCTGCCGTGGGCGGGATCGTCAACACCGTGCTGGTTGCAGCGATCGGGTTGTACCTTGCCGCGTCCCCGAACCTCTACGTTCGCGGGACGTTGCGGCTCTTCCCCGACGACCACCGAAAGCCCGTGCAGGCCGCGCTGATCGCCGTCGGTGAAAGCCTTCGCCGATGGCTGGTCGGACAGTCGCTGTCCATGGCCCTGATCGGAACCTTGACTGCGGTGGGCCTGTATTTACTGGACGTGCCGCTCGCCTTCACGCTGGGCCTGATCGCCGGACTGCTCGCGTTCGTTCCATTCTTCGGACCGATCGCGTTCGGCGTGCTCGCCGTCGTGCTCACATTCACGCAAGGTCCGCAGCAAGCGCTCTATGTCGCGATCCTGTGCTTCGCCATTCAGCAGATCGAAGGCTACATCTTCATGCCGCTGATCCAACGATGGGCCGTCGCCCTTCCGCCAGTGCTTGGCCTGATCTCGGTGGTGATCTTCGGGCTCTTGTTCGGGTTGATGGGTGTGCTGTTCGCAACACCGCTGATGGTGGCGCTGATGACGCTGGTCGACGAGTTGTACGTCAAGAAGCAACGGGCATGAAACAGGAAGGGAACCAGTCGCCCCAGTAGAAGGTGTGCATCGGGAACATCGACGGGAAGATGCCGAGCGCCTTTACGCGCGGGATCTGGTCGGGTCGAATGAACTGGCCGTGGACCAGAATGACCTGGCCCTGCTTCACGCCCCGTGTTGCAGTGACCCGGGCAACAGCTTCAAGAAGCTGGTCGATGGCCGCATCACCATTGGTGTGGACCTTGATCAGCCAGTTGTTGTCGTAGGCTTCGGCGATCTGCGCCGCGACGATCGCGGCGTCCGGGATGGATGGGATGCCCTTGTAGTTGGCTGGCGACGCGTCAGGCGGGATCAAATAGGGAATGGTGCGCCACGCCGTGCGACCCTGCGGCGAGCCGTCGAGTGATCTTGCTGCCGGCGAAGCGCAGCCGCGAGCGATACTTTTGCCCCCAAACTGCAAGCTCGCTGGTATCGGTGTAGTCGGCGTAACCGATCACATCGATGTCGAACATGCCGCGTTCCGCCAGGCTTTCCATGTACTTGGCCGTCGCCGCATCAAACACCCGACCCTCGTTCACCGTCGTCTGGCCGAAGCTCTTGGCCAATTCCAACGCACGCTTGACGAAGTAGTCCTTACCTGTCGAGCTGATCGGGGTGAGGGCGGGCAACGCCGCTGCAAAATGTGCTGTTTCCGCCAGATAACCGTCGGGCTCGCTGCTGCCGGGCATCCGCCCGATCGTGCCGCCGACCGGGTCCTTGCTCGCGGCGGTGATCCCGGCCTTGGCCAGGCCAGCACTGTTCTTCACGCTGAAGTGTCCGGAGATATGGATGATGGCACCGGCACCGTCGTCGAGACACGGTCAAGATCGGCGTTGGTCGGATGACGGCCCAGCACGGAATCGTCGTAGCCCATGCCGTAGATCCAGCCCGTCTGCGCGACGTCGGGCGACTTGGCGAAAACCTTGAGCTCGTCGACCAGCGCATCGATGGTGTCCGCCTTGCCGTCGGGGGAGGGGAGGAGATTGGCCCCGACTGCCTGCGCACCCAGTTGCATGAAGTGAGCATGTCCATCGATGAAGCCGGGCATCATCGTCTTCCCGCCAAGGTTCTTGAGGCGGGTCGCGGTTCCCTTCAATTTCATGGCCTCGGCACGGTCGCCAGCATAGACGATGCGCCCCTTGTCGACGGCCACGGCCTCGACATAGGTCGGCGTGGCGCCTTCCATCGTCAGGATGCGGCCGCCGTCGATGATGAGCTCCGGCCCCGGGCCGGGCTTGGTACAGTCCGCGATGGCCAAAAAGCTGGACACGATCAGGGCCGTCTTCATTTTCCGCACGGCAGACACTCTTTCATAGTTGGCAGGTCGTCAGGCGGCCTTCTTTCGCATTTCGGCCGCGATCTTACTACCAACCTCGGTCCCCGGCCGAAGGAAAGGAAATTTCCTTTCCTTGCATATGATGGTTTACATATTACGCGCCGCGTAATATGCTTCGCGGGTGATACGATCCTTCAAAGACCGTGACACGGCTCGGCTCTTCGACGATGAACTCGTTGCCAGGTTTCGCGCCATCGAGCGGCAGGCACGACGGAAGCTGCTGTACTTGCATCGAGCACGCACACTTCCGGAGTTGATGGTACCGCCCGGCAATCGGCTCGAAGCGCTGCGCGGCGGCCGCAAGGGACAACACAGCATTCGCATCAACGACCAGTGGCGAATCTGCTTTCGATGGAAGAATGGAGACGCGCACGATGTCGAGATCATCGACTATCACTGAGGGATGGCCATGGCAACGAGGAAGCTGGATCCGATCCCACCGGGAGAAATCCTCCGCGAGGAATTCATGAAGCCGCTCGGCGTCAGCATCAACACGCTGGCGCGGGACCTCGATGTGCCGACGAACCGCATCAGCGAGATCGTCAACGGCAAGCGCGCGATCACGGCCGACACGGCGCTGCGCCTCGGCAAATATTTCTGCGTGTCGCCGGAGATCTGGCTCGATTTGCAGTCGGACTACGAACTCAGGGTGGCACGGCGCGACGTCTGGCCAGAGGCCGAACGACGAGTGCGAAGTCGCGCGGCGGCCTAGGAACAGCCATGGTTCGCCGCCATATCCGTTGCGCCGCCGGCGGTCTAAGGGACGATGACGTTGATGGGCTTGGTCGGCTTCCATTGCGCAAACGCGGTGGAAGTTACGGTCATGGCTGCAATTCCGGCAAGGGCTGCAGCAATGGTGAAGATACGCATGGTTCTCACGGGTCGTCTCCTGGTGGGGTGCCACGTATTGTCAAAAATTATAGTCGCGGTCGGCGCGAGTCGCCGCCTTACTGCGGGCTGCACATTCCCACGCCGACGCCCGCACCCGCGCCCACATAGCCACGGGCAATCATCTGCGTGCGGATGACGGGGTCGACGGTAAAGCGATGGTTGGGTGCGCCGCCCTGCCCGTTGTTGTAGAGACGATAGACCGGCAAATGCCCCGTCGGGCACTGCCCGCTGCCATTGGGCAATGGCGTGAAGAACACGTCGGCCTCGAACTGCCAATCCTTGTTTTGCAGCGTGCCTTCGCAACCGAATCCGCGCGGCGCATAAAAATGTGAGCTCTTGGGGGCAAACGCCACGGTGAAGAAGCGGCACACGGGTACCAGCGACGCCCCCGTCTTGCGATACACATTGAATTGCTGCCCGGTGCGCTGCCAACCGACAACGCACCGGCGTCGAGCTTGGCGATTTCGTCAGCCGGCGCCCCGTAGCTTTACGTTATACCCCGCAGTGCGTCGAATACAGTCTCATGCTAAATTGGCGTCTCTGACGGAGGTGACCATGGGTGTGTCAGTAAAGTCCTTGGGAATAGATCGACTTGATGTCGATGAGCGGCTCGCACTCGTCGAAGAGATATGGGCAACGATCTGTGTCGACGCGAAAGCGTTCCCTCTCACTGACGCGCAACGCGCGGAGTTGGACCGTCGTGTTGCGGACGACGATGCGTTTCCGGATGACGTCGTGCCTTGGGATGAAGTTAAAGCTTCCGTCCGCTCGCGCTTGGGGCGATGACATTTAGCATCGTTTTCCGACGTGCTGCGAAAGTCGAAATTGAAAATGCGGCTGTCTGGTACGACGAACAGCGCCTTGGACTTGGCGACGAATTCATGGTCGAGATCGAACAAGCCATCGCGAATGCGGCGGCAGGACCTCTGCGGTATCAACTCGTTTTCGGGGATATTCGTCGCGCCGTTGCGCGGCGCTTTCCGTATTCCGTGTACTTTCGACTCCGTTCAAACAAGTTGGTTGTCCTCGCAGTATTTCACGGTCGCCGGGATCCTACGATCTGGCAGCGACGGGTGTAACTCCAGGTGGAACGGACGGGCAAGCACGACCCGCCGTTCACCAAGTCGTTCTGTCGCAGTGCTGCCGTCGCCTTGACCCATCAAATATGGCAGGCGGGAGGAATTAGAACAGGCGCAGCGCCGCGCCCTGGAGCGCGGGGTCGCGCTGCAGGAAGTAACGTAGCCGCTTCGGCACTGCCAGTACCCATTGCCGCAGCGGCAGGCGCGGGAAGACGTGATCGGTCAGATGCGCCGCGGTCTCGACCATGCGCCGGGTGTTGCACGACGGGCACACCCCGCGCCCCTTGCAGGAGAAGGCGATCAGGAAGTCGTGCCCGCACTCCCCGCAACGAGCGCGGGCGAAGCCAGAGCGAGGATGCCGCATTCCAGGATAGCGGCGGAACTCGCGCTCGACGTGGGCCGGCACCGATCGCTATCGACGGCGCTGTCGCGGGTCAGCGCCAGCCAGGTCGCGAAGTGGGTCTGCACGGTGCGATAGAGCAGCGTGCGCTCGGGCCGCCGGCGGCGGTACGGCATCGGGCCGTTCGCGATGGCCTGCGGCACCGCCGTCAGGTCGCCCTCCTGCACCCGGTGCACCGGGATGGGCGGTCATGGTGGCGCGCGGGGGTGGCCCCCGCGATCAGCCGGATGGACTACGTCGCGGCGGACTGGAGCCACTGGCGAACGGTTTGACACGTCCGGCCGGGCGAGCACCTTGGCGACCCGAAGGCTGCAACTCGCGAAAGGCCGGGGGCGAACATCACTGCCTCGCTAGCGAGTCCAGCCAGGCACTCGCTTCCGCCAGCGCCACCTGGTAGCCTGGCTCCCGGCCCGCGGTCACACCGGCAGCGAACGCGGAGACTCCTCTGGGGCAGCCGCAGCTCGTGATCGATGCGATCCGCGAGGTCGTCGACGCGGTCCGTGGCGCCAAGCATTGAGGTTGCAGTCGAGACTTCCTGCGTTGCCACTCGATGATCGCCGTCGCGCCGGCCTGTGGTCTGCCAATGTGGGCCGCAATGGACGATGCCGCCAGCGACGCATTGCTGCCCGGTCGACCCCGAATTCTGCCTCACGACCGCGTGGGCGGAGGATCGTCCGCGCTCGATCCCTGCTTGACCGACATCAGCAAGCCCAGAATACTCGGCTTGTCGGGTTGAATTTCCTTTCCTTCGAAGAGCGCAGCCATGCTTGAAGACCGCTTCGGCTTGCCGTTGTCGACGACATCGGCGTCGGCGCGCGATGCGTATGTGTCGGGCGTGGATGGGCTGCTGACCGCAGCTGCGGACGCCGAGCGGCAGCTGGGCCGTGCCATCGACGCCGATCCACGCTTTGCGTTGGCCCATATCGCAAACGCCCGCGCCTTGCTGATGCGGGCACAGGTGCCGGAGGCGCGCGCCAGCGCCGCGCAGGCACGGGACCTGGCGGTGGACGCGACGCCAAGGGAGCAGGCGCATGTCAACGCGCTGGCGCTTGCGATCGAAGGCAAGCCCGTCGAATCACTCGCGGCGACGCGCGAGCACTTGCTGCTGCATCCACGCGACGCGCTGGTGCTGGCACCGGCCACCGGCGTGTTCGGCCTGATCGGCTTCAGCGGGCGCCAGGCGCGGGAGCAGGAACTCGACGAGTTTCTGCGGACTCTGGCTCCCTTCTACGGTGAGGACTGGTGGTTCGCGAGTGCGCGGGCGTTTGCCGCCTGTGAGTGTGGGCGCCTTGACGAAGCGCAGATGCTGATTGAGCGCAGCATGGCGGCGAATCCGCGCAATGCGCACGGCGCGCACATCATGAGTCATGTCCTCTACGAGGGCGGCGAACTTGAAGCGGGTCATCGCTACCTGGAGGGTTGGATGCCCGCGTATGAGCGGGAAGGACTGATGCATTGCCACCTGTCATGGCACGTTGCGATTTTTGCGCTGGCGACAGGACGCAACGATTTGGCATGGCAGGTTTACCGCAACGCCGTGCATCCGGGCGGTGCCTGGGGGCCTCCGCTCAACGTAGTGACCGATGCGGTGTCGTTCCTGTGGCGGGCCGAGTTGGCAGGGCAGCCGCGTGATCCCGAACTGTGGCGTGACCTGCGCGATTACCGGAACACGAATTTTCCACGGTCCGCCATCGCATTCGTTGACGTGCACGCGGCGGCCGCCCTTGTCGCCAGCGGCGACGCGGGCGCGCTCGCCATCCTTGCGGATGAACTGCGAGAGCGCGTGGCGACCGCAAAGTTACCTGCAGGCGCCGTCGTGCCGCTCATTGCCGACGGATTGAATGCCTATGGGGCCGGTCAGTGGGAGCTGGCGGCGGATCTACTCGGCAAGGCCCTTCCGGAGATGGTACGCATTGGCGGTAGCCGCGCGCAGCGCGACCTGATCGTGAAAACGCTCGTGGCGGCGTGCATCAAGGCGGGTCGGAATGAACAAGCGCAGGAACTCATCGCGCAACGCAAGGTGTAAGGGCCGGCACAGGATACGGAGTCCTGCAGCGCGACTCCGAGCTGCAGAGTGCGGCGTTGCGCCTCTTCTTGCGCGCAGTGGAGGCGTGCCTGCGCGCGCAGTGCGGGAGCGGCTCCCATGCGGCCGTCGCGACCGCAGACATTCCGTTTGACGGAATCTGTATTGAAGATCACAATGCCGCATGATTCGCTCGTTCGCGTGCGCCGATACCGAGGCCTTATTTAACAGCCGCGCAGTATCCCGCTTTCGCAATATCGAGCGAGTCGCGAGGCGCAAGCTGCTTCAGATCCACGCCGCCACCGAACTCGCCAGCCTGCGCATCCCGCCCGGCAACCGGCTGGAGGCATTGAAATCCGACCGCAAGGGCCAACACAGTATTCGCATCAATGACCAGTGGCGAATCTGTTTTGTCTGGAAGTCGGATGGGGCGTACCGGGTCGAGATCGTGGACTACCACTAGGAGTGCGAAAAATGGCCAAGTTACTTGAAGAGATTCATCCGGGCGAGATCCTGCTAGAGGATTTCATGAAGCCCATGGGCATCAGCGCTCGCCAGCTCGCGGCGGACATCGATGTCTCGCCGAGCAGGATCAGCGAACTTGTCAATGGACAGCGCCCCATCACCGCAGACACGGCGCTTCGGCTTGGATTGTTCTTCGACATGGAGCCCCGGTTCTGGCTGAACCTGCAGTCCGAGTACGACATTCGGGTCGCGGATCGGGAACTGCGGGCCAGAATTTCGCCGCGGATCCGCGTCTTCCAGCCGGCCGCGGGGTAATCGCGCCGGGCGCAGTAACGCAGCAGGCGCTCCCGACCGGCGTGGTCGTTGGCCTCGATGCGCACCGACGCGTCGACGGAGAACCCGCCGTCGTGTGGCCACGCGTGCATGGTGCGCCACGCGTGCATGGTGCGCGCGGCCGCACGATCGAGCAGACCGCGGCGCACGAAGCACTGCAGGAGTCGCCGCCGCACCTTGGCCTGCACCGCAGCGATGGCCAGTGCATCGATCGCGCTGGCCGGGTGGAAGACAACACCCCCGGTCACCGCTGCAGCGAACACCCCGTCGAGCACCACGCAATGGAAATGCAGATGCGGATTGAGCGCCGAGCCGAAGCGGTGGATGAAGGCCACCGCGCCGAGGCGCGCGGTGGGAC
>Ga0163150_10005782_pt1 | contig 15563 bp, 11 predicted proteins | sample OliLakLV19P2IB_FD_148628 | JGI IMG/M metagenome (GOLD analysis project Ga0163150, IMG submission 148628) | Freshwater microbial mat bacterial communities from Lake Vanda, McMurdo Dry Valleys, Antarctica - Oligotrophic Lake LV.19.P2.IB | ecosystem: Environmental > Aquatic > Freshwater > Lake >...
CTATAAGACAATATATTATTTAACTTTAACGGTAAAAATGGTTGGATTGGTAATAAAATCACCTCAATATTCCAAGGCTAAACTGTATCAATCAGCCTCAAACAATCCACAGTTTCTTCAACACTGGTATACACAAACTATAGACTTAATTTTTAGTGGTAATACTTCTCTTCCACAGCTCAATGTTCTCTAGTACAATTCCAGTACCTCGAACAACACAGAACAGAGGTTCTTCAGCAACATGGCTTGGTACTCCGGTTTCCTGCGTAACTAAGCGATCAAAGTTACGAAGTGTCGACGTTCCGCCGCTCATTACAATACCTTTATCTATTATATCTGAAGCAAGCTCCGGTGGCGTATCCTCAAGCACGCCTTTTACAGCACCTATTATTGCGAGCAAAGACGGTCGTATAGCCTCAGATATTTCAGTTGAAGTCACGGTAATACTACGTGGAAGCCCGAAAACTAAATCTCGGCCTGATATTTCCATTTTCTCTTCAACCGGTAGTATTATAGCTGAGCCAATAGTAATTTTAATGTCCTCTGAAGTCTGGTCACCAATAATGAGGTTATGCTTTTTCTTTATGTAGCTCTGAATTGACTCATCGATCTTATTACCTGCTATTCGGACACCTTTATGAATCACTACCCCACCAAGGGAAATTACAGCAGCCTCAGCGGTGCCGCCTCCAATATCAAGGATCATGTGGCCTGCTGGTGCTGATACAGGGATATTAGCTCCAATAGCTGCTGCCAGTGGCTCATCGATAAGGAAAGCTCTCCCCGCTCCTGCTTCGAGTGCGGCATCAAGTGCAGCCCTCCGCTCTACTTGAGTACACCCGGCTGGCACACAAATCATGACATCAGGCTTCACAAATTGAAAACGACCAGAGATCTTACTAATAAAGTACTTAAGCATGGCCCGAGTTACTTGATAGTCAGCAATAACCCCATCACGCATGGGACGTGAAGCTACAAGGGTGTCTGGGGTACGACCGAGCATTTGCTTAGCTTCCTCACCAACCGCAACAACTCTATTATCATGAGCAGTAACGGCTACAACAGTTGGCTCATTTGCAATAATGCCTTGCCCAGGCACCCACAAAAGGGTATTTGCGGTTCCGAGGTCGATAGCAAGGCGTGGGCGTTTGAAAGGTTGATACATTTTGATCTATTCTATGGGTAGTAAGACAGGGTTTCACGGGTGCTGCCATATGCACTACTGTATAATAACACTATGACTAAAGTACGGATACTCATTTTACTAAGCACACTCGGCATTGTGGCCTTGTTTGGAACGATTGCGATTCTGTACGCTCGTGGGTTTAGGCTTGAACAAGGTGAGGATTCTATTACCATCTCACCTAAGGGTTTGCTTGTGGTAAATTCTGAACCAACCGGCGCACAAATTATTATCAATAGTGAGCTTAAAAGCGCTACTAATAATACGGTTACTTTAAGCCCCGGTGAACATACCGTAACTGTGCGCAAAGATGGGTTTCAAGAATGGAGTAAGCAGGTCATTATCAACCAAGAAGAGGTTACTGTTGTAAATGCATTCCTCTTACCAACAGCTCCTTCTCTTACTGCGTTTACCTTTTCCGGAGCTGTTAACCCAACGGTCAGCGATGACCTATCTAAAATACTCTATATAGTGCCTGAATCACCCTCAGCAGATAAAAAAGCTGGTATATGGGTAATCGATACCGCAAATCTTCCTCTGGGGTTCAGTCGAGATCCACGGCAAATTACAGATCGAACATTTATAGATCCAGCTTTTGAATGGTCGCCAGACTCACGAGAGGTATTAATTACCGAAAAGACTAATACTTACCGCGTAAGTACCACCGCAATGACCGCAGGATCATCACTCACCCCTCTCACAGCTATTGTTCGAGATACCATCAGAAATGAATGGGTAACAGAGCGACAGGAGCGACAAGCGGCTCAAATGGCAACACTACACGATGAAATTTCCATGATATTGCAAAAGAATGCAAAGGATATTAACTTTTCTCCTGATGCAAACCGCATTTTATATACCGCATCAGGTAGTGCAATAATTCCCGAAGGTGTCGCTAACTCACTTCCTGGCTCGTCTACTCAAAAACAGGTCCGTGACATTAAAGATGGCTATAGATATGTGTATGACATTAAAGAAGATCGCAACTTCGAAGTTGGACAACCTAAAGACCTCATGTACTGGATCCCAAATTCTCTCAACTTGATTGTCCCTGAAAAGGATCGAATTAGTATCGTTGACTATGACAGCACCAATAGAAAAACAGTGTTTACCGGTAACTACGTGTATCCACACGCGTATCCGTCAACTAGTACCGGCCGAATACTATTCCTTACCAATTTCGGTGCCCAAACTGAGGCTGGAAATCTATACTGGCTGAGTCTCAAGTAATCCTTCACGTTGCCTCCCAGACCGTTTAAAATGCCCTCAAATGTGCCTTCAGACTACGTCATGAGATATACTACTTGTGGAGATATATGCTGCTGTAGCTCAATGGATAGAGCAGTCCCGTCCTAAGGGAAAGGTTGGTGGTTCGACTCCGCCCAGCAGCACCAATTTTAGCAATCGATAGGTACCTATTGCTAGATATTTACACGGGGGGTTGATAAAGGAGAGAGGCGCCTCGAAATAGGCAGATCAAACTAAGTTTCGAGGCGCAATGCAAACAAAAATACTGATTCGCAATATTCCTCATAGCATCATAAACAATGACAGACCGGAACAGACGGTTCATATTGCGAAAACTAACAGAACAACTAACAATGTGCGAGTGGATGTAGGTCTCGTGAGCCTGAATTGCGTATAGCAGTGAGCGTTAGACGCTCCAAATAAGCAACACGTTCGTACTACTCCAACATTTTAAATTAAACTTTCAAAACTAACTTTGTGCAGCGGCAACTTTTACATTCATACTCCATCAAGAGCTGCGTTAAATAAATTGTGTTTCTAGAAACATACCCCTGAACAACCCATGCATTAGTCTTCAGAGTTACTAATTACTAAGTACTTCGATATCTAGGTATTAAGATATTCTTTTCACGGACTGGGTGTCAAGAGTCAATTTTGTACTCTGTGATATTGTTCCGTCTTTTTGGGGCTTTTTAGATTAAGTACGCATACGATCTCACCTTTAACAGGCTGCTGCGAAAGGGTCTCATGGACAGATTTAATGGTACCTCTATAGTGCGTTTCGTATAGTTTGGTTAATTCCCTTCCAACAAATATCTCACGATCATCACCAAAACTAACTTTTAGCTGTTCGAGAGTTTTGATGATGCGGAATGGGGAATCAAAAAAGACAACGGGCATATCAACTGTTAATAAATTCTTAAATAATTTCTGGCGCTTACTCTTTGGAAGAAATCCAAGAAACATAAAGGGCACAATCGGAAAGCCACAAATAGAAAGCGCAACAGAAAGCGAAGATACCCCAGGAATGGAAAAGACATCGACACTCGTGTTTGAAGTAATAAAAGAAATTAATTCATTTCCAGGATCAGAGATACCAGGTGTTCCGGCATCACTAACATACCCAACTCGTTTGCCGGTCGCAAGATGAATAAGGATTTCAGCCTTAATGCGATCAGACGAATGTTGGTTATACGTAAAAACTGCCCGATCAATACCGAAATGTCTCAGTAATTGTCTGGTTACTCGGGTGTCTTCGGCATAAAGGACTTCTATTTCCTTTAAAGCTTCAACTGCCCGAGGTGTCATATCGCCGAGATTTCCAATAGGAGTAGCAATCATATAGAGTGCGCCACTTGGTAAAGGTGTGTTCATACACAATTATACCCTTTTTTGGTGTACAAGCATATTTGAGCTGGTTTTTATGGGATGATGAACCTTTCAACACTAAATTGTGGATAACTTTTTACAACAGCATTATTATGAGTTAAATACATACTTAAGATGAAACGGTGGATAACTTATAGAAATAGCAGTAAAATTGTTTTCGTTACATGAATGCCCGAAGAATTGGGATATAATTTATATGAAGATGCGGAGTGTAGCGCAGTTGGCAGCGCGCGTCGTTCGGGACGACGAGGTCCCCAGTTCGAATCTGGGCACTCCGACTGGAATCTAAGTCGGTTTGAATCCAAGGAAAACGACGGCGACGCCTTCAGCTACCCGCATTAATCCGCGCTCTACGAAGACTTGACGCTTACTACCCTCTTCATCCACGAACGTAAGGTTGTTTTTTAAGATAGATAGAAAGTTTTCGTGAGTTGAAAGGATAGAAAATATTCCTTTTTCGTTTTCTGAGGTGATCGTACTTACTTTACCATTGTATAAAATGGCATCACGAGTACGAATAGTGAGTTGAAAGAGTGCTGTGCTCATTTTACTTCAGACATACTTCCGACATACAAGAACTTATTATCTGGGATTTGGTCAAATTTCCCTGAAATTATGGCGTTAACATCTTTCAAGGTTGTCTCAATCGGGACATATGAGCCTTTTTCTCCTCGTTGCGCCTCTGCAGTAAAGAAGCGTTGACTCATAAAGAACTTCAACTTACGTGCTCGACGAAAAACAAGTAAATCTTCAGGTGAAAGCTCATTTTCTCCAACCAGTGAAACGATTCGATCAAGTGCAGCAGCTTCTTTCAAAAGATTACGTGCCATAATTACTACTTCAGTATGATGAGTGCCAACAATCTCAGGGTCTAGTGCAGATGAAGTTGAGGCTAAAACATCAACTGCAGGAACAATACCTTCCTGATAGACCTTTCTTGATAAAACAACAGTCGAATCAAGGTATGGGAAGATTGCCTGAACACCATGGTCGAGCAAATCATCAGCAGGAACGTATACTGCTTCAATAGTACTTACGACCCCGGTTGGAGAAGATACAAGTCGCTCATGAAACTCAGCCATCTCCGATTCGAGACTTGCTTGGTATCCATCTTCTGATGGAACGCTATTTGTTAAAACAGAGAGTTCGTTTCCAGCTTGAGCAAGACGATAAATATTATCGATAAAAAACAGTACATTCTTTTTCATAACATCTCTAAAGTATTCCGCTGCGGTAACGGCTGCAAATCCGGAGAGGAAACGGATCGCAGAGTTCTCTCCCATCTGTCCATAGACCAGTGCCGAAGAGGGTAAAACTTTTGTATCACGAAGCGAATGGTACAGCTCTAGACCTTCACGAGATCGCTCTCCAACTCCCGCGAAAACTGATACGAAATTTTGCTGGCGGTCATTAACAACATTGTGAAGCAGCTCCGACAAAAGCATTGTTTTACCAACTCCAGCACCTCCGAAAAGACCCATCTTTCCGCCTTTTAACAAAGGGGTAAATAAATCAATCACTTTGATTCCTGTCTCAACTACGCCTGCTTTCGTACCTTGTGTTACACGCTTCTTACCAACTGTTCGTATTGGCCAATAGTCTGCTTCTACAATCTTTCCTAAACCATCTAAAGGCTCGCCAAATACGTTGGTTACACGACCAAGCAGGTTAGGGCTTACTGGGAAACGAAGGAAGTCTTCTGAGGCGATTACACGCGCTCCACGCGTTAACTTTTGGTTGCTTCCAAGAAGCAGACAGTAGTAGCTATTAAGACCTGATGAGCTACTTATTTCCATACGAACACTCGGGTCACTCTCGAGAGTCACGAGCTCATAAATGCGCGGGTGAGATTCAGGGAACTCAACCTCAACAATTTGACCTCTTACACTCACAATCGTTCCAATAATAGTTTCTTTTTTCATAAGACAGGTATATCAACTCTACCACGAGGGTAGATTAAAATTGCAAAAGTAGCGATGGAATCATATTTCTTTGTTTACGGTCGGCAAGCTTATGTGACAAAGCAAGTGTTGCAACGTTCAGCTTCACCCGCTCAGCTGCTATTCGCTCGCTTGCCTGGTTCATTGCTGAAATACGTGAGGCAAGCTTTGCAAGTTGTGATTCGTTAATTGACTGTTGAAAGACTGAAGAGAAGATTTCATTTTCAAAAAAGAGGAGGATATCTTCAAGTGACGGCTCGAATAAATAATTACGTGCCTTCTTCCCTTGCTCTTGCTCACCTATTTCAATTTTTGACGAGATTGTGACCTTGATTGGATCTTGTACCACTACGTTTTGAAACCGACCATAGTACAGATGAATCTCGTCGTACTTAACGATATGACGGATGACTGGGTTCAAGTCGCTCGACTTGATTGCAAAATCAGGCAAGTCGAAGTATGTATACGGTACACCCGGCATAAGCGAGGTAAAAAGCCCCTGTCCTTGCTTACCTATGATCGTAATTTCGTTTCCACTTGTGCGTGCTTCTTGAATAAACAAATCAAACGTTTTCTTTACGATATCTCCAAAAAGCCCTCCATTTGACGATAAGAATACAGCTACCTGCTTACCATTATGAGAAAGGAAGGTGATATTGGCTTTCTTGCCTCTAAGCGCACGCTCACGGTTTGCAAATGCTACTCGTACTTCATAGAAGACCTCAAATATTTCCTCAAGAAAGGTGCGTACCGCAAGCACTGATTCTCGCGTACGCTGCATTCTCAGTGCCGCAATCTCCCCATATGCTTTCGTGACCGTTTCAAGCAAATGAAGCTGGTCAATTTCATTGGCGAGCGTACGTTTATCAACCATGGGCAGGTGTTTTTAATAACTGAGCTTTTAGGATATCAAGTGCGGCCTCAAGTGACTTGGATTCCACCACAAGATTGTCAATTGATTGCTGAAGGGCACGGTCGGTTTGATACGCTGAAATAATTCCAGCGATATCAGATTTGGCTTGAGAAGCAGGGCTTCCGCGCCACTTTCCTGACCAAATAAGCATGAGCAAGTACGAGTTCAACGTATGAGAGATGGTAGTGCTCAAATTCTGATCAAAGTACGCAATAAACTGATCCCCTAACGCCAAAATATCTTTCGCGTTCTGCCCCACCTCTGAACCGAAATGGAGGTAGTCTTGGACCCGCTCGTATTCAACAAGAAACGCACTGAGGCGACGAGTTAACTCCTTCGCGACTGTTCCTTGAGTTTGTAAACCGACACGAGTTACCGATGTAAAAGGGTTCACCGCAGGACGTCGCCCTTTATCAAAGTATTCAGTATCGAAGAAAATATGCCCGTCAGTCATAGACATTAAGTTGGTTGTAATAAATCCAGTGATATCTCCTAACACTGATTGAGCGACAGGCAGGCAAGTGATACTCGCTGTTTTTCCTTCAGCTATTGTGAAGTTTCCCGCTCGCTCGAGTAGGCGTGAATGGATAAAAAAGATATCTCCTGGATAGGCGCTTCGCCCAGGGAAGCGACGTGCTACCAAAGAAATTTCTCGATACACATTCGCATGAGTCGATAGGTCATCCATGATAACAAGCACGTCTCGACCATTGTCTCTAAAATATTCAGCAATAGTCATTGCCGTGTAGGGGGTTAAATACACTAACCCAGGTGAATCTGAAGCAAATGATGATACAACAATACAGTTATTGGCAATCCCCTTTGTTTGAATAAAATTTGTAAGCGCTGCAACCTCTGAGGTCTTTTTCCCAATAACTGTATAAATACAAATAACTCCCTTTCGAGCTTGGTGCAGCATAGTCTGGAAAAGAAATGATGTTTTACCGGTTTTACGGTCCCCAATGATTAATTCACGCTGACCTTTACCAAGCGGAACCATTGCGTCAACTAGTGCCACACCTGTTTCAAACTCGTCGTGTACTGCGACTCTGTTTGAAATAGCAGGAGGGGTAATATCAATGGGTCGCTCCTCGGTGAGACTTTTTTTAAACGGGACAACAGGTGTCCCTGCTGCATTAATTTGCGTACCTAAAAGTGCGTCACCAACCTCAACACTTACCTTCTTGTCGGTTCTTGTCACTCGGGAGCCTACGTGTAAATCAGAATGGGAAAGAAGTATTACCTCAACAGTGCTATTGCTCAGGGAAAACACTACCCCACGGTCTTCAGTATCAAAAATCACTTCTTCATTAACACTGACCTGAGGTAGTCCACGCACCAAGACGAAGTTATGACGCACCTCACTAATAAACCCCACTTCGTGCGTTTTTGCTAAATAATCTTTAAACATTGTTTGTATGTATTTCTTCCTTCACCAACCGCAGCAGTGAAAAGTCGTGCTGCTTGCCACCAATTTCAACAAATACCCCCCCTAGAATATCTTTGTTTATACTCACTTCGATAAGAAACGGCCGCTTTACAATGGTTTTGAAAATGTCATACATATGAGTAATTAAGGCATCTGTGGGCTCAACAGTAAGTTGAGCCCTAATAAGCTCAACCCCACCAACCTGGGCAGTAAGCTGCTTAATGACCTCTGACAAATTCTCAGCAGTGAGGGATAGGTCAGATAGATACGGATATGATGCCAGTAATGAGTTCAACAGGACTTGCGAGCCTTCTGTTCGATACATACTGGATTGAGCCTGCATAAGTGCAGTCTTTAAGTCGTAAAACGCGTCAAGCGTCTTTAGATGTATAAAAATATCAGGATTCATACTCGTGAGAAATGGATAGAAGCGCTTTTTTTACGAGCTCTTCCTGATCAGCTCGAGTCAGACTTGATGCAACAGTTTTTGTCAAAATACGCTCGAGCATACTTGCAACCTTATCCTCAATCTCCTTCATTTTAGTTTGCTTATATTGTGTGAGCTCAGTTGTTATCGCTTGGTACTCTTTTTTGAATTCGCCCTCAAGGCCACTTTTAAACTGAGTTAGGTCACTGCTGACCTCTTCAGTAAACTTTTGACCAGCAGCAGATACTGCAGCCTGTCCCGTCTTTTTAACTTCATCAATGACATGCATTACCGCTTGGTTTTCTTGGGAAATGACATCAGTTGTAACTTTTAGCGCGTGGTTTCTCAGTGTAGTATCAAACGACTGAGCCTCAGATAATATTTTTTGTGCTTGAGAAGTTGCATTCTTTATAACCTCGTTTGCATGAAGATGAGCAGCATCGAGTATCTTCTGAGCTTCTTCCTCAGAACTTTTCTTCAAACGAGCGTTTTCATCTGAAAGAAGTACGTATTTCCTATTTAAGCGGATATACAGAGCTGTCGATATAACAACAATCAACGTTGCGCATAACGCTACGACACCAAGTGCGGGCAGTAAAATTGAGTCAATCATGAGTTTAGTTTAGGCAGCAAACTATTTCCGGTCATCAAATCAGGCTTAGGCAAATCCATTAGAGCAAGCGCGGTAGGAGCCACATCACTTAAGGCTCCCTGCGGTAACTCAATTGGTTTTCCTGCTAGTTGATTATTTATAATAACAAATGGAACAGGATTATTTGAGTGGCCGGTTTCTAATGACCCTTTTTCTGTCGTAAAGAAATAATTTGTCGCATTAAAACTTAAAAGCTCTTCAGCGTTTCCGTGATCAGCAGTAATGAGGACCGAGCCGTTAACAACCAGTGCTTTATCAACGACCATGGAAAGCGCATGATCAACCGCCTCAATAGCCTTAACAGTCGCAGCAAAGTTTCCCGTATGACCTACCATGTCAGGGTTTGCAAAGTTAAGTACTATTAGTTTATATTTTGATGTATTAAGAGCCCTAACGACTTCTTTTGCTACCCCCCTAGCGTTCATCTCTGGCATTTTGTCATAAGTGCCCACTTTCGGTGATGGTACGATTTGAACAGATTCACCCGTAAATCGAGTGTCTTGTAAGCCATCAAAATAGTAAGTCACCATACGCTCCTTTTCGCTTTCTGCGATATGGATTTGTGAAAAGCCATGCTCCGAGACAATTTGAGCAAGTGAATGCTCAACAAGAAATGGAGGAAACGCAATTGCACTCACTGGTAATTTTTTTTGGTATTCCGTCATGGTGACAAAAAAAAGATTCGCAGGCTTTTTCTCACGAACAAATGTTTTTCCTGTATTTTGTTCTTTCTTAACCTTTCCCTGGTCAACCTCATATCCCCACTCAAATCCTTTTAAATTCTCGAAGTCTGGTAGTGTTAAGCTCATTGTGAGTTGTCGGGCACGATCTACACGGAAGTTGAAAAAAATAACAGCGTCATCGTCTGAAATAAGAAGTGGCTTTTCCCCTGGTACAACAATCACTGATGGTTCTATAAACTCGTCAGTCTTTCCCTGCTCATAATGAGTGTTAACTGCCTGGGTAGCTGATGGGAATTCAAGCCCCTTACCCGAGGTAAGCATTTCGTATGCTTTTTGAATACGGTCCCAACGCGCATCACGGTCCATAGCATAATAGCGACCACTAACTGAGGCGATTCTTCCCACGTACAGGGTAGCCAACAACTTATCGATTTCATCAATCACGGAAAGCCCTGTATTCGGGGGCGCATCACGTCCATCAGTAAATAAGTGAAATGCAATATCTGTAAGCTGCTGTTGCTTTGCAAACTCGATAAGTGCTTTTAGATGTGCGGTTGAAGAGTGGACGTTACCTTCACTGACAAGACCCATGACATGAAGACGAGATTTATACTTCTTAGTATGAGCGACAGCAGCCATAAATGCCTCGTTGCCATAAAAGGTATTATCGGAAATAGAAGTGTTTATTCGAACTAAACTTTGATTGATTGCACGGCCTACCCCAATCGTCAAATGACCCACTTCAGAGTTGCCCACCTCATTTGCAGGGAGGCCTACTGACTCACCTGATGCGATTAGCTGCCCGTGTGGGTAGTTACTTAACAGGGAGTTCATGTAAGGAGTTTTAGCCGTAGCAATTGCATTCCCATTAGAAGGAGGGGCGATACCCCATCCATCAAAAACAATTAGTACTACTGGTTTCAGATTCAGATCAATTGGTTTCTGTGGAGTGAACCTCGAAAGAAAATCAAAGATAGACATATTAGAGAGTAAGTATTAAGTATGAGAGCATCAAACCAGCTACAAATATAACAAACATAATCAACATGTTGAAGAATATGGTGATCGTGATCGTACGTTGAGCAAGTGGATTACGTCCGACAGCTTCAACTCCTGTTCTCGCCATTCTCCCGAAGTATGTGAACCCAAGAACGAATGCAGACACGGCAACAAAGGCTGCTAGGATATACCTAAGCGCGGCAAGTGGGGTCAAGATAGGTGTAGCAATACTTTCTCGTAAGAGTTCAAGAAGATTATTACGCGAATCGGCAAAGACATTTGTGAAGTGAATGTTTAAGCCTACAAGTATTTCTCCCTCATCACCAGATAAATCTTCAAGCGCAGTACCTATTACATACCCATTACGATCTGCTCGCATCCCTACCCCACTTGTCTGGGAACTCGTTATAAGCGCACCAGTAACAATTGGCCCATTGGCTGAAGAAACTCTCACTTGTGCAGTGCCAGTTCGTGCAATGTAGGTACCCTCATCAGTTGCATCAGCAATTACCTGCCCTGCGGGCAGTGCAGTAACTATTCCAAAAATAGTTGTACTGTAGCGCTCGTTACAGGTAGCAAAGCCTTCACGCGTACTACACACAATAGTTCCGTTTGGCAAAGGAGTCTCCAAGTTGATCTGCTCAGCAATCGAAGAAGATGTCACTTGAGCATGCAATACATTGTCATTGGGAAATATCAAAAACCCAAGAGTTAATACATACACTATTAATAGTAAATATTTCATAGTTAATGCTATTGGCTTGCAACAAAAAAAGCAACTAGACCTATTGAGCTTAAAATGTACAAGTTTATGCATTGTCCAACATTATTAGGTGCCTCTGCGGTAAATTCCCGCACCCTAAACTAAACTCTAAATGTAAACCTGAAGAAATGGTGTACTTCAATATAAAAACGGCATATATAATCGAAACTGTCTAATCATCAGTGAATTTACAAGAAAAATAAATAGTTGCCGCAATATTTACCGCAATGCTTATTTAGCCTCGCTTTTAATAATGCGTTAAATATGGGTCGCTTCATGAGAATAGTTGCAATATATTTGCAATACTAAATGAATAACTAGATCATATGAAGTCATATAACTACTCTACCCCTGCAGTTCCTAAGTTTAATTGCCGCAGTTTTAAAAACATGGACAAAAACACTTGACAGTGTCCAATTTTGAACCCAGAATGGGGTTAGACAAATCAAGCGTAAGTGTACAAATTCACAAATACAAATGCCTAAACAAACAAAGAAAACCTACTCCATTCAGCAAGCAGCTGAGCTGTTAAAAGTTTCAACAAAGACACTTCGACGTTGGGAAGCTAGAGGTGTTATTACTCCTGTACGAACTGATGGAGGTCATCGAAGGTACACAATAAGCGAGATACAGAACTTGAAGCCAAAAGACATTAGAAAACATTCAAATAAAAACTCAGTTGTAGCTCCTCAAATGATTACTAGCGTAGCGAGCACACATACAGCTCCAGTTATTCCTCAAAATAGTACTACTGAGGTAGAGATAGCTATACCAATCAAATCAAAGACCAACCCACGAGTTGAAGTGGAAGAAATATTTATTACTGAAACATCCCCTGAACTCTATGAAACTCCGACATATACAGTAGTTAACTCTGAGCCAATTCAAAAAAAGAGTGCAACTAAATATATAAGCGTATTCACTCTTTTGATCGGTGTATTACTTATTGGTCATGCAGCTAAGGGTGCTTACGGTTATATTGCAAATAGCCACAATATCGTACCTGCGGTAAATATTGCGACTAATAATCAAGTCTTAGCTGATACCTCAACGTTAGAACAGCTTCAGTACAGATTGAACATTCCCGCAACTTTCGCAGAGATCGTAACTATAGATAGCTCGCTTGAAGTTAGCGAGACAGCATCGATTGACGGAACTCTGACATTAGGAAATGGAATAATAGAATCTGGAGTTGATACGCTGGCCCTAAACGCAGATACAACATCTACTTCTGGAAACCTCGCAATTGGAGGTACAACACTTACTTCTGCAGCAGACCTTACTATTGATGCAGCTGGCGGTGGGGTACGAATTGGTACAGGGACACAAGCTCTGGTTGACCTGAGTGGAGATGATTTATTCGTTACCGGCGACACTGAAATTGCAGGTACTACCTATATAGAGACACTAGTAATCAACGGTGATAGCTTTACCGATTTAACTGGCACCGGGCTCCAAGTATCTGGAGGAGTACTTTCAACAACACTTGGTACTTCGGTAACTGGTGACGAGATTGAAAACGATACAATTAAAGAAGTAGATCTTACCAGTTCAAACAATGCCACAAACGGTCAAATACTATCATACAACTCCTCTACTGGAGGGTTTACTTGGGTCGCTGGAGCAAGCACACTATTTACGGACGGAGCAGGAGTTACATATCTAACAGATACTTCTGAGAACTTAACTATTGGATCAAGCACAAATCTAGCTAAAATTGGCGCAGACGGGGTAGCTGATGAAGTTCAATTACTTGCACAAGGTAACTCAACTCAAACGAGTGATATTTTTGTCGTGGAGGCTTCAGATGGAACAAATATTTTTTCAGTTGGTAACACAGGAAATACAACACTGACAAACTCAGGTTCAAATAACGTCGCTGTGAACTTAACTGGAACGGGAGATTTTGTAATACAAGATAACGGTACTACCTTTGTAACTTTTACGGATAGCGGCACAATCCTTGCAAATGACTTGACTCTTAATAATGGAACAATAACCAGCGTTGGAAACTTAACGCTCTCCCCTGGTTCAAACTTTGTTGTCTCAACGCTCGACTGTACCGGAAACACCAACGGTGGTGCTCTAACAGCAAATGGAAGTGGAATTATTTCGTGTAGTAATGATGATGGTGGTGGCGGTGCTTCAGATTGGACCAGTGCATTAGGTGTTGTGTATCTTCAAACCGGAACCAACAGTGTAAACATAGGTGGGACAACTGACTTGGGAAAGCTCGCAGTTGAAGGTGATGCAGATCAAGTGCAACTACTCGTGCAAGGACATACTACACAAACAAATTTCTTAGGTTTGTTCGAACAGGCAGCTGGTGCAGACGTATTTAGCATTGCAAATAATGGAGATCTTGTTTCTGCAGGTGACCTTGCCGTAAATGGTGGAGACATTACGACTTCTTCAACAACTGCAAACCTTTTTAACTCAGGTGCAACAACAATTAACTTTGCAGGTGCAGCTACAAACCTCAACGTTGGTGTGACCGGAGGTACGATGACGATAGTTAGTAACGTAACGATCAGTGGAACACTTACAACTGCTGCCAGTAACTTCGCCGCAGACGGTGCAACAACACTTAGTCCATCTGGTACAAACGATGTCACAATAAACCTAGATGCTAACTCAACACTTATCTTAAATGGAGTTCAATCAGGGACCGCTTCAAACGCATTATGTTTGGATGGCAGTAACAATGTAATCACCTGTCAGGCTGCAATTACGGTTACCCTTAAAGACGCTTATGACAATGATGCTGATGGATCAAATGCAACAATCGCACTTACCAGTGCAGATGATTCAATTATTCTTAGTAATCCATCTTCTGCTGGAACTGACAGTGGTTATATTCTCAACCTAGATCAAGCAAATGTAGGCGGTGTTGATGGACTACGAGTCACTCAAGCAGGAACTGGAGATTCAATTGAACTAACAAACTCCTCTACTGGTTCATTCCTTAATCTCATGGCGACAGGAGGAGGCACGACGGCCGATGGTATTGTGATCAGTGCAACTGGAGTAGTTACAGATGCAATAGATGCTTCCGATGCAGAAATAGTCAATGCTCTTAATATCGGAGCTAACACAATTTTGGGTGGTGCTGGTGTCATAGACTTTACCAGTTTTGATGTTGATGGTTCAGGTAACATTGTGACATCCGGCACAGTCACTGCAGCTACGAATGAAACTATCAATGGAGTGGATATTAGTGCTGGCACTGTAACAGACGTCGTAAACCTCACCATTAACTCAGGTGGTGACCTGACGATTGGTGCGATTGGACTTAATGATGCAGGGACATCAAACGTTGATTCAGGAGCCTCACTGATCGGTACCTTTGACGAGTTCACCAATTCAAACAGTACTAACGTTCAAGATGTTCTCGATGACCTTGATTCGGCAATTGGAGCAGGAGCCTCAAAATGGACAGACGGAGGTGCAATTACCTATTTAACAGCAACAACGGATGACCTCGCAGTTGGAGCATCAAACACTCTCGTTGCTCCATTCTCGGTAGATGTCTCAGCAAATCTTGTTCGTATTGGAACAGGTGCAACAGCAAACGCTCAACTTGATATGTATGCATCAGACGCCGACACCGGAAGCTTGGTCTATAACACCAGTGACCAATTCAATTTCACAAATGGAGATGTATTAATCAGTCAAGCGTTAACCGTAACCGGAGCTACCATAACAAATGGGGCGCTAACGGCAAATGGAACATTTGTTTTGGGTGATGGTGGAGATCAAGGTTCAGCAAGCACGAGCGATTGGGCAATTTCAACAACAGGTGTGCTAACAGGAATCAGTGGAATCACAACAGATGGTGGATACACTCAAAGTGGTTCAACGGCAAATACATTTACTGGAGCAACGACCATTTCAGGAGGCGCAACAATTTCTCGTACTCTTACAGCTGATGCGACAT
>Ga0163150_10005783_pt1 | contig 15562 bp, 21 predicted proteins | sample OliLakLV19P2IB_FD_148628 | JGI IMG/M metagenome (GOLD analysis project Ga0163150, IMG submission 148628) | Freshwater microbial mat bacterial communities from Lake Vanda, McMurdo Dry Valleys, Antarctica - Oligotrophic Lake LV.19.P2.IB | ecosystem: Environmental > Aquatic > Freshwater > Lake >...
CGTAGGCGTCGACCTCGTGGCGGTGCTGGAGGCGCTCGACGAAGCGTCGAGCGTCGAGATGGAGTGGGGGGACGACCCGGCGTCGTCGGCCCTCCGGGCGGCCCTCGTGGGCGAGGATGGCGACGATGCCGGACAGTGATCCGGACGTCGATTACCAGGACGACGTCCTGGTAATCGTGTTCGAAGGAACGGATCAGTGCCGCGCACTGATCCGGTGGGCCGAGGCCCACCAAATAGACGCTACCGACGGTAACGAATGTGGCGATCCCGCATGCTGCGGGTTCATCACAATGAGGTGCCGCGTACCGAGGCACCTCCTTTCCACCCTCCCCTCCGGGTGGGATTGGGAGGACTGACCACGCGGTCAGACAAGCAAGCAAACCAGCAAGCAAACCAGCAAGCAAACCAACGCCCTCACGGGCACAGGAAAGACACCATGAACCCCATCGACGGTCAGATCCCCGCCCGCCTCGAGGAGGTGGCCCGCCTCGAGGAGGAGGTGGCCCGCCTCGAGGAGGAGGCCGAGGCCATGCGGCACTGGGCGGACGAGGCCATGCGGCACTGGGCCTACGGGGGTGCCGAGTGACCGGCTCCACCCTCGTCGGCACAGGGCTCCTCGCCCTGTCCCTCGTCACCCTCGCGGTGGGGCTCGCCGTCCGCGACGTGCGGAGGCGGTGGGCCTGTGCGCTGGGGGCGATCTCTGTGTTTCGGGGCCCCTGCCGCGTGGTGGACGGGGCGGACTGCGACTGGTGTAACGGCCCCATGGGGGGTGACCGATGAGCCGCCCGACCTCGCTATGGACGCCGGGAGCAAGACCCCCAGACAGAGGAGCAAGACAATGACCGAGTTCACCTCGTTGCTGCGGGTCCGCTGCGACCCGCCCGCAGCGGAATTCCTAGAGTGGACCCAGGATAGGGTCCACCTCTCGCGGCGGAGTACGTGCGAGCGAGCGGGGCTGCGAGGGGTTCCTCTCGCACGGGTCGACATCCTGGTCGACGGTCGGTGCGGCGACCCCGACCCGAACTCCAGCACGGTGCTGGAGTTCGGGGTGAAGGTCGGGCACCACTCGGGGGCCCAGCGGGACCGCTGGTGCTGGCGGTCGGTGGAGCACACGGCCTCCGCGTACCAGGGCCTGCCCTGGGCCCAGGTCGAAGTCGAAGTCGAGGCCGGGGGGAGCACCCGCGTGCTCCTCCGTGGGGGGGACGGGGCCGTGTTGATCGAGCGGGCCTACCCCCGGCTGAACTGGGTGTTCACCCGGTCGGCTTCCTTCTTCGGACCGTCCTCGCCGAGGCGGAGGATGACGTGGCGGCGCTGGCCGCCACCTTCACCCTCTCCGAACGAACTGAACCCAGGAGAGACCATGACCCGCACCATCCGCCTCACGGACGGGCCGCCCGTCCGTATCGACGACGACGAGTGGCCGTCGGTCGCGTGGGCGAGCGACGAAGTCGACCATACCCCCAAGGCCAAGCGGTCCGGGTGGGTCCGGGTCCGCCGCCACGCGGACGGACGGCACATCGTCTACTCCGGGTCGCGCTCCACGAACCCGAGAGAGGGCAACCTCGAGGCTGGCTGGGTAGTCCCGGCCGCCGACCGACGGCGGCTGGACCAGTACATCGAGGCGGCAGCGGAGGCGATCGGCTGGCCGACGCTGGCCGCCTCCTGCAGCAAGTCTCTTCTCAACCGACTGATCACCGAGGCGGAGGAGGCGCTGTTCGCGACGCTGGACGCCGACTGCATCGCAGATCTGCCGCCGGCGGAGGACGACGAGGACGACGACGGCTAGGCCGCCGGAGAAGGCCTCGAACCAGGAGCGAACCATGAAGTCCGCGCCTGTGGCTCGTCACCGACGGGATCCCGATCGGCATGATCGGGAAGGCGGGCTGTCCTGGCGTGCCAGGGCCGGTCCAAGATCAATCTCTAAAATACTTGTGGCGCCTTCGCGGACCACGAGGTATGTAGAGTCCATGAGCGGCGGGATGGTCCCCATCACCGCATCACCACAGACAGGAGAGAGAGACACCATGACCACCCTCATCCCCAATGCCGACACACTCCACCAGTCCGCAGCGGAATGGTGGGACGACCTGGGGTACCATGTGAGTACGCAGGGGTACGACGAGGCCCACCCCCTCGCGCAGTGGGACGACATCGTCCCGTTGCTGGACGGGTACACCCTCGACGAGGAGGTGCGGGAACACCTCCACAACCTCGCGGGCTACGAGCCGTGCGAGGCGCAGGCGGAGATCGCGCTCATCGAGTACGCGCGCCTCGCCCTAGACGCCGCGCGAGACGTCGAGGGAGCGCTGCGCCGCGCCGTCGACGCCTACGTGGCCGGCGACCTCGCGGCGGTCATCTCGGCGCTCGACGAAGCGTCGAGCGTCGAGATGGAGTGGGGAGACGACCCTGCGTCGTCCGACCTCCGGGCGGCCCTCGTGGGCGAGGAGGGCGACGAGTAGCGGCCTCCGCGGGCGGCGCTGCCGCACCCGGGCTCACGACCCGGCGCCCGCATCACCCGAGGAGCAAGACCATGTGGCTTGTAGAATGCAGCCCCAAGTTCGCCATCGTAGGCGGGTGGATGGCGGTCGAGCAGCAGGCGACCGCGTGGTCGCCCACCGCGACCGTAGAGGAGGTCGAGCCGCGCCTGTGGCTCGTCACCGACGGGATCCCGATCGGCATGATCGGGAAGGCGCCGTGGACGGTCGAGGAGATCGAACGCCGGGCCATCCTGGCGTGCCAGGGGCCCGCGGCCGTCGATCCCCTCGACGAGGTCCTGGTGATCGCGTTCGAGGGGACGGAGCAGTGCCGCGCACTGCTCCGGTGGGCCGAGGCCCACCAGATCACCGTCACCGACGGCAATGAGTGTGGTGACCCCGCATGCTGCGGGTTCATCACGATGAGGTGCCGCGTGCCGCGGCACCTCATCGCCACCCTCCCCTCCGGGTGGGATTGGGAGGACTGACCACGCGGTCAGATGTAAACCCTCGCGCAGGAGCACGGCATGGAAACCCCCGCGAACGGCCAGCCCACCACCATAGAGCAACGGCTAGCTCGTGGAACCTGAAGACGAGATCTTCTACCTGTGGTTCATGGAAGACCTGACGGACCCAGACAGCGACACGTCTCCACTCGCAGTCCTCCTACCGGAGGGGGGCTTCGAGTGGGCGCCAGACGAACCTCGGCACCGCGGCGCGCTCCTCGACATGATCTTTCGCGCCCTTCCGCAGATGGTGGAGCATGGGCGGAGCGGCATGATCCGGCACTGGAGAGACACCAAGGGCCAGGGCAACATCTTCATCGGCCCGTCGTTTCCTCGGCGGACCGCTCTGCCCGAGTGGCTCAGCCGTCGGGCGTGACCGGGCTCACGACCCGGCGCCCGCATCACCAGAGGACAGGAGAGAGACCACCATGGCCGAGTTCACCCCGCTGCTGCGGGTGCGGTGCGACCCGCCCGCAGCGGACCTCCTCGAGTGGACCCAGGATAGGGTCCACGGGGGGGGCGCTGGCCCGAGCGCGACGACGACTGACCGGCCCCCGGCCCGCACCCGCCTTCACCCGACGAGGTCGCAGTGCCTCTCGTCGGCCAGACGCACCTAGCTACCTGACGCCGAAGACCTCGTCGACGGCCAGGCCGCCGGAGAAGGCCTCGACCGAGGACAGCGCAGCCTCCGCCGCAGAGATCGCGTTCTCTTGCCCGTCCCGGTGGATCTTCTTCCCGCCGAACGCCTCGACGGCCGCGGGGTGCACCGGGTACGCGTCCCAGCCCCCGTCCGCCTCGGTCGCCCACGCGAGGATGTTCTCCTCCGCCTGGACGGCGGTCTCCTCGTACCACGCGTGGGTCGTGGTCCCCTCCGGGGCACCCGGACCGGCGGGAATCTTCTTGTCGACGCGGACGAACTTCATTCTGGTCTCCTCTGTTTCATTCTAGGGTGGTCGTCCCCGGACGGGGTCATGATGGCCGTACGTGCCACCCCGCCGCCGGCTAGAGAAGCTCCTTCTGGGAGGCTACTGGACGAGCCGCAGCTTCGGACGGGCCTCTTCCTCCTCCTCTCCGCCACCGCCCGACGGAGGCAGGTCCGGGATGCCGAGCGTCTCGGCGACCGTCTCGGCCAGCTTCTCCCACTGCTCCTCGAACTGCGACCCGGCCCGCGGCGGCCAGGGGTACTCGGGGAGGGCGCGCTTGAGGAGGACCTTCAGTACGTCGCCCGAGGTTTTCGCCCCGGCGTCGAGGGCCAGGTCCATCGTCTCCGGGCCGAAGCTCATCCACGCCGACCAGTCGTCGATACGGATGCGGCCGTTCCGAATGGCGACGCCCGTGTGGTTCTTCCTCCGCCCCGCCGGGTCGGCGCCGAACAGGGTCTCCTTCGGGGCCGGTGCCTGGGCCGTGGCCGAGGCGGGAGGCGGAGCCGTCGGGGTCCGGACGGTTCGGAAGTCCGGCCACTCGTTCCTGCCGGCCGACCGGAAGTCGGGCCACTCCTCGTCGTCGAGGAGGGGAGCGAGCCACTCCGGAGCCTGGCGGCGGGCTCGGTTCGGTCGGCCGCCCATCCGTTCGACCCGTGCCCGTCGACGGGGTGCCTGTTGGCGGACCTGGACGACCTGGAGCTGCGGCTCGGGCTGGGCCAGCAGGTGGCACGCGAAGAGGGCGCCGACGACGCCGAACGCGAGCGAGAGCGGGTCACCGAGTCCTACCATGGGCAGAGCCTACCACTCCGAGAGGTCCCCGTCTCGTCCGGCCGGGTACCTACCCCTGGGTGAACTGGACGATACCCGTCGGGTTCCCGGCGGTTACGCTGATGCACAGCCACATGAGGAAGGGGACGCTGTCGTCGTAGAGCCTCGGCAGGAGGCCGCAGCCCGCGTCCCGGGCGTTCTGCGCGTTCCCCACGGTGATCCCGACTCTCGCGATGTTCCTGTAGGCGACGAGGTGGATGACGCCGGCAACGTAGGAGGTCCCGAGGGTCACGTTCTGGATGCTTTGGACCCCGGTGTCCCCGGCGTCGAGGAGGAAGGGGGTGAATGTCTGCGCCGCCGCAGTGGCGGGGAAGGAGAGGGTCCCGATCCGGCCAGGCACGCCCGCCGAGTTCGTGTAGCTCATCGTCGTGTTCGCGATGGCGCCGGCGTTGGACGTCGCGGTGCTTACCTCGATCCCGACGTAGACCCCCTCCCCGTTCGTCGACCCGTTGCGGTCGCGGGGAGGCCAGGCGACCGAGTTGATGACCTGGGCGGTCGTGGTGGTGACCACGATCGCCGAGTTGTGCCAGAGCCGGTCGTACAGCAGCAGGACTCCGGCTATAAGGCACGAGACCTCTAGGTAGGCGAGGTAGGTGTTCTCCCCGGCCGGCGGGTTCGAGAAGGGGATCTGCCCGCCGTACGTCGTGAGCGCCGCCCCCGCGAGGCCCGGTGTGGGGGCGACCGCGGCGACCGGGCTCCCCGGCCGGTACGCGAGGGAGTTCAGGAGGGAGCCGGCCTCGAACGTCGAGGCCACCTTGAGAAAGGAGAACGGGGGAAGGCTGCCCGCGACAACCTGATCGAGCGTCGTGATCGACATGTCCGCAGCCTACCCCGGACCAGCACCTACGGGTCGTCCTCGAGGATCGAGCCGACCTCGGCCGCGGCCTCCCTGGTCCCGGTCAGGTCCTCGTCGGCGGCGACCCCTACGATGGCGGCGGCCCGGGTCTTCCCCTGCAGCCGCATGGCCATCTTGAGCGCGGCCTGCTCGAGCGTCGCCCGCCGGCCCGCCGCCGCGCCGAACGTGGTCGCGGCCGGCGGCTGTGCCGACGCCGGAGACGGCGGGGCTGCCTGGTGGAGCGGAGGCACCGGAACCGGGGCGGTCGACCGCCGGGTCCACGGCGACGAGCCGGCGCCGATCCCCCGTCCCTTCTTCCGCCTTGGGGCGGGCGCGTTGTCGGAGGCGGTCGCGTCGAGGCCGGACCAGGAGGCGTTCGCCCGGCCGGCGACGACGAGGATGGGCGTCGACGCCGTCGCGGTCGCGTCGAGGCCGCTCCAACTCGCGGTCGCGGGCGCGGCCGGGACCGTTACCTGGCCCGGGACTCCCGCGGCCTCGAGGCCGGTCCAGCTCGCGGTCGCGGGCGCGGCCGGGACCGTTACCTGGCCCGGGACTCCCGCGGCCTCGAGGCCGGTCCAGCTCGCGGTCGCGGGCGCGGCCGGGACCGCGACCTCTCCGGGCACCGCGGCGGCGTCGAGGCCGCTCCAACTCGCGGTCGCGAGGGCAGCCGGGACGGTCACCTGGCCCGGGACGGCCGAGGCGTCGAGGCCGGTCCAGCTCGCGGTCGCGGGCGCGGCCGGGACCGCGACCTCTCCGGGCACCGCGGCGGCGTCGATGCCGCTCCAACTCGCGGTCGCGAGGGCAGCCGGGACGGTCACCTGGCCCGGGACGGCCGAGGCGTCGAGGCCGCTCCAGGTCGCGGTCGCGAGGGCCGCCGAGACGGTCACCGGCCCCGGAAATCCCGAGGCGTTGAGCCCGTCCCAGCTGGCGGTCGCGAGCTCCGCCGTGACGGTCTGGGGGAAGGCGCCGAAGAAGAACTCGGTCCAGACCGCGGGAGAGGCGTCGCCCGAGAGTCCGTACTGCACGGACCGGACGGTGCTCTGGGGTAGGGAGGATCTGCGGAAGCCGGAGGACGTCAGCCGGAACGCGATCCCCGGGAACCGGCCGTTCCTCCCCTGGCCCGCCGAGGACACGGGCTAACCCGACGCGTAGGTGACGATGCCGTTGAACGTGGTGGGCCCCGTGGCGACGGTAGGCATCCACTGGACGAAGGGAACGGTGTTGTCGAACAGCTGGGGGAAGGCGGTCGTCGCCACGTCCTTCGCCATCCCGATGTTGGAGACGGTCAGCCCAATTCTCGCGAGCGTCCGGTAGGCGACGAGGTGGACGACGCCGGCCCCGTACGAGGTCCCGAGGGTGACGGACTGGATGCTCCGGACCCCGGTGTCTCCGGTCATCAGGGAGAACGGGACGAAGGTTCCGGCCACGGCGGTGACCGGGAAGCTCGCGATGGTCGCGGTCCGGCCCGCCACGCCGGCCGAGTTCGTGTAGTTCATCGTCGTGTTCGCGATGGCGCCGACGTTGGTCGTCGCGGTGCTGACCTCGATCGCGACAACGACGCCATTCCCGTTCGTCAATCCGTCCTGGTCGCGGGGAGGCCAGGCGACCGAGTTGATGGTTTGGGCGGTCGTGGTGGTGACCACGATCGCCGAGTTGTGCCAGAGGCGGTCGTACAGGAAGATTGTGCCCGCGTTCGTCGAGTCTGCCTCGAAAGACGACAGGTAGCAGGAGTCGCCGGCAGCCGGGCTCGTGAAGGGGATCTGCCCCGCGTAGGTCGTCAGGGCCGCCCCGGCGAGCCCGGGGGTGGGCGCCACCGCCGGGCCGGGCCAGCCGATCTCGTAGGCGAGCGAGGCCATCTGCCCCACGGCCTCGAAGCTTCCGCCTCGGTACTTGCGGAAGTCCACCGGGGGCATGGTGCCGGCGATCAGGCCATCGAGGGAGGAGATGGCCATGCTATGCTATCCCTGCGCGTAGACGACGACGCCGCTGAAGGTCAGCGGGGCCGACGCGGCGGTGGGCAGGACCAGGAGGAAGGGGACGGTATTGTCGAACAGCAGGGGGAAGGAACCCGTCGTCGCGTCCTTCGCGGACTCGGTGTTGGCGACGCAGACCCCTTGCCTGGACAACGTCAGGTAGGCGACGAGGTGGATGGCTCCGCTCGCGTACGAGGTCCCGAGCGTGACCGACTGGATGCTCTGGACCCCGATGTCTCCGGTCATCAGGGAGAACGGGACGAAGGTGCTGGAGGCGGCGGTGGCCGGGAAGTTCGGGATGGTCGCGGTCCTGCCCGCCACGCCGTCCGAGTTCGTGTAACTCATCGTCGTGTTCGCGATGGCGCCGGCGTTGGTCGTCGCGGTGCTGACCTCGATCCCGACGACGACGCCATTCCCGTTCGTCGACCCGTTGCGGTCGCGGGGAGGCCAGGCGACCGAGTTGATGACCTGGGCGGTCGTGGTGGTGACCACGATCGCCGAGTTGTGCCAGAGGCGGTCGACCAGGTACATGGTGCAGGTGCTCGAGGCGTCGACCTCGAAGTACGCGAGGTAGGTCGCGTCGCCGGGGGCCGGGTTCGTGAACGGGAGTTGCCCCCCGTACGACGTGAGGGCCACGCCGGCCAACCCGGGAGAGGGGGCCACGGCGGCACCCGGCCACCCCCCCACGTACGCGAGGGAGGCGAGCTGGCTGGCGGCCTCGAAGTTCACGAGCCGGATCTTCCGGAAGTCCACCGGGGGAAGGTTCCCGGCGATCACCTCGTCGAGGGAGGAGATCGTCACCGGGTCAGGTCGTGAGCGTCATGAGGCCGACCGGGTCCCACGCCACCGTGTAGTCTCCCCCGTTCGGGGACGGGGGTCCGACGCCGAGATCGAGGTAGCAGATGAGCTCGCGCGTCATGTCGGTGCCGCCGCCCTCGTAGTAGACGATGGCGTACTTCGGCGTCCCGGCCGCCGCGCCGAGCGCCACCCAGGTGATGTCGTCGGCGTTGAGCTCCGTCTGGTTCGCGGCGTCGTTCTCGGTCAACGTCCGGCTCGCGGTCGCCTTCCGGACGTAGTTGCTCCCGCCGCCCGCAGAGAGCTCGTCCGCGACGAGCTGCGAGACGGTGTTCTGGTCCGGATCTGGGACGTAGGCGGCGGTGACGAGCAGCACCCGGACGTCGGCGACGCCGGCCCATGGGACGGTTCCGAGGAGGAGGAACGAGCCGCGGTTGTAGAGTCCGGAAGCCATGGCCGAGTCTAACCCCGGTCGGCCCGGAACCGAAGGCGGGGGCCTTGACTCACCACGTTGCTACTGATAGTGACTACGCATGTCATTCGTACGCGACGACTGGGCCCTCGGCGTCGGCAAGGAGCGGCTGGCGTCCCTCGTACTCAAGTGGCTGGCGGACAACGAGCTCGACGCGGGCGGGGAGTGCCGGGTCGGGCAGGGGCCGCTCACCTCGACGAAGCTCCTTCGCCTGACCCTGGGGTAGGTTCTGTAGGAGGTCGGCAGGTGAGGACGAGGGACGCCATCGCGGGCTCGATCGTGTTGTGGACGTGGCCGGACGGCTGGCGCATGGTGCGGCCGGTGTCCGACGCCTCGCTCTGGCGCATGCACGAGGAGGCCCAGGCGCATTTCTACCACCCGGAGAGGGACCAGCTGCTCGACTGGTCGGCGCACATGAGCCTGCAGACGCCGGCCGGCCGTCCGGGCGCTGCCGGCGTCGCCTTCGTCGTCCGGCCGCTGCGGGCCCCGGCTGGCCGTCCGGAGCTCGGGGACGGCGAGCAGATCTGCGCCGTCCTGTCGTTCGTGATTCTCAACGACGGGCTGCTCAAGATCCGCATGTACCCCGGGAACTACGACCACGTGCCTCCGGACCTCCTCCGGCACGCCTACGACGTGCTCGTCTACCTTCGGCCCGTCACCTCGACGATGCACGATGCGCCGACGATGAACGGTGCGCAGTTGGCGAGCAGCCTCGAAGATCCGCACGACGCCCAGGAGAAGCTCCTTCAGCCGCACACCATCCTGTCTCCACACCTCCTCGAGGACGTGGCCCAGGTCGTCCACGGTAGCTCGGTCAGCTCCCTCGGGCCGGGCGGCGGCAGCCCGTGGCAGGTGGAGTCGTCCCTGGCCACGTACGAGTACTGCTCGGCGGTCTTCGCCGACAAGAACTTCGGCCTCCGCCTCTCTACCGACCTGCGCCGCCGCGGCGCCGTCCCGGAGAAGTACCGCTTCGTCGTATCCGTGTCCTCGGGGAAAACGAAGCCGTGGCTCCCGGACGTCCGTCGGATAGTGGGAGACGAAATCTGGAACGAGGTCCGGGCCCGGAAGCTCTGGCCCGACGGCGGGTCCGAGCACGTGCCGTTCGTCGTCTCGGTCCCGTACTGGGGCGAGACCCACCGGCACGAGGTCCTGGGGGAGGCCCTCCTCCTCGCCGGCATCGTCGCCCGAGACCGGGAGGACTTGGTGGCCACCCTCCGCAGGCGCTCGATCCCGGGCCTGCCCCACCCGTCGTTCGAGCTCTCGATCTTGCTCGGCATCGTGCCGGACCTCCTCGTGGCGTCGTGGAACGAGCTGCCGTCGCTCGTCGAGGGAAGGCCTTGAGCGCCGACGAGGACGCGTCCCTGCTCGCCGACCCCCTCTGCACGGACTGCACGGACGAGCCTCGCTCGAGCCCGATCAAGCGGAAATCCGACGGCAAGATCCAGGAGGTCCGGGTCGCGACCTGGCCGGACGGGTCCGAGCTGTGGCGGGTGCTGATGGAGTTCCCGAACCTCGACATACAGCAGTACCAATTCCGGACGATGACGCATATCTTGGAGACCCGGTGGACGCAACGTGATCGAGATGGAGCCGGTATGGGCTACGGCTTCGGGTTCTCCATGGACGCTGCCGGGACGAAGATCTCGTCGGCCCCGGAGGACAGTAAGGTCTGGGCCGAAGGCGTTCGACACCTGCGCTGGTTCTTCGACCAGATCGGCGTCGTCCCCCTCGGCACCTCCCCGCTGCACCCGCGCTATCCTGTAGATCCGGTGGTCGGCCGCTTCCGAGACCTGTCGTCCGCGCTCGAGGAGGCCAGGCAGATCGACGACGTGCTGTACCGGATCCGCGTCCGGTTAAGTTACGAGACGACGCGGAAGAGCGGCGCCACGTTTGCATCGGTCGCCGACGAGATGTTCCTCGACGGCTGGAACGAGGTGATCGATCGGGTCCGAGCCTTCTACGAGAGCCTCCTCGAGAAGGGCCTCCGCCTCGAGCTGGTGGAGGACCATGAGTTTTTTGTCCGAGGCATACCGAAGGTCCGCATGATGCGGTGGCGGACCGACACGGGGCAGTGGGCGACCGTCACGGACCTGCTCTCCCGCCATAATGCGCAGCCGACGATGCTCCGCTTCATCGTCTGGCTGAAGAATCCCCCGTCCCACCCCGGGGTCGTCGTGCTCTCCGACGGGTCGCACTTCGACGACTGGTTCCGGGAGAACACGTACCGCGGCCGGCTCTCGATCTCCGACGAGGAGGCGGAGCTCTTCGCCCTCCTCGGCGAGAAGCTGCCGTTCCTCTGGGGGCCCGAGGCGCTCGGCGCCTGGGCCCTCGACCGATGGGGCAGCACATGAGAGACCCCGTGGCGCGAAACACGACCGGAAACTTGGATTACTACGAGGGCGTCCTCGATTCCGTCCGGGTAGCCACCTGGGACGACGGCATCTCGTTCTGGAGGACGGGGCTCACCCGGTACGGGGACGATAGGCACCAGGTGTTCCGCTTCCGGTCGGCGGTGACGAGGAACGAGGTGTACCGAAACGATCGGCTCTGGTCGCCGGACGGGGTCGAGTACGCGGTGATGAGGTCTAATATCCTCGGCCGGGTGGTCGGCGCCTCGGAGTCCATCCCCGAGGACGCGGGTCACCCCGTCGGGGGCGGCGGCCTCGGCGGCGGACGGGGCCCCGCAAGAGAGGGTGCACTGCTGGCGGGCGGCCGGGTGGTCCTCGTCGACCAGGTGAACGCCCACCTCCGCTGGGTACTCGCGAAGCTCAGCCTCATAACCGTCGGAGCGACGCCGCTGCCGACGAGTTTGTTCCCGCACGAGGAGGACCCGTACGTGGGGCGGTTCCAGGCCGCGACCTTCGAGGAGGCGCTGCGGGATGCCGACGAGGTCGACCGCAAGATCGAGAAACTCTCCTCCTCCGGCTCCGGCACGGGCAGCTGCTTCGTCGGGAGTGACCTGTTCGCCCCCGGCACGAAGGCGACCGTCGAGTGGAAGAACGACCGGAAGATCCGCTCGCTCGTCGTCCAAGACGTCGGAGGAACACGTAATCGACGCCGAGAACGAGACGTAGACCATGTGTTCGAGCTGGACCTGCGCTGGCTCTCGTCGTTCGTCGAAAAGATGCAGTCCCTCTACGGCTCCCCGTCGGACGCGCGGCCGCCGCTGACCTCGGCGCGATGGCGGACATCGTGGCCGACTCGCTCGACGACCCGGTCGTTTATGGTGCTCCCGCAGGAGGACGCCGACCGGTGGTGGGCGGAGAACACCGAGTCTGGACGCCTGTCGCTCCCGGAGGACGAGGTCGGCCTGTTCTCGCTGCTCGGTGAGAATCTACCGTACCTGTGGGACGACGACCACCTCCGGCAGTGGGCGACGGACCGATGGGGCAGCACCTGAGCAATCCTCGACCGGGTCGTCGAACAGGTGAACGCCCACCTCCGCTAGGTACTCGCGGAGCTCGGCCTCATGACCTTCGGAGCGACGCCGCTGCCGACCCGTGCGGGGCCGTCGTGGCGCTGCGGGCGGCGCTGCGGGCGGCGCTGCGGGCGGCGCTGCGCGATCCGGCCACTCCCTGACCTCGTGGTTGATGGCCTGCGCTGTCCACCGGCTCCTGTCCTGGGTCCGCGACCGACCGGACACCCAGTTGGTGTTACCATCGTGTAACCGGAGGTCGTTACCGATAGACGCTCCGGCACCGTCGTGCCCCGCGCCCAGGCTGTCCACAGCCTGTGGACGGCCTGTGGATGCACGAAAATCGCCGGCTAAAATATTAGGTCTGACAAGGCAAACTAGCCGTCGTGGTACACGACACGGTAGCGACCTGATCGGCAGAGAGGTATCCTGCACGGAACCGAGAACGGTAGTTTCCCCCTACCATCCCCTCCTCGGGACGATCTCCCACCCCACCTCGCTCTACCTCACGAGGAGCCGATCTTGGCCCTGCTCCACCCCTCCGCCGACGTGAAGAAGAGGTTGTCCGCCGAAGAAGAGCTTGCCCTGTCGACGAGCCTCCGGCGGACGGAGCGGAGGGTGGAGGTTCTGTGTCGGTCGGTCCCCCAGGCGGCAGAGATCTTGGACCGTCGGACGAAGAGGAAGGAGCTGACCGCGTCCCGCCACGTGGACCGGCTCGCGGAGGGCGTCCGGGTGGTGAGGGCGCTCCGCCCCCGGCCAGACTCGGCGCTCGAGATCTCGGCGCTCTGGAAGCGGACAGAGGAGGAGCGGTGGCAGCTGGCGATGTCCGGCTACCGGATCGCCGTCGGCGAGGCCCGCAAGATGGGAGGCCGCGGGCTCGACCACGAGGACCTCGTCCACGAGGGCATCGTCGGCCTCCTCGACGCCGCGAAGCGCTTCGACCCGGCCCGGAAGCTCCGCTTCTCGACCTACGCCCGGTGGTGGGTGCGGGCGCGGATGATGCGGGCGATCGACACGACCGGCAGCACGGTGCGCCTGCCGGGCGGGCTCTTGGAGAAGCTCCGCCGCCTCGAGATGCTGAAGGCGCAGCTCGAGAAGGCAGAAGGAGCGTGGGACATGGAGGCGCTCGCGGCGGAGATCGGCCTGTCGGTCGAGGAGGTCCGCGAGGTGATGGCGACGAATGAGGAGACCCAGGTCCTCCCTATGACCTCGTCCCCCCCCGGGGGGCAGTCCTCGGACGGCGCCAGCCGGAACCTTGAGGACACGCTGGCCTGCGACCGGATTCCGTCGCCGGAGCGGACCGCGGAGCTGACCCGGATGCACGACGCCCTGCGGGTGGCCGTCAGCAAGCTGCAGCCCCGGCACCGGCACGTCGTGTCGCTGTACCTCGGCCTCGACCAGAACAACGACAGCCGGACCTGGACGCTGCAGTCGGCCGCCGACCAGATCGGCATCTCGCGCGAGCGCGTTCGCCAGCTGCTCCTGTGGGTGAGGAACCGGGTGGCCGAGATGCTGGCAGATCCGGAGGAATTCGTCGAGCAGGAGGCGACGGTGCCAGATCCCGAGAGTATCCTCGCCGTGCTCGGGAAGGCGCGGTCCTCGACGACGACCATCGCGAAGAAGCTCTACGGGTCGACCTTCCGCCGGATCCACGTCGACGCGATCGAGGAGGCCCTCATCTGCATGGAGAGGGGCCGGCTCGTCGAGTCCTACCCGTCCGAGCGCCGGACGCTCTGGGCGATGAATCAGGCGTAGGTCGGCGTGGGGACCTGGCGTGCGGCCGCTGGCTGGCGAAGAGGGTCGGTCGGCTGTACGACCGCTGATCAGGCCCGGTCGGGGTGGACGCGGATCTGGAACCCGTCCGCAGGCTCCTTCTCGAGTCTCCTCCACTCCTCGACCGGCATCCGCAGGCGGCCCGAGCAGCCCGCCCACCGGAAGACGACCTCGGCCGAGTCGGACCCGAGCTCGACCGCCACGCCGCGAAACCGACGGCCGGCAGGGCCGGGCCGGTCGTAGACCCGCCAGGCGGAGCCGCCGGGCTTCTCGTCGGCAGAGCTACGCATGGACAAGAACCTACCCCGAGGAAAGAGCTTCCCGCAGGGTTGACAACTGCACCCTCAAGTAGTAACATACCTGCATGAGTCGCAAGAAACTGTCGACCTGGGCTGAAGAGCAGGGCGTCCACTACCGGACCGCTCTCGCTTGGGCAACTGCCGGGACGATGCCCGTTCCGGTGGAACGTACGCCCGGCGGGCACTACCGCGTGATCTGCGACCTACCGCGTACGGGCACCGGGATTCGGACGAGGTGCGCGTCCGCCGGCTCGAGCCAGTGGGGAAGGAGTTTCGTGTCGGCGACGCACTTCCGAAGGATGGCGAGCATCCGGTCGTCCGACCACTGCGGGAGCTTGCCGGCCACGATCCGCCGGACCGCCTCCCGCATGTCCTGCTCGTCGTTGTCGTACAGCCGGATGGCGACCCTCGACTCGCCGCCCATGATGGCCCCGAACGTCCGGTGGTTGCCGTCCCGGGTGGTCGCCCCCCACTTCCCGAGGTCGCCGCTTCCCGCCGCGACGGCCGCCTCGAGGACGGGCTCCATCTCCTCGTCCTCCTCGGCGGAAGATTCCCGCTCGTACTTGCGGACGAGCCACTCGTCGAGGCGTCGGTCGGCCGTCGTGTACGGGTCCGCGAGCGAGTCGTCGCGGTACGCGATGCTCTCGGCCACGTCGTCGGGCCGGATGACCGAGATCTGGCCGTAGCTCGCGTAGAACTCGATAGGGTGGTCGTCGGTGCGGGTCCGGACCGCACGGGCCACCGCCCCGAGCTTGTCCGGGTAGAAGATGTTGCCAGGCATGGGGCGGACGTACCGGGCGTCGATCCAGACGGCCTTCCCCTCCTCAACCCACCACCGAACACCCCGGCCCTGCATCGCCATCCAGCCGTGGTAGTGCTCGAGCTCGCCCCGGGCCGACTTCGGGTAGAAGTCGTCGACCCGGCCTGGGTTCCGCAACGCCTGGGCCGCGACCGCCCCGAGGACGGAGATGACGAAGGTGGTCAGTGGATCCATGGGAACCTAGGGAAGGTTGAGGGGGTAGCCGGCGGGGGATCTTAACCGTTGCTCCAAGCGGTAGTAAACAGGCAAAGCTGCTCCACCGCCGTAGATTCACGTTTCATCGAGGCGTGCGCCAGAGCCCGAAGGCTCGGACGGCTGACCACCTCTCCACGCGCGTTTAACGACTCGGGCCAACTGGCCGCGTCGACCTCGCCCCGAGACAGGGCGAGAATGTTTCGCGCGGCGTTCGCGTCCCGGTCCACGACCGAGCCACACGCCGCACAGGTGAA
>Ga0163150_10005784_pt1 | contig 15562 bp, 13 predicted proteins | sample OliLakLV19P2IB_FD_148628 | JGI IMG/M metagenome (GOLD analysis project Ga0163150, IMG submission 148628) | Freshwater microbial mat bacterial communities from Lake Vanda, McMurdo Dry Valleys, Antarctica - Oligotrophic Lake LV.19.P2.IB | ecosystem: Environmental > Aquatic > Freshwater > Lake >...
CCGATGGGTCGTCCGCCATTCGCCGCGGCCCATGCACCAGCGCCTCGCGCGCTACATACGCGCGGCTAAAGTCGACAAAATGAACGAAGACTCCACGCACGGTGCCGCCGCCCGGCGGGCGCGGCAACCACGAGGTCGCCAGCCGGGCGACCCGTGACAGTTTCTTTTTGAGCAACTCGCCAAACGCCGTCTCGACTGCGCTCATCCGCCGCCCGAGCCCGACCAACTCTTGCGGGCCAATCCAAATACTCGGCCACTCCGCTTCAATGCGTTCGCCGCGCAGGGAATCCAAAAACGTCGTCGCGATCTGCGAAGCCAGGGCATTCACCGAATCGCCGCGGACTTCGACCGGGTTCCGCAGCGTCAGATGCGCAAACGCCGGATCCAGCGGCGCGTCCGACGTCGTCCCCACGTTGTTTGCGGCGGGTTTGGCGAGCACCCAACCGGGCCCCTGTTCGAGCACCGCCACGCCATGGAGCTCCGTCAACTCGCGCCCGAGCAACGATTCAAATCCGGCCTGGCAGGTCAGCAGCATTTCCGGCGAACGTGGCGGCGGATCCGCCCGCGGCGATGCAAAAAAAGCGCCCGCAACCAAGGTGTGGGCGCTGAGAATAGCGGAGACGGTGCTCCGCGCCGCCCGGATTCCACCCAGCGGGTGCGCCGGGCCGAACGCCCCGTTGCGGCGGATTTAGGGCAAGGGGCACCCAAGTCCGCTCAGAGCCGGTGAAGATGGAACCCACCGTCGACGTCAAAGACCGCGCCCGTCGAAAACGGAAAGCGATCCTCCGCGACGGCCCGCACCGCGCGTCCGATATCCTCCGGTTTTCCCCACCGACGGAGGGGGGTGATTCCCCGCTCATCCTGGATGATAAGCTTATCGTATTTTTCCTTCACTCCTCCCGTCATATCCGTCGCAATCACGCCCGGGCGAATTTCATACACATTGATGCCGTCGCCCGCCAGACGCTCGGCAAACAGCTTGGTCATCATCGCGAGCCCCGCTTTTACCATACAGTAATCGCCGCGATTGATGGATGCCGTATACACCGAAATAGAGGTGATATTGACCATCCGCCCCCGAAATCCCTCGGCGTCTGGCGTTTGCTGTATCATTTGCTTTGCGACCAATTGGGACAGAAAAAACGGCCCCTTTAAATTAATCGCAAACAGGCGATCGAAACTTTCTTCGCCGGCATCCAGCAGATCCGCGCGCACATTTGGCGCGACGCCGGCGTTGTTCACCAGCAGATCGATCCGGCCAAAGTTTTCCACGGTTTCCGCCACCATGCGCGCGCGATCAGCCGCCACCGCAACATCCCCCTGTACCACAAAACCATTGCCCCCAGCGGCCCTTACAAGTGCGAGCGACTCGGCCGCAGCAGCGGCATTGCCCGCATAGTTGATGGCGATGCGGCAGCCCGAACGAGCCAGTTCCAGAGCTATCCCCCGGCCGATTCCACGCGAAGCGCCAGTAATAAGTGCGGTTTTGGTGACCATGGAAAGGCAGGTGAATCATGCGGATCGCACGAAGCCAGCAAAAATCCTTCGTGAACCGACTTCGCGTACCGCGGTCAGTCGGCAAGCAATTCAATTCCCTATGAAAAATACTCTATTAATCACCACTCTTACTGCCGGGCTCGTTCTCGCTTCGGGCTGTGGCCGCTCAACCCGTACGGATACGGCCGCCACCGATACGACAACCTATCCGTCGGGCACGACCACCACCACGACACCCATGACCACCGCGCCGATGAGCTCCACCTCCGGTGCCATCGCCGATGCCGGACGCTCCGCGGCGGATGCGACCCGCGGAGCGGCGCGTGATACCGGCGATGCGATGCACCAGGCAGGCAACGCCATGTCCGCCGAAATGCGCGAATGGCGCCTGTCCGCTCAGGATCTCGACGCTGATCTTCGCGCCAATCGCGAGATCGTCCGTACGAAATCAACCGCCGGGACTCCTACGGGGAATGTCGATAAATCCGCGTTGAAATCGAACGTGGAGTCAAAAGTTAAGACCCAGGCAATGGGCATTAACAATTTGGAGGTCGAAATCGATCGCGAGACGGAAGTCGTCCTCACCGGCGAGGCTCAGTCCGCCCAGCAGGTTAGCCAGGCCATGGGCGCGGCGCTCAGCACCGCGGGCGTCACCAAGGTGACCTCCAAGATCAAGCTGAAACAGTAAATCATCAGCGGGTATTCGATAATACAAAACGCTTCCAGCCGTCCTGCGGGACGGCATCTTCGCCGGCCACGCGCTTTGCGCCTGGCCGGCGATTCTATTTTAAGGAAGTAGGATCCAGAGTCTATAAATGAAATCATATAGGGGATCTGATTATTTGCACGGCGGGGACAGAAATTCCCCCATTTTTCATGGCATTTTTCAGGTCCTTCCCCGTCCCTCCTAAAGTCGGAGAAAAGATTTTATTACTGGAAGTTGTTGAGTGTTGTATACTCGCAAGGACGTTGCTTCCAGGAGGAGACGATCCCGCTCCAATCGAGGGCCTTTCTGAACCGTATGAGAACGCCGGGGTCAGTCGTGGGGCAATTAAATCGCCTATGAAAAACTCAATCTTGTTCACTCTCATCATCACCGGACTCGCCCTTGGTGGCTGTAATGCCATGCGAACCGATACGGCCTCCTCAGAAACGGCGGCGTCCCCGACCGATTATTCGACGGCGAGCACCTCGACCGGCTCCGCGCCTTCCGCGTCGGCGAGTACCGCCGCTCAGACTGGTTCCTCCGATCCGAGCTCCCAGCAGTCGACTTCCTCGACTTACGGCTCGACCGGGCAATCGTCCTCAGCGCCCTATGGCACGAGTTCCTCCGCCCAAAGCGATCGGGACGGGGCAAACACCGGTACTTCCGGCTCAGGCACGGCGTCGACGGTTTCCACGGCCGGCTCGTCCAGCTCGACGGGAACGACCGCCGCGCGCGCGAGCTCGTCCGCTGACCCGGGCAGCGCGACGTCAGCAGCCTCGTCGCCGAGTTCCACGTCTCCAACGACGTACGGTTCGGTCGGAACCACGGGCACCAGCACCACGGGCACGACCGGTTCAACCTATGGCTCAACCACGACCGGCACGGGCACCACCGCGAGTACGTCCAACACGGATACAACGACCCCATCAAGTACCCCGTCAGAGCGTTACGGTGCGACGAGCACGGGTACGTCCAGTTCGTCGACCTCGACCACGGGGATGCGCAAAGATCTCGATGCTCGCATGACGGAGTGGCGTTTGAGTGCCGCCGAGATCAAGAGCAATCTGGATGCCGGCACCCCCATTGAGCGCACCAAGGAATCCACCGCGGGAGCCCCCACGGGCACGACGGATGACACCGTGCTTGAAACGGTGGTAAAAGGTAAGCTCCAAGCGGACAGCAAAGTCGCGAAGGCGATGATCGAGGTGGACGCGCAGAATGGCGCCGTAAAGCTCACCGGCTCGGCAAATCAGGCCGGGGATGTGGGTCGGGCCATTGCACTCGCGCTCGACACGCAGGGCGTAAGTAAAGTCACCTCGGAAATTAAGGTTAATTCGAGCGGCAGCAGCAGCACCGAAAAGCGATAACGACTCAGACCGCAGCCGCCTTTCAGGCTGCAGCGTCGAGGCTCGCCCTCGCCTTTGTGGCGGGGGCTTTTTTTATGGCGCGGAAGCTGCCCGACCGACGCCGTGCCCCGCTGCAATATGCCCCAGTGAAAGGTGCCCCCCAGTCGTCACGAAGCCACCGATGAAAGGGTTTTCCGCGAGAAACCACGGCGTATCCAGATCAGCATAACGGAACCCACCGGTGCCCGCCGCAAAGGCCGCCGAAGTCGACATCGCCAAAATCGACTCCACGTTGCCACCAATCATGAGACCGAGGCCCGCGTCCCTGGCGACCTCCACGATCTCCATCGCGGTCGCGATGCCAGCCTTCATCAATTTTATATTGATCACCTGAGCCGCGCGCGTCGCGACAACCAACCCGGCATCGGCTCGCGTACTCACCGCTTCGTCCGCCGCGACGGTCCAGCCTGACTCTTCGTGCAAGGCCTTCATTCCCGCGAGATCCGACTTTGGCAGCCATTGCTCGAGTAATTCCGGCGTGATTCCATTTCGTTTCAAGCCGACCACCAGCACCCGCGCATCCGCGCGGGAGACGCCGGCATTGCCATCGAGAATCAGCGGGGAATCCGGCGCCACCTCGTGGATGGCCGCAACCCTCACGACATCATGGTCCGGCCCGGAGGCTCCGCCGATCTTTACTTTTATTATCCGAATTCCGCGCTGCCGAATCTTCCGGGCGGCCGCAGCTGCTTCGGCCGGCGTGCCGGTTGTGATGGTCATATCCGTTTCCAACGCGGTACCCGCACCGCCAAAAAACTGGACCAAAGATCGGCCTTCGTACCGCTGGAAGGCATCGAGCAAAGCGGTCTCCAGTGCACATTGAGCAGAGCCGCTCCCAGGCACGGTCCGTTGGCGAAACTCGGCTCCGAGTTGTCGCCAATCCGCAGCATCGCGGCCCATGAGCCACTCGCGCGCCGATTGTAAGGCCCGCACCGCGTCCGCCTGCGTTTCTCCATTGTACGGCGGGAGCGGCGCCGCTTCTCCAAGCCCGACCGCTCCTCCCTTCAATTCAATCCTGACGAGGACATTGCTGGCCACCACGTGACTGCCACCTGAGATGCCGAACGGCTCGAGCAACGGAATGTTCAGCGGGCTAATTTCCAATGCACAGATCGAGGTGGGAGACATTTACGCGATGAAGGGCGGCTCGCACCATGGGTGCAACTCCTCAAGTTCCGGCGTCAGCCGAGGTTGGAAGCTCCCGCTCGTTTCACTCCGCTTTTGATTCACCCGGTGCTTTTATGTCCCTCAGTTCGCTGGTTTTTCGAGTGCATTTCTGTCCTTCTGTCCGCCAAGTTCATGAAACCGTTATGGAAACGTAACGCGATTTCATCCTCACTTTCCTGACACAACCCACTTCGCACCCACTCCATCTCTACCATGGCCCGGTCCAATACCATCCTTCTCGTCGCCAACGGCGACCTCCGTTCCTCCGCCAATCAATTATGCTGGCCGGCCCAGGCCGCCATGGAGCGGGCGCTCACCGCCGCCGTGGCAAAACTTGGATACAAGCTGGTGCGCGCTCACCCGTATAAAGCCCAACAGAAGCACGGTTTCATTGGCTCCCAAAAAGAAGGCATGGAGGTCTTCGCCACCATCGATCCGACCACGCCGCTGATTGTCGCCGAGGCGGTCTGGCAGTACTCGCATCACTTGCTCCACGGCCTGATCTCCCATCAGGCACCCATTCTCACCGTGGCAAACTGGAGCGGCACGTGGCCAGGACTGGTAGGTATGTTGAACCTGAACGGCTCCATGACAAAAGCCGGCGTGAAGTATTCGACCTTGTGGAGCGAGGATTTCACCGACGAATTTTTCTGCGACGGTCTTCAAGCCTGGCTCACGACCGGAACGATTAAACTCAAGACCAGCCACGTGCGACCGCTCTCGCCCACGGCGCTGCCACCGAAAGCGCGGACCGTGGCGAAGCGGATCGCGGACGATCTGCGCCTGCGCAAGTCCATCATGGGCGTCTTCGACGAAGGCTGTATGGGCATGTATAACGCCATCATCCCGGACGAACTCCTTTTCCCCACGGGTATCTATAAGGAACGCCTCTCGCAAGCCGCACTCTACGCCGGCGCCACGCAAGTGGACGATGAGGAAGCGCGCGAAGTTTACAACTGGCTCGTGAAAAAAGGCATGTGGTTTCACCTCGGAACCGACGAGGCCACGGAGCTGACCGAGCGGCAGGTGCTCTGGCAGTGCAAGACCTACATCGCAGCCCTGCGCATCGCGGACGAATTTGGCTGCGAGACCATCGGCATCCAATATCAACAGGGTCTAAAGGACCTTCTCCCCGCCAGCGATCTCGTCGAGGGCCTGCTCAACAACAGTGACCGGCCGCCGGTGAAAAATGCCGCGGGCAAGGTGATCCGCAAGGGCGAGCCACTCACGCACTTCAACGAAGTCGACGAATGCGCCGGGATCGACGGCCTGTTCACGAATCGGGTCCACAAGGCGCTGGGTCAACCGGTGGAAAACACCCTGCACGACCTGCGGTGGGGTGATTGGGACCAGAGCGGCACCACCAGCGAGTACGTCTGGGTTTTCCTCATCTCCGGGAGCGCCCCACCCGCGCATCACATCGGCGGATACAAGGGAACCGACTCGATGCGCCAGCCGCCGATGTATTTCCGTCTGGGCGGCGGCACAGTCCGCGGCATCGCCAAGCCTGGCGAGATCGTATGGAGTCGGGTCTTCGTCGAAGGCGGCCGGTTGAAAATGGATTTGGGCCGCGCCAAGGTCGTCGAACTCCCGCAAGCCGAGACCGAGCGCCGGTGGAAAGAAACCACACCGCAATGGCCCATCATGCACGCGGTGACCTACGGCGTAACACGGGACCAGATGATGGCCCGCCACAAGGCGAACCATGTGCAGGTCGCGTATGCGCACTCGGCCCGCGAGGCGGATCTGGCTCTCTATACCAAAGCCGCACTCGCCGCGGAGCTCGGACTTGAGGTTAGCCTCTGTGGCACCAAGGCCGACGGCACTGCCTTCTGATCTTACTGAGTGAACCCGAGGCCCTCCGGGAAGTGCGCGGGTGAGGTTGGGTCCGGGCCGGCTCAGCTCCCGCGATCCGGTGGATCCGACCGATCCGACGGATCTCCCCTACCTCCGGATCCGAGCGTTTCGCTGTCGGAGGACCCGGAGGCCGTGGGCGCTCTCCCGCGCCGTGCTCGGAAAGTACCCCAACTTGAATCGCGCGTTTGCGAAAACGCCCGGGCCGCGAACCGTTGGAAACGCGTGCGCCGCATTTTTTTCACCTTATTTCTCTCCGCTTCGCTGCTTCCGCTGGTTTCCCGAACCGGGGCGTCGGAACTTACGACTGAGGCCACACCGTCCCGGGCCGGCTGGCTGTATTTCGAAGCGCCGCTGCGGGATTTCGGCGACGACGGTCTGCCCTTTCGGCTCAGTCTGGCCGTGCCGGGCCAACGCGATTGGATCACCCGGACGTTGTTCGCCGCGGAGGCGCGGTGGATTGTTAGCCTCGGCTACGCCAAAGTATATAACAGCTTTGATGGCGCGACGGGCATTTTCAGGAATCCGGGCGGCCACGCAGCGCTGTTCAGCGCTGGCCGCCAGATGCGCTGGCACCTTCCGCAACTCGCGGGGGTATTTACCCCAAAGCTAATCCTCGACCTCGGCCTCCACTACGCGACGCACCGCTTCCCGGCCGACGGCACGCACGCGAATATCAAATTAATTACCGGTCTGGAATGGACGTGGGCGAACCGCGCGCGCACCGCGGAGTGGACCGCCGGCATCGTGTGGCCACACTTCTCCAACGCCAATCTGCTCAACCGCAACTCCGGCTACGACGGTCTGTCCGTCCGCTTCGGGCGCAGCCTGCGCTTCTGACCAAGTGAAACAGACATTCCTGTCTGTTCTGCCTCAGCCCCCCATTCGGAACAGGCAGGAATGCCTATATCACGCCGATCACAAATCCCGAGACGCTCTCCGCTTTCCACCTGACCTGTTTTTATTTAAGCAACTCCGCGTGCCCAGCGCGAGCCAAGCTGCTTTGAAGCAGTGCAGTCGTCTCGGAGGAATTATCGTACTTCAGCAGCCGCCCCGCCAAAATGCGCGCGTGCTCGAGATCACCAGAACCAGCCAACACTTCGATATTCGTGATCGCCGTTTTAATGGCATTATCCCGCAGCATTTTTTTCCTCCCTTCGGGATCGCGCACAGTCGGCGGCAGCGGATGCTCCTGACTAAGCATTTCGAACCTGGAACTCATCGATGCGTAGGGTCGGCCCAAGACGGCATCGCTATAACGTCCCGTGGCCGCAAAGTGACTGAACGCATAAATGGCGACGCGCTTCCGACGAGGATCCCCGGGCGGAATCTGATCATACACACTGACGAGGGCGCGATCGTCCCCGGTGGCTTGTGCCAGTGACGCCAGCTCCGAGACAGCTTCAGAGTCATCCACGCTCGAGAGAATCCGCCGCGACGCCTTTTCCATTCGTTCCCTCAGGACAATCCCAGCCGCGGGATAGCGCAAAGCCAGTGTACTAAGCGCACGCGCAACTTCGGGCATCTGCATCCGCCCGGCGATTCCAACCAATTGGGGCAGCCCTTCATCATAGCACCAAAGCAGCTCTCGTAATGCCTCTTCCGGATCGCCCGTCTCCCCAAGCGACTCGGCTTGCTTCAAGCGCGCGGCGAACTCCGCGGGTGAAAGTGCCTTCGCGGCGGACCGCGCAGCGACGTCGCTCGCCACGCGCGCCCGCTCCAGCGCAGCGACGAGCTCGGCGTTATCGGCCTCGATCGCGTCGGCGCGTTTGACGACGGCGCCCATCTCCGTATCCAAACGCATCGCACGCTCCATTGCTTGCTGAATGCGGGATTCCGATTCCGCCAAGGTGTACTCGGAGGCAGTGGCCGTTCTGCAATCATCGTCTCAAAGCGCGAACTCACGGAAGAATAGGGGCGGGCAACGAGAGCGTCGGCGTATCGTTGGCTTTCCACTAAATAATCATACGACGCGCTCGCCAAACGTTGCCGCCGCGGATCATCCGGCAGCAATTGATCGAACACGGCCACCGTCCCGGCTTCCTGCTTCAACGCGCGGTTGATGGACGCAAACTCCGTAACCGCGTCAGAGTTCTTTTCGTCCGTCAGCATGAGCTGTCGTGCGCGTTCCCGACGTTCCCGGATCGCGTCCAAGGCGGGAGGATACTGCGCACTCAGTTTGGCCAACAGACCGACGGCAAAACTGGAACGAACGCCGTGCATCGACGAGATCTGAGGCATTCCAATATCATAACACCAGAGGAGCTCCTTCAGCGCGGCCGCATGATCGCCGGACTGCACGAGTTCCTGGGCACGTTGGAACCATGCGTTCACGAGTCCTGAGGTGATCGGCGTCTCCGCCGAGGCCGGCAGCGCGGTTGCCTCTGGACGGAACTGGGCGGCGGCGCTCAATAGTTCCCCGTTTCGTTCGTCGGCGTCCCGCACGCGCCGAGCCACCGCTTCCAGGCGACTCTCCTTCTCGATTAATCCAGCGGTTCAAGCCGCCTCCTGGCGAGTTGAGAAAGCGAGAGCCGCTTCCGCGCGGTCGGCCGCCTTCGTGCTGAGATATCCTGTTCCAATTCCGATTCCGATTCCGGCGAACACGCCGGTCACAGTCAGGGTTTTCGCGGTGCTCATAAAGGTAAAGAGACCCCAACCGGTCATGACGGCAGCCGCGATGGGTTCGGCGACCGCGGCCTTGGTAATGATCGCCGCCAGCCCCGCGGGGGCAGCGGTTCCGTTTGCCAACACCACCCCGAGTGCCGCGCTGGTGGAGGTGATCCGGCGGCGCGCGAGGGCCGCATGCAATTTATCGAGCGCGCGTTCGACGCGCTTCTGTGCGGCGTTTTCTGATACGCCCGAAGTATGTGCAATCTGGCCAAAGGTCTGATGATCGAAATAGCGCGCGAGGACCGCCTCGCGATCGGCGTCATTCAACTCGCTCAACGCCTCGTCGAGGACGGGTTGCAGACAATCCCAGTCCATTTCACCGATACCTTCATGGTGTTGCATGGCCGCATGTTCTCCTTCGCGCACCTTGCGCCGCTGTTCGCTGCGAATGACGTCCACCGCCGCAAACCGTGTCGTCGTATAAAGCCAGCCGAGTAACGCCGGGTGATGGGAAAGGGTCGAAGCCGCGCGGGCCAATTTGATGAACACGTCCTGAGTAATGTCTTTGGCGCGGTGAGTATCGCCGCCCACCTGACGAAGCGCCGCCGCATAGACAAAATCCAACCGACGGTCCACGAGCTCCCGAAAGGCGGTCTCATCCCCCTTTTCGACAAAGGCGCGCAGTAACTCGGGATCAGGGATCGACATGCTATCCATTAAACGGAGGCGCCCGATTAAATCCGCCAAAAAAGCACCTCAATGTCCTGAAAACCTCGTCACGTGTCACGTTCGCAACCGTCTGCGAAGCCAAAGGAACCGCGGCTCCGTTTCCAGTTTGCGGTCAGGTCCTGTCTCCAAAAAAAATTTCGTGAGCGATCGACGAGCTGCACTTCGTACCGAGCATGACGTAACACTCCTGAATCTTGCGCGCGGCGCGAGGAGGAACTTGAAAGCCGGCGAGTGAGCGTGCCTCGTCCTCCGCACCCGGACATGCGCCTTGATGAACGGCTAATAGCGGATGAAATAGACTCATGCCTGCCGATCTCCCGCCGCTTCCCTCCGAACCACGCCCGGGCCGCTATCGTCATTACAAGGGCAACGAGTACCGCGTGCTAGGCCTCGCCTGGCATTCGGAGACCCTCGACGTGCTGGTCGTGTATCAGCCACTTTACGGCGATCGCGCGCTCTGGGTGCGCCCGCACGCCATGTTCCTCGAGACGGTGCCCGCGGGCGGAGGCGGCGCTCGCATGCCACGATTTGCGTGGGTGGCGGCGGAGTAACCGCCGACGCGAGCAGGCCCGATTTGACCTGCAATTAGCCAAGCTTGGACGTCCAGCCTGGATCTCCGGCCACCGACTTCAGCGTCTTCGCTTTTCGCCTTTTAACCGACGCAAACGCAAGGCACGTTGCTGCGATGCGCGTCCTCATTGCGTTCGATAAATTCAAGGACTCCCTCAGTGCGAACGAAGCGTGCTCCCATACTGCCGCCGCCCTGCAGGAAGCGCATCCCGACTGGACCATCGACCTCTGCCCCTTGGCGGACGGCGGCGAAGGGTTCTGCAGTATCTTGACCAACGCCGCCGGTGGCCAGGTCATCGGCTCGACGGTGATGGATCCGCTCGGCGATCCCGTGCAGGCCGCATTGGGCATCGTGCCGCTTTCGCGCATTCCGGCGGCGGCGCGCGAACAACTCGCGATGACGCCAAATCCGCGCCAACTTATTCCCACCCTCGCGGTGATTGAAATGGCCTCGGCCTCGGGACTCGCGCTCTTGGAACCACCCGACCGCAATCCCTGGCAAGCCAGCACCTACGGCACCGGCGAACTCATTCGCACGGCCGCCGATCTCGACGTCTCAGGCATCCTCCTCGGCGTGGGAGGCAGCGCCACGCATGATTTGGGACTCGGTGCACTGGCCGCGCTCGGACTCGAATTTTTTTCGGCCAAGGGCGCGCGAATCAATGATCCCATTCCAGCGCGCTGGCAGGAAATCGATTATATCGATGGACGCGTGCATCCAGCACTTCCCCCAGTGCGGATCGCTTGCGATGTCACCAATCCACTCACGGGTCCAAAGGGCGCCGCCGCCGTCTACGGACCGCAGAAGGGGTTGAGAGCAGCAGACCTGCCGCGGTTGGATCGGGAGAGCGCCCGGCTCGCCGAGCTCCTGTGTCGGCACTTCAATCAATCGGAGACGCTCATGGAGCGTCCGGGTGCGGGAGCGGCTGGCGGAATTTCGTTCGGCTTGATGGCCGCGGCCGGCGCGTCTCTTCTTCCTGGATACGACCTCGTGGCCGCGTGGCTCGACGTCGAGGCCCGGCTTGCGGCCGCGGATCTCGTCATCACCGGTGAAGGACGTTTCGACGAGAGTTCGCTCAGCGGAAAAGGCCCCGGAGCCATCGCCGCCCGTGCGCTCGCGCTTGGGAAAGAGGTGCATGTGTTCGCCGGGAGTGCCACCGTTCAGCAGCCGCCGGAACAGTTGAACCTGCATCCCATCACGCCCGCCGGCGTGCCGCTCGATCAGGCGTTGAGCCAAGCGTCCCTTTTCCTGCGAGATACAGTAAGGCGCGTGTTTCGGAGGTAGGTTTGAACCCGCCGGACCGTCTCCGCAACGAGCGGTTGCCAGGCGGACCGGGCGAACCGTTTCGAGGTCGATTCAGTCGGGTTCGACCGACCCGCCGGATCCGGATTTTCGGACAACGCTTCGGTTCTGAAACCGCGCCGGAACAACAGGCTCCGTCGCTCTGCTTGAGGTAACGCCGGTTTATCGGTCGAAACGACTGGACCGGAGCCGCGCACGGCGGCATGTCTTCGCGTTAATGACCGGAGTTGCCCGTCTCTTTTCCCTGCCCAATCTCCTGTCGCTGCTCGTGCCGTTGCTGGGGCTCATCGGTTGCAGTTCCACCCAGCCGCCGTCGCAAGCGGCCGCGCCGACCCGGCCCTTGTTCACGCCACCGACGCCGACGATTGTCGTGCCGGCCCCGCCGAGCCGCAGCTCCACCGGTTTGCCACGCGTGATGCTCGGCATCGATGTGCTCGAGGCCGATGGATTCGCCGCCGTGAAAGGCAAACGCCTTGGGCTGCTCACGCATCCGGCCGGCGTTAACCGGCGTGGCGTCCAGACGATCGAGGTCCTGCGTCGCGCCCCCGGAGTACGACTGGTCGCGCTTTACGGACCGGAACACGGCATCTATGCCGACGCCCCGGCGGAAATCAAAATCGGCAACAGCGTGGATCAACGCACCGGGCTGCCGGTGTTTTCCGTATACGGTCAGTTTCGCCGGCCGACGAAGGAAATGCTCAAGGGCATCGATGCGATGGTCGTGGATTTACAGGACATCGGCACACGCAGCTACACGTATGTCAGCGCGATGAAATGGACGATGGAGGCGTGTTTTGAAAACAACATCGAAGTGATTGTCCTCGACCGCCCGAATCCGCTCGGCGGGCTCAAGGTTGATGGCCCTCCGCTCGATGCGCAGTGGGCCGCCAAGAATTACGTTGGCGCGTTTCGCGTACCCTATGTACACGGCCTCACGATCGGCGAACTCGCGCGGCTGGCCAAGGAGGCGCCCGGCGTAATGGAAGTATCGGAAGCAGTTCGGGCGCGCGGCAAACTCACGGTCGTGCCGATGCGCGGATGGACCCGCTCGATGCGTTGGCCCGAGACGGGCCTGACGTTCATCCCCACCTCGCCCGCCATTCAGGATTGGGCGGCGGTTCAGGGTTACCCCATGGTCGGGCTCGGCACCTATGTGGACAATCGCGTGAACGTCGACATCGGCCTCACGCATGGCGTCGGCCGCTCGTATCCATTTCGTGGATTGTCTCATCGCACCGTGAAACTCGAGGTGCTGGAGAAGGAGCTCCGCGATTTAAAAATGCCCGGGATTCAATTCCGGCGCGTCAGCGCTCCCGGCCGCGATGGCAAACCGGCCACCGGGCTCTACATTGAAATCACCGATTACGACGATTGGCGTCCCGCGGAACTCAACTTTCACCTCATGCGGATCGCCTGCAAGCTGGCCGCCCCGCGCAACCCGTTCGCCGCCGCGCCCGGCCGGAACTTCAGCGGCTTTATGCGGCACATGGGATCGCAGGGCTTCATGAACGACCTCGCAGCCAAAGGTGCCCGCGTCGATGTCGATGCCTGGGTGCGCACCTGGCGCGAGCAGGCCAAAGTCTATCAGGAACAAAGCAAACGCTACTGGTTGTATCGCTGAGAAAGTGATACAGGCATTCCTGCCTGTAACGGTCGGGCGCTCGCGCTTTTTCAAAACCCCTTCAGCGGACAGACAGGAATGTCTGTATCACCTTCGATCCCCGCACCCGTCTTACCCTCATGACTTTCTACGATTACGCGGTGATCGCGTTCTACTTCGTGTTCATGCTGGCCATGGGCTGGCTGGCGGCACGGTTCGTGAAGAACAGCAGCGACTATTTCCGCGGGGGCGGACAAATGCTATGGTGGCTCGTCGGCAGCTCCGCTTTCATGACGCAGTTTAGCGCCTGGACCTTCACCGGCGCCGCAAGCAAAGCTTACTCGGAGGGCTGGCCGATCCTGGTCATCTTCTTTGCCAACGCAGTCGGGTTCGGCTTCAACACCTTCTACTTCGCCGCCCGTTCGCGCCAGATGCGCGTCATCACGGCGATCGAAGCGGTGCGGATTCGCTTCAGCGCCGCGAATGAGCAGATTTTCACCTGGTTGCAGATTCCGCTCGGCACCCTGTACGCCGGAATCTGGTTGAACGGTCTCTGCGTGTTCCTAGCCGCCGCGTTCGGCTTTGATCTCACCTGGACCATCATCATCACCGGCGCGGTGGTGGTGATCGCCAGCATTGTCGCCGGCAGCTGGGCCGCCGTCGCGGGCGATTTTATTCAGGTGCTGATCCTCATGCCGGTGACGATTGTCGCCGCCTATCTCGCGTTGCAGGCGGTCGGCGGCTTCGAGGGTTTCTTTGCGAAATTGCCCCCCGGCCATCTCGATCTCGGCGCGATGTTCGACTCAAATCTGATGATGATCTGGATCGGCGCGATCCTCATCAAGCAGTTCATCTCCACGAACAATGTGCTCGATTCGTCGCGCTACCTTTGCGTGAAAGACAGCACGCACGCCCGCCGTGCGGCCCTGCTTGGCGCGATCCTTTTTCTCGTGGGACCGATCGCGTGGTTCATCCCGCCGATGGTCGCGCGCATTGTGCATCCGGACCTCGCGGCGATCTTCCCCAATCTGAAAAATCCGTCCGAGGGCGCCTTCCTCGCGATCTGTTTAACGACCATGCCCGCCGGCATGATCGGCCTGCTGCTCAGTGGGATCTTCGCGGCCACCATGTCATCGATGGACAGCGGCCTCAATCGCAACGCCGGGATTTTTGTCCGCAGCTTCTATCAACCGATGCTGCGCAAGCGTGCCACCGATCGCGAGCTCGTGGTTGCGGGCAAGGTGACCACCACCGTGATGGGCGGCCTGGTGATTCTCGCCGGGCTCAACTTCAGCCGGCTCCAACATCTCGGGCTCTTCGATCTGATGCTGCAATTCGGCACGCTCGTGGCCGTGCCCTACACCATTCCGCTGGTCCTCTGTATCCTCGTTAAACGGTCAGCCCCGTGGGCGGGTTGGTCGACGGTGTTTGTATGTTTTGCGGTGTCGATCCTCACGACCCGTTACCTCGACGCCGCCTGGCTGGAGCGCACCTTTGATCTGTCCGCCCCGCTGAATGCCTCCGAGCGCAGCACGTGGACCGTCGCCTCCGGCGTGCTGATGAATGTGACCGTGGGCTGTATCTGGTTTTTCAGTACCCGCCTCTTCTGGAACGCATCGGCCCCCGAATATCGCAGCCGCGTGGAGGACTTCTTCGTGCGCATGCGCACGCCCATCGACTTCAAACGCGAGATTGGCGAAGAGACCGACAGTCGCCAAGGCTTGGTCCTCGGAATGCTGTGTCTCTGCTACGGCGGCTTCATTTCTCTCCTCGCGCTGATCCCGAATCCCCTCAGCGGCCGGCTGGGCTTCCTGTTTTGCGGCGGCGTGGTCCTCGCGATCGGCTTCGCCCTCAGGCGGGGTGCGCGGGTCCGCCCCCAGGGTCCGAATGGGATGCGTTCGCCAGGAGAGACGATGGAGAACGTAGCCAGTCGCAGGTAGAGGAGGACTTCCCGTCCGTCTCACTGCCCGGCGCTATCCGCATCTTCTCCTGCTCCCCATGTCATACCGCGGCAAACTCATCCTGCTTCCCCCCAACCGCGTCTGGCGCACGTATCCAGGCGGACGCACGCTCGATACGCTCGCCGGCGCGCCTTCACCCGCCGATACCCATTTGGCGGA
>Ga0163150_10005786_pt1 | contig 15558 bp, 20 predicted proteins | sample OliLakLV19P2IB_FD_148628 | JGI IMG/M metagenome (GOLD analysis project Ga0163150, IMG submission 148628) | Freshwater microbial mat bacterial communities from Lake Vanda, McMurdo Dry Valleys, Antarctica - Oligotrophic Lake LV.19.P2.IB | ecosystem: Environmental > Aquatic > Freshwater > Lake >...
TGTTTATCAGGGCTTTTGTTATAATATAAAGACTACTATAAATGTTCATAGTTCAACTCCTTTGATGCGGAAAACTCGGAACTTTATTTCTGGAGCTTTTTTTGAAATCAGGCATACCAGCAGAGAATATTTGGATAGAAACTGCCTCAGAGACATCGGAGGAAGCACTTTCTACAAAGTATGGTGTGCATATCGGGAGAGCCAATAATCCTACTGTTGTTTTTCTCGGCATCAAGCCTCAGCAACTTTCCGAAGTTACTTTTCCAGCATATTCTTCAGAAACAGTCGTGATTTCTCCACTTGCGGGTATTTCTATCGCCATTTTGGAAAAATATTTTTCGGGCACGATATACCGTATTATGCCCAATATACTTATGCAATACGAACATGGAACAACATTGGTATATCAAAAAGAGCCCATAAAGAATGAGTATACTATGTGGCTGAACACCCTTCTTGGTACTCTAGGAAATGTGATTGAATGTGACATTGAAGAGCAGCTAGATAAGCTCGCAACCATTACCTGATGTGGTCCAGCCTATTTTTTTTATTTTGCAAAAGTATTCACAGATATTTGGGAAAAAAATGGCGGACATCTGAGCGATCGAGATGAGACCATCCGTCATCTTTTCTTGGGTTCGGCAGCATACTTTTCTCAGAGCCAAAAAGGCTTATGAGAATGTATTGCCACAGTTGCCTCAAAATGAGGCATTACCCAAAAAGCTCTCGATACATTTGCTGAAAAATGATTTTCAGATATGATTCAGTCTGGTTTAGACGAAGCCTATCGTCGATGACAAGAACTTTCTCAATAAGCACCTATGACTGTCTCACATTTACCTACCTTAGCTCTTGATTTTGCTCAGACCCCTCATGATATTAGAAATGCCCTTATACTCGCTATTGGGGTAAGCCTTGAAAAGCATTCCTCAGAGATATTACTGGTAAATACACGAGATTTGGCAAATATGGATACTCGGGATTCCCTTTATGATCGAGTCAAGCTCACGGAGCAGAGAATTCAAACCATGAGAGAGAGCTGTGGCATATTGGTTGAGATTACTGACCCCCTCGATGAGAGATATGTGCAGGTCTTCGAGACTCATGAAGACCTACATCTTCGATCTGTGCCAGTACCACTTGGAGTAGTAGCATGTATCTATGAGGCCAGACCAAATGTCACACTTGATCTCGCAATACTGTGTATCAAATCAGGTAATGTGTGTGTACTTAAGGGCGGATCTCAGGCAACACATACCAATGCTTATCTGAGGGATTTGATACAAAATATCCTTGCTGAATACTGATTTTCTCGAGATATTATTTACGGTTTTTCAGAAAAAAAAGAAGACTTACTAGTCTTACTAGAAGCAGTGGGCGATATCGATGTCGTCATTCCTCGTGGTGGAAAATGACTCATTGATTTTGTACGACAGCATGCACGAGTCCCTGTTATTGAGACAGGAGTAGGTGTCGTACATATCTATCTAGACAATACTATAAAGCCACAAAATTTTACCAAAGTGTGTGAGATTGTTCTCAACGCGAAGATATCTCGCCCATCTGTTTGCAATGCTCTGGATACACTCCTAGTTCACCAAGACACTTCTCCGGAACTCCTCCGTATGATTTTCGAGGCTCTTTTACACAACGCAGTAATTATAGGAGTTCTCAAGAAAGATAGGGATTTCTTTCCATTTTCAGACCAGCTTACCACGCTACAAGAAGAAGGATTTGGGGTGGAGTATTTGTCACTTCGATGTAGTATAAAAAAAGTGAAGAATATCACAGAAGCCCTGTCTCACATACAACTGTATTCATCGCATCATTCAGAATGTATCATTACTGATGATGATGCACTCGCACATGTATTTCAAAAACGTGTTGACTCAGCAGTCGTTTATCATAATACTTCAACCCGATTTTCTGATGGTGGATGCTTCTGATTTGGTGCAGAGGTGGGTATTTCTACTCAAAAGATACATGCACGAGGGCCTATGGGATGCAAAGCACTTACTACCTATAAATATCTTGTTGAGTCCTCTTATCTGATAAGAAAATAAAACCTATGAACGCTATTATTGTCATCAAAATCTGATCTCAAATCTTTATGAATCAGGAGAATAAATTTGATACTTCCATTATTCAGAAATTGGCTCACGATATTACTTTGCTCCGTAAAGAATGATTTCAATGTGTCATCGTGAGTTCCTGAGCGTGTGCTCTCGGAAAACAGCTCCTGATGAATATTGATGGATCTACACTGAGTAATCAAATTACCGCAAGTGTCGGACAGCCACTCCTCATGAAACGCTATCAAGATATTTTTTCACACCATGATATGGTGGTCTCTCAGGCGTTGCTGACGAGGTTTGATTTTGCTAACAAGGCAAGCTATATATCAATACAAAATGTGCTTCTTGCTCAATTAAAACGTTGAATAGTACCAATTATCAATGAAAATGATGTCGTCTCAAGTGATGAGATAGTTTTCTCAGACAATGATCAACTTGCTGCTTTTGTGGCTATTATGCTCAAAGCCAAAAAGCTCATATTGTTATCCAATATCCCCGGGTTGTGTGATAAGCATCCAGATGAAGGATGACATATTCTTCACGATATCCCTGTCATTGATGAGACGGTTTTTGGCTATGTGGCTGAGAAGAAGTCACAATTTGGCCGATGAGGTATGTATAGCAAGCTTATCAGTGCACAAATGGCGACATCATTTGGTATTGATGTTATTCTGGCATTTGGACATGAACCAAATGTTCTTAAAAGAATTATTCAAGGTGAGCGTATTGGAACACATTTTCATGGATTATCTGCAACGACAAAAGTAAATCAGGTAAAGTCTTGGATTCAGGCTGGGGCACTTCCTAAATGAGTCATCATCGTCAATGAATGTTTGGCAGTGATTCTCAGAAAAAAGAAGAGGGTTTCTATACTTGAGATAGGTGTTGTGGGTACTCGAGGAAATTTCCTAAAAGATGATTTGGTTGAAATCAGAGATTCTGAAGATAATTTGTTAGGAAAATGACTAGCAAAAATCTCTCAAGATGAGTTTGAATACTATACTATGTCTGAACAGTCGAGAATTATTATACATGCGAACTATTGCGTTCTCGGCAATACTTAATATCCTTACTTTCGTTAAAAACTCCCTATGACAAAAACCAAAATCACCCTCGCTTCTCAAGAGAAAGATTATTCTCAGTGGTATCTGGACGTCGCTCATCAGGGTGATATGTTTGAGTATGCTCCTGTCACGGGATGCATCACTTTTCTACCAAAAGCAGTCACGCTCTGGTCACAGATTCGTGCTACAATGACAAAAAAAATGCAAGCCATGGGTGTTCAGGATATCCTCTTGCCACTCCTGATACCTGTTTCGTTCTTTGAACGAGAAAAAGACCACATAGAAGGTTTCGCCCCAGAGTTTGCTACCGTGACCCACGTAGGTGGCAAAGAATTGCCAGAGCACTATGCTATTCGACCAACCTCGGAGACACTCTTTTGTGATTTTTTCAAAAAACAACTCCAGAGCTACAAAGACCTCCCGATGCTCTATAATCAATGGGCAAATGTGATGCGCTGGGAAAAACGTCCTCGCCCATTTCTTCGTACGAGTGAATTTCATTGGCAAGAAGGACATACGCTCCATATCACCGAAGAAGAAGCACGGTCGTTTGCCCTGCAGATCCTTCAGAAAATGTATGTTGAGACAATCCGAGAGTTTCTCGCGATTGATGGACTTGAAGGAGAGAAATCTCCCAGTGAACGATTCCCATGAGCTCTTCATACATACACATTTGAGTCAATGATGAGTAATGGTTGGGCGCTGCAGTCTTGTACTTCTCATCTTCTGTCACAAAATTTTATGAAAGAATTTGAAGTCGCGTATCAAGACAGTACTGGGAAACAGTCCCATCCTTTTTATACTTCATGGGGAGCATCGACCCGTCTTCTTGGGGCGATTATTTCATCACACTCTGATGACCGAGGTCTTGTTATACCGCCACGGATGTCTGAGTACCGAGCGACACTCCTTCCGCTCTATATGGGCGATAAGGCAGTGATTGATAGCTATACTGAAGTGATCGCAGAGACACTCCTCGGAAACAATACCGACATACCGGTACAAGGGCAATATTTCCGTGCTCGAATCAACTCTTCAGGTGAAAAAGTACTCCTTGATGCTCGTGATGTGCGATTGGGAGAAAAAATCAATGATTGGGAACTTTCAGGTTACCCAATACGGATTGAATACGGCCCACGAGATATCACAAATAATGTTGTGGTTATAGCTGATCGTATTTCTGGTGAAAAACAAAGTGTGCCACTTGCTGATCTCAAAAATGCCGTGGAAACATTGCTTGAACAAGGACAAAAAATCCTTTTCGAAAAAAGCCAAAAGAGATTGAGAGAAAATACTGTGCTGTGTGAAACCGAGTCAGATATTGCTGCCGCTGTTGAGGCTGGGAAATTTGCACTCTATGCATGGGATGGCAATGAAACATTTGAAAAACACATCAAAGAAACCTACAAAGCAACGACGCGTTGTATTCCGTTTGCCGGGCAATTCATTGATGAACTTATGCCAAATCTTGAATCAGGGAAAATGCGAACCATTTTTGCGAGAGCATTCTAGAGAATTTAGACATTATCATCATCTTTTTAAGAAAATATGGTTCCTTATTTCACAAAACGAATAATCCCAGGATATCGATAATTTTCGCCATTGAGATGTTTCGTAAATCCGATAACGAGGAGTATGATACCAATAATGTAGACGATTGGCAGAAGGATAAACCCAATTAATACAAATATGAGAATTCCTGCAATACATGAGTAGAGAATGAAACTGATATTAAAATTTATAATTTCGTAGCAGGTATTTTTTTCTTCAGAAGAGAGCGTATCTTTTCGTACAACCAGATAGATGAGTACCAGCACCAGTCCGAGTGTACCTCCCGAGAGAATATTGCCGATGAAGTGCAAAATACCTAGCATTTTGATACCTTCCAATCCTCATCAAGACAATTGATGGTGTAATTTTTGAGGAGCATTCACTACTTTTTTAACAGTTTTTTTCGGAGACCCTGATGGTGTAGATGTACGAGAGGGCATAAAAATGGCATTTAAAAATAAAACGTTGCATTACTCTGTCATTTTATGTCTCTTCTTCATCTCCTGTCTGTACAATACTCATCGAGATGACACTATCGCTCTCTTTGAGCTTGGTGAGTATCACACCTTGTGCGACACGTCCTGTGAGTCGGACTCACTTGAGAGGACTTCGTACGGTCATACCAGATTTGGTCACAAGAACAAAGTCAGCATTTTTTCTCTCATCTTCACTGAGCATCGTCGCTGAGATGATATTCCCGGTTTTTGGTGTAATAGCGCCGACTTTCACACCAGATCCGCCTCGTCCTTGAGAACGATAATCTTCGATATCTGAGAGCTTACCGAGACCTTTTTGAGAAGCGGTGAAGACGTATTTCATTTCGCTTGAGACGACAGAGGCGGTAATCAGAGTATCATCGCCTTTCAGACGGATACCACGGACACCCATCGCCGCACGACCCATAGCACGGACATCTGTTTCTGGGAATTGAATCGCTTGTCCTTTGTGTGAGACGAGAAGCATAGGGTCATTCCCACTGGTTGCCTGTACCCATCCTAGGGCATCACCATCTTCTACCTTGATCACTATGAGACCAGAAGCACGAATATTGGTAATCTCAGATCGATTGATACGTTTTACTGTGCCCTTCTTGGTGGCGAAGAAGAGGAAAGGAGTGGTCGCTTCATTAGCATTGAGAATCGTAGAGATTGATTCGCTTGGTTGGAGATTGATAAAGTTCACGAGCGGAGATCCTTTCGCCGTACGAGAAAATTCTGGGATCTCATAGGTTGGTAGCTGAAATACACGACCACTTGATGTGAAGAACCAGAGATTGTCATGATTATTTGAAGGAATCAAGATCTGTATTTCGTCCTCTTCTTTGGTGGCCGTTGTCACACCGATACCTCCACGACGTTGTGTACGATACGCAGCTGCTTTGAGCCGTTTTACATATCCCTGTTTTGAGAGTGTGATGATGACTTCTTCATTTGGTATCGTATCAATAGCGCTGAATTGCCCGAGCGGAGCACTATGAATCTCTGTACGGCGTCTATCATCATATTTATAACGGACTTCACCGAGTTCACTTGAGATGAGTCCATTTACTCGCTCTGGTTTTACGAGAATATCTGTGAGGTCAGAAATCAAAAGGAGCTTATCTGCGAGTTCATCTTCTATCTTTTTGCGTTCCAGGCCAGAGAGTCTCTGAAGTTGCATTTCGAGAATCGCCACTGATTGCTTCTCTGAGAGCTTAAATTTTGTTTGGAGCTTATCACTCGCATCTTGTCGATCTTTACTTTTTTTGATCACCTCTATCACTTCATCGATATGATCGAGAGCGATTTTGTATCCTTCGAGAATATGTGCGCGCTCCTGGGCAATACGGAGTTCGTATTGAGTTCTACGAGTGATAACCTCACGTCTATGGACGATGAATTCTTCGAGAATTTCTTTGAGATTGAAGAGTTTTGGTTGTGAACCGCGATCAGTGAGCGCGATCATATTGTATGAAAACGATGTCTGCAATTGTGTTAATTTGAAGAGCTGATTGAGAACTTCTTTTGGAAAACTGTCACGTTTGAGCTCAATGACAACACGAATACCATCTTTGTTGGATTCATCCCGCACCTCTGCTATACCGATAATGATTTTCTCGGTGATGAGGTGAGCGACTTGTTCTACAATAGTAGAAGGAGTCGTCTGATAAGGGAGCTCATTGATGATAATGACGGGTCGCCCGGAGGCAGTTTCTTCTATGATACCACGTCCACGCATAATAATAGAGCCACGCCCTGTCGCATAGGCAGAGAGAATTTCAGCCCGATTGTACACGATACCACCTGTTGGAAAGTCTGGTCCTTTTATAAATTGCATCAAGTCCTCTACCGTAACAGATGATGCCTCAGAATGATTAAGGAGAAAATTCACCGCATCGACGACTTCCCCGAGGTTATGAGGAGGAATATTGGTTGCCATACCGACGGCGATACCGACAGAACCCATAAGAAGTAAATTTGGTACGCGAGCAGGGAGAACAGTTGGTTCTGACTCAGAAGAATCATAGTTTGGGCGAAAATCAACGGTTTCCTTTTTGATATCAGCGAGCATTTCATCAGTGATCTTGCTCATACGAGCTTCGGTATAACGCATAGATGCTGCACTATCTCCATCGACGGATCCAAAGTTTCCCTGTCCGTCTACTAAGGGGTATCTGAGGGCCCATGGTTGAGCGAGACGTACCATTGCTTCGTATACCGAGCTATCACCGTGGGGGTGATATTTACCGAGTACATCTCAGACAATCTTTGCAGATTTACGATATTTTGCGCCAGAATGCAGTGAGAGATCATGCATCGCATAGAGAATTCTCCGATGAACAGGCTTGAGCCCATCACGGATGTCAGGGAGTGCACGAGAGACGATAACGGACATTGCATAATCAATATAACAGTTTTGCATTTCGAATCCGATATCACGATGCACATCATTGAGCGCTGGTTCAGAAGGTATAATATCAGCCATAGTACTATTTAGAGAAAAAATAATAAAGCACAAAGAATAAAGTCTTCGACTCTGAGTTATTAAATGTAATTATAAGCTCAGACCGAAGGGAAGGATTTTTATTTCATTTCCTGGTGCTTAAAATAACTCAGAAAGTATACAAAAAATCCCTTATTTGCAACATAAATAAGGGATAAAATAGGGGAAAAACTTTACAAATTAGTGAAGTATTTTCTTCCTACTTTATCATAGAATAATCCCACTCCCTAAAACTGTCACACCATCATAAAAAACACAGACCTGTCAAGGGGTAATAGCCCGTTGGGGAACATCGAAAAAGACTTCGATCAAAGTTGATGAGTTGATGAGTTGAGAGTTCTCCGAACCAACTTCTTTTCTATGGCTTTTGCTCTGGCTGTTTTCTTCTGTCTTTTGCTCTATCCTACATATTTGTGCTGCCTGCCGATACCGTATCTGTGCCTCACAAATCAGAGGAAGCATTATATCCTCGAGCCAATTCAATTCCCCAACAATGCAATTCGAACGGAGGAGTCGTGTGTCATCCTCATTTCCTACAATGAGGGTATTGGTATCCACATTTTTTTCGACGACATAGAGTGCTGGTCCGCCCCCTATTCCGATACCTTTTCTTTGTCCAATCGTATATTGAAAAGCCCCATCATGTTCACCAAGTTTTTTCCCAGAAGTGTCTAGGATAGATCAATTTTGTGCAGGAATATGAGATTTCAAAAAAGCTCAAAAGTCTACTTTTCCAACGAAACACAGTCCTTGTGAATCCTTTCTTTCAGCATTTGGAAGTCATGCTTTTCGTGCAATATCTCGTACTTCAGATTTGTGTAGATTTCCAATAGGAAATATTGCTTGCTTCAGTTGTTCATGAGAAAGTGCAGAGAGGAAATAGCTCTGGTCTTTGTCTGGATCGATTCCTCGGAGGAGTTTCAAGTTTCAAGTTTCTACTGTATTCTTTATTATTTCTTCTGTATTATGTTGTATTCGTGCGTAGTGTCCCGTCGCCACAGCATCAAATCCATAAGACAGTGCTTCTTCTCGGAAGAGGTCAAACTTGATCCATGTATTACAAAAAACATCAGGATTAGGAGTAAGGCCTTTTTTATACCCTTCAAATATATATTTGAGGACTTTTTGCTCATATTCTGCGATGAAATCAAACGTAAAAAAAGGAATCTGCAGATATTCAGCGACTTCCTTCGCAATGGCCATATCGGTACGTGTCGGACAGCTCTCGTCTTCTGTGAGATAATTTATCATAAAGCCACCACTTACATCATATCCTTGTTCTTTGAGGAGGTACGCTGAAACAGCAGAGTCCACTCCACCAGAGAGTCAGACAAGAACCTTTTTTGCAATAACAGAATCCATTTAACGTATGACAAGATAATACGTATAAGCAATATATGCTATCAAAAATATAATTCCTTGCCATTTCTCAAGGGCATTTTTCTTTCCAACAAAAAACGCTATGTAGAGTAATATAGTTGCTCAGATACAGACAAAAATATCGATAAATGAGAGAGTATCGAGGATACGAATCGGAGTGATCGTCGCAGACAATCCAAGAATCCAAAAGATATTAAAGATATTTGAACCGATGATATTTCATATAGCGATATCGGTATGTCATTTTTTGGCCGCTATAATCGAGGTTGCGAGCTCAGGAAGTGAGGTACCTATAGCAACGATAGTGAGTCCGATAACCATCTCTGACATACCAAATGATAGTGCAATCGCCACTGCTCCATCAACAAACATTTTTCCACCTAGAATGAGCCCCACAAGACCTCCGATTATAAAAAGACTCGAGACAGGAAGAGAATATTTTGTAATACCGGTATCATCATTGCTTTCCCTACCACTGATCGTGTAGACGTAGTACAAGAAAATACTCAAAAAGAGCAGTAAAATACCGCCATCAGCACGACTAATTATATTATCACTTCCTCCATTGAGATAGGTATCAGCCCCGAGAAGTCCGAGGGCGAGAATAGCGAGCAAAGAGAAAGGAATTTCTTTCCAAACCGTGGAATGTCCTACTGGCACTAGGGCAATAAGACTTGTGAGCCCGAGTATGAGAAGTATGTTCGCGATATTACTCCCTACGACATTACCGAGGGCGATATCACTGTTTCATTGTAGACTGGAAAGTAAACTCACAACCAGCTCGGGCATCGAAGTACCGAAAGCAACAATTGTAAGACCGATAACCAGACTTGAGATACCGAGTTTTTTGGCAATTGATGAAGCCCCGCGTACGAGAAAATCGGCTCATCCGATGAGGATAGCGAGACCAAAAATAAGAGATAATGAAGAAAGAAACATAGACTCGATTATAGAGAAATGTATTGTTTTGCAATGTGGTATATGAAATTTTTTTTGACGTAATTGTATTTTTGTTTAAAATAAGATTTATGAATCATAATAACATCTAATATGTCAGCTAAAAATATAACACATACGAGTCAAGATGAGTCTTCTTCTTGGAATCTTCGCCAACTCAGTTTCTGCACTTGAGTTATCTTATCAGTGAGTGGCATAGTGGCAGCAACTGTAAACATCTCAGAGAGATCGTCAGCCCAAAAAAATCCATATATTCCAGTACACGAGAGTTTTCAGAAGGCTCTATGAGCAAAAAAAGAAACTTTTAGAGGTTTACAAATAATACACATTTGAAATCCAGAGGAAATGAATACACTCAAAGCTTCTTGAAGGGATGCGTGGTATTTTTTTCAAGAGTGAAATGAGATAACCTATTGGAGAAAGGACTCTGGTTGTATTGAATCTAGCACATTTACAATAACTCGCTAATATATGCACAAGAAACATATTATGCTGATGGGGATTCAATGATCAGGAAAAGGCACACAAGCAGCCCTGATTTGTCGACATTTTGGATTTATTAGTCTCGAAACGGGCGCTATCCTGCGTGCTGTTTTAGACAATCCAAACCATAAGCATTACAAAGAAGTATCAGAAACAGTGCCTCATGGAAAGATGACTCCGGATGCGATTATCTTTGATTTGATTCAGGAATTTTTTGATACTCATCCCAATGATCACATCTTGATTGATGGAGCGGTTCGTAATGTCGCTCAGAGAAAGTTTTTTGATGCCATCACGACAGACTATTGTGTTATTCATATCGAGCTTTCAGAACCAGAGGCACTCCAGCGTCTTCAGGGGCGCCGTATGGATCCAGTAACAAAAGAGATTTTTGGAGCTGATTTTCATGGAGATCTCAATCCTGCGACAGGCAATACGCTTGTCACTCGTATCGATGATCAAGATGTGGCAAAAATACATCAACGGTTTGCCTGGTATGCGACCGATATTGTCCCACTTCTTGAGAGTTGGAAACGGGATAATTATGAATTTTATACACTCAATGGAGCCCAGCATCGCGAGGATGTCTGGCATGATATCAAGAAGATTCTTTGATAATTTTGAATACCTGACAAATAGTATTTATATATTATATACTTATTATTGATTTATTTCCTGTATGAATTTTTCGGAAAGAGAGCATGCTGTTTTGCGAATTACAGGACCAGAAAATTGGGATAGGAAAAACTTTTCTCAAAGCTTAAGTGATCTCAAATGAGCGGATCATGACGAAGAGATTTGATTTGAGTGTACCCCAAGGATAGTTTCCTGTGTCACCTCAATTGCACATATCATTTTGGCATCGTCATAGATAAGAATGCTACATTTTATCATTCCACTTTTTCGGGATGAGGGTATACTGAATCAAATCTTTTTACAAAAATACAAGAATGAAGGATTGCTACCGAAAAGCAATTACTAGAAAATATATAAGACTCTAAACTAGCAGATATTATTTGCTATTCTAGAGCCTAGCTTTTTAATGAATACAGGTTTTGATTATCTCTATTTCTTACACTTTACAACCCCGCGTATTTAAAAAACACGCTTCCGTTTAGAGGCGTGTTTTTTAAAATGAGAGAATATTAAAAATCTAAATCTCACAATTCTAGTACTTTTACACTATCTGGTTTTTCGTTTCAATAAAAAGCGTCATAATTGAAGATACGATTTTTGTCCTTTTGTAATAATACACGGAGATGCCATGATACGCCCTCAATATTGAGTGCACCTCAATCCTCGTGGGTCATAAGAGGAGCTTTCGGGCTCGATAGGCTAAACCTATGTATTGTTTCTTTTGGGAGAAGATCATTAACTCTTTGGCAAATGATCCCAGAAATTCTTTCTTTAGGTTCTACAATGTTACCCCGAGCATCAACATACTCCACGTTTTCTGGGACAGGAAAGGCTAAATCTGGTTCTGCAATAATCAGGGGTTGTCAGTATTCTCCATCAACAACTTTATAAAATCTTAGCGTACCATCGGGACCCTTATTTGAAATACTATAACCTGTTTCATTACTCACAAGTGTCCATTGCTTATACTCTGCTGTGTGTGTAGAGGAAGTATCTTCGCTAAGTGGTATAATAAAAAGATGAGTAAATAAAGAGTATATTATTGGTATATTTAATATTGTCAAATCTTTTTTAAGCCCGATAGAATTATTGTCTATAATCATTAAAAACCCCCTTTCGAGAAGGGGGTTGAAAAATGCAGAGAGAATTACAGTTACTTCACAAATTTGACAACTTCAGCGAAAACGCTTGGATTCATGATAGCGAGATTTGAGAGCACTTTACGATTCAATTTCACATGCTTGAGGTACATAGCGTGAATAAAGCTTGAGTACGTGAGACCGAGAGGTCGAACAGCAGCATTGAGACGGATAGTCCAGAGCTTGCGGAAATCTCGCTTCTTACGACGACGATCCTTGTAAGCATTGAGACCTGCTTTCATGGTAGCTGTTTTAGCGTGCTTGAAAGATGTCGAACGAACACCTCGATATCCTTTTGCAAGTTCGAGAACTTTTTTATGTCGTTTTTTGGTCATGAGACCTCGTTTGACGCGTACCATAGTGTGAAATTAGTGAAATAAAAGTGATAAGTATAATTATACAGCGTTTTTAGCTGTCTTTTTTGCTGGTGCTTTTTTAGGTGCAGTGGCTTTAACTGGAGTAGTTTTTGCTTTTGGAGCTGGCTTCACTGCTTTTGGAGCTCAAACTTTCTTGGTTGCTACTGTCTTTGGAGCTACTTTTACTTGTTTTGTAACAGCTGTCTTGATAGTAGGGAATTTGCGAGGATTTGCAGCTTTGAATTCTTTTGGTGTCAGTCCAGAGAGAGCCATGGCATCTTTTTTTGCCTTTGGAGTCTTGAGTCCAGAGACTTGCATACCCCATTTCATCTTGCGTTCATCAGCAACGCTCGTTTCTACACCGTATTTACCTCTCCCTTTTGCTTTAGAAGATTTGTTTTGGAGAAGATGGCGTTTACCGATTTTAGCGGTTCGGAATTTACCAGTACCCGTAATTTTTATACGTTTTTGGCTTCCTGAGTGGGTTTTTGCTTTCATACTGAAGAGGTTAAGGGATGAAGTTGAATGATGAATCTGCGACCGAGGAATTTGACAGGACCGTCTGCACGGTAGAGAGTAGGGATGCTATCTATGAAGGATTGGAGCTTGTCTCGTGCCATATCTTGGAATCGCATTTGTCGTCAACGGAGTTGGAGTTCGAGTCTGAGGATATGTCCTTCTTTTGCGAATTTTTCTGCTTGCTTGCGGCGTATTTCCATATCGTGTTCACCGATGGCATAACTGAGTCGGAGTGTCTTGAGTTCTACTTTTTTGCTTGATGCCTGTTGTTTCTTTTTATTTTTCTTTTCTTCGAAGAGATGTTTTTGCCAGTTGATGATCTTTGCGATGACGATGCCTTCTCTGGATGCTACTTCGACGAGGTCGAGGTCTACAGACCGTGCTCGTGCGAGTGCGTCAGCGAGAGACATAATCCCGAGAGCTTCCCCATCTTCTGCTATGACTTGGATTTTACTCGCTACAATTTGCTCATTAATTCTTTTTTTATTTGGAATCATTGATTATTTTTGAGAAGGCGAGAGAGCAGCAAGCATGCCAGCAAATCGAGACTTTTTTCGAGCCGCATTATTCTTGTGAATAATGTTTTTCTTGTCCAAAGTATCGATGATTTTTTGGAGTTTAGGAAACGCAGCAGTAGCTCCTGCAGTGTCTGTTGCTTTTACAAGTCGCTCAAATCAAACACGAGCCTCTCGGAATAAATCACGGAAATGATTGTTTCTGAGACGGTGTTTTTCATTTTGTCGCAGTTGTTTCTGTGCAGAACGAATAATCGGCATAAGAAGTAAATAAAAAGAATAATAAAAGCGCTTATTGCACTCCATTGTTCGCATATATTATAGAAAGTCTTTTTTTGTCAAGAGAATTCAGGACTTTTTGTGAGAATTTGGAATATTTTTGGATTTGCGATATAGTATTGAGAGAGTAATAACAGTTTTCTTGTAGTAATCAGAAAAATTTATATAGTGTTCAAAATAGTTTTTCTCTATGTGAATAACAGAATCAGCTTACAATAAACTCACGAAATCTCTGAGTCAATCAAGTACAGAAGAAGATGTGAAACACCATTTTGCGAGCTTCTTGAAGCTCAAGTATAATACAAAAGACAGACACGACCTCTACACTTCAGAGATTTTATTTGAGTTCAAGTATGACAAAAACTTTCAAAATGTCTCTCAAAGAGCCAAGATTCTCGCACAAGCGCTCTATTATATTCGGGAAATAAAATTTTGAGATAGTGCAAAAGTCATCCCAAAGCATATTGGACTCGTCGATAAAAATGAAGCATTGCTGACGCCGACGATACTATGGCAAGATTTTTACGACAACTCAACATATGACTGGGATGTGTCTCCTTCGCAGCCTGACGTACAGCTTGTGACGGATTTATCGAGAAGCGAAGAACTGGTGAATACGCATATTTATAAACTTACGAGCTTCATTGATTTTCAGATCTTTCATGATGCCTTGCAAGAGATATTTACTCCACAGCTTCAGATTGATTTTGAAACTGGAGGAGATAAGAAAGTTATTACCGAAGAAAATTTTGAAATAGTCTTTGAATATTGGAAAGAGCAAATTTTTGAGTTTTATGGTGGGAAAACCAAGCTTTCAAAACTGTTTCTCACAGATATCCAAAAGTGAAAAACGACCTTCAATGACGAAACAGGAGAGCTCTTTTTTAATTTCGGCGATGAGAAAAGCGAAGTCCAAAAGATACAACCCCAGAAGTATAGTTATTTCTGGTCAGTGTATGCGAAAGTAAAAAATCCTCTCACCGTCAGAAATATTATTGCAAAAATTGATAGACTCACTACAGAAAAAGAACGCCGATTTGAAGGAGAATTTTATACTCCTGTTCGTTTCGCTGATATGGGAAGAGAATACCTCGCAGAAGTATTGGGTGAAAATTGGTATCGTGAATACAAAATATGGGATATGGCCTGTGGAACGGGGAATCTGGAATACAATATCCCAGCGGACGCCTACAATAACCTCTATCTCTCGACTCTTCATCCAGAAGAAGTGGATTACCTCTCTCGTATTTTTCCTGGTGCGACGACATTTCAATATGATTATCTCAATGACGATATCGACCTCTTATTTGCTCCTGACAATCAAACAGAGTTTCTCCGAGAATCCTGGAAACTCCCACAAAAACTCCGAGATGATCTCGCAAATCCCAGTAATAAATGGATAGTTCTCATCAATCCGCCATTTGCGACGAGCACAGATTATGGTTTTAACAGTAAAACAAATGTAAGTATAACCAAGACCAGGAAACAAATGGAAGATGTAGGATTATGAAAGTCTAGTCAGGAACTTTTCTGTCAGTTTTTATATAGGTTGGAAAAGGATTTTCTAAATAAAAATTTAGTATTTGGTTTATTTTCAAAGATTAAATATGTAAATTCTTGAG
>Ga0163150_10005790_pt1 | contig 15550 bp, 13 predicted proteins | sample OliLakLV19P2IB_FD_148628 | JGI IMG/M metagenome (GOLD analysis project Ga0163150, IMG submission 148628) | Freshwater microbial mat bacterial communities from Lake Vanda, McMurdo Dry Valleys, Antarctica - Oligotrophic Lake LV.19.P2.IB | ecosystem: Environmental > Aquatic > Freshwater > Lake >...
GCCGAAGAGGGAGGTAATTTCCGTGCGGGTCGTTTTGTGCGGGGCGGGATCTGGTTGTTTAAGCATCAACCCCTATGCCCACAGCCCCGTCCGCAAGGCGACCCTTTTTTCCACTTCGGAGTTCGGGCTCAGGCAAATCCGCCGCACGCATCATGCCGAACAGGCCGAGCAACGGACGCTCGCCTTCGCGCAAGACCACAGGACGGCGGCGCACGATGACCAGTCCCGCGTCGCGCGCGCCAGCCTGCACGCGCTCGTACTGTTCATCCGGTGAGATCGGGAAGACGCACGCGAAGAACCCGCCGGGCGCGAGATGCCGCGCCGCCGTGGTGCAGTAGTCCGAGATGTTCCCGCGCATCTCGAAGCGGCAGGCAATCTTCTGCGGATGATCTCCCTCCACCCCGCTGCCGGGTGGAAAGTACGGCGGGCTGCCCAGCACCAGATCAAACTTCTCGTCCTCACGCAGCACGCCCACGTTGCGAAAATCTCCCTGCCGGATTTCGTAGCGCTCGGTCAGTCCGTTCCATTGCGCCGACTTGCGCGCGAGCCGCACGCTGTCCTCCTGCGCCTCGACCGTGACAAAGCGCGCGCCGGGCATACGCCACGCGGCCATCATGCCGACCGTGCCGATGCCGCTCCCGAGATCGAGCGCGGTTCGCGCTATGGGACACCAACTGGTGCCGTACCACGCTGTGAGTACATCGTCGGTGGAGAAGCGATGGCCGTTCGTAAGCTGGAAGAGGCGGAAGAATCCGCTGATGGCGTCGAGCGTCTCGCCCGGTTCCACGGATGGGCCATGACCGAGGGTGCCCGGTGGAATGGGACCGGGCTTGGTCCAGCCTTTGAACATCGGCTCATCATGCGGCATGGGTGCAGCGTAGGGCCGCGCGCCGCGAGCGTGAAAGAGGCAACTGTTTGAAGTCGAAGTTCCAAGCTCCAACATCCAAACACCAGAAAAGCTCCAAGCCCCAAACTTCAATTAACCTCGTACCCAGACTGACAAATCGTTTGGGCCGTCGGCCCTTGGTGTTTGAAGTTTGGTGATTCTCTGGAGCTTGGAAGTTGGAGCTTGGTGTTTTCACCGCAGGATCACGGGTGCGATTAGAAGTGGCGGTCAAGACCGGTCGCGTAGCGCAGAATTGCATTCTGCTGTATCGCGGATTTTCAATCCGCAGGCTGATCGAACTTCCTACGCCTTCGCCCTCGCCGACGCCCTGCCGAATGCAATTCGGCGATACCGCAGATTACAAATCTGCGCTACGACTGACCGCCACTTCCAATCACACCCCAGGATCACCCTCGCTTTGAACTTTCCCCACGCCTCTGTTACCACCCCGCCGATGAGTTGCTGGCCATCCCTCCGTCCCGCCCCCGTCGCGAATAGACCCGCGCGCGCCGCCGTCCCATGCCCGTTCGGATTTTCAAGGAGCTGAATGGCCTTCAAGGCAGGACAAATTTTTGCCGGTTACGAAATTCTCCGCGAACTCGGTCGCGGCGGAATGGGCGCGGTCTATGAGGCCCGCCAGCTCGCCTTGCAGCGCGTGGTGGCTCTGAAAATTCTCCCGCCGCATCTCGCGGGCGAGGAGGGATTCGTCGCGCGCTTCCAGTCCGAGGCCATCGCGGCGGCGAACGTGAGTCACGCGAACATCGTGCAGGTGTTCACCGCTGGAGAGAGCGAGGGCATCGAATACATCGCGATGGAGTTCATCGAGGGCGAGACGATTCAGCAGCGGTTGAAACGGCTGGGGCGGCTGCCGCTCACCGAGGCGCTCGACATCGCGTATCACGTCGCGGCGGCGCTTGATCACGCGTGGCAGGCGGCGCAGCTCATCCATCGCGACGTGAAGCCGGACAACATTTTCCTCGCCAATAACGGCACGGTGAAGCTCGGTGATTTTGGGTTGGCGAAAATTCTTCGCGAAGGCGCGACCAGCGCCACCGTCACCGGCGTGGTCCTTGGCTCGGCGCATTTCATGAGTCCCGAGCAGGCGCGCGGGCAGCGCGATCTCGACGCGCGCACGGACATCTACAGCCTCGGCTGCACGCTGCATTACATGATGACGGGCCGCACGGTGTTCGAGGGGCCGGACTTCATGAGCGTGATGTACAAGCATGTGAACGAAGCGCCCGCGCCGCTGCACACGCTGCTGCCGCACTGCCCGGCGGGCGTGAATCGTCTGCTGACCAGGATGCTGGCCAAGGAACGCGAGCAGCGGCCCCAGAGCTACCCGGAATTGCTCGAAGAGCTGGTCCACGTCCGCGATGAAGCGCGCGTCTGGGAACAGAGCGATGAACGGCGGCGCCGCAGTATGGCGCGCGTAGAGCCGCCGCGCCGCGCCGGGCGCTGGGTTTTTGCCATCGCTGTGGTGGCCGCGCTGCTGGTCGCGGGCAGCTACGGCTACGGCAAGCTCGCGGACCGCGCCCGCCGCGGGACGGTGAATCATTCGCTCTCCGACCCGAGCGACCGGCGCGATTTCATCCGCCGTGTGGAAAAGCTTCCGCCCGTGGAGCGCCTCGAACGCGTGATGGCGAAACTGCGCGAGTTGAATCCTGATTTCGCGGGGCAGGAAGATTATCGCGTCGAGGCCGGGGCGGTGACGGAACTCACGCTCTCCAGCGCGGGACTGCAAAACCTCTGGCCGCTGGCGGCGCTGCCACATCTGCGCGTGCTGGACCTCGCAGGCGATCCCGCCGCGCGCCGCCGCGGCACGCTCGCGGACATTTCCGCGCTGGCGGAACTGCCCATCGAGGAACTCGACGTGAACTGGACGGCGGTGGAGGACCTGCGGCCGCTGACGGGGAAGCCGTTAAAAATCCTGCGCGCCGCGAACAGCCGCGTGCGTGACCTTGCGCCGCTGGCCGCGCTGCCGCTGGAGGAACTCGACGTTTCCTTCACCGAGGTCACCGACGTCGCGCCGCTGCGCGACCGGCCGCTGATCACGCTGCGCTTGAACGACACCAAGGTGCGCGACCTGTCGCCGTTGCGCGGGCTGCCGCTGGTGACGGTAACGTGTGACGCGCGGCGGCTGCGCGGCCAGATCGAGGTGGTGCGCTCGTGGAAGCAGTTGGAATCCATCAACGGCGCACCGGCGCGCAACTTCGACGCGCGCCTGCCGGACCGGCGGAAGTAACGGCAGTTCTGCTCAGTTCGCCGCCGGCTTCGGCGTTTCTTTCTGCTTCGCGGCCTCGGCGGCCATGATGCGTTGCTCCAGTTCCTTTCTCCACTCGTCGCCGAGTTCCTGGACGGTTTTGCCGGTGAGCGTTTTCCAGAGCAACTCGTTGTATTTGTTCTGGCGTCCGGCGGCGTTGAGTTTCACGACCGGATTGGTGTCATTCCGCGCCCCGCGTCATTCCAACTTCTGCGCCGGCATTTTCATGGGGAACAGTCCGGGGCAGCACCCGAACGTCTCGTGAAACACGGAACTGAAATGGCTCAGGCTGTTGTAGCCCACGGTCATCGCGGCCTCGGTCACATTGCACTGACCGGTGCGGAGCAGTTCCGCCGCGCGCTCCATCCGCACCTGCCGGATGTATTGCTGAATGGTCATCCCGGTCTCCTGCGAGAACTGGCGGCTCAAATAGAACGTGCTGCACCCAACGGTCTTCGCGAGTTCATCGAGCGCGGGCGGCTCGGCGAGGCGCTGGCGCAAAATTTCCTGCGCGCGCGCCACGCGGTCGCGCGCCGCCCGCTGCGCGCGAGTGCAAAACATCTCGCCGCCGGGCGGACGGAAGAAAACATGGGTTGCCACTTCGAGCGCCTTGCATCGGAACCACACGCCCTGGGCCGGCGTGAACACGGGGCAGTGGCGCAGGCTGTCCACCAGTTGCAGCAGCGCGCTCGGCAGCCGCTCGGGCGTTTGCACGAAGGAGTCGCGCGCCTCTCCGCGCACTACGGCGCGCACCTGATCGTGTAACTGCGCCTCTTGTTCCGAAAAATTCTGCCGCAAAAAATCCGGCGACAACTCCACGGTGATGAACCGGTGCGCCTCGCCCGCGCGCCGCGTCGCGCGCAAGGGCGGCTGACCTTGATAATAAAACGACAGTGCGCCCGGTGGCAGTTCCGTGGTTTTGCCGCCGCACTCGATGCGCCCGGTGCCTTCGAGGTTTACGCACAGTTCAAGGCTGCCGGGATGAAAGCTCGCCGCCCAGTCGAGTTCCTTGGGCGAGGAAAATTCGTGCCACTCGAAGCTGAACCCGAGTTCGCGATAATTGCCGAAGAGCGGACGCCAGCCCGCGCCTACGGCCCGCCACGCGGCGGCTTCGCCGAACGGCTCGCCGTTCACGCGCGCTTTGATTTCTGACCGGAGTGCTGGCATCCGCGGGAAGTGTTTGTCACCGAAAGGGTGAACGCAAGGGAGTGATCGTGGGGCAGCCGTCCCCGCTGGTGTCCTTCAGCCGGGACGGCCAAAGGACTGATGGCAGGCGGGACGCCTGCCCCACTACAAGTCAGCGCGCCTGGATCGCGTAGAGATTCTGCATCGTCGCCACGTAGAGCACGCCGTTCGCCGCCGTGGCTGTGGCGCTGATCGGCGTCTTGAGTTCCGCTTCCATCAGCACCTGCTTTTCGCGCGTGGCGGCCCACACGTAAAAATTTCCCGCACGCGTGCCGAGATAAACTTTCCCGTCCGCGACGTAAGGCGAGGCCCACGAGTCACCCTTGATGTCGTGCGTCCAAAGTGGCTTTCCCGTCGCCGCGTCCACGCAGTGCATCTTGCGCCCGATGTCGGAGATGAAGATGAGTCCGTTGAAAATCGCCGCCGTGGCCATGACGTGTTTCTCCAGTGGATACGACCACACCTGCGCCGAGCGCGTGAGGTCGCCGGTCTTGGTCACATCAATGCACTTCAGCCACGCCTCGTTCTTGCCCCAGAAAATATCGCCGCCGCCCGCGACGTAGAGTTTGCCGTCGAGGAAGACCGGCATGCCGTAAAGGTTGCTCGGCCCTTCGCGGCGGTTGGTGGTGAAGCGGTGGACATTCGTGCGTGGCGCGTCGGGATCGAAGTCGAAGTGGAAAAGTTTTTTCAGCGGGGCAGGGCGGGTCGGGGTGCGTGCGTGTGATGTGGGCAGGGGTTCAAAGCCGTAGACGATTCCGTTGCCGCCGCAGAAGAAGATCGTCTCCTTGCCATTCACCACGCCGAGCGAGGGCGAGGACCAGTTGCAATGGAACGTCTCCGGCGCAATGCGCTCGTCGTCGCGCGCCAGATACGCGCCGGTGTGTTTGTCCAGTACCACGAGGCCGGGCGCGTCGGGCGTGCGAATTTTCCGGTGCGTGTTGTCCACGCCCGTGCCGCTGTTCAGATAAAGGTGATCGCCGTGAATCAAAATCGAACTGTGCGAGCCGTCATGCGACCAGATGCCCGCGCCTGCCGTGAGATCAAACTTCCAAAGAATGTCCGCGTCCAGCGGGCCGGGAGTGATGGGTGTTTCGGGTTTCGGGCTGGGAGTTTCGAGTGGGGTGGCGCGCGTCGTGATTTGATTGGTCGCGTCGGCCATCGGGCGCTGCACCATATACGAGCCTTCATTTTTGAACGGGCCGTCGTTGCCATTGGCCATGCCCTTTACGTCGAGGCACAACACCGCGCCTCGATTATCCACGACATAGACGCGGTCGCCCTCGACCGTCGCGGGCGAGGAGATGCCGCACTTGGGCCAGTCGTGATACTTGTCCTCCTCGCGCTTCGGCACCACGAGTTGCCAGAGCAATTTCCCCGTCGTCTCCTCGAAGCACATCAGCACGCCCCGGTCACCCTGATGCTTCGGGTCGCGCGGATCGCCGTTGTTCGTGCCGATGAAGACGCGCCCGTTCGCCACGACCGGAGTGGAATGCGTCTCGTTCCCCAGCTTCGCGACCCACTTGATGTTCTTCCCCGTGCGTGGATCAAAATCGGCGGGCAACCCGCGCTCGCCCGAAACCATGTTGCGCGTCCACGCCTGGCCCCACTGCGGTTGGTCGGCGGCAAAGAGCGGCGCGACCATCAGCGCGGCGAAAGAAACATGACGGAGCCAATTCATCGGTGTGCTGACGAGCCTGCGCGACTGAGGCTTCAACGGCGAGTGGGAAATCATCGGAGCGCGGACCGCCGAGTCCGCGAAATTCTCCGACTCCCACGGGCGGCCTGTGCCTCCGTGGTCGTGAACACGCGGACTCGGCGGTCCGCGCTCCGAGGTCAGGGTTGGCGGCGCTCCTTCTTCCCGCTACGCTCCCGCCGTGTTTCGCCCTTGCATTGATCTGCACGAAGGAAAAGTGAAGCAAATCGTCGGCGGCTCGCTCAGCGACAGCGGCGCGGGTTTGCAGACGAATTTTGTCTCGGAGAAATCCGCCGCCTGGTTCGCCGAACTGTATCGCCGCGATGAACTGCTCGGCGGCCACGTCATCCTGCTCGGTCCCGGCAACGACTCAGCGGCGCGCGCGGCGCTGGCGGCGTATCCCGGCGGACTGCATCTCGGCGGCGGCGTGAACCGCGACAACGCCCGTGGCTGGCTCGAAGCGGGCGCGTCACATGTCATCGTCACGTCGTGGGTCTTTCGCGAAGGACGCGTGGACTGGGACCGGTTGAATGACTTGGTGTCAATTATTGGGCGGCGTCGGTTGGTGCTGGACCTGAGCTGCCGGCAACGCGACGGGGAGTATTTCGTGGTCACGGACCGCTGGCAGAAATTCACGACCGAGAAAATTTCCGCTGATCTCCTCAACAAGCTCGGGGCCTTTTGCGATGAGTTCCTCATTCACGCCGCCGACGTGGAAGGCTTGTGCGGGGGCATCGATCACGCGCTCGTGGAAAAGCTCGCGGCGTGGTCGCCATTGCCCGTGACGTACGCCGGTGGCGCGAAGTCGCTGGCGGATTTGGAAGAGGTGACGCGCATCGGACGCGGGCAGATTGATCTCACCATCGGCTCGGCGCTCGACATCTTCGGCGGCACGGGTGTGAAGTACGATGAGGCGGTGGCGTTCAACCAGCGGCCTTCCCCGTACCCATAGAAGTAGTGGCCGAAGACCGGATGAGTTGCCGGCTCGGACATTTCTGTTGATCAGCTTTTCACCTTTTCAGCTTCCCCCCACCTCGCCACTCTCCGGCCACGCGATGAAGCCGACCGTCTATATCGAGACGACGATTCCCAGCCTGCTCACAGCTTGGCCGAGCCGGGATGTCGTGATCGCGGGACAGCAACAGGCGACCCGGGACTGGTGGGAAACCCGGCGGAATAATTACCAGTTGTTTGTTTCGGAACTGGTTTTCGACGAGGCCGGCATGGGCGATGCGACGGCATCCGCGTCGCGCTTGGAAGCCCTGGCCGGGTGCCGGGTTCTGGGCGTCACGGAAGCGACCGAAGCCTTGACCATCGCCCTGCTCGCGACCCGACTGATTCCGCCGAAGGCTGCTGCCGACGCGGCGCATATCGCCGTGGCCGCCGTGCATCACATGGATTTTCTCCTGACTTGGAATTGCCGCCACATCGCCAACGCGACCATTGTAGATCGGATTCGCTCTGTCTGTGCACGGGAAGGTTACACTCCGCCCATCATCTGCACGCCCAATGAATTAATGATAGGCTGACCCCATGAAAAACGAGAACCCCATCGAAGAGGTCTGGCGCATCCGCGAGCAAATCGGCGCGGAATGCGGTTACGACGTCGGCCGGCTATTCAAGCGCCTGCGGGCTTTGGAAGCGCGGCACAAAGAACGGCTGGTCCAGCCGCCCCCGCGCCGCGCCGGATCGGAAGCCGCCATCTTGCGTGAGGAGCCGCCGCCGTACGGACGTAAAAACGATGAGGCGAAGTGATATCAAGCGTGACGAACAAAAATCCAATCTAAGAAATCTGGTGCCTCCGTGAAGAACTCGCGGACGAGTGGTTCGAGGCGCTCTGATAATTTGCAACCGCGCAGGTGGTAGCTTGGGTGAGACGCCCTTGGCGGGAGTGCTTGCAGTTCTCACCCCAGCGCCACTTGCCCGCTCGTCACTCGGGTGAAGTATCCGCCGCGTGCTTGCAACTCCTCCGGCGAACCGCACTCCGTCACGCGGCCGGCCTCGATGACCACAATCTTATCCACGCGCCGAATCGTGCTCAGGCGGTGTGCGACCATCAGCGTGGTGCGTCCGCGCATGAGGCTAAAAATGCTCTCGACGACCTGCGCCTCGCTCTCGGCGTCGAGCGCGCTAGTGGGTTCATCGAGCAACAGAATCGGCGCGTCTTTCAGAAACGCACGGGCGATGTTGATGCGCTGGCGCTCGCCCACGCTCAAGCGTGCCGCGCCATCGCCCACGACCGTTTGATACTGCTGCGGCAGTTTGCTGACGAAGTCGTGCGCGTTCGCCGCGCGCGCCGCCGCCTCGATTTCAGTGGCGGTCGCGTTCGGTTTTCCGAAGGCGATGTTCTCGGCAATCGTGGTCGGCAGGAGAATTGGCTCCTGCAAGACCACGGCGATTTGTTCGCGCAAATCCTTGAGCCGCAGTTCGCGCAAATCCACTCCGTCGAGTTTCACCGCGCCGGAATTGGGGTCGAAAAAGCGCGGCACGAGATTCATCAGCGTGGATTTGCCCGCGCCGCTCGGCCCGATGAAGGCGCACGCTTCGCCCGGCTGCACTTCGAAGCTCAGATCGTGCAGCACCGGGCGATCTTTTTCGTAGCTGAACGAGACATGCTCCAATGTTAGCCTTCCCGTAGCGACGAGCGCGTCCTGACCTTGGACCTTGGACTTTGGACCTTGGACTGTTCTGGCGTTTTCCGCGTCGCGAACTTCCTCCGGCGAATCCAGCACTTCAAACACCCGCCCGGTCGCGGCGAGCGCGTTCGCTGTGGTCGCGCCGACGTGCGAGAGCTGGTTGAGCGGCTCGTACATCTGCCCGAGGTAGGTGAGAAAGACGACGAGTCCGCCGACGGTGAGCCGCTGCGCGAGCACTTCGTGGCTGCCAATCCACACGATGGCCGCCGTGCCCGCGGCGAACACGAGCGAGATGCCGAGCCAGTAGATGAGTTCCCAGCCGTGCTGCGAGAGGCGCTGCTGGCGCGCTGTCTCCGCCTGCGCATCGAACGCGCGCTGCTGTCGATCTTCGCGGGTGTAACTCTGGATGAGCGGCAGCGCGCTGATGTTCTGCTGCACGAGCGAAGTCACCTGGCTGTCCGCCTGTTGCGCCGCCGCGCCGCGCTCGGTCATTTTCGCGCCGAGAATTTTGATGATGGCCACGACGAACGGAATCGTGGCCAGGGCAATGAGCGTGAGCTTCCCGTTCAATTTCCACATCACCACCACCATGAGCAGCAGCGAGAACGCAGCGTTGATGAGCGTGAGCGCGCCCTGCTGGAACAAAGTTTGAAACGACAAGGTGTCCCACGACGCGCGGAAGAGGAGGTCGCCCATTCGCGAGGTCTGGTGAAAGCGCAGCGAGAGCCGCTGGAGCGTGGCGAACACGAGGCTGCGCACGCGCCGGAGCCCGCGCAGGCCGACCTGGATGGCGACGAAGTTTTGCGCGGCGGAGAGCACTCCTTGCGCGCCATGAATGGTGAAAAGCGCGAGCGTGAGCACGAGAATCCATTCCGCCGGAGTGTTGGTCCATGCGGGCAGCCACGCGGGAAATCCTTTCGCTTGCAGCACGCCGTCCACGATCAGCGCGATGGGCCAGGGCTTGAGGACATTGCCCACGATGCTCAGGAGACTGAGCGCGAGCACGACAGCGATGCGCCCCGAGTCAGGGCGGAAGAATTGCAGGGCGCGTCGTATGCCGGTCATCGCGCGCGGACAGTAAGCAGCCGCACAGCGGGGGCGAGAGAGTTTTTTGGCGATGACGCTGCCGGAGCGCGCTGGCTACTGCGTCGAGGGCTTCACGATTTCGTGCGTCTGGAACTTCACCTCGCCCACGGCCTTGCCGGCCGTGAGATAGAGTTTGTAGCTCACGCCCGGCTCCAGTTGATCCGGATCCGCGCGCGGCACCTTGGGTTTCATGCCGCGTAATTTCGTGCCATAGAGCAGCGCCTTCGTCGGCACGGAGTTCGAGTCGGAAATCATGTGCCACACCGCGTGCGGATACTTGTTGGTCTTTTCGTCGTCCACGGCCACGACTTTGATCTCGGTGAATCTGTACTGGCGATCAAACGCGAACGTCACCGGATAGACCGGCACATCGCCGGGCAGCACGCGCGTGCCCCGCTGCGGCGGGCGGATCTGCGGAAGAATTTGAATTTGCGGCTTCACGAACCAGTCGGTGAAAAAGGCGACATACACGCCGGCCAAAACTACGGCCGCAGTGATCAACACGATGCTCTGTTTCGTCATACGGGTGAGTGGACGTTACGAGCGAGCGATTATTCGCCAGCGTTTTTGTAAAACATTTTTTCGGTTCCTCGACCGGCGCGGGTTCGCATCGCAGCGAGCGCGCGAGTTGAAAAAATGAAACGCACAAAAAGGAAACGCATGAAACTGAAAAAAGAAATCCGTCCCGGCGCGGGCGCGTTCACGTTGATTGAACTGCTGGTGGTCATTGCCATCATCGCCATTCTCGCGGGGATGCTGCTGCCCGCGCTGGCGCGCGCGAAGGAGTCCGGCAAACGCATCTCTTGCGTGAACAACCTGCGGCAGATGGGGCTGTCCGTGCAGATGTTCACCGACGACAACGACGGCTTGCAGCCGGTGCGGACGATCAACGGCGTGCCCGGCGGAAGCTGGACGACGCAGCTCAAGGATTACTACAAGGAGCCAAAGGTGCTGGTCTGCCCGAGTGATTTGAATCCGCTCAGCAACAGTTCAGCGAACTCGAACGACGACCGCGCGCCGCGCAGCTACATCCTGAACGGCTGGAATGATTATTTCGATTCGGTCACGCCACTGGCCAGCATCTCCTCGCTCGAAGGCCGACAGATGGCGGAGACCGCCATCAAAAACTCCAGCGACACGATTTTGCTGGGGGAGAAAATCCCGGACTCCATCCATTTCTACATGGATTTCATGGAAGTCGATCCGGCGGATCTGATTGGCAACGATTTCAAAGAAGTCGATCACGCCAAGCACATGAAGACGGCCTCGGCCTCGACACAGGCGGGCGGTTCCAACTTTGCCTTCGCCGACGGCAGCGCGCGGTATCTCAAGCACTGGGGGTCGATTCAGCCGGTCAACATGTGGGGCGTGACCGACACCTGGCGGAACGCGGCGATTCCGTGAGGAGTCGCGAACGGCCCCGACGGTGATGGAGCGCGGCTCTCCCGAGCCGCAGCGACCTCGAATAGGGAGAGAGGCCAGAAATTTTCCGACAACCGGGCTTGTCTGGCCTGCTGCGGCTCGGAGAGCCGCGCTCCTACCGCCGCATCACCGCGCCGTCGTGGTTCAGCAGCGCCTGCGCGAGCACGGTGCCGGCGGCGAGTTCCACGGAGTCCAGCGCCGGATTGTTTTTCGCTTCACCGACTTTCAGCAATTGCACGGCGGCGTTGGTGTCGGCGGAAAATGTCGCTCGTTGTTCGGCCAGCAGTTGCTTCAACACGGGAATTTCGCGTGCCGTGGGTTTGCGATTCGTCGTCGCCTGGAACAGCCACCGCACGCGCTCGTCATCGCTCCCGCCGCCTTCCTGCATCATGCGCTGGCTCAGGAGGCGTGCGGCCTCGGTGAACTGCACGTCATTCAACAACGCGAGCGCTTGAAGCGGCGTGCTGGTCGATTGACGCTGCACCGTGCAATAGCTCCGGTCGGCGGCATCGAAGGCCATCATCGTGGGCGGCGGCACCGTGCGTTTCCAATAGGTGTATAGGCTGCGCCGGTGCAAATCATCGCCACGCCCCCGGTCATACGACGGCTTGCCCATCGCGATTTCCCAAATGCCGTCGGGCTGGTAGGGCTTCACGCTCGGTCCGCCGATTTTCTCGACGAGCAATCCGCTGAGCGCGAGCGACTGGTCGCGCAACATTTCGGCGGTGAGCCGGCGGGCCGGGCCGCGCGCCAGCAGTTGATTCGCCGGATCACGCGCGACCAGTTCAGTCGAGGCGTGCGAGGACTGGCGGTAGGTTTGCGAAAGCGCGATCATTTTCAGAAAGCGTTTCACGTCCCACGATCCCTGACCTTGGACCTTGGACTTTGGACTTTGGACCGCCCCGCCCGCGAACTCCGTCGCCAGCCAGTCGAGCAATTCGGGATGCGTGGGCTGCGCGCCCTGGCTGCCGAAGTTGTCGCTCGTCTCGACCAGTCCCTGGCCAAACATCATCTGCCAGAAACGGTTCACCGTGACGCGCGCCATCAGCGGGTGATCCGGCTGGAGCAACCAGCGCGCGAGGCCGAGACGGTTCGTCGGCTGGCCGGCGGGGAAAGGCGGGAGCACGCCCGGTGTGTTCGCGAACACGCGCTCGCCCGGTGAATCATACGCGCCCCGCTTGAGCAGAAACGCCGGCTTCGGCTGCGGCAATTCCTGCATGGCCATGATTTCCGGAATGGGGTTGATGAACTTGCGCTGCTCGTTGCGCGCGGCTTGGAGTTCCTTTTCCACGGCGCGCGCGGGGGCGAATTGCGTGGCAAAAAAATGCTCAATGCGTTCCTCGCGCGTCGGTTTCACAACGGCATCCGCCACGCGCGCCACTTCCAACGCGGTGAGCGCGCGTTCGTAGATGCGCAACTCATCCACGCGCCCGCCTTTGAAGCCATTGTCGCGGAAGCGGTTGCCGAGCGTGAGTTCCGGCTCGTCGCCGTAGGTGATGTCCTTCCACAAATTGTCGCGCACCACTTCCACTTCCGCCGCCGCGCCATTGATGAAGACGCGCACGCCGTGCGCGCGACTGGACCCGTCGTAGGTCACGACTACGTGCGTCCACTGGTTCGTGATCAAAGATTTTTTGCTGGCGACCTTGAGCGAATTGCCCGGCCACATGTGATGCAGGCCGAACGCGACGCGCCCGCTCTCCAGCAGCAACTCATAGCCGCGACTGCCGGCGTCGATGGGCGCCTTGCTGTGATGCAGCACCACGAAGCGCGGCGCGTTCGTGGGCGTCTGCAACCAGAGCGAGATACTGAACGGAGTCGCGCGGTTGAAGTGTCCGACCTTGCCGAAGGTGAATCCGTTTTCGCCACTCAACTCCACCGCCTGTCCCGCGTGGCCGTGGACGAGAAGCGGCTTGTCGTGTGCCCGCGCGAAGTTCGTGCCGGCGAGGTTCGCCACCTTGTTCGAGATCATTTCATCGAATGAGTAATGGGCGACGAGACCAGAAATCTCCGCGTCGAGTGCGGGCGAGGGAATCTTGGCAAATTCCCCGCGCGCCGTTTCCCGCAGCGTCGCCAGTTCGGACTCTTTCGCTGCCATGTTGCGCTTCATCTCCTCCAACTTCTTGTCCTGTTCATCGGTCGAGAGCAGCAGCGCGGGCACCGGCGTCGAGTCGGTGAAGTAGCTCGTCTGCCCGGATTCATCCACGTTCTGGAAGAAGGCGAAGAGCGAGTAGAAATCCTTCTGCGTGATGGGATCGTATTTGTGGTCGTGGCAGCGCGTACACTCCGTGGTCAGGCCGAGGAAGGCCGTGCCGAAGGTGTTCACGCGATCCACGACGTAGGCGACGCGATATTCTTCCTCGGCGATGCCGCCTTCCTCGTTCTGGTTGTGCAGGCGGTTGAACGCCGTGGCGAGCCGCTGCTCCTTGGTCGCATTCGTCAGGAGATCCCCCGCGAGCTGCCACGTCACAAATTGATCGAAGGGCAGATTCTCGTTGAACGCCTTGATGACCCAGTCGCGATACGGCCAGACGGGGCGGAAGCGGTCCATCTGATAACCGTGCGTGTCGGCGAAGCGCGCGAGGTCCAGCCATTCGCTGGCCATGCGCTCGCCGAAGCGCGGTGAGGCGAGCAGACGATCCACGACGCGCGCGTGGGCATTGGTGGAAGTGTCCGCGAGGAAGGCGTCGAGTTCCGGCAGTGTCGGCGGCAGGCCGGTGAGGTCGAACGTGACGCGGCGCAACCAGACTTCCTTCCTAGCTTCAGGTGCGGGCGCGAGTTTTTCTTTCTCCAGCCGCGCAAGAATGAAGGCGTCAATGGGACTTTGGACCTTGGACCTTGGACCTTGGACCTTCGGCACCACTGGCCGTTGCGGAGGGACGAACGCCCAATGTTGTCCCCACTTTGCGCCTTCATTCACCCACTGCTTCAGTGTGGCGATTTGCTTCGGCGTGAGGCTGCGGTTCGAGTCCGTCGGCGGCATCACGTCGTCGAGATTCGTCGTGGTGATGCGGTTGATGAGTTCGCTTTTGTGGCTCTGGCCGGGAATGACGATGGCGTCTTTCGTGCGCAGCGTGCCTTCCTTGGTATCGAGCCGGAGTTTGGCTTTGCGCCCGGTCTCGTCGGGGCCGTGGCAGTGGTAGCACTTGTCCGAGAGAATCGGCAGCACGTCGCGGCCATAATCGACCGCCGCCGCCGCGCGCAGGCAGGACGCGGCAGCCAGGATGATGGCGAGACTGGTGTGCTTCATTCGCATGGGCTTTGGCGCAAACGCTACCTACGACGATGCGGCGTGGCAACTCGCTCAATCTACTTCCTGTCTGGGAGCGCGGACATCGTGCCGCCAAACTTTTCCATGCCGTTCCGCAACCAGGCGAAGTTCTTCAACGAAGAGGCGCACGGAGTAAACAAAGACCAGATGCGAACCTTCCTCGTTCCCTCGTCATTCGTGATTTGGAATTCATCCCCGCCTCTTTTACGCTCGGGGCCATGAAAGACGCCGCGCTCTCCGCCCTCGTGAAGTATTCCGACCGCCTGCTGCGCACGCGCGAAGTCACCGACTACGAGGGCGCGGTGAACGGCTTGCAGGTGGAGAACTCCGGGGGCGTCTCGCGCATCGCCGCCGCCGTCGATGCGAGCCTCGCCACGATTCGCAAAGCCATTGATGAGCGCGCCGACCTGCTGCTCGTGCATCACGGGCTGTTCTGGAGCAAGCGCCATCCGTGGACGGGGAAGAATTTCGAACTGATGCGCCTGCTGCTGGAGAATGACCTCGCGATCTACAGCTCGCACCTGCCGCTCGACATGCACCCGACGCTCGGCAACAACGCGCAGCTTTGTGCCTCCATCGGCTTGCGGAACTTGAAGCCGTTCTTCCGCATGAAGGAACAGTTCCTCGGCCTGCAAAGCACCGCCTCCGTGACGCGCGATGAATTATCCCGCCGTCTGGCCAACGTGATGAAGTCCGAGGTGAAGCTGATTCCCGGCGGGCCGCAGACCTGCAAGCGCATCGGCGTCGTCACGGGCGGCGCGGGCGCGGAAGTGAAACTTGCGGCGGCGGAAGGCGTGGACACCTTCATCACCGGCGAAGGGCCGCACTGGACTTACGCGCTGGCGGAAGAACTCGGCGTGAACGTGATTTACGCCGGCCATTACGCGACGGAGACGTTCGGCGTGAAGGCGCTCGCCGCGCATCTCTCGAAGAAATTCCGCGTTCCGTGGGTGTTTCTGGATCATCCGACGGGCCTGTGAAGTGCCCCCGGCATCAGGCGCTGTTGGGTAATTGCCACCGGACGATTCACGCCGTTCAACGTCCTCAAAACAAGGCCTTTCTGCTCCGCAAGCCGCTCCCGGCTGATCCAGCGTCTTTTGCCGAGAGA
>Ga0163150_10005793_pt1 | contig 15542 bp, 20 predicted proteins | sample OliLakLV19P2IB_FD_148628 | JGI IMG/M metagenome (GOLD analysis project Ga0163150, IMG submission 148628) | Freshwater microbial mat bacterial communities from Lake Vanda, McMurdo Dry Valleys, Antarctica - Oligotrophic Lake LV.19.P2.IB | ecosystem: Environmental > Aquatic > Freshwater > Lake >...
CTTGAGAACCTTGCCATCGGGTGAGATTTCCGCCTTTGAGACACCGGTCTCCTTCCCTTTAAACCTCAAGACAGTGACCGTGCGGTGCGGGTCGATCCTTTTTATTCCCATCGTCTGGCCAGATGGTCTGCCATTGACCAAGAGAGGAACCTCTTTGCCATTGAGCGGTGTCTGGACGGTCGAGACAGTGCTTGCCGGCGCATCCGGGCCGACAACCTGGTAGGTCAGGTTCCATCCAGTGTCCACCTCCTCTACGGTCATGATGAGGCGACCTCCTTGCGGAGGCACACGCAGAACCCATGCCCCACTCCACAGACTGTCAGCGCTCACCATTGAGCTCAGGCTGAGTAAGCACACAACGAATAACGCTATGCGATGGATGCGACGGTAGGAGTGAGTGAAGAAGGGCATAGAGGCCTCGCCGGGAGGGATTGTAGAAGGGTCTGAACGACAGCGCAAGAGTTTTATGTGCGACTGCGTGTGAAATAATCTTGAATAGATTCTGGCTCAGTTTTTGCTTGGCGAGGGGCGATACTTCTATGTATTGGAGATATCAAAAGCAAAACCGCTCGCATGTGGGATCCTGTTAGAGGGGGGATGCTTAGCCATACAGGGTGAATATTCCACTCAGTACACATCAGAGGTATCCCGCCAGCGTGTCCGGACAGGAGCGAGACTAGCAGGATGCTGAAAAAGTCCGCCAGCGGCGTTCTCGCATCGCTCAGATGCATGGGAGTACTGGAGGGTGTTATCCGTTCGCCAAGATCCATTTCGCGGGCGAACGGCCACACAAAGTGCGGTTGGTACCTCCTCGCTTCTTTGCTCGCTGCGGCCTTGCTGGACGGCCTTTTGAGCATCCTGCTGCGACTCTGACATGATCCTCTATGGTTACATCGCGACAACATATTGTAAGAAAATCACGTTCTTCAGCAGACTGCTAGTGGGGCGTTTCCCAAGTTGGAAATCCCCTCCAGGCCGACAGGGGAGCCCACTCGTGCGATTCGCGTTCTAACCCGTCCGCGCCCTGTCCCCAGTCGCATCATTTCGAGACCATCGGCACCAACCATCTTTGACCGCGTGTGATTGACGTTGGCGCCATCGATCTAGTAATGTCTCCCCTCAGAATTAGAGGTCAACGAATTCCCCTACGCAGACGCCTGTTCTACCTGGAGGTGCGCAATGCTGGCCGTCCGATTGGTGCGACTGATCGAGAATCATATCGAACAGCTTTCCCGCGACCTCAGCGAGAAGGTGTGGAATTCTCCCCGGTGCAGCGATTTGAACAAAGTCCCCGCGAGTGAACTCCAAGCCCGCACCCGAGAGATCTATCGCAACCTGAGCGACTGGCTGCTGGATATGGACAAGGGCGAGGCGCAGTTGGAGCGGCGTTACACCGAGTTGGGTGCGGCGCGCGCTCAGCAGGGTGTGGACTACAGTCACTTCGTCTGGGCCATCATCTCCACCAGGGAACACGTGCGCGACTTCGTCCAGCGGGAAGGTCTGTCCGAGAGCGCCATGGAACTGCACGGAGAGCTGGAACTGCTGTACCTGCTTGGCCGGTTCTTCGATCGCGTGCTGTACTACGCCGCCGTGGGCTATGAGCAGGAACGCAACCGGATAGGCGGGAAGCAAAAAAGGCGCAAGGGAGATACGTAGAGAAAGCTCGTGTAACGTCTCAACAAGTGGGGACTCATGCCGGCTGCAATACCCGCAGGGGCGCTGGTTGCAGGTCGGCCCACAACCCTTCCGCACCTCTCGCGCTTCGTTCTTTAGTCCTTCCAGAGCCATATCCCCCGGCGCATAGCGCCGATACCGCCAACACCATCCTTGTTTGACGAGTTCCTGATTGATGTTCATCCCATCCGGTAACAGCACATCAGGAGGGTACGCTTCAGCTCATCGAGGCTTGTAGGTTTCGCGTGAGACGTCTTTTCAATAACCCAACTCTGACGCGGTCTGTTGCGGGAACTGCATAGGAAAGAGACTATGCTCCGTGTACAGGGGGTAGCCAGAATTCTGCCTGGCGGTTGGAGTGGCGTCAGCGGAGCAATCGCGCGGCGCATCTTATTGCGACAGGAGCGTATAGTGGTATTTGAATTAGTAATTTAAATATGGTAAGGATTTGTTTCTAATGGATGAAATATGATCCCACCCCATGCGGTCCAATTTTACAACGATGACGTGTTCCTGATTGATACTGTGTCCGCTTTCATCACAGCGGGCCTCAAGGAAAACGGTGCAATTATCGTGATAGCGACGGCACAACATCATGAGGAGCTCCGCAATACCCTGCAGGCGGCAAACAACTCCTCGTTCACATATATCGATGCTGTTGAGCTATTATCAGCTTTCATGGTGGATGATTGGCCGAATGAGACAAGATTCATCTCGACGGTTGGGCACCTCCTTCAACGGGCCGCTCTGAAAGGTCCAGTCCGCATTTTTAGTGAAATGGCGGCGGTGCTGTGGACAGAAGGAAAGACGCGGGCGGCAATTCGTCTGGAGGAACTGGGGAATGAGTTGGCATCCCAACACGCCTTCTCCCTCTTGTGTGCGTATCCGATGTCGGGCTTTCCGGATCAGAAAAACAACCTCTCATTTCTTCAGGTCTGCCGAGCTCATACACATGTGCAACCCGCTCAGTAGAATTCCGTTCCGCTATCTGATTTATTCTCCTTCGCCGAATACCCCGTAGCTTCCAGCCTTCGCAGCCGAAGCGACTGCTTCGGCGGAGTAGGCTGCTACGGGGATGAAGGCGAGGAGAACCCTCCGTAGCTTTGGCGAAGGAGGGTAGCGGCTTCTGAGAATTTCGCAAGATACCCCGCAGCTTCCGGCCTTCGTAGCCGAAGTGGCTACTTCGGCGGAGTAGCCTGCTGCGGGGAGCTTCATCTAATCCAGGGATTTGCGTCCTGCTGAGAACAAGGTAGGCGCGCACCCAGCAGCAGCTTCGTCTGGGCCATCATCTCCACCAAGGAGCACGTGCGCGACTTCGTCCAGCAGGAAGATCTGTCCGAGAGCGCTATGGAACTGCATGGAGAGCTGGAACTGCTGTACCTGCTCGGACGGTTCTTCGATCGCGTGCTGTACTACGCCGCCGTGGGTTATGATCAGGAGCGCAACCGCATAGGAGGGAAGCAAAGAGGCGCAAGGGAGATGAGCAGAGAAAGCCCACGTAGCGTCTCAACGGGTGGGGACTCATGCCTTCAGCAATATTCACGTGGGCACCAGCTGCGGATCGGCCCACAACTCTTTCCGCGCCTCTCGCGCTTCCTGCTGTAGTCCTTCCAGCACTGTATTCCCGGCGCATAGCGCCGATACCATCAGCACCAGGCTTGCTTGACGAGTTCCTGATTGATGTCCATCCCATCCGGCAAGAACACATCAGGATGGGTACGCTCGTGCCGGTCGAGGCTCACAGCTTTGGCTCATCACATCTTTTCAGTAAACCAACGCTGACGTGGTCTTCGCAGGAACCGTTCAGTAAAGAGATCGTGCTTCGCGCTACTGCGGATGGCCTAGAACGTTACCTGGCGTTTGAAGTGTCGGATGATTAAGCGGAATGGGTTGTGAGTAAACAATTTTTGGTGGAGGGCAAGCAATCCAACCGTCGTTGGGCTCCCTCCTCCGCTTTGAAATTCAAGGAGTTGCTTTGGTAGCTTAGAAATCTTTGTGCGGTTTACGAATTTCACCTGATCCACACACCGACAACCTAACCCCAGAAGAAACCACAAACCAGGATGCTTCTGAAATGGGGTCCGATGGTGGTGATTTGTCCTGTTTTGGTAGCGGCATAATAGCAGATGGGATTTTTAGTGCAGAGGAGCCGCAAAAAACTCTTTAGAGATGTGATCATGTCGCCATGCCTCTTTGTGTGAGACGGGAGTTCCTCCGGCTTCAAAAGAATATGAGATACCGGCCGCAATGATTGGACCTGCCCACTATGAACCGAGTCGAATTTGGAGTGAGGATTTCGACCGGCGAACGGAGGGAGCATGGCACGGAAGCGGTACATGGTGAAGAAATTATTGACATGCTGACAAGATTAACATACAAGACGCCTCAAGGGAGGGCTGGACTATGACCGGGACCATATGGATCGTGGCGTTTGGAGTCCTGGGTTTCGCGCTCTCATCCTGCGCTCCCACTTCGTTGCCCTTGCACACCACCGTGGATACCCTGAAGATCAGAAAGACCCCGCTGACAGCCGCGCTGGTCATGCCAGATGCCATCAAGAACGCCACGTCTAGGCAAGAGGTGTCCTGTGCCGGAACCTATGATGTACCCATTGGAGCGGAACTGGAAACAGGCATGACGCAAGCGTTGTCGCAGGTTTTTGAGTCGGTCGAAGTGGTCGATGACAAAAGCCAAGCAACAGGCCATGATGTGCTCATTGAAATCGCCATCCCGCAACTGCAGGCGGAGGGACATTGTGCACTCCGAAGGACCTTGTATGCCACCGGGCCCTTGTATTTTTTGTTTAGACCCTGGGATACCTATGAAGGGCATGCGGAGCTCAGTGGGACCGCCACAGGCCGCGAGGGAGAACCGCTCCTCACCGCGACGTTCAAGTCGAAGGTACACAGCAAAGACACCCTCATGACCGACAGTCTAAGCAGGGATTTTGCCGTCGAAACCGTGTTCCGAGAATCTTTGATCGATACCATTCAGCAACTGACTCGTGGCCTGGTAAAGTCGTCGCAATTTCATGAGTACGCCGACCGACGGAAGGGCAAATCCGGCGAACCCTGATCGATCTTAAGCGCCCGGCCACAGGGAAAAGAACCAGTACACCCCGTTTATCGAGATGGACAGGTAGCTCGCTGCGGCTCTAAATATCTTGAGAGGGTCAGCAGTTAGCTGGTCTCGCTACCAAGGTAATCGAGATGGAGTCATGCGAGGCGAGAATCGCAAGGACGCGATGAATGAATTCAAGAAGGCCGAGGAACCCCGAGTATAGCCAGGTTTCCTTCACGCAAGAGACCTGGTGACTCCAACTGGAGTGGAAGTGGTTTGCCAAGCCTAGTCATTAACGGCAGACGGGTCATAACATACCTAGGTATTTACAAAAATTTTGATGGAGGGCAAGCGATCCAACCGTCGTTGGTACCCTTTCTGCGCTTTGAAATTTAAGGAGTTGCCGTAGCGGCCTAGCTACCCTCATCTCCATTCTCTGCAAGAAGGACCCCCCCTCGATAAGCAGCGACTAATTTCAAGGAAAGAGAGATTTGTCGCTGATCCATACGTTGACGATTCTCATCTGTCTGGCTGCGCTGTTCAGCTATGTGAACCACCGCTTGTTAGGCGGGGTGTTGATCGGGAACCAAGGCCGCTACTGGGTGCTCATGCAGATCAAATTGTTCAGCCTGGTGCGAGAGTTTAGCGCACGCACGATCTCAATCTTGACCTGGGGGGGGCCTCCGCGGCGGGATGTCTGTGGCATTGGCTCTGTCGCTGCCGCTGGGCAGATGCGGGAGGCGGTGGTCACCATCACTTATGCGGTGGTGGTCTTCTCGATCCTTGTGTAGGGGTTCACGATCAACCGGGTGTTGGGATCACGCGAGAGCATCAAGAACGGGGCTGAAGACCTCTAGCCAGACAGGTTCATCATTCTGGGATGGAGCGCTTAGGCCGATCCGCTCTGCCCGGTGGTTAACAACACCAGAATGTCGCCGGCCTGTAGCCGCCCGGCCTGTTCCAATTCCAAGAGTGATAGCATTGTGCCGCCTCGGTAGAGACGGAGGAGGACATCGGGTTTGAGATCCGCCGGAGTTTTTCCGATTTCATCGGGACGGACCGTGCGTTCGAGCAAACTGACCTGTCCTCCTGCCGTGAGGAGATCGTCGAGGTACTGCACCATGTGACCGTGGTCGACGGCGGCAGCGATGATGTAGCCGCCGAATGTGGCAGGGGAGACGATGGCGTCGGCGCCGCCCTGCTTAAAGAGCTTCACTTTCTCCTCCTCTTTCGCACTTACGATGATGCGTACCGTCGGATTCAAATGGCGGGCAGTCAAGAGCGTCAGCGCACTCGAGTCGTCGCGGCCTGCCGCAATGATGACGGCCTTGGCTTTGCCGATGACTGCATCGGCTAAGACCGTTTCCTGCGATGCATCGGCTTGAATTGCGGCGATCCCGAAAGACCCGGCTAGCCGGACCCGCTCCTCGAGGGTGTCGATTACCAGGATCTGCTCCGCGTTCACACCCCGAGCCATCAGTTCTTTCGCCGCGGACATACCGGTATGGCCGAAGCCACAGATAATGATATGGCGGCTTAAAGTCTCCTGAAGCTTTGCCATGCGATACCCCTCCAAATATTGTCGAATGATCAGCTGATAGGCCGTGCCGAGGAAGAGAATCCAGATTCCCAGACGAATCGGCGTAATGACTAGTGCGTCCAGGAGTCTCGCGCGTGTGGACACGGGCACGATATCTCCGTAGCCGACCGTGGACACGGTGATCATGGTGAAATACACGATATCGCTGAAAGAGATCTCGCCGTCGCTCTGATCGCGTAACCCATCTCGATCCGCCCAGAGGAGGCCGAACAGCAAGCAAAAGAGCAGGATGACGACCATCAAGCGGGTGATTAAGACTCTCACCGGAGACCAGGATTTTGGCGTGATCAGTAACTTCGGGCCGCTCGTGCCGACCGAACGCCTGATGGCGGACGAGGATCTACCCATCAGCGCTTCTCCTGTTTCCTATGGCATACTCTCTTCCGGTCATCCGGCTCCCCCCCTGTGTCAGAATAGTTGTCGCCTCAATAGAACAAGAATCTGGGGGCGGCGAAGGAGCACAGACATGGCTCGATACGGACACGCCTACAAGGACAGAGCGGTCGCACGGTTGCTGCCGCCGGAGAGCGCGGCGGTGGAAGTCGTGGCGCGTGAGATTGGGGTGGGAGCGGGCACGCTGCAACGCTGGCTCGGGGATGCGCAGTCCAGGCCAGCCCGCGGGAGGGCCTGGACTGCGGCGGGCAGGCTCGACGCGGTGATCGCCGCGGCGGCAATGGACGAGACCGCTAAGAGCGCGTGGTGTCGTGCGAGCGGCGTGTATCCGGCTGAGCTGGACACGTGGCGATCGAGCGCCACCACGGCACTGGCCGAGCCCGAAGAAGCCCGTGCCAGCCCGCAAGCCACGCGGGCCGACAAGAAACGCATCAAGGAACTCGAACGCGAACTGCTGCGCAAAGACCGCGCGCTGGCCGAGACGGCAGCCCTCTTGGTGCTGTCAAAAAAAGTCGCGGCGATCTTCAACACGGGCGAGGACGCATGATCGGCCTCGAAGATCGCCAGGCTTTGGCCCGAGACATTGATGTTGCACATACGGCAGGTGCGCGGCTAAAGCTGGCCTGCGAAACGGCCGGCATCGACGTGCGCACCCTGCAACGCTGGAAGGCCTGTGACGGCCTCGTGGGCGGTGATGGCCGGCCCCAGGCCGTGCGGGCGGCACCCAGCCATGCCCTCTCCGAGGCCGAGCGTACGAACGTGCTTGCCGTAGCCAACGCACCGCGCTTTGCCGCCGTGCCGCCGGCGCGTATCGTGCCCATGCTGGCCGACGAGGGCCTCTACCTGGCCAGCGAGTCCACCTTCAGCCGCGTGCTGCGCAAGCATGGGCAAACCGCCCACCGCGGACGGGCCAAGGCCCCCAAGGCGGTCAGGCCGCCCACCACGCACATCGCCACCGCTGCGCGCCAGGTGTGGTGCTGGGACATGACCTATCTGCCCGCCGTGGTGATGGGCCGCTGGTTTTACCTGTATCTGATCCTGGACCTGTACAGCCGCAAGATCGTGGGCTGGGAGGTGCATGACAGCGACCACGCCGACCATGCCGCGCATCTGCTGCGCCGCACGGCGCTGGCCGAGGGCATTGCCGGCTTAAGCGAAAAACCGGTGCTGCACGGCGACAACGGCTCCACGCTCAAGGCGACGACGGTGCTGGCGATGCTCAACTGGCTGGGCGTCAAGCCCTCGTACTCGCGACCTCGTGTCTCCGACGACAACGCGTACGCCGAATCGCTGTTCCGCACCGCCAAGTACCGGCCGGAGTTCCCGACCAAGGGATTCGCCGACCTCGACTGCGCACGGGCCTGGGCGGCCGGCTTCGGGCGTTGGTACAACGTTGAGCATCGTCATAGCGGCATTCGCTACGTCAGTCCGGCGCAGCGCCATGCCGGGGACGAGCACGCGATTCTGGCTGCCCGACATGCGTTGTACAGCAAGGCGCGCGAACTCAACCCGGCGCGCTGGTCTGGCGACACCCGAGACTGGTCGCCCATCGGCGCCGTCACGCTCAACCCCGAACGCGACGGCATCATCAAGTCGCATTCGGCTGGCAAAGATATTCAGCCGGTGGCTGCATGACTGAGGCGACAACTACCTTGACACGCGCCGCTCCTTGCAGGCTGCTCCTCATGGGGCGATGTTCCTTAATATAGCGAATCGAATAGCGAATAGACATGCGCCATATCGTTCTCAATCGCCTTGATATCCGACTCCAACCTTGGGATAGGCCGTCACGTGGCCCGCTATCCCGACACCGGAGGTGGCGGGGTCTCGCGTGAAAGACGAAGGGCCTCATCCAGTTCACGAATCCGCGCTCCTTGCGACACGATGATGGACTGAAGGGACCGTATGGTGCGGTCCCGCTTCCATCTGCGTCCGAGGGAGGAGAGAAAGGTCATCCGCCGTTTGGCCGTCCATTGTTCAATCGGATCAACTGATTCTGATGCCATCTCCACCTCCTCAGTCCACTCAGGACCATGTCGTAGAGGTGGTCTCAATTTCAAGGGGAGCAGGATACCCCATTGTAAAAGACATAATCCGTTTTGAGCGTCGGATACTGCCGTCATTTTCTAGTCAGGCTAACACCTGTCAAACTGGGAAACAGTGAGGGGGGAGGATTTGTCGGCAGGTGCGAGGCCAGTTTAGCGAACCCGACGCCTCGACTTGTGGGCATTGAGCCTACGGCCCGCTGATTAAGAGCGCGACCAGGGCAGTTTTTGTAACGGCTTGATTGGCAACCTGGTTTCCCCGTTCCTTTGAAAATCAACGCCTTTCTTTGATTCGATTGGTTCCATTCATTCTATTGCTTCTCTCCATCTCGCAGACTTTTAGCACAAATTTATCACCCTACAGGCCCGCTGAGTTTCAATCTGAAATCCTCCATGAGGCCCAATAAACACCTTTGCAGAAACACGCCTGCCCCATCGTCTCTCTAGTGTTCAAAACCCTGGCTTAAATCCCTCATGGAACACCTCGATTTATCAGGCCTTAGCGCGTATTCTTTCCGCAGGTTCAAAAACAAATGAGTTAGAATGAGACATGGTTCGCATATGAAATATATAGAGGGCTAATCAACTTGGGTCTCTCGGTGACAAATTTTCCTGTTGTGTGCGTCGGCGGTTCGGCCGGAGGCCTCGATGCCTATATTCGGCTATTGCAAAATCTTCCGTCTGACATGGGTGTAGCTATCGTCATCGTGAATCACATCACACGCATGCCTACCCACCTCCATGAGGTTCTTCCACGCTTCACGACGATGCCGGTTGATCTCATCACGGAAAGGTTACACATCGAACCGAACCGTATATTTATCATCCCTGAAAACCGGGACCTACACGTCCTTAATGGAGAGTTCCGTCTAAAGCCGATATCGAAGCCTCGGGGCTGGCCTGATGTCATCACGGTTTTTTTACGTTCACTGACCTGTCACTGGGACGGCAAGCTTATTGCCGTTATTGTCTCTGGCTATGATGGGGATGGGGCGGCAGCACTATGCGGCATAAAAGAAATAGGCGGGATTACCATTGCACAGAAGCTTAGTACGGCAAGTCAGCCAGACATGCCGGAGAGCGCAATTGCTAGTGGGTGCATCGATTTTGTCCTATCGCCGGAAGAGATCGCTCAACGAATTGTGCGAATCGCGCGCGTTGAAGTCTAAGGGATACGACTGCTGGCCGCGCGGCTCAGCGGGCGATTTAGAGTCATTGGAACGCATGACCACCCCTCGAAGAATCCCAGCACTTCAAAAACAGTTGTTTTCGGAACAGGCAGAAGGAAACGTCAAAGACACAGAAAAATTGAAATCTGGGACCTGGAACTGGACACAGGTTATTGAACCAGCGCAAATCACGACTAGACAGGCGGAAAGATGCTGAAGGTCGCTGAGAAGATTCTGTCTTTTGGACGAAGTGTCAATGAGCAATTGTGACCAGACCGCACGCGGTCTTCTCGGTACACTGCAAGAAACATTTAACAGAGTTCTGGCGCTGTGACGCAGCCCTAGAACGGGTCACGTTACGATGAAGGAGGTTATCATTATGAAGAGCACATTAGTAGTATCGCTGCTTGTCGCACTCAGCCTCGCCGCTGCGCCTGTAGCCTTCGCTGAAGATCGAGCAGAGGCAAAAGCGAAGCCTGACAAAGAAAAAATGGCAGAGCAAAGCCTTTACGAACGCCTCGGCGGCGTCTTCGCCATCGCCGCGGTCGTTGACCATTTTAGCGACGCGGTGGTGCAGAACCCGATTGTGGGAAAGACTTCTCAGAACCCAGCCCTAAAGGAATGGCACACGAAGAACCTGGGCAGGTTGCCGGGCCTCAAGTTCATGCGAACTCTGTGGGTCGGCGAGATCACGGGCGGGCCGTTCAAATTCTCGCCAACAAAGCCTGGTAAAACTCATTTGGGCCTTGAGGAGGCGCATCGTGACCTCAAGATCTCGCCAGAAGAATTCGATGAGGTGGCGGCCGAGCTGGGGCGCAGCCTTGACTTTGCTAAAGTGCCTGCGCGTGAGAAGGGAGAAGTCCTCGCCGCCTTCGCAGCGCATAAGAAGGAGGTAACGGCAGGCTACAAGACGAACTGATTGGCCGCCTTTGAGGCGCAAACGAAGATGTTACTGCTGGTTCGACTGGCACCTGCTTGATTAAGCCGCCCAACAAGGCGCTCCAGCCGACCGTCTTGCCTCCGCTCCGCTACGGCAAGACGAGGCTGTTGGGCGCTAGGCTAATCCAGACCCGGATTTTTCCGGCAAAGATCTACCGATCCAAGCGAAGTGCGTCATCATAATTGTGCTCATTTTGTGCTCAACTCCACCTCACTCCAACTCATTCCAGCCTACTCTAGCCAAAGTTCGAGTTTCGCGCAAACCCTGGCTACAGTAGGCCTGAGTGAGCCTGAGTAGGCTGGAGTATGGTGGTGACAACGCTTTCCTAAACCGCTTGTCGTCCCGTTGATTAAGAGTGACAAACGGCCATTTCTTGTAAAGCTCGCAATTGCAATGGTTTCCCCAATTTAGTTAGCAATATCGTGGTCCTGTATCGTTCCATTTAATCCATACATTCCCCTTCTTTCCTTTTCATTCCCGCCCTGTCTGAGCTTCCCCCGAAATTTCGTCTTCCCTTTCATGGTGACTACGATTGTACATCACCCTTGGAAGACGAAATTTCGGGGGAAGCTCACACCACTGCACTACAGTTACGTGGGGTCGATGACCAGTGGATACGAAAGCGCATGGGGATTGTAGGCCTTCGTCTGGTGATGGAGTTACGCGGGGTGTCCTGCCTGGATTTAGAACAGTGTCCCGCCCCTAAGCAGAGCCTCACCTGCTCACGCACTTTTGGGACGCTCATCAGCACCCTGAGGAAATGGAAGAAGCCGTTTCGACCTACACCTCGCGGGTAGCGGAGAAGCTGAGACGCGAACAACTAGCTGCAACGGTGTTGACAGTGTGTCTCACCACAAACGAGTTCAAAGAAGGGCCGCAGTATAGCAACGTGATCACGCTGAATCTGCCGATTGTAACGGACAGCACCGCCGGCCTCATCAGGCCTGCGCTTCAGGGAATCCGAGCGATCTATCGAGACGGGTATCTCTACAAAAAAGCTGGGGTGATGCTCACAGGCCTGGTCCCGGTGGATCGGACACAGGCCGATCTGTTCGACGATCAGGACCGTGGGAAGTCGAAGCGACTAATGTCCGCCCTTGATGCCGTCAATGATCGGTGGGGAGCGGGTACCCTCCACTATGCGTCAAGCGGTATCACCAAGGCATGGAAGACGGAGTTTCGCCGCCGTTCGCCTGCCTACACCACCAATTGGAATGAGCTTCCCTTGGTTCAGACCTGACCTTGTTCCAGTCGTTGCATCACTAGAGCGGTTGGTGGCATCATGGAAATAGGTCAGCGAGTGACGAAGGGGACGACGGTGCAGAATAAGATCGTTCCACGGGCGACATATGAGCAGATCAAATACAAGACTGTGGCGAAACAGAAGTAAATCATCAAACTCACACCGTACACAGGAGGATAACATGAAGAAGCTGCTGATATTGGGCCTCGGTGCAATCCTCGGGTTCACGATAGTTTGTGGTGGTGTGGCTGCCGCCACGGAGGGGAAAAAGCCCAGCACTGTAAAAGATGTAAAGTCATTGCCCCAACAAGAGCAAGTGAAGTTGGCGCTGAGCGCCGCGCCGGCTCACCTTGTGAAGGAAGTCGGCGTCATGGTGTATGGGGCCGACGGCAAACTGACGGAAGTCAGGCCCAGCACCAATGGGTTCACCTGCATTCCCACGGTGATGAACCTACCGGACCCAGACCCCATGTGTATGGATGCTGCCGTCCACCAATGGATGACGGACCTCATGAATAACGCTCCCAAACCCACCAACACAGTCCCCGGCATTGCCTATATGGCTCGCGGGGGCTCGCATTTCGAGAAGGACGGGAAAGTCGTCATGAGCGGGGACGGTGCGAAAGCCGTGAAGGAGCCACCGCACTGGATGATTATGTGGCCGTTTGAGTCCGCGCCGACGAAACTACCGACCACTCCCAATCCATCAGGAAGCTACATTATGTTTGATGGAACGCCCTATGCCCACTTGATGGTATATCAGGACCCCAAGAAGATGAAGTAGGCTAGACGTTGACATGACCTTCCCGATGATAGCGAGCAAGGGCCGCATACTCCTGTGGAGCGCGGCCTTTGTATTGTTAGGGACGGTCCCAAGCGGACCTATGACGCCATGTTCCGCAAGGCGAAGGCCCTGCACATCACCGGTAACAAGGTATTCGGATACGATAACGTCCCCGTGTACGGTAGCGGAACAAATGCGGACGGCACCCAATGCCGTCAATATGTCGTCAGAAAGATTAACCCGCAGCAGTCGAAGGTTGTTGTAAAGATCTTCGAGTTGTATGCGTCCGGTTTCGGCCTCGCTCGCATTGCCAAGGTTTTGAATGAGGAGCGTATACCACCTCCTCACGGTGGCAATCTCGGCTGGTGTCCGACAGCCCTTCGAGACATCCTCCAACGTGATCTGTACCGAGGTGTGGTTCTGTGGAACAGGACGCAGACAATTCAGCTCGGTGGAACTCGAAAGCAGAGAAAACGGCCAGAGTCAGAATGGCTCCGTATTGAGGCACCTGAGTCGAGAATTATATCTCAGGTGCTCTGGAAGCAGGTCGAGGAACGCAGAGCCCGGAACCTTCGCGCCTACCTGCGGGGAGAAGGGGGTCGGCTGCTGTCTCGGCCTACAGGCGAAGATCGACATTCCTCCTACCTGCTCAGCAGCATTGCGAAGTGTGTCACGTGTGGTGGATCGATCGTTGCGATTAAGCGCACTGCCAAACGCCGCTATACACGCACTGTGTACCGATGCGCTTACCATCACAAGCGAGGGAGTACAGTCTGCTCAAACAATCTTGAGGTCCGTCAGGATATCCTTGACTCGGCCATCCTTCACGCCATGAACGAGCCTCTCATGAGCGAGTCCTTGAAGCGTCGGTCGTAGCTGCGCTCGAACGGATCAGGAATGAGCAAGAGAAATTCCCTGATCAGCGCGTTGCTCTCGAACGGGAGCTATCGTTGATTCAAACGCGGCTTCACCATCTCGTCGAGACCATTGCTAAACGGAAAATCGACGGATTCTGTGATCGCTTCACTTCATCAGGAAGAAGCACGGAAGAAAGTTGTCGCCCAAGAACTATCGAGACTCGATAGCCTCGCTCAAGTGGTCTCTCTCGATGCAAAGCGTCTTGCTAAGGACCTTCGAAGCCGCCTGGGAGATGTTCCTTCCCTATTCGCTCGCCACGTACCACAGGCACGTCAAATGCTTCGAAAGCTCTTGGACGGACACATTGCTTGTGAACCGATTATGGAAGGGGGGGTATCGTTTCACCGCAACAGGAACGTTTGACCGTCTACTCACAGGAATGAAGGTAATCAACTATGGTGGTGGAGGGCAGGGGAGTTGAACCCCCGACCCCTACGTTGCGAACGTAGTGCTCTCCCAACTGAGCTAGCCCCCCACTCAACCGACAATCAATCGATGCGGCAAAGTCTACCGCACGCCCATTATACACAAGCGTTTCTTGCGTCTCTACCCGAAACAGGTTGAGGTCTAGGTCGAGGCTGAGAAAAGAGAGTTCTCTTTGCTTAACCTCAGCCTTGACCTTGTCCAGCCCGCAGGGCTAAGACGGGCTGATTACTGCATCACCTTCCGGTTTTCCATCCTCGATTACTACCTGCCGGCCTTCAACCCGCAGACGTCCCTCGGCGAACAACTGGACCGCACGAGGGTAAATCTTGTGTTCTTGGGCAAGAATCCGAGCGGCCAGTGTATCGGACGTGTCGTCATCGAGAATTGGCACCGCCGCTTGGAGAATGATCGGTCCTTCATCCACGCCTTCCGTCACAAAGTGGACCGTGCATCCGGCGAGTTTACACCCCCACTCGATCGCTTTCTTCTGCACATCGAGCCCTGGAAATGACGGCAACAGGGACGGGTGAATATTCATCATGCGGTTGGCAAAGGCCTCCACGAGGACTTTGGTCACAATCTTCATGTACCCCGCCAGCAATACTAATTCCACATCGTGCTGCCGAAGCACGTCGAGGAGTTCGCGATCGTAGGCCTCGCGACTATCGGGTCTTCCCGCATAGGGCTTGGGATCGACGAAGAGGTCGGAGAGTCCATGCCGGCGGGCGCGTTCTAACGCTGGAGCGTCTTTCTTGTTGCTGATGACGGCCACGATCTTCGCCTGCACCGTCCCAGCTTCGATCGCATCGATGACCGCCTGAAGATTCGACCCGCGTCCGGATGCCAAGACGGCCACTCGTACCGCATCCGTCCGTTTAATCGACATACTCCACCAATGGTTCGGTGCCGGTCGATGGCACGATAGTTCCGATCTGACAAGCTGGATCACCCAAGGATGTGGCGCGCGCGATAACGGACTGGGCGGCTGACGCCGGCGCCACGAGAATCAAGCCGATTCCCATGTTGAAGACACGATACATCTCCTCGCGCTCAACTTGCCCAAGTCGGGCAATCGCGTGGAAAATAGGCGGCACAGACCAGGCACTTCGATTCACCTGTGCCCGTACGCCGGGTGGAAACACTCGCGGGAGATTTTCAGTAATGCCGCCGCCGGTGATATGGGCGATGCCGTTGATGGGAAATTCCTGAATCAATGTCAGGATCTGTTTGGCATAGATTCTGGTTGGTGTCAGCAACACATCCCCAAGTGGCTGATCGAGTTCAGGTAGG
>Ga0163150_10005794_pt1 | contig 15542 bp, 14 predicted proteins | sample OliLakLV19P2IB_FD_148628 | JGI IMG/M metagenome (GOLD analysis project Ga0163150, IMG submission 148628) | Freshwater microbial mat bacterial communities from Lake Vanda, McMurdo Dry Valleys, Antarctica - Oligotrophic Lake LV.19.P2.IB | ecosystem: Environmental > Aquatic > Freshwater > Lake >...
CCCCCACCCCCACCCCGCCGCACGCGCGTGGTCGCTGGGAAACAGCGGTGAAATATTCGGGCTAAGCCGCACCGTTCTGGTCGTGAATGCTGCCGGTCCCACCGGCCGACGGGGTGAACAGACCACAGCGGAGCAGGAAGTGCTCTGCTGCGACGATCTCGGCACGGGTGAAGTCGCAGAACGCCAAGGGCTGTTCAGGAGTGCCAAGGATATTCGAGGGCAGCCGACCGGCATGAGCGGTCCCCATCTCGGCGAGCCCAAGAAGCACGGCGTCGGCCGCGTCAGCGAGACGATCTGGAGGGATAATCACGTTGTCCCGCATGACTTGAGATTCGATCTTTTCACGGGGTTGGATTCACGGTCGTTGAACACGGCAAGCACGGAACCCTCCGTAGCGGCGATGCCCGGGTCAACCGCAAGCGCAGGCTGTGATCATGACTCGGTTCGAGAGCGGTCCCGATTACGTTCAGTCTGCGGCGGTCGGACGCCCACCGTGCCGCCGATCACGATCGCCGCGCTGATGAGGACCAAATTCTTGATGATGTACTGCCCTTCAAGTGTCGGCGCCCAGGGCACGTGCACAAAGCACACCTGAGGAAGGAGCACCAGTGGCAGAAACGTACCCGGCATCTGAAGGGCTAGAAGTGCAATCGAGACACGGATGAGCGGGCGCCAGAGCATGCACACGCCAATCGCTACTTCCCACCATCCGAGAAAAGGGATGAACCAGCGTGGGTCTACCCAATAAACCGTTCGTTCGACAAGCTCGTTGGCTGGGCTCGCGCCGAGCGGCTTCAGCAGACCGAACCAGATGAACACGATGGCGAGCGATACCCGCAGGAAGGTTATGCCGTGGGCTTGCATCCACGAAGCGATGGCCTGATCGGTTCGCCGAAACTTGATGATCAACATGCTCACCCATCTACAGTTCGATGCGGCGAGCCTTGAGATTCAGAATGGTTTCAGGTCCGTTGGGCGATTGGAAAATCAGCGTTTTCCCGTATTCCCTTCGCCGCGGGTCGAGCGGACCGACCTCAGATCACACTCGAATAGGGTTCGCAGTGCGACACCTCTTTTCAGATGAGACACGGCTCGTTCCATAGCAGCGCCGGTCTTCAAGACGCTGCGATCGAATCTGATGCCGTGCCGCAACGAACCCACTCGCATGGATACTTTCGCGCAGCATCGCCTTGTCTGTAACGTTCTGGTGATTGGTACCGGAGCCGCCGGGATCCGGGCTGCCCTCGCGGCCGACGAGGCCGGATGCGACGTGGTGCTCGTGGGTAAGCGCGCACGGTCGGACCCGCACACGGTGCTCGCGGCCGGTGGGATCAACGCGGCGCTCGGGACCGTCGACCCCGAGGACTCGTGGGAGCAGCACTACATCGACACGATGCACGAGGGCTACGGCCTAGGCGACCCAAGTGCCGTCATGCTCCTCGCGAAAGAGTCCCCGAACGCTGTGCGTGAGTTGGAATCGTGGGGATGCCCCTTTGCCCGCACCCCCGAAGGAAAGCTCGACCAGCGTTATTTTGGTGCTCACCGGTACCGTCGTACGTGCTATGCGGGTGACTACACCGGGCGCGCGATCGTGCGCACCCTTGTTGCTCGGCTGCAACGGACTCGCGTGGCCGTCGTGGAGCAGATGTACATCGCGGAGCTCCTGGTGCGGAGTGGCAGGTGCTTCGGGGCTGTGGGATTTGACCTCTCAACGGGCGAGAAAACGGTCTTCTGCGCCGACGCGGTCGTGCTCGCCGGGGGAGGGCACACGCGGATCTGGCGTCGAAGTTCTTCGCGGCGTGACGAGAACACCGGCGACGCGATGGCGCTCGCGTTCCGCGCGGGCTGCTCGCTGGGCGACATGGAGCTGGTCCAGTTTCACCCGACGGGCATGGTCGCTCCTGAGGAATGGGCGGGGACACTGGTGACGGAAGCGGTCCGTGGAGAAGGTGGACATCTCACCAACGCGCTGGGCGAACGCTTTATGGAGCGGTACGACCCGCGACGCATGGAGCTCTCGACGCGAGATCGGGTGGCGCTGGCCAACTACTCCGAGATTCTCGCCGGCCGCGGCGGTCCGAATGGCGGCGTGTTCCTCGATATATCGCGGCTCCCAAAGGACACCATCATTGAAAAGCTCCCCCGGATGTATCGGCAGTTCCTCGAAGCGCAGATGCTTGATATCTCTCGCTCCCCCATGGAGGTCGCGCCCACGGCCCACTATTCGATGGGAGGCGTCGTGGTCACCGCGGAGACACACGCAACAGAATTAATAGGACTTTTCGCGGCAGGCGAAGCCACCTGCGGTGTCCACGGCGCCAACAGGCTCGGTGGTAACTCCCTGGCGGAAACGTTGGTCTTTGGTCGGCGTGCCGGTGAGGCCGCTGCCCTCCTGAGCACGCAAACCGACGCTCAGCTCCGCGACCGTACCGCGATCCAAGATGCTCTGGACCGGCTTTCCGGCGTCGTCAAGCGTGGATCCGAAATGGCTCGGCCTTTGCAGAGAGCGATCCGGGATCTGATGTGGGAGCACTGCGGCGTTGTTCGCTCGCGAGAGTCCATCGAGGCGGGGTTGACCAAGCTCGCTTCCGTTGCGAGTGTGGTTGATCGAGTCGGTGTTCAGCCGTCATCCGAGGGCTACCAGGATCTAGCCGTCGCGCTCGACCTGCGCGGGTCGATCATTGCCGCCGAGGCGTCCCTCCGATCTGCCCTTGAACGGCGCGAGAGCCGCGGTGCCCACCAGCGGACCGACCACCCTGACTGTCTCAACGCCCGTCTCAACACACGGGTCATCCTTACTGCCGACGGCGGAATGGAGATTCGGTCCGTGCCAGTGCCCGTGGGAAGCGCGGAGCTTCCCGATTGGGAATCCGCCGCGGATCTGCAGCTTGTCGGCCGACTTCTTGAATAGCCAAGACGCGCAACGCCTGGCTCCGAGCGGCCACAGCGTGTGATTCGTGCAGGTACGATCGTCTCTTATGACCAGAGGCTCAGAGAACCCGGTTGTCGTGGTGGGAGCTGGTCTCGCCGGTCTGGCGTGCGTCCGGGCGCTGCACCGCGCGGACGTGTCGGTCATCCTGCTGGAAGCATCCGATGGCGTAGGCGGCCGCGTTCGCACCGATCGGGTCGAGTCTGACGCCGGTGTGTATCTGATTGACCGCGGATTCCAGGTATATCTCACCGCCTACCCCGAAGGACGCCGTGTCCTTCGCGCATCCGACCTTGGGCTCCGCGGCTTCGTGCCCGGAGCCATGGTTCGATTCGAGGGCCGCTTCTGGCGGATGGTGGACCCGCTTCGGGCGCCATGGAGGCTGCCCGCCATGCTCCGATCCCCTCTCTTGACCGCTCTGGACGTTCCCGCACTCGCTCTGCTCGAGACGAGGCTGCGTCTTTCGAGTGAAGAGCGCTGCTGGAAGGCCCCGGAACAGACCACGGAGGAGCTCCTGCGCGGCGCGGGTATCAGCGATCGTGCGATCGACCGCTTCTTCCGGCCGTTCTTTGGCGGGGTCTTCCTCGATCGGTCGCTGAAGATATCGGCGCGCAAGTTCCGCGCGTCGTATCGCATGTTCTCGGTGGGTCACGCGGCGCTGCCTGTCGGAGGCATGCAAACAATCCCCGACCAGCTTGCCACCGGCCTCGCTCCCTCCACCGTACGAACCGGACAGATCGTGTCGCGCATCAGTCCGGGCGAGGTCACGCTCGACTCGGGCGGGATCATCCACGCATCGGCGGTGGTCGTTGCCACAGACGGCGGCGGCGCCGCAAGTCTCGTACACGGGATGCCCGCGCCCGGCTGAAAGTCCACCGCATCGATCAGCTACGCAGCCGAAGTACCTCCATCGCACGAGCCGATCTTGTAACTGGACGGCGATGGCACCGGTCCGGCGAACCACGTGGCAGTGATCTCAAGCGTTCAACCCAGCTACGCGCCTGCGGGACGGTCGCTGATATCCGCTTCAGTGGTCGCACCGCATGATCGTTCGCCGAGAGATTCGTCACTCGAACAACGAGTGCGCGCGCAGCTCCGTGAGTGGTTCGGCTCACAAGTGGACGGCTGGAGTCACATCAGAACAGACTATATCGAGCACGCACTCCCCAACGAAGATGCTCCGGCTCTGGCGAGTCCACAGCGCCCGGTTGTCACGGCTGCCACCGGGATCTTTGTCGCGGGAGACCATATCGAAAACGCTTCGATCAACGGCGCTCTGAAGTCTGGACGCCGCGCGGCGGAGGCAGTTCTCGCGTGCCGGTGAATGCTCCAACTACGACTCGCACGCACGGGCACCGTGTCGCCGTCATCGTCGCGGGGGCCTCTGGGCTTGCTTGTGCCAGCACGCCTGCGGCCCAAGGTCGGATCGTCACGGTGTTTGATCGGGGGCGGCGCCCGGGAGGTCGTCTCAGCGCCCGACGCATCTTGCTTGGCGAGGAGTCAATCGTGTGTGTCGATCATGGTGCGCCATTCTTCAGGTGCACTCATGCCCGCTTTCGACCGTATGTACAGTGCTAGATCAAGGAAGGCGTCTGTGCCGTCTGGAACCCCGACCAGCAGGTTTTGAGGAATGGACAACTCAATCGTGAACTCGCACCGGAACCGCTCCTGATAGGCGTGCCTGACATGCGGTCGATCACGAATCACCTTGCTGCGGGAGTCGATGTTCGCGCAGGGACGACAGTCACTTCCATCGACCGAGTACCGGAGGGATGGTCGCTGCGCATCGAGACCAGAGATAGGGCAGCGGTTGCAAGCGAGCCGTTCGAATCGGTGGTGATGGCTGGTATGCCCCAGCAAACAGCCCGTGTATTCGGTCAGCACTCTGCGAAGATACTGCAAGAAATTGGCAACTCGACAGCGGTACCCTGCTGGGCGCACACCATGCTGCTCATGGGAAGGATACCGGAGCTTCCGAGCGTGCTTCGCGTGTCAGATGATAACTTGATCGAACTCATCGTACGTGACGACGCAAAGCCGGGTCGTCACCTTCATGACGATCTGTCGATGGTAGTGGCGTACGCGCGTGCCGCCTGGTCCGCCTCTGAGTATCACGCACCGTCTACGACGGTAGGTCGGAAAATAGCCGATCGGCTTCTCGAGCTACTGCGATCAGTCACCGGCCGCGATGTTGAACTCTCGGAGTTCTCTCCAGCTGCCGCACACCGATGGGGCCTTGCACGCCCTTCATCGATCAACACCTGCGAGTATGCGGTGGATGAGGCGCTCCGACTGGCTGCCTGCGGTGATGGTTTCGCCGGTTCGGGGCTAGAGGCCGCTTTCCTCAGTGGTCGCGCGGCCGCAGACGCTGTGCTGTCATTTGATCACCAGTCCTGACTGGAAACACATCGAACCGAACACTGGCGTGTCCCGTACCCGCATGATCCTGATCCACGGCATCGGGCGAGCCGGATGGGTGAGGCTGTGAATGCGTGCTCGCGGTTTGGGGACCGGGCCGTGGCGTCGGCTGGGCCTAGGCGGGGGCCTTGCGTGTAATCCCGAGCTTCTTGCGGAGTAGGTTCGCGTCAATCCTGATCTGGGTGCGTGCTTCGGGCGTCATGCGGTCCACGTTTTTCAGGATCATCGCCATTCGGTGGTTCTGGGCCAGTTGCTCGCGTGTGCGGATCAGGAAATCCCAATAGAAAACGGTAACCGGGCAGGCCGAGGGGCCGCTGCGCTCGGCGGGTTCGTAGCGGCAGGTGGTGCAGTAGTTGCTCATGCGCTGGATGTACTTGCCGCTGGCCGCGTAGGGCTTGGTGCCGACGAGGCCGGTGATGCCTTTCGGTGTGGCCGTGCGCCGGTCGGCGTGCATAACCATGCCCAGCGCGTTGGGGAGCGTGACCCAGTCGATGCCGTCAACGAACATGCCGAGGTACCAGTCGCTGACGGCCCGCGGGTGGACGCCGCTGATGAGCGCGAAGTTGCCGGTGACCATCAGCCGCTGGATGTGGTGGCCGAAACCGGTTTCGAGCACTTGACCAACACATGCCTTTAGGCACGCCATGTCGGTGTCGGCCGTCCAGTAAAGGGGGGGCAACGTGCCGTGCTGGTCGAGCCCGTTGCGATCGGCGTAGGTGGGGCCTTCGAGCCAGTAGACACCGCGGATGAACTCGCGCCAGCCGATGATCTGACGCACAAACGCCTCGACGGATTGCAGCGGGGCCCTGCCCGCGCGGTACGCCGCAATGGCCCGCTCGCAGCACTCGCGCGGGTTGAGCAGTTTGAGGTTGAGCGAACTGGAGAGCGTGGAGTGGTAGAGCGTCGGCTCGCTGGACCACATCGCATCCTCGTACGGGCCGAACTGGGCGAGACGGTGCGTGACGAAGTCATCGAGCGCGGCGAGGGCCTGTTCGCGCGTGACGGCCCAAGCGAAGGAATCGATGATGCCGGGCAAATCGGGGAGCACGCGTTTGATGGCCGCGAGGACGGCGCGGGTGGTCTCGTCGGGCTTGAAACTCAGCGGCGGCCGCGGCCGCGGACTCGGGCCTTGCTTCCCGAAGGGCAGCCGGTTCGCCTTGTCGAAGTTCCACTCGCCGCCAGCGGGCTTGGCGCTCTTGCCCGTACCCTCCATGAGGTAGCCGGTCTTGCGGCGCTGCTCGCGGTAGAAGAACTCCATCGTGAGCGCGGTGCGGCCCTTCGCCCAGACGGCGAACGCGTCGGGTGCCGCGAGGAAATGCTCGTCGGGCAGGATGCTGAGCGTGATGCCTGTGGAGTCACGGATGCGTCCGAGCATTGCCAGCACGCGCCACTCGCCGGGGTGCGTGCAGACGATCCCGGACGGGTTGAGCACGACGACCGCGCGGGTGATCTCCGTCTCGAACGCGCCGGTGTTTTCGGGGTCGTCAAGGGTGACGTACTGAACGCGGACCTTTCGCCGGGACAGCTCGGCGGCGAAGTGACGCATCGCCGACAGGAATAGGGAGGTCCGCTGCACGTGGCTGGGGACATCGCGAGATTCGGTCGCGACTTCCATCATGAGGACGGTGTCTTCGGGTTTGATCGAGCGGATAAGCGTGGCATCCAGATCGAGCTGGTCGCCGAACACAATAACGATTCGTCCCCGTCCGGGCACACGTTGAAGGGGGTTCGAGGAGACAGCGGGAGTACGGGGCATTCGCGTGGATCGTACGATTGTGGACGGTGTTCGTCTTCGCCACCAAAGGACCGCTTCGTGCCCAACCATCATCTGCCCACCAAGCCGTGTGCTGACTGCAAGCGGGCGTTCGCCTGGAGGAAGAAGTGGGAGCGAGACTGGGAGCGCGTGAAGTACTGCTCAAAGAAGTGTGCGGCGGCAGCAAAGGCTGGTATCAGCGGGTAGAAGCCGCCGTATCCAACCCGTGCGCGGCACGGGCATCGCTCTCGAATACCCTTGTCCGTCCAAGGTTCCGCCGTTCAGGAAGATCAACATCGCGGTTTTTTTCAAGAGTTCGGAGATTCAAACGAGTGCCCGCAACGTCTTCATGTGGCATCAGTCGCCCGACGCGCTCAAGAAGCTGATTCCTCCTTGGGAGAAAGTGATCGTTGAACAGCCGCCCGCATCGTTGGGCGACGGGGCGCTCGCGGTGCTCGTGCTGCACATCGGTCCAATGAAGTTGCGATGGGTCGCGCGGCACCGAGACTTCATCGATCGCGGTGAGGAAGGGGGCGAGTTCACTGACGAGCAAGTCTCCGGGCCGTTCGCGTCGTGGATACATCGGCACATGGTGCGGGCGACAGGACCAGGGTGCTGCGTGCTTGAGGATCGAATCGAGTATGCGCTTCCGCTTGGTCAGTTCGGAGAGCTGCTGGCGGGTTGGCATGTGCGGAAAAAACTGAAGCGGATGTTTGACTATCGGCATGACGCGACCATCTCCGCGCTGAAGGCATCGAGCGGCAACCGTGGCCAGTGATCCTCCGCGAACAACTCTGGCCCCGGCGTGGATGCGTCGTTGGCTCGCGGCCGCTGGCGGCTTGTGCCGCAATACCACGCCACCGATGCCGCCGAACGCTGGTCCACCGAAGATCGCGCTGACGATGCCTTACGGCACGCCGTTCGTCGCGCTGCTCGCGCCGCCCGCCGCGTCTGCCGGATCGTTGAAGATGCTGGGGGCAAGTTCAACGGGCTGGTGGCGCTTACGGCCCGAGCAAAGGCCCGGTCGGTCCTGGTAGATGAGTCGGACAGTCTGGCCGTCATCGGATATCACTCGGTCATCGCGGCACGCGGATGGAAGGGGCGACCGTACCAGCGACAGCAACCAACACAGCCGGTTCAGAACGGTCCTCAAGAAAGCCGGAATCGCTCCCTGGGAAGACCTGTTCCAGACACTCCGCCGCAATGCGGTGCAGGACCTCCGCGAAGCCCTGAAAGACCCTTGGGCGGTGACGGCCATCGCGGGTCATTCCGAGGAAGTGGAACGGAAGTACTACCTTGGTCGTGTCCGGCAGGCTGACCTTGACCGCATTACGGGTATTGGCGTTGACCGCGAGCTGCAACGGGTAACTGAATGCTGGGCGAAACTGCCGCGGAATGTAAAGGATGTGGTGCTCGCGATGATCACGAAGGGCGGCTGAACGCTCCAGCAGCATGTCATACCGCGGCGTCGCGCGTGAGTTCCCGCAGCCGCGTCAGCGCTCCCGGTAACTGATTGTCGAGAAGGTCTCGCGGGACTGCCGCGAAATAGTCTCCTGCAAGATCTGCAACTTGCAAAACACTGTCACTCTCCCGCGGTGCGTCCAGGAACAACTCGCCATCGAAGAAGTCGTGGTCCCAAAGCACCTGATCGCTCAACTCATCGACGGCCGAGAACCACGCCTCATTACGGTCGTCTGTCTCCGCGAGGGCCTGCAGGCCGCGCTCGAAGGACGCCAGGCGGACGAGCCGCCGCACATCCGTGAGCGTTTCCTCATCGAGCTCTATCGCGATCATGGACTTGATCTGGTGGTAGATGGCGAAGATCGCCGCCTCGTTCGCGGCCGTGTGCATCGGAGCCAGGACGTTTTCCCGAAGGACCGCCGCTGCTACGTCTTCGAGGAGAGCCACACGCTGCCCATAGGACAGGGCATCGAAGACAGCTACACCGGTCTGGTGCTCGTCACCATCCATCTCCATTTCTTCGATGAGGTCGCCGACAGCCGCTCGGAAGAGAGCCGCCTCGTCTCCAGTCAGAAACCTGTCGCCTTGGGACGTTCGCCACATGAGCAAGCACTCGGCGTCGAAACTGCCACAAAAACTGCCACAAAACCGGTTTGGGCCACTCCCCACCCAAGAGTCCACAATCAGGAAGTGCCCTGTTTTGCAGTCTGAACTTGAAATGCCCCCCGAAGGACTCGAACCTTCGACCCGCTGATTAAGAGTCAGCTGCTCTACCAACTGAGCTAGGAGGGCCTGCAAACCGCGACTCGATCCCGCGGCCATCCCGCGATTTTAGGCGACCACACCGCCGGATCCCAATCGCACTTCACACCAGATTGACCTACACCCCGCCGGTGCGCTACGCTTGCCGCCCGCGAACCGCTCCCGACCATGTTCCCCAAGGGTCGGCGGTCGTTCCCGCGGGTTCGCCGTTCGCACGTCTTTCTGGAAGTTCCGCCATGCAACCATGTTTTCGATCGAGCCACGGGCGCACGCGTCGCCGCCGCTCGCACCACGCACTGATCGGTGCCACCCCCACGGTTTGCCCGCTCTCGGGCATGCCCAAGATGCACCACCGCGTCTGCAAGGAGTCCGGCTACGTTCGTCCGGGCCTTCGCATCAGCGTGCCCAAGCTCAAGATCGGCGTCGATAAGGACTGACCCGTACGCGCGCAAACGTCCCGCGGCCGCGGGATTTGCAGCCGCACTCCGTTTCCACAGCCCACCCCCGAGCCCTTCCCTAAGGGATGAGGGGGCCGGAATGACCAAATGCGCATCGCCGTGGATGTGATGGGAGGCGACCACGCCCCCGATGCGATCATCTGCGGCTGCATCGAAGCGCTCGCCGACCTCGCGCCCGACGATGAGCTCGTGCTCATTGGAACCCAATCCGACATCGAAGAGCTTCTCAGCGACCGCGGTGTAAGCGACCGACGGCTTCGAACCGTCTACACGCATCAGGTGATCGAGATGGGCGAGTCTCCGGCGAAGGCCATCAAGGCCAAGCCGGATTCCTCCCTCGTCAAAACGGCCTGGCTCGGGTCTAAACGCTCCGACCTCCCTTGCGATATCGTGCTCAGCGCTGGCAACACCGGCGCGTGCGTGGCCGCGGCCACGGTGCAGATGCGCCGCCTCCCGGGCGTGCATCGCCCCGGCATCGCCGTCACCATCCCCGCCTTCCACGGTCCCCTCGTCATCTGCGATGCCGGCGCCAACCCCGAGCCGCGCCCCGCCCACCTCTGGCAATACGGCATCATGTCCAGCATCCTCGCCGAACGAGCGCTGCGCATCGAGCGTCCCCGCGTTGCCACGCTCAATATCGGCTCGGAAGAGGGCAAGGGCACCGACCTGATCCGGCAGACGCACGAGTTGCTTCGCAAAACGCCCCACATCAACTACACCGGTTACATCGAGGGCCGCGACCTCTTCGACGGCGTCGCCGATGTCGTCGTCACCGACGGCTTCATGGGCAACACCATGCTCAAAATGGCCGAGGGCTTCGCGCGCAGCCTCATGAAGGCGATCGCCCACGAAATCTTCACGACCGCTCCCGATGCAGGCCTCGCGCTCGAACCCGTGTTCAAGGAAATCTACCGCAAGAACGACTACCACGAATACGGTGGGGCGCCGTTGCTCGGGGTCAACGGTGTCTGCGTTATCGCTCACGGGTCGAGCCAGGCCCGAACCATCCGCGCCGCCATCCGCAACTCTCGCCAATACGTCGCCACCGGTCTCAACGCCGCGATCGTCGAGCGCCTGGCCGACATCCGCGCATCGATGCCCGACGCGGCCGCCCCCGACACCGACAGCGAACCGCACCCGTAAACCGGACATCCTCCTGACGATGCGCAACGCCCGTGCTCAACGGCATTGGCGTACCCTCTCGGTCTATGCCGAGTCTCCGAACCGCTCAACCCCCCGGAACCCGCGCCACGGGCGTCCGCCTGGCCGGAACAGGCATGGCCCTGCCCAGCAAGCGCCTCGCCAACTCCGACCTCGAAAAGTTGATGGACACCTCCGACGAGTGGATCGTCCAGCGCACGGGCATCCGTGAGCGGCGCATCGTCGATCACGACAAGGGCGAGAACACGCTCTCCCTCTCCGTGGGCGCGCTGCAACAAGCGCTCGAGCGCGCCGGCAAGCAGCCCACCGATCTCGACCTCATCATCGTCGCCACCATGACCCCGGAGATGGCCTGCCCCCCCACCGCCTGCCGCGTCGCGGGCATCATCGGGGCCGGGCACGCGGGCGCATTCGATCTTTCCGGCGCGTGCAGCGGCTACGTCTACGGCATGAACGTCGCCCACGACCTCATCAAGGGCGGTGCTTACCGAACTGTCGCCCTCATCGGTGCCGACGTGCTCTCCACGCTCATGGACTATTCCACCGCCGGCCGCGGCACATCCATTATCTTCGGCGACGCCGCCGGTGCGGCCGTCCTCTGCGCCGATGACAATCCGGCACTCGGTGTCATCGCCCAATCCATGCACTCCGACGGCGCGGGCTGGAAGGAAATCTACGTCCCGCGTTCCGCCAGCGACCTCCCCGACAACGTCCCCTTCGACCCCGCCAAGCTCAACCGCGTGCAGATGAACGGCGCGACCGTCTTCAAGTTTGCCGTCACCACCTTCCCGAGACTCATCGAAGAGACGCTCGCCAAAGCCGGTCTCGACGCGGCCGATGTCGACATGTACGTCTGCCACCAGTCCAACGCGCGCATCCTCAATGCCGCCCGCGAGCGCTTCGGCCTCCCCGAAGAGAAGCTCTACGTCAACATCGACCGCTACGGCAACACGGTCGCCGCCAGCGTTCCCCTATGCCTGCACGAGCTGGCCATGCAACAGCGCATCAAGCCCGGCATGAAGGTCATGTTCGTCGCCTTCGGCGCAGGCCTGACCTGGAGCAGCAGCCTCTGGCAAATGTAGAGCCGAACGGCGCGAGCAGTCGGTTGCAGGGTTCGCTCTGCCATCGCCCGAGTCCATCCGAACAACGCAGAATGCCGACGGAGTTCAACCCGAATTTTCGTGTTGCTCCTGACGGCATTCCGGCGGATTCCTCTCAATCCGTCCTCCGCCTTTGCAACATCACCAGGAACGGTGCCGCCGCGATCACCAGTATCCCCGCCGCGATCGACGACACCACGAACAGCAGGAAGAAATCCGCCTGTCCGCCGAAGCGCCACGGCAGTTTCACCTTGCCCTCAATGATCGGGTCCACCAGCGCACCCACCTTGCCCGCGGCCAGACCCGCCACGAACGACGAGATGAACCAGATCCCCATCAGGCTCGACATGTGCCGCGCCGGGGCGGTCTTGGCGACGTACGACAGGCCCGTGGGCGAAAGGATGAGTTCGCCAACGGTGTGCAGGAAGTAGCACCCGCAGATGTACATCATCCCGACCTTCGAGACGCCCGAGTTGAGCCGCTGGGCCGCGAAGAACATCACGATGTAGCCCAGCCCGACGAAGATCAGCCCCGCCCCGATCTTGAACGGCTGACCGAACGACCTGCCCCGCCGCGACAGGGTCACCCACAGCACCCCGAAGATCGGCGCGAGCAGGATGATGAGCAGCGGGTTGATCGACTGAAATATGGGCGTCGGCACCACGTCCCAGATGAACCCCAGCCTGCGATCGGTAAGCTCGTCGGTAAACGTCGTCAGCGACGAGCCGGCCTGCTCGAACGAGAGCCAGAACACCGCGTTGAAAAGCATGTAGATGAAGATCGTCGCCACCGGGCCGCGGTCGCCTTTCTCCTGCCGCGCGATCAGCCACGCCGCATACGCGATCGCCGCCACAATCATCGTGACATACACCCACGTCTGGCTGACAAACTTGTCGAACCCGCCCAGCACGCCTTCCTTAAAGAGAAACCCGATGGACACCGCCAGCGCGATACCCACCGGCAGAAACACCCACGCCTTCCCCGCGTGCCGCGAAGTGCTTTCGCCGATCCCTTGTAGGAACACCGGCTTGCCGATCACATAAAACACCAGCCCCAGGATCATCCCCACCGCGGCCGCCGCGAAGCCATAGTGCTACCCGTATTTCACCGCCAGCCACCCGCACACCAGGTTGCAGAAGAAGGCCCCGGTGTTGATGCCCATGTAGAAGATGCTGAACGCACCATCTCTTCGCGGGTCGTCCCTCGCATAAAGCTGCCCCACCATCACCGAGACGCTCGGCTTGAAGTGCCCCGTGCCGATCGTGATGAGCGCCAGTCCCGCGACGAACACCGCCATGCCGTTGTCGCTCAGCGACATCGAACCGATCCCCGACAACCCGAGCCCCAGGTGGCCCAGCGTAATCAGGATCGCCCCGACCACCATCGAGCGGTGCGTGCCGATCAACCGGTCGGCGATCAACCCGCCGAGGATCGGCAGCAGGTACGCCATCCCGGTGTACCAGCCATACAGCGTGTTGGCCTCGGGCTTGGTCCACGAGCGCCCGCTGTCGAGCCGGTTGATGTCGATGCTCAGCTCGAATGGATCAGCGCCCGGATCGCGCTTCGACTCCGGCCGGATGTTCGTCGACACCACGCTCGTGCCGTCGTTGACCTTGAAGTACACCTTGTAATCCGGGTTGTCGCCGCTCCGAATGTCGCTTTCGATCTTGGCAATCTGCTCCGGAGTGGCGTTCTTCGGCGCTGCCGCCCGCGCTTGCGCAACCATCCGCGTACGCGACTCCTCCGAGTGCGGACGCAGCATCTTCAGATTGAGCTTCACCGGCCGGTCGTGCGTATTGGTCACCCGAAACCGCACCTCATCGCCCGCCGGATTCTCTCCCGACTTCACCGAGAACGTCGGCGTGCTCAACCCCGCCTCACCCGCCACCGGTGCCCACACAAACCCACCGGGCCTCTTCGGGTCTGCCCGTTTCTCCAGACGCTGAAACGTGAGTAACCCGCCGCCCCCCGCCTCCCCACCAGCCGCCACTCCCGCGAGCCTCACCGGACTCGGCAAGTCGCCCACCACCACATTCAGCGGCATCTCCGTTACCGTGGTCGCTGGCTCGACCCCGTTGGCTTCCTCATCCTCCGTCGCGGCAAACCCCTGCGTCATCCGCAAGGTGTTGGTGTAGGTGCCCACACCCACTTGGTGCGCCGCCAGCGCCGCCGTCAGGTACAGCACCAGCAGCCCGCGCATGCCGTAGTAACTGAACCGCTCCCACATCTCCACCATGAACAGCAGAAACAGCCCGACCGGGTGGCCGAGAAACTGCCGCCGGGTGTCCGGCGGCAGGGTGATCGGGAGCGCAGTCGAATCGAGGTTGGTTCCGGCATGGCCCGGAGAATACCCGATTTTTATCATTTGCGTCAGCAGCCGACGAAGTACCCGCCCAGATAATCCCACACGTCCTGGATATCCACACCGCCGGCACCGTTGTAGTCGGCCCTGACATCATTTCGGAAATACGCATCCAGGAAGTCGAAGAGATCCTGCAAGGTCAGCCCGTTGGCGCCGTTGAAGTCGGCCGCGCACGGAATCGTTTCCATCGGCACCGGCAGACCCGTCGCCACGATCTCCGCCGGAGTGCCCGGCACATACAACCCCAGCGCCACACTCCCCGGCGCGGCCGCGGGCGCAACATCCGCGGTGAACCAGAAGTTGTACATCGTGCCCCACCGCACGGCGTTGCCAGCGGCATTGGTGGCATGGGTCGTCGTGCTCGCAAACCGAACCGCCGGCCCGACCTTCGTGCCGATCCAGTCGGTGTTGTCGTAGATCTCGCCCGAGTGATAATTCACATCGCGGAACCCGATGTCCGTCACGGTGGACGACGTGGGCACGGGAACCGTCAGCGACCCGCCCGCGCGGGCCGAGTTCAGGTTGAACACCGCATACTCGTACCGCCACGGACCCGTCCCCGCTGTCCCGCTCAGGTCGACGGCCTTGCCCGCGACGTAGAACCGTCCCTCGCTTGGAACATCCACGATCGAGATCGCCACCGACGTATCCTGCATGTTCAGCCCGCGACCGTGCGCACGCCACGCTTCGATGGCCGGAACTCCCGCCATCGACGCGCCACCGGTGCCCGAGGCAACCGTCCACGCGTAAGTCGGAGTAGCGCCCGCATTCGCCACGTTCATCCGCCGATACGTCGCGTTGTTGAGCTGCGCCCCTTCTTTCTCCTCGGCGCACACATAGACACCCTCGGCGAAGTACAGCGCGTTCGGGAAAGCCGCCGCATTCATCTCGGTCTGCGGAACCTGCACCTTGCGCGTGATCGCCGACGAGCCGCCCGGCAGCGCCCCGATGGGCGTGAACGTGCCCAGGAATGGGTTGATCCCCGACCGCGGCCCGAGCCGGGTCTGACCGGCGTTAAAGCCGCCGCTGTAAATGTCGCGGCAGCCCGCACGCAGCCCCGCCCCACCGGTTGACACACACGTCCCACCACACCCCGCGCCGTTCGCGACGCAGCACGCGTGCTTGCAGAAACCCAGCC
>Ga0163150_10005795_pt1 | contig 15541 bp, 14 predicted proteins | sample OliLakLV19P2IB_FD_148628 | JGI IMG/M metagenome (GOLD analysis project Ga0163150, IMG submission 148628) | Freshwater microbial mat bacterial communities from Lake Vanda, McMurdo Dry Valleys, Antarctica - Oligotrophic Lake LV.19.P2.IB | ecosystem: Environmental > Aquatic > Freshwater > Lake >...
TGGATCGCCGATGTCGTCCATTGCCATCAGCAGCACACGCTCATGAGCAGCACCGCCGCTGCCGCCTGCCTGCTCTCGAGGCGTCGAGCCTTCGTCACCGATCTGGGCGGCGGTGGTTGGGACGTGTCTGCGTATGTGTCAACGGACCGCTGGTTCGACGGCCACCTGCATCTCAGCGAGTACAGCCGGCACGTGTTCGGCCATGACGGCAAGCCGTGGGCACGCGTGATCCTGGGCGGTGTTGACACGGCACTCTTCTCGCCCGTCTCGAACGTCGTACGGAACGGCGTGCCTCTGTTCGTCGGCAGAATTCTTCCGCACAAAGGCATCGGCGGGTTGATCGACGCCCTTCCGGAGAACATGTCGCTCGATGTGATTGGACCCGTGAGCGATCGAGCCACACTCGAGCAGCTCAAGACGCAGGCAGCCGGCAAGTCCGTGCGATTTCGCCACGGCTGCAACGACGCCGCGCTGGTCGATGCGTACCGCCAGGCGCTGTGCGTGGTGCTCCCGAGCGTGTATCGCACGCCCGATGGACACGTCTCCGCCGTTCCTGAGCTGCTGGGTCAGACGCTGCTCGAAGCGATGGCGTGCGGCACACCCGTGATCTGCACCCGGGTCGCGAGCATGCCCGAAATCGTGGAAGACGGGAAAACAGGCTTCATCGTGGAGCCGGGCGATCGGGATGGGCTTCGCGCGCGCCTCGAATGGCTGGCGACCCATCCTGCAGAGGCCGCAACGTTCGGCGAATCGGGGCGCCAGGTCGTACTCGAACGATTTCAGTGGCATCACGTCGTGCAGCGCTGCCTCGAGGCCTATCGAGCCGCATGATTCACCTGCTCACGCCGGAATACCCCCCTCAACGGGGAGGTGTGGCGCACTACACGCAACAGATCGCCCGGGAGCTGGCGCGCGCCGGCGAAGACGTCCACGTCTGGTGTCCGGCGGGCGGCACGGGTGAGCGCGCAGACGCGTTCACTGTTCATCCCGAGCTCGGACATTTCCGCCGGCGGGACCTGGCGCGCGCGAGCCACCTCCTGGACGCGTTTCCCGCTCCTCGCCGGCTGTTGGTGCAGTGGGTCCCGCACGGCTACGGGTTCAGAGCGATGAACGTCGCCTTCTGCTGGTGGCTGCGGAAACGGGCAGCGGCGGGTGACGCGGTCGAGATCATGGTCCACGAGCCATTTCTGGGATTCGGAGAGCGGGGGCTCAGGCAGAACAGCGCCGCGGTCGTTCAGCGGGTCATGACGATCATTCTCCTTCGCGCCGCGCGAAGAGTCTGGGTCGCTATTCCCGCATGGGAGCGGTTATGGAAACCCTACGCCTTTGGAAAGCGGCTGCACTTTACATGGTTGCCTGTGCCGAGCAGTTTGAAGATGGCCGAGAAAGCGACGGTGCTGGCCGTTCGCGCTCGAGTGGCCGGCTCCGCTCCGATCGTCGGACATTTGGGGACCTACGGGAGTCACATCGCCACCCTGCTGGATGATGCGATCCCAGCGATCACCGCGCGGGCTCCCGCGCACTTCCTGCTCATCGGTGCAGGCAGCGACGAATTCCGGTCACGGCTGGTCGCTCGGCATCCTGGCCTCACAGGACACGTCACCGCGACGGGTGCGCTCGATCACGAAGGGCTGGCCGCTCACGTGGCGGCATGCGATGTCCTCGTCCAGCCGTACGCGGACGGCATCAGCTCCCGGCGCACAACCGCCATGGCCGGTCTGGCGCTGGGAGTGCCGGTGGTCACGACGCGCGGCCGTCTCACCGAGCCCTTCTGGGCCAGCTCGGGGTCGGTGCGGCTCTCCGACGTGGGCCAGACTCAGGAGCTGGCCGAACAGGTGGTTGGTCTGCTCGCAAGCTCGTGCGAGCGGGAGCAGCTCGTGGAAATCGGCAGCGTGTTTTACGATCGATATTTTGACGTGCGGCACACGATCGCGGCGCTGAGGTCGCCCTCGTGATGCTCGCAGGTGTCTGGAAGCCGTGGTACGTCTACAGGCCCCGTCAACTGGCGACGCGTGTGATGCATTACTTCGAACCGCCGCCGCAGGCCTATCAGCGCCTGCACGCGTCATGGGGCGCCGATATTCTGGCCAATCCGAGCGAGCATCTGGGACGCTGCCTCCGGACGATCGGCGTGTTCGATCTCGCGGTCTCAGAAGTGCTGCTGCGGCTCATTCGCCCGGGAGATCTGGTGATCGATGCCGGCGCGAACGTCGGGTACATGACGGTGCTCGCGGCAGTCGCCGCCGGGCCGACAGGCCAGGTCATGTCGTTCGAGCCCAACCCGATTCTGCTGTCGCCGCTGCGCCAGAATATCGCGATGGCGCGCGAGCAGTTTTCGATGGCCCCGATCGACCTGCGCGCCTCCGCACTCGGCTCGCACCATCACAGCGCGACGTTTGTGCTGCCGCCTGCCGATGCGCTGAACGACGGACTCGGCCACATCGCCGAGGGCCCTGGGGCGGCAGGCGCAGCCGGTACCATCGACGTGGCGGTCGAGCCGCTCGATGACAGCCTGGCGGGGAAGGACGTGGGATTGCTGAAGATTGACGTCGAAGGGTACGAAGCGCGCGTGCTCGAAGGGGCAGGGGACGCCATTCGGTCGGGCCGGATCCGCAACATCGTGTTCGAGGATCATCAGGGCGCCGGCAGCGACGTGATGCACGCGCTCCAATCTGCGGGCTATGCCATCTTTTCGATCGGCTGGGCGATGCGCGGACCCGTGCTCTCCGCCGATCTGACCCAACGCCCGGCCAGCACTCGGTACGAGGCGCCCAATTATCTTGCGACCACAGCGCCGGAGGCCGCGCTCCGGGACTGCGCCGGCAAAGGCTGGCGCGCCCTCCGGCGACAAACACAGCCCCTGGCCCGGGTGCACGGATGAGCCCGGCACCCCTACGCCGGCTGCGACCGACCACCGGGTGGGTCGCGATCGATCTGCACGAGATCGTCGAGTTCAAGGATCTCGTGCTGGAATTCGCCCGCCGCGACATCAAGCTCCGCTACCGGCAGACCCTTCTGGGCATCGCGTGGGTCGTCATTCAGCCGATCCTCGCCGCGGGGGTTCTGAACTTCGCGTTCGGCATCGTCGCCGGCGCGCGGCCGCAGGGACCGTCGTACTTTCTCTTTACGTTTGCGGGGGTGCTGGCCTGGAATCTGTTCAGCTGGACGCTGAGCAAGACCAGCCTCTCGCTCGTGGGCAATTCGTACCTCATCAGCAAGGTGTACTTTCCCAGGTTGATTCTGCCGATCTCCGGCACGCTGTCGACCCTGCTCGACTTTAGCGTGTCGCTCGCCGTGCTCGTCGTGATGCAGGCGATCTACGGCATCGCGCCCGGATGGCAGATCGCGCTGCTGCCGGTCTGGATTCTTCTCATTCTGGGCCTTGCGCTCGGCGCCGGGTCCATCGCGGCGGCGCTGACGGTCCACTATCGGGACGTCCAGCACATTCTGCCGATTCTGATTCCGTTCATGCTCTACGCGAGCCCGGTGGCCTACGACGTCTCCCAGATTCCGGACGGATACCAGCGCTTGTTTTATCTCGTGAATCCTCTCGCCGGTCTCATCGTGGCGTTCCGTGCCTCGCTCCTGCCGGGCGCCGCGATGCCGCCACTTCCGTATCTTGCGTGGTCGGCCGGCTTGGCGGTCGGTCTCTTCGTCATCGGGGCGGCCGTGTTCAAGCGGACGGAAAGGACCTTCGCTGATGTCATCTAGCGAGCTTGCCCTCTCTGTTCGGGGTGTCGGCAAGACATACACGATCCGTCACGACTACACCGCGCCCACGACGCTGGGGGAGGCGTTGGTGCGGCGCCTCAAGCATCCGTTCGCGCGCGTCGAACGCGAGCGGTTCTGGGCGCTGAAGGGCGTCACGTTCGACGTCTTTCAAGGCGAAGTGCTCGCGTTGATCGGGAGCAACGGTGCAGGAAAGAGCACGCTGCTGAAAGTGCTGTCCCGCATCACCGAGATGTCGGAAGGACAGGTCGATCTCTACGGCCGTGTCGGCAGCCTGCTCGAAGTGGGCACCGGATTCAATCAGGAGCTGACCGGGCGCGAGAACGTGTTCCTCAACGGCGCGATCCTGGGCATGACGCGCTCGGAGATCCGCCGGCAGTTCGACGCGATTGTGGCCTTTGCCGGGGTCGAGCGCTTCCTCGACACCCCGGTCAAGCATTACAGCAGCGGCATGTACGTGCGTCTCGCCTTCGCCGTCGCCGCCCATCTGCGCAGCGAGATTCTGATTGTCGACGAGGTGCTGGCTGTCGGCGATCAGGAATTCCAGAGGAAGTGCCTCGGGAAGATGCGCGACGTGGCGATCGACGGGCGGACCGTGCTGCTGGTGAGCCACAACATGGCGGCGGTCGGAAACCTGTGTTCCAGGGCGGTCGTGCTGCGCGCGGGCCAAATGGTGTTCGCCGGCGACGTGGCCGACGCGATTGCACAATATTCAGCCACCGACGCCGCCGTGCTCGTGGGGGATCTGCGCGACCGCCACGATCGGGCCGGCAAGGGAGAGATCCGGTCTACGAGCGTGGCGCTCGCGGGCACCGACGGCGTGCTCACGCGCGCCGTCCAGCCCGGACAGCCCTTCGATGTGATCGTGTCGTACGAGGCCCGGATCGCGCTCGAGAACGTCGAGGTGAGCGTCAACATCGAACTGCTGGATGGCACTCGCGTCGTAACGCTCGCCAGCGGATTCAGGAATGAGACGTTCTCGGTGCAGGCGGGAGAGGGGACGTTCGCCTGCCGGGTAGCGGGCCTTCTGCTGCGGCCCGATACGTATTCGATCAACGTGTTCTTCAGCGGTAATCACGCCTTCTACGATCACGTGGAGCGCGCGATGTCGTTCGACATCGCCCCGCTGGACGTCTACGGCACCGGGCGACTGCCCCAGCGGAACGAGGGCGCGCTGCTCGCCGAGTATCACTGGCGTGCGGCTGCGCCGGCGCTGAAGTCGAACGTGCTCTGATGCGCATTGCCGTGGTCAATTGGAGCTCGCGCCGCGTCGGAGGCGTCGAAGAATACGTGTCGATTCTCATTCCAGCGCTGCATCACGCCGGTCACGACGTGATGTTCTGGCACGAGCTCGATGTACCGTCGGACCGGCAGCGCATCGAAGTCCCGCCGGGAGTGATCGACATTTGCGTTGCCGACACCGGCGTCGAGCCGGCGCTGGCTTCCCTCCGCAACTGGAAGCCGGACGTCATTTATATGCAGGGAATCCGGGATCTGGACGTCGAGCGACAGCTGCTCGACCTGGCGCCGGCCGTGTATTTCCTGCACACCTACACCGGCACCTGCATCAGCGGAGGCAAAACGTTCACCAGGCCCACCGTTGTGCCGTGCGATCGAGCGTTCGGATGGCCGTGTCTCGTGCACTATCTTCCGCATGGGTGCGGCGGGCTCAGCCCGATCACGATGTGGCGGCACTATCAGCTACAGTCACGGCGTCTGGAGAATTTGCGTCGGTACAAAGGCAGAGTGACGCATTCGGCTCATATGCAGGCCGAGATGGCCAAGCACGGCATCGACGCCAGGGTCATCGCCTACCCGGTCCACGTGCGCGCCGACACGAGCGCCTATTCAGCAATGGATTCCTGGCGGTTGCTGTTCGCCGGCAGGATGGAGCGCCTGAAAGGCGGCGCGTGTCTGCTCGATGCGCTGCCTGCCGTCGCTGCTGCCGGACAGCGGCCGATCCGCGTGACGCTCGCCGGAGACGGCCCCGAACGCCAACACTGGGACGCGCGCGCGCGTGAGGTCATGGCGGCGACACCGCATGTCAACGTCGAATTTGTCGGATGGGTTTCACAGGATGGCGTCGGGATGCTGCTCAGCCATGCCGATCTTCTCGTCGTTCCCAGCCTCTGGCCTGAGCCGTTCGGATCGGTCGGACCGGCTGCCGGCCAGCATGGGGTTCCTGCGGCAGCATTCGATGTCGGAGGCATTTCTCAGTGGTTGAGGGAAGGCGTCAGCGGACATCTGGCTCCCGCAACGCCGCCGACGGCAGAAGGGCTCGCCGGCGCGATCATTCGCTGCCTTCAGGATCCGGCGCACTACACGTTACTCAGGAAAGGCGCGCTTCAGATGTCGGCTCGATTCACGATGGAACAGCATCTGCAAGAATTACTGTCGGTGTTGAAAGCATGCGCCGATCGGGAAGAGGCAAATGGTCGGCGTTGACCTCGAGTACGTGGGACGGTTGATCCGCAGCGGCGTTCTCAGCGGCCCCGTGCTCGAGCTCGGCACAGGCTATGACGGCCAGACGTGCCGTCAGCTTGTGCAGGCAAGCGGCCTCACCTACTACGGCACGGATCTACAGCGCGGGCCACAGGTCGACGTCGTTGCCAATTTCGAGCGGGCGGCCGACTTAGCCGTCTTCAACGGCATCGGCCCGTTCGGCGCGATTCTCATGCTGAATGTGCTCGAGCACACCTTTGATCCGCTACGAGTGCTCGACAATGCAATGACGTTGTTGAAGCCGGGTGGCACGCTGGTCGTGTTGACGCCGGCCGTGTGGCCGCTTCACAGTTTTCCCTTCGATTCGTGCCGCTTGCTCCCGGATTTTTATAGAGAGTATGCGAGTAGACGCGGCATGCGCCTGCTGAACGAGCACTTTGAATACGTAGGTTTCGGCAAGGTGGATGAATTTCGAGACCAGCAGGGCAATCCCTCGTTCCCACCTCCGTGTTCAGGGTCCTGGAGGCTGTTGTTCAGCCGGGCGATCCATAGATGTTTCAACACCTTCGGCCGATCGATGTTTCAGCCAAGCCATGTCGCCGTTGCGGTAGTGCTGATCGCTCCTGGTGTTGCCCATGACATTGCCGATCCCTCCTGATGCAGACAACGCTGGTAAACACGCCGCTTGTCACGGTCGTTGTCACGGTCTATAGGCGGCTGGATTTTCTTCGCGACGCACTGCAGAGCGTCTTTGCCCAGACGTTTCAGGATTTCGAAGTCATCATTGCCGACGACTCCGGAACCGGAATCGGGCGCGCGGTCGCCGCGCCGTTTGTCGATGGCGAGCGGGTCCGCTACGTCGCGAACCCGCAGACCCTCGGGATTGCGCGGAGCCTGCAGGCAGCGCTGAACATGGCGCGTGGCACGTACGCGGCGATCCTGAATGACGATGATCTGTGGGAGGCGGAATTCCTGGCACGCCTGGTGCCGCCGCTCGAAGTCGACAGCCGCCGCGTGCTCTCGTTTGCCGATCATTGGATCATGACCGAGGACGGCGCGCTCGATCGCCCAGCGACCGAGCGCAACACCGCGCAGTACGGGCGCGCGGATCTGCGCGAAGGCGAGGTCGCCGCCCCAGACCGTTTCGTGCTCCAGACCAACGGCGTGCCCCTCGCGATGGCGGCCCTCTTCAGAGTATCTGCGCTCGACAGCAGGCGGCTCGTGCCCGAGGTCGCCGGGGCGTACGATTTCTGGATTGCTGCGTTGTTAGCCGCCTCCGGGGGAGCGTTCTATTACGTTCCCGCACGGCTGACGCGCTATCGCGTGCATTCGGGGATGGAAACCGCGAGGCGCAGTCCGGACAAGGGGGAGTGCACCGTGTTCATCCTGCGCTCGTTGCTCGAGCAGGGCGCGTTTCCAGACCTGAAGGCCTTGCTGAAGGCGAGACTTGCCCGAAGCACGGTCGGCGTCGGCCGCGATCGGCTGTACTTCAACCAGGCCTCCGAGGCGCGCAACCTGTTTCTGGCCGCGTTCCGGCTGGATCCAGGATGGCGGCCTCTCGCCGGCTGCCTGCTGTCGGTTCTGCCGTCCCCGGTCCGGAGAGCGATGGGTGTGTCACGCGCATGAAGGTGCTGTATTTCTGCGAAGGCTTCACGGACATTCGATTCGTGACGGGGTTGTCGGAAATCTGCGACCTCACGATGGTCATTCCCGCCTGGGAATTTCAGAGCAGCGGCCTCGCCGATCGCATCGCCGACAGCGGCGCGCGACTCAAGGTACACATGATTCACGGCCGGCGCCCGGCCTATCAACTACGGTCGTTCCTCTACCTTCTTCGCAACATCCGCAAGCACGACGTCGTGCTGTCGCAGGACATGGTGCGCGGCTCCCTGAACGCGACCGTCGCGGGCAAGCTCCGCGGCGTTCCGGTGGTGACGCTGCTCGGCATCGAGCCGGTGGCGTACTACCGCTGCCGCCGCGAACGCAGGCGGATCGGACGGGTCGAAGCTGTGGCGGGGGAAGCGTTCATCCGTTTCGCCATGGCGATCAGCGGCCGGCTGAGCACGCTGGCACTGGGCATGGGACCGTACTTGCGCGACGTCGCCGGGCGGACCGCGTCGCGGACCGGAGTTGGTGGGTACTACGGCGTCGACACTCGCCTGTTCACACCGGTGAGTCCTGAAGAGCGCCTTCGGCTCCGTCTGGTCCACGATCTCCCCGAGGATCGCTTCATCATTTTTTTCTCGAGTCGAATGAGCCACGAGAAAGACCCCGAGACCGTGCTGCATGCGACCGCGAAGGCCCGCGCGCAGGGACTCGACGCGGTGCTGCTGAATCTTGGCGGCGGGTACACCGAATTTCTCGAACTGGCGGCAGAACTCGGGCTGGAGGATGCGCGCGACTGGATCATCGGCCGGCCGGCCGTGCATCCGATGAAGAACCTGCGCGAGTATTTCCAGGCTGCCGACGTGCTGGTGCAGGCGTCGCTCGCCGAAGGCGCGGCGTTCTCGACGCTGGAAGCGCTCGCGGCCGGCACCCCCGTGATCGCCACGAACATCGGCGGTATGGCGGTGCAGCTGAGCGGCCGCGCGCAGCTCACCCCCCGGCGCGACAGCGACGCCATGGCGGCCGCCCTGCTGTGGGTGGCGCGTCACCCGTCTGAGGCACGGGCACAGGCGATGAAGGGGCGCGAGTACGTACAATCGGAGTGGGACCGCAAAAAAGTGTTCAGCGATCTGAAGGCCATCCTCGAGCAGTCCTGTGGCCGATCTTCGTAACGCCATCAAGGGCGGCAAGTATGCGGAGAAGCAGATCTTCTCGCGCGACAGGCTCGTGGCCTTCAGCCATGCGCGGCGATTTGACACGGCGCTCTCGGTGGCCAAAGCCTTTCGCGGCATGCGCGTGATGGACTTCGGGAGCGGCGACGGCACCTTTCTGGCGATGCTCATGATGACGCCCGACGCCCCGGCCGTCGGTGTCGGCGCCGAACTGGCCGCCGACGTCGTCGAGGACTGCCGCCACCGTTATGAAAACGAGCCGAGGCTGCAGTTCGTCCTGGTGGATGAGCTCGAGACCGGCGATCACGCGCGACGCTACGACGCCGTGTTCTGCATGGAAGTGCTCGAGCACGTCGTGGACTGGGAACCCGCGCTGGCGAGCATGTCCAGGCTGCTCGCGCCGGGCGGCACGCTGATCGTGAGCGTCCCGGTGGAGATCGGTGCGATGGTCGTCGTCAAGCAGGCCGTTCGGCAGATCGCCGGATGGCGGAAGATCGGACATTACCCGGGGACGACGCCCTACTCCTGGGGGGAGCTGGCAGCGGCCGTGTTTGCGGGAAACCGCCAGCACGTGACGCGTCCCGTGTACGACACCGGCAGCGGGCCGTACCACGATCACAAGGGCTTCAACTGGAAGGTGCTTCGCGATCGTGTGAGCCGGCAGTTCGTGATCGAGCGGATCCTCGCCAGCCCGTCGCAAATCCTCGGACCGCAACTGGCAACCCAGGTCTGGTTTGTCGCTCACCTGCGTGCCGACGCCGCGCACGCGAATCCGTGACACCGCTTCGCGTCGGCGTGATCTGCGATTTCGCGGAAGAGCACTGGCCGAGCATGGATCTGATTGCGGACATGCTGCTCGACACGCTGCCGGCCGCGGCGAACGGCGCGATCGTCGCGAGCCGCCTGCAACCGCCTTTGCGGCGAAGATGGACGCGCCTGCCGGTTGCGGGCGGGACATCGCGGGCCCAGCTGGCCGATCGCCTGGCGGGACGGTTCTGGGATTATCCCCGGTGGCTGTCTGCACGGGCGTCGGACTTCGATGTCTTCCACATCGTCGATCACAGCTACGCGCATCTGGCACGGGTGCTGCCGAAGGGTCGCGCCATCGTGACGTGCCACGATCTCGACGCGGTGCGTGCGTTGTCTCCGGATGCGTCGAGGCGGTTCGACCCCGAACGCCTGCTCGCCACGCGCATTCTGGCGGGACTCAAGGTCGCGGGGCACATTGCGTGTGTCAGTGGGGCCACGAAAACCGAACTTATCGCCTCGGGCGCCGCCGATCCGAAGCGGGTGAGTGTGGTCTACGAGGGCGTGCATCCCAGCTGCTCGCCGGGCCCGCGGGCAACCGGACCCGCAACCCTTCTGCATGTCGGCAGCACGATTCCGCGCAAGCGGATCGACCTCCTTCTCGACATATTCTCCGGGATTCGACGCGCTGAGCCTGGCCTCCGATTGGTTCGCGTCGGAGGGCCGCTGACGCCGCCGCAGCGGGCGCACGCCACGACCCTCGGCGTGCTCGACGCCATCGACGAGATGCCGAGCCTCGATCGTCCGCAGCTCGCCGAGCTCTACAGGCGTGCCGCCCTCGTCCTGCTGCCGTCCGATCGCGAGGGCTTCGGCCTTCCGCTGGTCGAGGCGATGGCCTGCGCGACACCCGTGGTCGCCAGCGCCATTCCTGCCTTGCAGGAGATCGGCGGCGATGCCGCCGTGTACTGTCCGCCGGGCGAGGCCCGGGTCTGGATCGACACCGTGAAGACGTTGCTACAACAGCGAGCACGCGATCCAGAAGGATGGGAGGTCCGCCGCGCGGCCTGCCTTCGCAATGCCGCCCGTTTCAACTGGCACACCTGCGCAGAAGACATGACGAAACTGTATTTACGGATCGGCCGCCCGTGAAAGTGCTGCACCTTGGAAAGTTCTATCCGCCGGCGAAAGGCGGGATGGAAGCGATCCTTCAGCTGATCTGTCGCGAGACATCCAGCTACGTGCACAACCGCGTGATCGTGGCCAACGACAGGTTCGTGCGATCCGAAGAGAAAGACAGGGCGGTGGATGTCGTGCGGCTGGCTGTCGTGGCCAGGGTCGGCGCGGTCGCCCTCTGTCCCGGGTTTCCACTCCAGCTCGCGCGCGAGCACGCCGACATCATCGTGCTGCACGAGCCCAACCCCATGGCGCTCGTGGCGTATTTCATTGCGAGGCCGGAAGGCAGGCTGATCGTCTGGTTCCACAGCGAGGTCATCCGGCCGAACTGGCGTTACCGGTTGTTCTATCGGCCCTTCCTGCAGTTCGCGCTGTCGCGCGCGACGCGCATTGTGGTGTCGTCTCCGGCGCTGGCGCATACGGCCGAGGCGCTGCGCGAGTGGCAGGGCAAGTGTGTCGTGATTCCCTTCGGCGTCGAGCAGGCGAGCGACCTCGACGCGGCCGAGACGGCGGCACGCGCCGAAGAGATTCGATCGCAGAGCGGAGGGCCCATCGTGCTCTTTGTCGGGCGGCTGGTGCCCTACAAGGGTGTCGACGTCCTCCTGGACGCCATGCGGTCGATCTCCGCCGCGCTCGTGCTGGTCGGCGACGGCCCTCTGCGGCAGGAGCTCCAGCGCAAGGCGGAGTCTGCCGGTATTGCCGATCGCGTCAGGTTTGCGGGCGAGGTGACCGCCGAGGAGCTCGCGGCGCTCTACCGGGCCTGCGAGCTCGTCGTCCTGCCCTCGGTGACGCGGCAGGAGGCGTTCGGCGTCGTGCAGATCGAAGCCATGGCACGGGGCAAACCGGTGGTCAGCACGCGCGTCGGCACCGGCGTCGACTGGGTGAATCTCGACGGCGAAACCGGTCTGGTTGTGCCGCCAGGCGACGCGGCCGCGCTCGGTGCGGCGATCGATCGCCTGCTTCGTGATCCTGTGGAGCGTCAGACCATGGGAGCCGCGGGCCAGGAGCGCGCGCGATCGGTATTCGCGGTCGATGGCATGGTCAACTCGATCCTGAGCCTGTATCACGATGTGACTGGGGAGCATGCCCGCCGCCAAACGGTTGCTTGATGTCGCGCTCGCCGGCAGCGGGCTCGTCGTGTCCGCACCGGTGGCGCTGATCCTCGCGGCGTTGATCAAGCTCGGCGATCGCGGGCCGATCTTCTTCAGTCAGGAGCGCGTAGGCCGGCGCGGCCGGCATTTTGCCGCGTTGAAATTTCGATCGATGGTGCCCGATGCGGAAGCGAGCGTCGGACCGGTACAATCGGGTGAAAGCGATCCGCGCGTCACGCGGATCGGCCGGCTCATGCGGGCCACCGCGCTGGACGAGCTGCCGCAGCTCTGGAATATCTTCCGCGGCGACATGAGTTTCGTCGGTCCGCGGGCGCTCCGTCCTGGAGAGATCGAGGTGAACGGCGACGGCCGCGTCGAACGGCTCGAAGACGTGCCTGGCTTCGAGGGGCGCTGTGCCGTCCTTCCCGGTCTGACCGGGGTGGCGCAGATCTACGCGCCGCGCGATGTGACGAGGCGGCATAAGTTCCGATACGACAAGCTTTACATCCGCAACCAGTCGTTCTGGCTGGATATACGCCTCATCCTGCTCTCGTTCTGGATCACGTTCCGCGGGACCTGGGAAACGCGGGCCAGGAAGTTTTAGCGATAGAATGCCCGCGATGCAGGACGTGGTCATTATCGGCGGAGGACCCGCAGGGCTCTACGCCGGCGCCCGTCTGGCTGCGGCGGGATTCCGGATCACCCTCATGGAGGAGCATCCGGCTGTGGGCGAGCCCGTTCACTGCACGGGCGTGCTGGCGGCGGAGGCGTTCGACGAATTCAACCTGTCCCGCCGCTCGCTTCTCAACGAGCTGACGACCGCCCGCTTCTGGTCTCCGGCCGGCCATCAAGTCACGTACTCCGGCGGGCAGGTCGAAGCCGTGGTCATCGATCGGCACGCCTTCGATCAGGACCTGTGCGAAGCCGCGCGGCGGGCCGGGGTGTCGGTGGAACAGGGCGCCCGCGCGACACAGGTACAGATCGACAGCGATGGCGTGACGGTGAAGGCCGTGACGGGGGACGTGCGGGCCCGTGTCGCAGTGCTCGCGTGCGGCGCCAACTATGCGTTGCACCGACAGGTCGGCCTCGGCATGCCGCGGCTGTTCCTGCACACGGCGCAGCTCGAGCTTCCTGCGGGCCAGCTTGGCGACGTCGAGCTGCATTTCGGCAGCGAGATCGCCCCGAAGGGCTTCGGCTGGGTGGTCCCGGTCGTCAGGCCAGGACAACTCTGCGCGCGCGTCGGGGTGATGTGCGACGCCGACGCGCCGCTGCACTTCGATCGCCTCGCCGCTCGCGTGAGCGAACGCTGGGGCATCGATCGCGGCGACATCGGCCGGCCGCGGCAGAAGATACTGCCGCTCGCGCCGCTGTCGCGCACCTTCGGCGATCGATTACTGGTGATCGGGGATGCCGCGGGCCTGGTGAAACCGACGACGGGCGGCGGAATTTATTACAGCCTCGTGAGCGCGGGCCTGGCGGCCGACGTGCTTGCCGACGCACTCCCGGCAAACGATCTCAGCGCGGAGCGGCTCGCTCCCTACGAGCGTGGATGGCGGGAGAAGTTGTCGAAGGAGTTTCAGGCGCAGCTCAAGCTGCGGCTGGTCGCGCACCGGATGACGGACGCCGACATCGAACAGCTGTTCGAGCTGGCCAGGACCGACGGCGTGATGCCCATCGTGCGCCGCACGGCCTCGTTCAACCGCCACCGCAAGTTGATCGTCGAGCTGCTCAAGCACCCGCCCGTCCGGCAGCTCATCCTTCGCCGACTCGCCTTCTAGCGCGCTTTCCGATTGTACGTAGTGTCCGCCTTTAGGCGGACCGGGCTAAAGCCGGACACTACGTACTACACGGAACTGGAAACTGCTCTAGCGCTGCGCGACCGCGCAGAGCTCGTCCTTCCGCCTCTCGGAATACTCGAAAATCCTCGCGCCGTTCCCCGCGATCGCCTCCCCATCCCCGGGCCGATACAGGAATTCCTTCGCTGACACCGCGGTAGCGCCGAAGTGTTCGGTGAGGCGCGTGACCTCGTCGGTCGCGGCGGCGGTCGTGTCGGTCCACACCCTGCCAGACCGGCAGAAGCAGTCGAGTAGCGCAGGGGTCACGTGGTCGTCCTTCGTCGCGGCGTCATTCGCCCAGAGGATCGAGATGAGCGCCGCCGACGAGCCCGGCCATCGATACCAGAACGGCGCGCCCCAGTCGCTGGTAAAGAAGCAGTCGTCGATCGTGGCGGCACGGTAGGCCTGCTGCACGTCGAACGAACGCGCTCGACCTTCGAGAATCTGGCGGGCCACCAGCATGGAGTTGAGTGTCAGCATCACGGCAGCCGCCATGGCCACGTACTTTGTCCGCAGTTTCAGCGACGCGAGCGCCAGCACGACCGGAAACAGCACGTAATACTTGCTGTACGTGTATTGCTGGTTGCGAATCACCGGCAGCGCGACCACGCCGAGCGTGGCCACGACGAGCCGCCAGTCCCTCGTCCGCACGACCCCCCACCCCAGCAGCACGACCAGCCCCATCCCGACCGCCAATCGAAGCGCATTCGTGACGGCATCGCGATCGTGCGCGAGCACGCCCCTGGCGATCAAGGGAAGCCCCTGGAATTTCCACAGTCCGATGACCGCCTGCGGAGGCCCTGCGACGAGCGCGACGGCCCATTTGATCGGTGTCGGACTCGCGAGCGAGGCCCGCACGAGCTCGCCTCGCTCTCCACGAAACGTCGTCAGTACCGCCATGTCCAATTCGTCGCCGGCCGAGAGTCGCGACAGAATCATGGTCGCCGGTACGAGGAGCGCGATGGCGGCCGAGGCCAGGACGACGCGTTTCCGGCGGAACGGTGAAACGGGCGCGACCAGCGGGATAAACAGCAGCGCGAGCACCAGCCCCTGGTACAGGAGCGAGGCCAGCGCGATCGCGGCCACCGTCACGAGGAGAGTTCCGTCTCCACCACGATCCTGGCCTGAGTCATGTCGAAGGCCCTGCGCGAATCTGGCTCGACACCTCGCCAGCGCGAGCACGACGATGGCCGCCGGGAATTGCACTTCGGCGATGTCGGAGTAGAGGACCAGAAACGGAATGGTCGAGCCTGCGATCATCAGCGCCGCCGTGCGCGCGTGCGCCGGGCAGTCTTCCGCGCGCAGCCACATGTCCAGGCCCCACACATAGACCATGCCCGACAGGACACAGAGCGCGAGGATGACCTGAATCGCTGGTTCAATCCCCGTCACGACGCCGAGTGCGGCGAGGGGGTGGATGAGCAGCCAGGCCAAGGCGGGGAAGAGCAGCCACCGGGGGGCGCCAAATCGCGGGGCGTCCAACTCGATGGCGCCCTGAAGATGGCGCACGCCGTCGCCGATGAATTCCTGACGGAAGGCGGCAACGACGATCAGGAGCAGGCCGAGCGCAATCAGCACACGGGTCTCGCTGCGCGCCAGCTGGCGTCGGGCCGGTGCGCTATCCACCAGGCACTATTCTTTGATCGGCGGGATGGGACGTGACGAGCGCGGGTTCATCGGCAGCACGTGGCTCTCCGGCTCTTTGCGGCTGAACCATTCGGCGAGCCGCATCACCACGCCGCGCTTC
>Ga0163150_10005797_pt1 | contig 15537 bp, 18 predicted proteins | sample OliLakLV19P2IB_FD_148628 | JGI IMG/M metagenome (GOLD analysis project Ga0163150, IMG submission 148628) | Freshwater microbial mat bacterial communities from Lake Vanda, McMurdo Dry Valleys, Antarctica - Oligotrophic Lake LV.19.P2.IB | ecosystem: Environmental > Aquatic > Freshwater > Lake >...
TGTTAAGAGTATAAAAAAAAAGAATTTTTTGCAATTTTTTTTGCAATTGACACAAAAATATGCCATTATAGAAGTATGAAAAAGATTCTTGTTCTACTCATAATGTCTATCACTCTTGTAGGATGAGTCAATTCTACATATGTATGAGCCTTTACAAAAGATATATCGAAGGAGAGTTTTTCGCTTTCTGTTGATCAGTTTTTCCCATCTTGGAGCAATAAAGCACAAAATGCTAGTGGAAAAGGAATCAATAATGTAACAGGCCTCATACAGGGTCTGATACCACTGATAACAACACTCATGGCAGTAGGAGCAGTCCTGATGGTAATTTTAGGAGGATTTTATATGATATTTTGATGAGCAAACCCGAGTCAAACAGAAACGTGAAAAAGTGTCATAAAAGATGCCATATTAGGACTTACAGTCTGATTACTTGCCTATGTCATTCTGTTGTTAGTGTGAGGGAAAAAACTTGTTGGCATAACAAGTTGAGATACAGGTTTACCAGGTGAAGGTGCAAGTAATGTGATTACTATTCTAAAGTCAGTCATAAGCAAGTTACAAGATGTAACCGCTATTATTGCGGTCCTTGGTATCTGCATAGTCTGAATAATGTACATTATGTCTCAAGGAAATGAAGAAAAAACAGAAGCAGCAAAAAAATATATGATTACAATTATGATTGGAGTCTTATTAGCCTTTGCTGCATGGGGCATCATGAGTCTCATAAATCTCATACCAAATTCATTTATTCTCTAGCTCTCTATGATTCGCCTATTTTGAAATATCTTGTTCACCTTTTTACTCAGTATATTTATGGTAGCACCAGTAACGTACTGAGCTCTATGAACATCTAGAGACCAGTTAACGGAAGTAACACAAAAAATAATACCTAAAGCATCTAATGGGTCAAAAGTAATAGACTATACGAGCATAGCACAAGAAATACAGTATTGGATTTTTGCATTAGTCGGAATCATTGCAATCATATATATTGTTTGGGTTGGTGCTAAACTTATTTGGGCTCCAGGAAATGTAGAAGAAGTATCCACAGCCATGAAATCTCTTGGTTATATCGTGATATGACTTGCGCTAATACCATTCGCTTGGTTTATTGTTGCATTCATTATTAATTTTTCTATCTAATCAGCTCTATGAAAAAGTTTGTTGTCATTATATGAATATTCATGGTATCAGCTCTCTCGGTTTTTGCAAATGCTAAAGGGTGTACCTATACAGGCAATCCTCTAGAAAGCTTCAAAAATTGTAGCCCAACTGGGGTCATACAAGAGGGATCCAGTCCTGACCTTGATGTCACGAATTCAGGATCAGATTTTATGAAACTGATTCAAATAGGAGTTAAATCCATACAAACAATAGCTTTTTATATCGGAATAGGGATTATCGTGTGGCTTGGTATTTTGATGGTCATACCGGGAAATAGCGAAGCGAAAGAAGCCACCAAATCCAAACTCATCTCTGTGCTGCTTGGTTTTTTAGCCATGATTTCAGCCACTATTATTGTAAATGCACTTATTAATCTGATCTATGAAATATTCTCCTAGTACATCATTTGGTTTCCATTTTCTCCTCTATTTCTCTGTAGCATTGCTCATTCTCGGGATAGGACAGTCTATCATAGGAACACTACGTCTCTACAATTCAAGTGAAGAAGAGTATGAAAAACTCTCACCAGATAAAATCTATACTATCCCTGAAAATAAACCAACCATACTTCCAGAAAAAACTGTCACTCAAGATATATCAGAAAATGTCGTATACTACGTTGCGGAAAAGAAAAATTCTTCTCCAGATATTCTCCAAAAAAAACCACTCGAAAACACCAAAAAAATAGAACAACCAGTCAAAAAAGATAGCATCAGAAAAAAAATAACCTCGCCCGTTGTAATCTCTATAAATCCTGATAAAACATCAGCACCACAAGGATACAGAGAAACAATCTGGACAGTAGTAACTGGCAAATATTTTCGTGATGCTCTGTGGAATTTTCCAATTATCATTGACACAGAACGTTTAGAGCCTCGATGACAGATGTATAATGAAAGCATAACACTCAGTAGTAGTATATTGAGCCTACCCGAGGTATCAAAAGTACTCGTCCATGAAATAGGACATATGATTGATATTTATGCCTTTAAAAAGAGTCTCAAAAAATCTGACCTTTCGGAAGAGTTTTATACAATTAGCTGGAAAGACCCGACAACAATAAAAGCGGGAACATCTTCATTATCATTTATTTCGGGGTATGCCTCTACAAATCAATATGAAGATTTCGCTGAAAGCTTTACTATGTATATCTTCCATAACAAAGAATTCTTGAAACGAGCTGAAAATAATACCTACCTCAAAGAAAAATATACCTTTCTAAAAACAAAAGTTTTTTGAGATGCATTTCTTTTATCAAATTATGAAAAAGATCCTATTCCAAAAAAGGTTTGGGATGTCACAAAGATTGGCATAAAATGAAATAATATTGATAGTATCTTTGCATGGATATATAAGGTTCAATCTTACAAATCATAAACTCATCTCAGATTCACAGCACATGCTACTTCATCTCGAGGACATATATAGATTTTTTTTGGTACACGAATATCAATATACATATACCGTTGCGGAAAAATATTTTCCTGATTTATGAGTTTTGAAATAATCTGAAGCTGCTCGATTCATCCCGAAAGAGTGAAAATAAATCGTGTTCCTTGGCTCGTAACATGAACTTCTTTTTCTTGATCATAGTAATCAATTGCCTCTATAGGAAACGTCGGAAGCTCTGCATACCAGAGCCTCTCTATTTCTTGGACAATGAGAGTATCAGTGTTAGAAAGAGTAGTATTTTGCATTCACTGCGGATCGGAGACAAGATTATGAATACGAAGTGCTGATATTTCAATTTCTGGAATATCCACAATAAGCTGTCCATTTTTTGTCAGTAAAAAAACTTCATCACCGATAAATGCTCGGTAAATAGGCCCAAAAGAAGTAACTTTGACACGAATGCCATCAGGAAGTAACAGGGTTTTTTGTACTGATTGAATATGGCGTATATTTGATTGCAGAGCATGAAAAATCTCTGTTGTTGAAAGACGAAAAATATTTTTACCTGAAAAATCTCGCATCAACGCCATAACTGCAGTTTTATCAAACACTGGTTCAGGCTCGAGAATAAGGTCTATCCTTTCTGCTTTGAGAGAAAAAATAGGCGTTGTAAAGACAATCATCAAAAAAGTAACCAAAAGACCTCATAAAACCACCCATCAAACTGTACGGAAATAACGCAGAAAAAAATCTCTCCCAACGGATATATATTCTCCTAAGAGAAGCGATTTTTTCTTACGTGTACGGAACAATACAGCCTCTTGGCGAGCAGAGACTTTAGTAGATATTGCCCACTTTGGCTCAGTTGTTTTTTTTGTATTTTTAAACCACTTCATAATGCGATTTTTTTGAAGAAAAATAAAAACCTATAATACTGAGACTTATTGCTATAAACAATGCTGTACCAAAAAAGGTCCGAATATTGGTTGAAAGCATAAAACCACCCAACATAGGACCAAGAATCATAGTCAGTGAACCAATAGAAGACAGGATTCAGTTGACTCCACCTGCTTCCCTCTTATCGGTATGCGTAATAATTTCTGTCGTATACAGAGCACTTATAAAAGATCCAAGTGGAGAGATAGCAAGCCACAAAAGGGAAAAAAGAGGAAAATCACGAATAAATCCCATAGCAAAAAATACAAGAATACCAATAATGTGAAGACCGAGAATAAGTGTTCTTGAGGTGAATTTTTTGGTCCAAAATTTTGGATATAATAGTGACTGATTAACAGCTATGAGAGCACCCTGAATGGCTAAAAAGAATCATATATTCTCACCTGGCACGCCAAAATATTGCATCATAGCAAGCGTCATCACAGATTGAAAGAGAAAAATACCGGTATTAAAAAACAAATAAGACCAGAGATACTGTGAGATACGAGGAGAAGAAAAATATCGGACAAAAGGTGTAATAATATTATATGAAATTGGAACCTTTTTGTCAGGATGATGAGTTTCTCGATAATACAAGACTATGGCAATTGATTCGATGGCTGCCAAAAGAGCCCCAAAGATAAAAATTGACTGTATAGAACTTACCTTAAGGAGAAGAGTTCATAACAAAGGACCGATAATAAAACCAATACCAAATATAGCTCAGAGAAGTCAAAAATTCTTATTCCTCTCTTCAGGAGTCTTGGAAATATCTGCAAGAATTGCCTGGATAATACTGATATTACCTCCAGTAATACCATTAATAATACGAGAGAAAAGATAGAGCCAATAACTCTGTGTTGCAATCAAAATACTATATGCAACACACGTACCTATAACTGAGAAAAGAAGTGGTTTTTTCCGTCAATATCGATCTGAAATGCGTCCGAGAATAGGAGCACTAAAAAAAGCACAAAATGCATACAAAGACATGCCTAAGGCTATCAATGTGCCGGGCTGGAGAGAAAAAGAAAAACTAAATATATTTCCAGACCATACCGTAAGATTATAGAGCGTTTGCATTCATTCAAAAGCTGGTATCATCACACCTATACTAATAACATCGAGGATAAGTACAGAAAAAACAATAAAACGAGAATATTTCATAAAGATTTTTAAAGAGTAGTAAGAATATGAGACATAATTGTCTCTTTTCTCTCTTCATCAAGTCACACAAAAAGTCAAAACACTGAACTTCTCATCATCATCAGAGTTGCATCATCACGAGGCATCCCACGAGCTCTCAGATAATACAATTTCTCATCTGAAATTCGTTCAATCCGAGCCGCATGACCAGCTACTACATCATCAGAATGAACCAATAATGAGGGAATTCATCGAATCTGCCCCTCAGAACCAAGAAAAATATTTTCTTCCAAGATATGACCAGATACTTTTTGGATACCTGCATTGATTTCTACAACACCATTTAGTGTAATTACCCCCGCATTACCAGCAAGCGAAATAATATGAATATTAGTGAGTGTATGAGAAACAGCCAGAGTAGAGCGTACAGTATTTTGAATATGATTATTCTTTGCTAAAAGAAGTATGCGGACTAAGCTCTCACCAGATTCTGTAATAAAATGAAGTGAATAATGACCACTTCCAGTCGTCATACCATACCATTCTAGATGTGTATTATTGCGAATAACAACCGTTCTGCTTTTGTCTTTCTCAGTACAGGTTTGGTCAAATATCACAATTCTTCCTCCTTGGTCGTAGATGAGGAGATCTGGAGTCTCGTGATTGATAAAAATACAGTCCATATTTATGTAAGAAATACAAATTGACTCGTCAGATTGTCGCTATTTTCTGGTGATATAGTATTCGTGGAGAGAATAGTTTGGATATCCTGTATGAGTGTTTCTTCTGTACGATAGTCATAGATAATAATATTCTCGATGGCAACTTGTGGTACGCCAGAACTGCCTGAAAGTGATTCCATAAATAGAGCCTGATCAGGGGATTCAGTAATATCGATAAGTTTATACTTGATACATTTTGCATCAAGTAAACTGAGAAACCTTTGGCAATACGGACAGAATGGTTTACTATAAATTTTCATATACTGTATGATAGCAATTTCCTGAAAAAAGGTATACTTATTTTTTAGTGGGGCAATTTTAAAAGTATGTTTTCTCCATTGAATCTGACAATAGAATAAATTTAGGAAACTTAGTAAACTTAATAAAAAAACCCTTATGCGAGTTATCATTCTCGAAAATATTCGATCACTCAATAATGTTTGAGCTATATTTCGCACTGCTGACGGAGCATGATTTGATCGAGTCGCTCTCATAGGCTATACACCGACACCCCCTCGGGAAGAAATATCAAAAACAGCACTCTGAGCAGAAAACTTTGTCCCTTGGGAATATTTTTTAGAAACAAAAGATGCTCTTGAGCATTATAAAAAGCAATGATGCACACTCGTCGTAATGGAAAAAAATAGCATAAGTACCAATCTTTTTGAATTACCTACTCTATCTTCAATTGCACTAATTGTGGGCAATGAAATTGAGTGAGTCTCAAACATAGCACAAGAAATGGCAGACTCTATTTGCCATCTCCCAATGTTAGGGAAAAAAGAGTCACTCAATGTCGCTGTCGCAGCGGGAATCAGTATGTACGCAATGATATCTCAATAATTTATTGTATTGCACAATAGAAATAGATTATTTGCAAGCAGGGTTTCTATGAATTTATTTGCAAAAAGTAACCTCTTTCCTATGCTAGAGAGCATATGAATGCGAAAATATATGTAATACCGACCGATACAAGTATCGGTCTTGGTTGTAGGCTTGACGACCAGAAATGATATGAGATGCTCTCTGATATAAAAGGTAGAGATGCTTCAAAACCAATCGCAATTCTCGTACCAACATGGGAAGACTTGATGTATGAAACAAAACTTTCACCAGCTCAAGTTAATTTTCTTCGCACGTACAAATTCCCATTTACCATTCTGTGTGAAATACGAGATGACTTCCGTGATGAATATCCTCTTCTAGATACATACGGGTATAAAACAGTTGGTTTCCGTGTAGCAGAGGTATGTCTACCTCTAGAGACACTATCACATATTCGAAACCCTCTCTTTCTCACATCAGCCAACAAATCAGGCGGAAAAGAATGTCACACAATGAATGAAGTAGAGCAAATATTTCATGATTATCTTCCAATACTTAAAATCATACCGTGAACTCCTGGGAAAAAACCAGCAAGTAATGTCATTACTTTCAAGTGAAATACAAATGATCTCCAATATTCTCGGAAAAATTATCCTCTCCCTCTTTAATTTTTGTCCATGCTGCAATTTCTTCAAAATATAGATGCTCAAATCCTGGCGTTTTTGCGTGACTCTATTACACCTTTTATATGGGCATACCCGATTATAAACTTTTTTGCCGATCTACAACCTATTCTCTTTTGTCTTTTGTTAATCGGCTTATGGCTCTATGGTGTTTCATGGAAGGATCGTGGACCAAAAGAAGTAGCCCTAGATCTTTTTTGGCATGTTCTCGGAGCATTTATCATATATTGGATTATCAATCAATCGCTCCCGATGCGTCCTCGTCCAGAAAGTATTACCGCTATTCCTCCCCTGATTTCACATTTGCCAGATAATTCATTTCCATCCGGACATGCATTATTTTGGTGAGCATCATGGTGGGCACTACATACGCTCTTTGGAAACAAGAGAATTACATGGTTTTTCTTTATTATTGGAGGACTTACTGGACTCGCTCGCATACTCGCTGGAATTCATTATCCTGGAGATATTATAGTAGGATTTTTGCTTGGTTGGGGACTTATGGCGATTTTTATACATCTGCCTCACAATAACGTATATAGACAATGGGGGCATGATTTTCCTCTCAAAATTGCAACTTTTTTTCGACTCTAAATATTGATTTTTTCAGAGTATCACTACACTCTCTTGTATATGAAATTTTTTCATTTCAAAAATTACTCCATTCTTTTACCTCTCACTGCACTTTTTTTAGGATTTTATCCAGGGACGCTTATTTCTGAGCCCCGCACACAAAAAATATCGGCAGTAACCAGTCCTATCACTATCCTCTACTCGGGTGTAACGAAATATGATACAGGAAATGCACTCTTGCTCCAAGTAAATACAAAAGATACAGATGAAGTTATCTCTCTCTGTGATGATGAAAGAATTTTGATTGAACAAAAGGAAAATTTTTCTACCCTTCAATGGAAGCCAGGAAAAAACTGCAAAATACCCCTTATTACGTATAAAGGAAAAAATTATATTCTCCCCCTCAATCAAACAAATATTTCTCTTGATATACTGGCAGATATTTCAACAGAAACTCTCAAAAACACCATTACAATTACAACATTACTCAATACTGATGTACGACTCTCCACTCTCAAGACACGCAAAATTATCAGAAATATTGGTGCCGTCCTCGAATCACGAAATACCCCTTTTATATTCCCTATTGAATGAGCTAAACTCCCTGAAAAAGATACTCACCTTCCAAACTCTCCTCGTCCGTTTCGAGCAGATACCACTGATGGAATTCACCATGGTTGGGATTTCTATGTCAACGAAGGTACTGCAGTACGTGCTATCGAAGAAGGACGTATCATACATATAAAACGAGACTTTTCTTGGAAAGAAATGGATCATTTCCATGATGCAAATAGCGAACTCGGGCGACAAGAAAATCTTGATATCTATAGAGGAAACACCGTATATCTCAAAACACTCTCAGGACATGTTGCTATTTATGCACATATGGCAAAGATCCCATCAAAGCTGGAAGTAGGCGATTATGTTGCGGCTGGGACTATCGTCGGGCATGTAGGAGACTCTGCTGTACCCGATAAGAGATATCTTTACCATCTTCACTTTGAACTCGCCATGAATCCATTTAAAGACGAAAGAGCCGGTACCTATACTTTCGAAGACTATCTCATCTGGCCATGGTTTGGGAAAGGTAAAACAACTGCTTGGGTACGCGATAATGATAACAATCTCTTCCAATAAAACTTGCAAAGAAAAATATTTCCCTATACTAACATAAAGGAAATATTAAAAAATCAATCGAAGGAAGGTCAAGAGAGAAATATTAGAATATATTACCAAAGTGAGATACCATAGAACTGTTACCAATTAATACAACCAAAAATGTTCGTGGCTATCAATGGAGTCGATATTATCGGTTTTTTGATACTCATGAACCCTCTTTTCACTTTTTTTATCTTGTGATTTCTAGTTACTTTGCGAAACAAAGCATCGATTTTCTGTAAAAAGAAAAAAACTCTTTGACGCTTTCAGTCATATCTTTTTCAGGCGTAATGCCTTTTCTATTTTTATCCTTTTTCTATGTCAGATTTTTTCGAACAACTCGATTCTGAACTCGGTACGCTCCCCCCAAATCCTGGGTCGTGAATACCACCAAAAAATGTGCCAAAAGCACCAATACACAATACTCCTCTCGTGACTCCTGTACATTTTACACCAAAATCAAAATGAGTGCCACTTCCTCTTCAAGCAAAGAAACCATTTTTCACGACTAAATGACCCTCCTCGCCTATACCCCATCCTGTTAAAACGGAATGAACACCGCTTACTGGCAAAATACTCGGAAAAGTAACCGGTTGATTTGCAAAAAATACATCATCAAAACGGCTCAGGCTTCCACCAGAAAATTCATCTACTCAATCACAAACAGTGCAGTCGTCTTCAGCACCTGTGAAACCGATATCGCCAGGTATACTGAAAGGTCTCAATGTACCAATTATTTTCCCAAAATCAAACGAACCACAAGTATTACCAAAATTGGATCCAAACACCACTCGTATTATTCCAATCGGTGGACTCAGAACGATTGGCGCTAATATGACAATGATTGAACATGAGAATGAAATCCTCCTCATCGATGGCGGTCTCGAATTTGCTCGTGGAGGTAATAGTCCCGGATTTAATTATATACTCCCTGATATACGGTTCCTCCTCGGAGAAACAAAACGTATCAAGGGCATGCTCGTGACGCATGGTCATCTAGATCATATCGGAGCTCTCAAAAACATCATCCCCGCACTCGGTTTTCCTCCTATTTATGCTGCTCCATTTACGATTGCATTTATAAAGAAATTCTTTGATGAAGCAGGTTTACGCGGAAAAGTACAGTTCTTCCCTATAAATCCAGACAGTGGAAAACTTGCCAATATTGGTGTATTCAAATATGAATTCTTCCGCGTCAATCATACGATCCCAGATAGTTGCGGTATCTACATAGAAACCCCAAACGTCCGTATTATGCATATGGGTGATTATAAAATAGAATTCTTCCCAAGACTGGACAAGCCAGCCGATTTGCAAAATTATGCTCGTATCGCTTCTCGAGGTATCGATGTACTCCTCCAAGAAACAACCAACTCCTACAAACAAGAATGGACCGCTTCTGAAACAAAGGTTTCAGGAGAACTCCGTGCGCTGATACAAGATGCTCCAGAACGAGTTATTATCGGCAATTTCTCCACACTGATTAGCCGTATCCAGGATGTCGTCAGTATAGCAGAATCTCTCGGAAAATTCGTCCTAATTAATGGACGAAGCATGGTCGACTCTGTCGCTATCGCTCGCGAACTTGGCTATCTAAAATGCAAAGAGGGCGTTATGAAGCCTCTCGATGAAAAAACCATGGAAAGTATCCCAGAAAATAAACAAATTATTATTACTACTGGTGCTCAAGGGGAGGAATTTGGCGGACTCAATAATATCTCAAAAGGTGATCATAGAAGTATTTCTATTAAACCTCGTGATACGATTATCCTCTCATCTTCTGTCATTCCAGGCAATGAGCTCGCAATTATCGCTATGATGAATCGTCTGAATAGATTCGGAGCTAAAATAATCACTATCAAGGAAAGTGAAGTGCACTCTGGTGGTCATGGAGGTATTCTAGAACAGCGTGTGCTCATCAATCTCGTCAAACCAAAAGTAATTATTCCCGTTCACGGTGATCTCACTCAACGTCTCACACTCAAACGCGAAGCAGTGAAAATGGGTTGGGATCCAAAAAACGTCCTCATGCTCGAAGATGGCTCAATTGTGGAATTTGATAGTCGCCACGAAATGGTCTTTGGACGAAAAAAAATACATATGGAGGCTATCGGTGTCGATGGTATGAGTATCGGATCCCTCGCTTCTCGTACAATCCAAGATCGCATTCGTATCGGTGAAGAGGGTGTCCTCATCGTCAATACTAAAGATGGAATCGTAGAATCTCGTGGGATCTTTTTTCCTGATGAAATACAGATCGCTCATAAGGCTATCAGTGATGAGGTGAAGAAACTCACAGCAGGAAAAAAAGTATGAGAGAATGATAAAAATATTCGCGACTCCTTCGCAAAAGAACTTGGGAAAATGGTAAATAAAATCTGGGAAAGAGAACCAGTGATTGTCGTGCTATAAGAAATACTACAAAAAATCCCCTCAACTCCGAGGGGATTTTTACAATGTGATTTTTTTATTATTTCTTCAAATGTTCACCCAATCCCTCAATAGCCCTCAGTGTCTCGATAGGAAGCATCCAGATAGTCGTATTACTCTGATCAGATGATATATCATTGATAGACTGCAGAGTACGAAGATGTAGCGCACCAGGTGTCGCTGAGAGGACAGCAGCAGCCTCCGCCAGTTTTGCAGAAGAAAGTAACTCACCTTCTGCATCAATAATCTTTGCCCGTTTTTCACGTTCAGCTTCTGCTTGCTTACCGATTGTCCGCTTGAGACCTTCTGGCAGATTGAGATCTTTCAGCTCTACTGAACGAATATCTACTCACCAGCTTTCGGATTTTGTGTCTACAATATCCTTAATCTTAGCACTCGCCTCTGCTTTATTCGCAAGGAGTTCATCGAGTTCAAATTGTCCGACGATATTTCGCATAGTCGTCATAGCAAATTGCATAATAGCATATTGTAACGCACGAATATTAACGACAGATTTCATGGCATCATCGATTCCGTAATAGAGAACAGCATTAATAGTCAGTGAGATATTATCTTTTGTCATTGCTTCTTGAGATGGGATATCGACCGCTTGCTCTCGGATATCAACCTTAGTACATGTTTGTATTAGCGGGATAACGAGATTCAGGCCTGGTTCAATCGTTCGAGAATATTTTCCGAGCATAAAGACTACACCGCGCTCATACTGTTTGATAATCCTCACCGAAGATACGATGATTAAAAATATGATAATAAAAATAACTTCCATACAAAAAAATTAAAAAATAATCCAGTAGCTACTGGATTATATATAAGATGCTCCGATGAGCAAGAAATTTAATATTTTGGTGGCGGGGGATGGGATCGAACCATCGACCTTCAGATTATGAGCCTGACGAGCTACCACTGCTCTACCCCGCGATACATACTCACTATATGAAATAGTGAAAAAATGTCAAACAATATCTAGTAAAATAGAGTCAAAATACAACGCATAAGTATCTGTTCACTAGAGAAAGAATGCACAAAAAAAGTGTAAATATAGACTACCAATTCAGAAATATAAATTTCAGGTATTCAATTATATGAAAATACTCATTGCTGATTCCCATGATTCACCTATACTTGAAATGTGTATATGAAATGAACTTCTTTATTTATACTTTTATTTATGAAAAAATTCTTTACCAGAACAGTACTGCTCTTTGTAATAGTGTTATTCCCAATAGTCACTTCGGCTCATCAGCCAAGAATCGTAAATAAAGATGTTACAATTGTGAATTTACCAGAAATCTCCAAAGCCTATTACTCTACTCTGTCAGGTAGGCCTGCAACGTATACCATTACATCAGACAGTACTTTTACGCTCTATGTTGGATTACTTATACCAGATCTTTCATCAGATCAGTTAACAGTGGAGGCCAAAGAAAAATCTGTCTCGGCTATTATCTTAAAAGATGGTACACAGATTGCTGCACTAGATGGAGTAAATTTTGAATGGAAGAAATTTTTTGAACCATTCGGCCACGATACTTATTGGCAAGGTCCAGAATATAGAGGACAGGTAGAACCTGGTAAATATGAAATAATTATATCAAGTACTAATAATGATGCAAAATATTCACTTGCTATAGGTGAGATAGAGGTTTTTGACTTCAAAGAAATCATGAATGCCCTCACACTTGTTCCCAAGATAAAAAAAGATTTTTTTAATGAATCCCCGGCAGACTTTATCTTCTCACCATTTGGCTGGGGACTTATCGTAATTATGTTTCTACTTGCATTTCTCTTTGGTTTTACTTATCGAGCATTACTGAAAAAATTTGCACGAAATACAGTCCACGGTTCATCCAAAAATATCGGTAAAACTGATAGAGCTCTGCGTATAAGTATTGGAATCGGGCTCTTTGTCCTCGCCATTACGACGACGTGGAGTCCATGGCTCCTATTCTTCTCAGGATTTGCTTTTTTTGAAGCATTTTTTAGCTGGTGTGGATTGTATGCAGCATTAGGTAAAAGCACCTGCCCGATCAAATAATACATTATCAACAAAAGAAGATATTCAAAAATACATTCGAACCTACAAAAAGCTCCAATAAGCCAAAAGTGGCATATTGAAGCTCTGATTTTTGAAATATGGTCGAAATGAAACCCAAGGTTACATATCGACTGGGGGTATATTCAAAGATGATTAAAGCACAAGAGGGAAAGATATGGAAAACTCGATTTACTACTCTCACACGAAAAGAGGTCCATCACTTCCACGAACAAAGAGGAAAGGGTGATTTTGTAATGGTATGAGATACAGTGGAAAGCCTATTACAAAAAGAGCTTTATAATACTTCCAGTATATAAGAGGTTAAAAGGTTACATATAGTGTACTATTTAATATAATTTATATGCTTGAAAACATAAAAAAGCAAGAGACTAACAAGAGTAAAAAGATTATTGCCGTCTGTTTGAAAAAATCAGATTACTTACAAAATTGAGACCCTTAACTAATAAATAGAATAGGAGCAGATACTATTTTTTATCCATTATTTTATGGCTTTATCAGAATTTATGGAAGCGAACTCGGTGCGATGAGAGCTAGCACGAGAGGAACTCATTGAAATGGAGCGGAGATTAAACGAGGCAGGAATATACATTCCGAACTACCCATTTCCCTTTTAATGTTTTTTTATGGCAAACCTATGACTTTGGGGGTACAAGGACACTAAAAAGGCTATTAGAAGGCATTGCAAAGGGGGGGGCGTGAAATGGGACTCACTACGATAGGCGGTGAACAAGCCATTGTTGTCATTCAAGTTTCTGATTTTTAAAGTTAACGCTTTTGATGGAAGTGACATTACAAATATATGAGTAAAATACCTCTATGGACACTCCCACACACATTTATATTCAAAAGAGTCACTATCGTACTGTGCAAAGGAAATTCCTCTATAGTAGTGGAGATGAGTTTATGGAGTCCGTAGAAAAGTATCTGGATAGAAACGGAATACCATTTACACTCCAGACAGGTAGTCGAGAGTACACATTACAATGAGTACTGGAGTACGAGTCAAATGAATATCAGATATACTGGTCAAAGACAAATAGGATTTTATAGTATGAATATTAACATATTTTGGAAGAAATAACTGTTATTATTAAAAAAACATAGTAAACGTCTTAAATAAAGGATAATAACGGGATCATATGATTATAAATAGCAAGAGGTTAATAACGGAGTAACAACGGTGAAATCTTAAATTCTCAAAAAATAAGTCAATTGCCCCATTAATGCTTACCAGATAACAAAATAAAGAAATATCATTGGGGACAGTTTCGTAATCAGTTTTTGTAACTTCAAAACAATCACTATTCAAGGTGGTTCAAGAATACGATCCTCGAAAATTGAATACAGGGAATAGAATATATATTATACGAGAACCTAAACGGTGAGTCAAATTTAGATACCCTACTCAGTATCGATTTTGCGAAATCTGTCTCTGTAATGAGCAACTAAAAAAAAATAAATTCTCGTATTTCCTATCTAGGCGATCAATTGTCGTGATAGAGGGGTACTGTTATTTGAGTATATTTTTAAGTCGACCTATCAATGTATTCTTGGTCCCCTCAAATATTTCTGAAAGTAAAAGCTTCTTGGTATGATCTTGAGTATGCAGATTTCTCTGGATAATCGGAAGTTGGTAGGCTGTAATAGATATATCCTTACCATCCGCGAGCTCATCACGTACCGTTATTGCCGTACTTTTTTCTTGATACTGTTTCACGGTATCTGGATAGAAAAGCTTGATATCTGAAACATTGTATCTGATAGCATACGCCATCATCTGATAGAGGTCACTCTGGGAAATGCCTTGTTTTGGATCCTTTTCATCGGAATAGATGATTTTGTATTTTGTATCCGCGATCACTCTTTTACTTTCAAGATCGAGTATTAAGTCGGGACTGATACTAAAATTCTTCTCAGTATCTAAGTGAGTTGATGTGTCTTGATTTTTTGCTACCACGTCAGGAATCCTTCGGGATAATTTTGAACAAATGAGGATTACTATCAGAAAGAGCAATCTGAGCGTGGTTCGCAATATGCTTGTTCTCTATATCCGAGACTTTTGAGGCGGTAAGTCCGCACTTGAGAGACTCACCATGAGACAACGAAAGTATTATCAAATACCCGATAATGTCCTGGAGATATAATAAGGCAAGCTGATTGGAACACAAATATAATTAACCTATTATTTTATGATACAGAGTTCCATATCTTTTGAATAATTTCTTTGCAAAATCGACTGCCAGTAAGCAATCATAACTGGACTCTTCAAAAAGAGGACGTATAATATAATCTTCTCACTCGACTGCAAAATCATTATTCAAAATATATTTATTCGACCATCCAGAAAAAGGTAAAGCAGAGGGCTTAGCGATAGGAAAAATTATAGATCATGTAAATGAAAACTTTTCCTATTATAAATATTTTGAGA
>Ga0163150_10005799_pt1 | contig 15535 bp, 19 predicted proteins | sample OliLakLV19P2IB_FD_148628 | JGI IMG/M metagenome (GOLD analysis project Ga0163150, IMG submission 148628) | Freshwater microbial mat bacterial communities from Lake Vanda, McMurdo Dry Valleys, Antarctica - Oligotrophic Lake LV.19.P2.IB | ecosystem: Environmental > Aquatic > Freshwater > Lake >...
AATATACGGAATCATGTTACGGTATTTATTTTACTTTAGAAGAAGCTTAGATAGACTAAGTGATTCTTTTTATTGGCCAACAATTGATTTAGTCGTTTGGGGAATCACAAGTACTTACTTTAAAACATATTCACCTGAATCATCTCAAATAGTTCTTATTATAATTTCAGGAATTTTGCTGGCTCTCATAGTATGGAGAGCACAATACGAGATAACTTTAAATTTACTAGAAGATATGTGGAATAAAAATCTAATCAATATTTTTGTTGCTCCTCTTAAATTTTCTGAATGGATAACTTCTTTTCTAATTTTGGGAGTAATTAAAGCTATTCTAAGTTTGTCTTTTGCAATGGTTGTGGCATATATTCTTTATAAAATAGAAATATTTTTCTATGGATTTTACTTAATACCATTTATCTTACTTTTAATTCTAACTGGATGGTGGGTGGGTTTTATTGTTGCGGGTATTATTCTTCGCTTTGGAACAAAAGTACAAACACTTGGATGGTCGATGGTCGCGGTACTTTTTCCTTTCTCGGCAATTTATTATCCAGTAAGCATCCTTCCAGAGTGGGCGCAAAAAATCTCACTTTTTGTCCCAGCAAGTTATGTGTTTGAAGGCTCTCGACAAGTAATTCATACGGGAACGCTCGATATTAGTAAACTATTAATAAGTTTTGTGATAAGTATCATCTATATCATTTTATCGTTACTATTTTTGAAAAAAAGCTTTCAAAAAGTATTAGAGCGGGGACTTGCTCGATTGGATTAGATATTCTGATATAATACATGTATGACAAAAAAACAGTTACAAGAAAATCTCAAACAATCAATGCTTGCAAAGGATGAATTAAGAACATCAGTTCTTCGAATGCTTATCTCGGCAATTGGGTATTACGAAATCCAAAAAGGTGGGGCAGGATATGAAGCAACGGATGAAGATGTACAAGCAGTAATCCAAAAGGAAGCAAAGCAGAGAAATGACTCAATAGAACAATTTAAAAATGCTGGACGCCAAGAATTGGTTGATAAAGAGATAAAAGAACTTGAATTATTAAAGGTTTATCTCCCTGAACAGATGAGTGAAGACGAAGTCCGAAAGATTGTTGAAGAAACTGTTTCCCAAACAGGTGCCACCTCCATCCAAGATATGGGAAAAGTTATGGGAGCACTCATGCCAAAAACAAAAGGAAAAGCAGATGGGAATTTAGTGAGTAAACTTGTGAAAGAAAATTTGACCTAACCTTTTTTGTTTTTCAAAGCTCTTTTCCTACTCCATTCCTCCCAAACAACCAAAAGTGGGGCGGCATTAAATATTGAAGAATATGTTCCGCTTGCAATTCCAATGAGTAATGCTACAACAAACCATCGTATTGTTTCTCCCCCAAATAAAAGCATTGTAAATAATGTCAAAATAACTGTCAAAGATGTATTTAAAGACCTTCCTAAAGTTTGCAGAATTGAATCGTTAGTTATTCTTTCAAATGAAGTAGAAGTTCCTGCACGAATCAAATTCTCTCGAATTCGATCAAATACGACAATTGTATCGTGAACAGAAAATCCAATAACAGTTAATATCGCAGTTACAAACAAACTATCTACCTCTACATGGTATAGTTTTCCTAAAATGGAAAATATTCCAACTACAACTAACACGTCATGCAACAATGCACCAACAGCGCATACTCCAAATCTCCATGAACTCGCTGGCTTTGGAACTTTACGAAAAGACCATGCAATATATATAACTATCAAAATGGAGGCCAAAGCAATTGATTTGAAAGCGTTCAAAGCTGTTTCTTCTCCAATCGTCGGACCGATTGTTTCGGTACTCAACTGTTTTACATCTTGATATTTTTTATCAAGAGTCTCTTGAATTTTTTTTGTTTGGTCGGGGTTCAATGGTTTTGTACGAATTATGAAGCTGTTTTTTCCAGAAGACTGCACTGATCCAACCTCTATTTCTTCTTGTTTTATTAATTGTTCTATATCTAAATTGGTGGGTTTCGTTTTATCTGTAATTCTATACTCTATTCGCGTTCCACCCGTAAAATCTATTGAAAGCTTTAGCCCAAATAAAAGAAGGGAAATAATCCCAGGAAGAATAAGAATTAGCGATACCAAAAAATAAAAATTTCTTTTTCCAACAATATCCATACTATTATCGATAGATCATACGTAAAAATGTGCGTGTTACTGTTATGGCCGAGAACATAGAAACAAGAACTCCAATTAAAAGGGTTATAGCAAAACCTCGAACTATTCCTGTGCCAAAATAAATCAAAATAAGTGAAGTAATAATACTTGAAATATTTGAATCTCGAATTGATGTCCATGCTCTAGCAAATCCCAACTCGATTGCTATATCTTTTTTCCTGTCTCGTCTCAGTTCTTCTTTCATACGTTCAAAAATAAGAATATTTGCATCAACTGCCATCCCAATTGACAAAATAAAACCTGCAATTCCAGCAAGTGTCAAAGTAACTGGAACCAGTTTAAAAAGTGCTAGTACAAAAAGTGAGTACAAAAAGAGAGCAATACTAGCAATAATTCCCAATCTTCCATAAAGAACGCACATGAAAATCACAATTATAACAAAACCTAATATTCCTGCAAAAAGACTTTTCAGAAGCGATTCTTGTCCAAGCGTTGCACCAATAGTTCGCTGTTCAAGCGTAGTCAAAGAGACTGGAAGTGCACCCGCATTCAGCTGAATACTGACAGCTTTTGCTTGCTCTGTAGTAAAACTTCCTGTAATTACCGCATCGCCTGTGGATATTACCTGATTTACTTGAGGCGCTTGGATAATTTCATTATCAAGCACAATTGCTACAACCTTTTGAAGATTTCTCCTCGTGATATCGCCAAATTTCTTGCTTCCTTCATCTGTAAATATAAGCTGTACCTGAGGTTGTGAGTTGTTGGGATCAAATACGATATTTGATTCTTTTAAATCTTTTCCGGTCAAATTTGTTTTTACAGGGTCGGGAAAAATACTTGTTATTCCAAGAGGAAGAGCAGACCCTGAAGCAAGTTTAGCTGATCCTGAGGCTCCATTTTCCCAAAATGAAAGTTGTGCAGTCTTCCCAATCAAATTCACAGCTTCATCAACGTTTGTTACACCAGGAAGCTCAACAATAATTCTATAATCATCATTTACTCGTGCTGTTTGAATAACTGGTTCTGATACTCCAAAAAAGTTGACACGCTTTTCGATTACTGTTTTGGCAGACTGTAACGCATTATCTCGTTGATCTGCAGGAACATCCTTCATTTCAGCCTTCAATGTTACACTCGTTCCTCCCTCAAGATCCAACCCTTTTTTGAACGAGAAATCACGTCTGATACCTATATTTTTCAAGACTATATTTGGATCGAACCCATACAATGTCCTTTCAAAGGATATTTCTTTATTAATGATAGGAAGCTGTGGAGTTTTGAATGAGATAGGAATACGACGAGGGAGATCTATTAAAATAGCTAAGATTGTTAAAATCACAATAAACCAAAATAAAAATCGAGGCATTTTTCTCATGAAAGTAGATCTTCTTCATCTCCAATTACCATAACTCGAGATCCAGAAAGAATTTTTGCAATAAATGGGTCATTTTTCTTCTTGCGAAAATCTAATTCTTCTTCAGTCATTGCAGTGTAGTTAATTTCTGTTTTAAGCCGCCCTTCTTCATTTCTAACCAACAATGCAAGCTCAGGTAAAACAACCGTACCAACAACTAACAAGTCTACATCATCAGCTGCATGGGGAAGCCTTCTTACAAATTTTCCGGAAAACATTGTGAATTTAATCTTGCCTAGTTTGGCCCGGTTTTTAAGTATCTCAGCACCTAATCCAACTGTCTTGGCTCCCATAGATATCAAATCAAAAAAGAAGGGATAGGATTTAGAAAATGAATAATATATTCTATTCGCACGTGGTTCTTTAACTAGAATTCCACTCTTTTCTAAAAATGCAAGCTCCCGTCTTACTGCATTAATTTCATCTTCTGTGCGTCTTACTACCTCGCGAACATGATACATCTCTGAGGGATTTGCGAGGAATACAGAGAGTAATTTAACTCTTGATTTTGATGTTATTAAATCTTCAAACATAATTCTGCCTGCCGATATATGTATTCACCGGCGGTTTACGATAGTTCTGGAGAGGCAATTCCTCACTTTACAGATACTACTCCTTCTAAGGGCAGAATTTCAAACCATATTGTACCACGATTTAATTCAATTGCATCACCATTTGAGTCATTCAACATAGTCCTTGATGTTCTATCCTTTTTATTCCACGATCCCTTAATCTCTTTTCCATCCATAAATATTGTTGCTTTTCCCGTACCTTCGTTTTTATATAAAAGGTGTAAGTTATTTTCATATCCATCATTTGCATTGCTTTCTCGCATCAACATGACTACAACATTTTTTGCCGTTATTTGCTTTCCATTATTTTTATCTAAATGAGCCACTCCTCCATTTTTTCTTTTATAAGTATTCGTTGCTTTGTCATATTCCCAGTCTACAAAAAACTGTTTGTATCCATCCCAAAATTCCAAATGTACTGGACTTGCAGATCCTCTTTCAGAATCCTTTGCATCATCTTTAAATGCGTATGCTTCAAATGTTTCATCCCATGAAGTTCCCTCATCATCTACTTCAGATAATTTTCTTTTGCTTTTTGCAAAATCCCATAATTTGGTGGTAGCAGAATACATTGTGTGTTCTGTAGCCGTTCCAGCACCTAATCGATCATAATCTCTCCAAAATGCTGGATATCCGATTGAAAATTGATTCAAGTCATTGTAGGCATTCCATCCATATTCTTCAATTTGACCTAATGCATTCGCAGGACCCGGGGTATTTGCTCCACCTACATGCGCATAGAGCGGACTTTCACCGTATTCGGAAATCCAGTCCAAGAAATACGTTCGTGCAGACCTCACTGGTCCTATTGGATTTACATCCTGGCAATAAAACACAGCCAAAAATCGAGTAATTCCTCCCTCTGCTACTGCTTCATACACTACATCTGCCGATCCAAGTCCAGATTGAGGACGAGAATCATCATGGTTTTCAATCATGACACCCAACGGCCTGTGTGATTCCCACCAATCCTTTTGTTGTTTTGAATACTTAGCTCCGTTCAATGGACAGACTTCAGTTCTTGGAAGATTATCGTCAAAAACAATATCCCCCGTAGTACTTTTAGTTGGAGGTTTTGACTTTATAAAGTTTTTCCCAATTCCTGGCGTATTAGAAAAAAGTGCATAAGAAGCACCTGTTGATACAACATATACAAAAATAATTACTACAATTGCTAAAACACTTTTACTCATTTTGCATCCTTTATTGCATTTTTCTCTTCTTCAGATAGTTCATGCTCTATCCCTTTTCCATGCTCTACTTTTTTAGCATACCACCGGGTTCCACCTCTTGAATAAAGAGCAGAAACTACTACCCCACTATTCTGATTATCAAGGAGAGCTAATATAAAACTCTGATCGCCTCCTGTATCTTTAAAAGGATTAAATCGAACCAAACCTATCTTTTGAATGTGAAAAGAGCCCTCTTTTTCTATTTTATCATATTGTATCTTCAGTGTGTCTAGTCCTTTTTTCGCTATATTAACATCATGCAGTAAATCGTTGAGGACTGAAGAAAGTGATTTTTCGCTGTCACCTTGACTTAAATTGTTGAATTGAAGGTACAATTTCCATAGCATAAAACTTAAAGTTATAAGCCAAATTAGACTAAGAAATAAGGCTAAAACTTCAAAATTGAATACCATCTTGACTCCAATATTAGCCTCTTGACAGCCACATTGTCAATAGTGTAATCTAGGCACAGTTCATGAGTAAAAAGAGAAAAACTCGTCAACAAAAGATGATCACCGTTTTGAGACGTAAGGCCTCTTCTTCCCCATCTCCAAAAACAGAAATGTCTTCCAGTCACCCAACTGAATCTTTACAATCCTATAATTATCTGATCTCTGGCACTCCACCAACTACGACCCCAACCTCTCAGTACAGCTTTGATATACGAGATATACGTAGAACAACAATTTTGGTAGCTTTCCTTATTTGTGCAGAACTAGTATTATTTTTCTTACTTAAAGGTAAAGTTCTAACAATTCCAATGCTGACCTATTAAGTTACTAAAACAATTCCTTTGTTATGTTTATAAAACGGAGGGGGGTGAATTAAATTATGGCAACAATGTATTGTGTAAAATGTCGAGCAAAAAGAGATGATGAAAATGCAGAAAAAGTAACCATGAAAAATGGTAAACCTGCTCTTAAAGGAAAATGTCCAGTTTGTGGTACAGGAATGTACAAGATTGGAGCAGCATAAACTTGCTTGAAATTTAATTCTTGGAGGAATTTATGTTCTTTCCAAGAGCAAAAAGAAATCCCCCGCCTAAAGCGGGGTTTTTCTTGGAGATTACATTAATTCTTCAATGAGGGGATTAATATCAATATTTTCTAGAGATTGATGAACAAGCGGCTGTTTTGAGATTTGAGGCACTCCTTCTTCCCATGTAGGCCTATCTTCAACAAAAAAGATGCCTGTTGGAATATGTTCTCTCTCCCCTTCTTTTAAGAACCTCTTTAATGGCCATTCTTCTGCTCTTTCAAATGCTTTTATCTTATTTTTTTGGTCATGGCCTATCTTATCTAGTTTATATACACGTTCATAAAACCATGAATACGTATTTTTATGATTAAATGTTACACATGGCTGCATAGTATCTATGATTGAAAATCCTTTATGCTTCACCCCTTCAACAATCAATTCTGTTTCCTGTTTCGTATCCCCTGCAAAGCCTCGCGCTACAAACGTGGCCCCTGCCGATAAAGCGAGTGACATTGCATTAATCGGTACCTCAACTGTTGGGACTGGAGTTACTTTGTTTTTCGTACCCAAATCTGATGCGGGAGAATATTGGCCAGTTGTTAAACCATAAATTTGGTTGTCATGCACAATAAGCGTTAAATTTACATTTCTGCGAGCCGCATGGATTAAATGGTTAAAGCCTTCTCCGTATTGATCACCATCTCCTCCAATAACAATTACCGTCAAGCCATTGTTAGCAAGTCTAATCGCTTCAGCAGGTGGCATTGGCCGGCCATGCAGGCCGTTGAAGCCGTATGTTTTGACCCAGTACGGTAGTTTACTCGAACAACCGATTCCCGAGACCAATACAACTTCCCACGGATTTAAGTTAAGCTGCACGATCGCATTTTTAATTGATACCCAAATGCCAAAATCTCCGCACCCCGGACACCAATTTGGATTATCGTATGATATTTCTAAATCTTTTAACTCGGTCATATTAGTTTTTTCACCTCTTCAACAATTTCCTCAAAATAAAAAGGTCTGCCATCATATTTTCTAAAATGGTTGTTAATAGAAAGTCCCGTATGTTCTTTAATGAGTCCTTCTAGTTGTCCGCTATAGTTGCCTTCAATAACAAATGTTTTGGTCGAATTATTCAAAATATTGGTGACTTCAACAGCTGGAAACGGACTAATTGATAGGATTTGAAGGAATCGGATAGTTATACCTTCCTTTTTTAAAACCTCCATCGCGTCCAAAACGGGGAGTTTTGTTGAACCAAATGCAATAATTGTTAAAGTTTTATCATCCGCCCCATACGTATTCACTTTGGGAATTTCAGGAGTGGCCATTTCAAGTTTTTTATATCGTTTGTTCATCATGGCAATTCGTACTTCTGCTTCTTCGTTATACAATCCTTTTTCATCGTGTTCATCTGATCCGGTTAGTGCAATTCCCCCTTTTTGCCCCGGAATTGAGCGTGGAGAAATTCCATCCTCTACAAGATGATATCTTTTATAATCTGTTTCTTTCTCAGCTTCATCATCGGTCAGTATCTTCCCTCTTTCGATTTTATAATTTTGACTTTCAGTTCTTAATTTTTCACTTTCGAGTGTTGCGTGCCCTTCCATCAAATATTTATCAACCAAAACAATAACTGGCAGTTGATACTTGTCTGCGAGATTAAATGCGTGCAGCGTCATACTGAACGCCTCAAACACATCTCCAGGAGCAAGTATGATACGAGGAAAATCACCTTGATGTGCATGCAAAACAAATCGTAAATCTCCTTGATCTGTCCATGTTGGCATTCCTGTGGCAGGACCTGGACGCATGCCTTCAATTATTACGATTGGTACTTCAGTTTGTGAGGCAAGCCCTAAGCCCTCTGTCATAAGTGAAAATCCACCACCTGAAGTTGCACACATGCTTCGCACGCCAGTGAAAGATGCACCGATTGTCATATTTATTCCTGCAATCTCATCCTCTGGTTCTTTGACTACTATGTTGTAGGTCAGTGCGTGCATTGCAAGCACATTCATAACCGTATTTACTGGTGTCATTGGATAAATTGCTGCAAATTTTAATCCCGCACGAATTGCCCCCAATGCTACTGCCTCTGCTCCACCAATAATTACATCTTTTTGCTCCTGCTTTACAACTTTTTCTTTAAAAGCATCGTTGTGATTTTTCAAAATAAAATCAAATCCTGCTTTTGCTACTGCAATATTCTTTGCAGCTACATCCCCACCTTTTCTCCCAAATGCGTCATTCAAAATGGTTTCATACACTGAAAAATCATGATAAAAAAGCGCCAAAGAAGATGCAATTGCAACGGTATTCATCATGAGTTTATCAACTCCTTGATCTCGGGTTATTTGAACGAGAGGAGTCGGAATTGCAACAACATGAGGAGGGAGTTTAATATCATCTATTTTGAAATCTTGATCATAAATAATAACCCCATGATCAGATAATTCATTTGCGTGTTTGGCAACAGTATGCCTATTGAGTGCAACTAAAATATCAACTGTTTTTTTCTGAGAATGAATTGGTGAACTTGAAGCCCTAACATAATAAGCGTTATGTCCACCCCGTATTAAGGATGGATATTCAACATAGTCAAAAACGGAATGCCCGAGACGTGTAAAAATCTTTCCCATCACTACCCCTGATGTCATGATTCCGTATCCGGCTTCTCCTCCAATCAACCACTGAATATCCACCATAATATTAAAGAAATAGTACCAATTCTAAGTTACAAAAACAAGCACTGGAGGTATAAAATTTCAAAAAAATCTACTCACAGCAGGGATCTTTATAGCCGCAGTTATGACAAACCGCATCTCTTGATCCTGGCATAAGTCCAATGGACGCTTTACACTGAGGACATAATTGGCCTTTTATATCAGATCCACTGCGTAAATATTCGTAAATTCCTTCTTCTTTGCTATCCATATATTAAGAGGGTTTACCCGCCATAAATCGCAGCACAAGCCGCACTACGAATAGTAGATAAGGCGAATGCTAAGATTAGGCGGGCCAAATTTGCCTTATTTCATTTCCTTTTTCATCAATTTCAACAATTATAATTGCGTTTACAGGACAAGATTTCCCAGCATTGAGAATGTTTTGCTCGGTATCATTAATTTCTGAATAACTGACAAAGTCTTTGGATCTCGTCCCATCCTTTTTCTTGATAACTGCTTTTCCTTCTGTGTCTAATTCAAATGTTTCTGGAGCAACCAAATTACAACTTCCAGCCCCAATGCATGAAGATCTATCTACTTTTACTTTATATGGCATGTTATTTTGATTTTATAACTTTTGTTCCTGCTAGTGTGTCGTGAGGACCTCTATTTTGTGGGTCACGAATCATATAGATTATAACAGCAACAACAATAATTACAGTTAAAACGTTTGAAAATTGATTTCCCAAAAAAATAGTCAACTGAATTACAAAAAAAAGTCCATATAAAGAAGCGTATCGAATCGCCAATTGTTTGATTGTCACTGCTCCCTTTTCTGAGACAATTTTTGTGCGGGCCAGTATTTTCCCAAGAGTTCTCCCACCCAGCTTTAGTGGCAATAAAACAAAATACAAATATGTAAAAAAAAGAAAGATGATATTCGTCCAAAGAGAGCTGCTCAATTGAGAACCCAATATATAAAATAAGATAGTTGATACAAAAGAAAATACTAACCCATCAGCAACAAGGCCAATAAATCGAAGATAAATAGATGCTCTTTCCATATGGTTATTTTATACAATCTCGTAGAACAAATAGGCCTAACAACGCACATTTTTTGCGCGTTTCAGAAACTTCAATTCCAATCAGCTTGAGCATATCTTCATCCGAAAAATTTGTCAACTCTTTTTTTGTCTTTCCTTTTGCAAAATCAGTAAGAAGAGATGTACTTGCAATACTAATAGCGCACCCTTTCCCAAGAAACGAGATATCATTGATTGTTTGATTATCGAAATTTACAAACACTTCAATCTCATCACCACAAAATGGATTTAGCTGTTTGGAAGCAGCAGATGAGTTTTGAAGTTTTCCGAAATTTCTTGGATTTCTATACTCTTCCAAAAGTTCTTCACGATATAAATTATCTTGCATGAGAAGTTTTCCTCATTCTATTAATAACTAAAATTGTTGCAACAAAAAAAATGTATCCACAGAGTAAAAACACCCAATCAACCAAAGATCCGGGTGTATAAGAAAAACGAAAGAGGGTAGAAGTTACTTGATACAATTCGTCAATAAATAAGCCAAACCCAATTCCAATAAGTCCATACACTTTGTTACTTTTTAGTTTTCTGCTTATGATAAAGCCAATGATGATCAATGCTAATCCTACCTCTGAATGTTCTATTCCATCGTTACTTATTTGATTCCAAATCTTTGTATCTGAAAAAAATAAAAGCATCGCTGTTACCCATGCTCTAATAAGTAATAAAGTTAGACCTGCAGATACAATGAGAACTTTTTGTTGGGGTGATAGATTAAACATTAAAGCATAGATAATTATACCAGAAGGGATTTTGCCAACAAAAAGGCCAGCTGTTTAAGGTTGGCCTCTTTGTTTTAAACTTCAGAAATACATAGGCTTTCGTCTATATACCCTTTGTTTGATGGCTTTCCTTTTCAGGATTGCCTGGTTTACTGTCCCTCAAAGAATTCTTAGACTAGCATCGTTTTCTTATTGGCAAGTTCGCCAATGCATTGGTGAACATTATTACAATAAACATATTATTGTTATTTGTCAAGATCTAAATATTTTTTTTACTTTTTGTAGGCCGTTTATCATTGTAACAAGGTCTTTTTCGTCATTATAAATCGAAAAACTTATCCGAGCAGATGCAGAGAGATCCAATCGCTTATGGAGGGGCATTGCACAATGATGACCCGAGCGAATACAAATCCCCATGTCACCCAAAATTTGTGCAATATCATGAGGATGACTACCTTTCATGGTAAATGCAATTACACTGGCTCTATTCTTTGCATTTTGTGATCCCAGAATTTCTAAGCCTTCAATTTTTTCCATCTCCGATAAGCCATATGCCATAAGCTCGTTCTCATGTTTTTGAATATTTTTTATACCTGTGTCATTTATGTATTCGATTGCTGCACCAATGCTTATTATTCCGGCCATATCAGGCGTCCCTGCTTCAAATTTGTATGGTAGATCCGCGAATGTTGTTTTTTTGACCGTTACTTCTTTTATCATTTCCCCTCCAAATAAAAATGGTGCCATTTCATTTAGTAACTTTTTCTTTCCATACAGTACACCAATTCCAGTTGAGGCAAACATTTTATGTCCAGAAAATGCCAGAAAATCACAATCCAAGTCTTGCACATCTATTTTCATATGGGGAATTGATTGTGCAGCATCAATAATAGTTATGAGTTTTGAGTTCATAGTTCGTAGTTTTCTAATGATTTCTTTTATTGGGTTGATTATTCCTAAAACATTTGAAACATGTGTTATTGTCAGAACTTTCGTATTTTTTATATCTAACTTTGAAAAATCTATTTGAAAGCTTTCGTTAAAATCTAAAACCTGAAACCTAGAACCTGAAACCTTACTCATTTGTTGCCAAGGAACAAAGTTGGAATGATGTTCCAGAATGGTTGTTACAAATGTGTCAGATGATTTAATATTGTATGACAAAGAATAGGCAACTAGATTAATTGCTTCAGTAGTATTTCGAACAAAAATGATTTCAGAAGGATCTTTTGCATGTATAAAATGTGCAACTTGACGTCTCACGTCTTCTACTTTTTGTGTTGCTTTTTCAGCAATTGGATACAATCCCCGCCTCACATTTGAGTTGTAATTTTCATAGTAATTTGTAATTGCTTCAATAACCATTTGTGGTTTTTGACTCGTCGCAGCAGAATCAAGATACACAAGCTTTTTATTGTTTTCAAAAATGGGAAAATCTTTTTTTAAGTTCATAACACACTATGAATTTTTCTATGGAGATTTTTTTGTTCGTCTTTTGGAAAATATTTGAGTACTGGTTCAAAAAAACCTGAGATTATTAATTTCTCTGCTTCTTTTTCTGATAATCCACGGCTTTGTAAGTAAAACATTTGATCTTTATTTGGCCTACCAATTGTTGATGCATGTCCTGCTTTTACTTCATTTTCATCTATTTCAAGTGATGGCACAGATCTTCCTCTTGCATCATCAAATAACAAAACTTTGGAGGTGAAAAACCCATCTGTATTTTTTGCACCTTTTTGAATATTGATAAGGGCATCATTACTAAATACTCCTCGATCTTGAAAAACACACCGAAGATCTGTACGACTATATGTATGTAATCCTTCATGGATAACTTCTGTGTTAAATGTAACAGAATTGTTTTTAGTCCCAACAAAAATGCCAACAATATGAAGCCTTGAATTATTTCCTTTCAATCGTACAGTTACTGTAGTTTCATTCTCCTCACCATTAATCCATACAAAAGGCAAAACCTTTTCCTCATTTTCTTTTACTATTATGTTTAGTTTTTTCATAGCAAGCGAGTTGTATGAAATTTTCGCAGAGCGACAGCGGTTCTCGCTTGCCCCTTTAAAAAATTTCTACAAACTTCAATTGAGAACAAGAAAATTTTATACGCGAGCGATTTAACCAACTGATCCTGTCATTTCCAATTGAATTAATCGATTTAATTCAACTGCATATTCCATTGGTAATTCCCGAACAATTGGTTCTATAAAACCATTTACAATCATAACCTCTGCAGCTTGTTGAGAAATTCCCCGCGATTGAAAATAAAATAGTTGTTCTTCTCCAATTTTGGAAACAGATGCTTCATGTCCTATTGTTACTCGCTCTTCATTTATATCCATTGTGGGATAGGTATCAGACCGGCTTTTATCATCCAGAATAAGAGCATCACATCGAACAGTTGATTTACTATCTTTGGCCCCTTTTATTACTTTTAAAAGACCTCTGTATGAAGTCCGACCCCCATTTTTAGAAACTGATTTTGATGTGATAACACTACTTGTTTCAGGTGCTAAATGAATTGCTTTTCCTCCTGCGTCTTGATGTTGTCCTGCTCCTGCGAAAGCAAGTGACAAAACTTCACCTCTCGCTTTTCTTCCTCGTAAATATACTGATGGATATTTCATTGTTAACTGACTTCCTAAATTCCCATCAACCCATTCTCCCACACCTTCTTCTTCAACAAACATTCGCTTTGTCACTAAGTTATATACATTTTTGCTCCAATTCTGAATAGTTGTATATCTAACTCGCGCTCCTTTTTTAACCAAAATTTCAACCACTGCAGAATGCAAAGAATCAGTTGTATAGATAGGTGCTGTACATCCTTCCACATAATGCACATAAGAACCTTCATCGGCCAAAATAAGTGTCCTTTCAAACTGCCCCATATTTTTTGCATTAATTCTAAAATATGCTTGGAGTGGTAATGTAACGTGTACGCCAGGAGGGATATAGATGAATGATCCTCCTGACCAAACAGCAGTATTTAACGCAGCAAATTTATTATCTGCAGCGGGAATAATTGTTCCAAAATATTGTTTGACCAACTCTGGATATTTTTGAACTGCAGTATCCGTATCACAAAAAATAACTCCCTTTTTTGAAAGCATTTCAGAAACGCTGTGATAAATAACTTCTGAATCGTATTGAGCACCGACTCCTGCTAAAAATTTTCGTTCTGCTTCTGGAATTCCTATTTTATCAAAAGTATTTTTGATTTCTGCGGGTACATCATTCCATGATCTTTTTTGATTGTCAATGGGTTTTACGTAGTAATACATACTATCGAATTTAATAGTATTTAAATTGCCACCCCATGTAGGAAGCGGTTTTGCATAAAACAATTTTAATGCAGCAAGCCGTTTTTGAAGCATCCACTCTGGTTCATTTTTGATACGTGAAATTTCAGTAACAATTTTTTCAGATAGACCTTTTGGAGATTTGTAAAACGGTTTTGCTTTATCATAAAACCCAAACTCGTAAGGATTTGTGTCAAATTGTTGCATATCCTTCTTTCTCTATTTTTTTAACCAATCTCATTCCATCAGATTTCACGATTTTTCCATTCTTTAAAATATGAACAAAATCAGGACGAAGATAATGAAGAATCCTTTGATAATGAGTGATTACCAATATTCCAATATTTTGTTCTTTAACACTTTTCAGAACAGTTTGTGCAATACTTTTCAAACTATCAACATCAAGCCCCGAATCAATTTCATCAAGAACCGCAAATTGAGGTTTGAGTACAAGTAATTGTACAATTTCTGCTCGTTTTCTCTCTCCTCCAGAAAATCCTTCATTGACCGATCGCGACATAAAATTCTCCGGTAATGAAACGTCTAGTAAAGCTCTTTTGACAGTTTCCTTGAATACCGAAAGGGGAATTTTATCATTTGGATGAAGCGATTTATAAGCAGTTCGTAAAAAAGCAAGAAGTGATACACCTTGAATTTCAATCGGAGATTGGAATGAAACAAATAAGCCGCGTTTTGCTCTCTCTTCTGGATTTTGATTAATAATATCCTCACCGTTAATCAAAATATGTGAGTCAGTGCTCGTCACTTTATAACTTGGATGTCCCATAAGCGTCATAACGAGTGTAGTTTTTCCAGCACCATTTGGCCCCATAATTGCATGTATTTCTCCTTTTTTAATTTCCAAATCCACCCCATGCAAAATTTCTTTATCTTCCGTTTTGACTGCTAATTGATTAATGATTAGGTTATTCATCTTTAGATCTTTTGTTAACAAATTCCTCAAAATTCATGTTATAAATTTTTTCAATAAATTCCTGATTCAATTTTCTCCATACAAATCCTGGATCACAAAAACTTTTCTTTGGACATTTTTTTTGTGTATGCGTTTGTCCAAAAGTACAACATTCAAACATTGGTTTTGTAACAAATATTTTTAAGACATCTCCAACCTTCAATGTTTTTGGATCCTTTGCTAAAAAATATCCTCCATTTTTTCCTTCAACTGCTTTAATAATACCTGCTTCTCGTAAGTTACCCGCTAAATTTCTTAAAAAAAGAAGTGATATAGAATATTCTTTGGCAACCTCTGAAAGTGGAACAAGCCGTTTATTATAATTTTGTACTAACGTATTGACCAAAATTACAGAATAATCTTCACGTCTAGAAAAACGAATCATAAACTAATAC
>Ga0163150_10005803_pt1 | contig 15519 bp, 16 predicted proteins | sample OliLakLV19P2IB_FD_148628 | JGI IMG/M metagenome (GOLD analysis project Ga0163150, IMG submission 148628) | Freshwater microbial mat bacterial communities from Lake Vanda, McMurdo Dry Valleys, Antarctica - Oligotrophic Lake LV.19.P2.IB | ecosystem: Environmental > Aquatic > Freshwater > Lake >...
GGCGTGGCGGACGTGGACTGTTCCTGCTCGAGGGGAGCCTGGAATCGAAACGTGGAAGGGCTCGGAGCCAGTGGGCGGGGGCGGCGCGACGTGGCTGACCGGGTCGTATGATGCGAGCTCGGACACGCTGTACTGGGCGACGGGGAATCCGTGGCCGGACAGTGACGACAAGGACCGGCCGGGCGACAACCTGTATACCAACTGCGTGCTGGCGCTGGACGGGAAGACGGGGCGGATTAAGTGGCACTACCAGTTCACGCCGCACGATGTGAAGGACCGTGATGCGAACGAGCCGAACGTGCTGGTGGACCGGGTGTATCAGGGGAAGGCGTCGAAGCTGCTGCTCCATGCGGACCGGAACGGGTTCTTCTACGTGCTGGACCGAACGAACGGGAAGGTCCTGCTGGCGAAGCCGTTTCTGCGGCGGGTGGACTGGGCCTCGTCGATTGGGGCCGACGGAAGGCCGGTGGTCGTGGACCCGCGGGGCTGCCCCAGCGACGCGGCGAACTGGGACGCTACCGCCTATTCGCCGATGACCGGTTTCTATTACCTGATCTCGCTGGAGGAGTGTACGGGCAAGCCGACCGGGTATCCAGACCAGACTGGCCAGCGCTTTCTGCGGGCGCTTAATGTGGAAACGGGCGAGATCGCGTGGGAGATTCCGCAGGAGGGTCCGGCGCGGGCGAAGACGTGGTCAGGGGTGATGGCTACGGCTGGCGGGCTGTTGTTTTATGGGCAGCCGAATGGCGGGTTTACGGCGGTGGACCAGCGGAACGGGAAGTCGCTCTGGAGCTTTCCGACCAACGTGCGGATGAAGGCCTCGCCGATGACGTTTGTCTACCAGGGGAAGCAGTATGTCGCGGTGGCGGCTGGGCCGAATGTGCTTTGTTTTGGGCTTTGAGCTGATGCGGGCCGGCGGATCGTAATCGCGGCGGCCGCCGCCCAGGACGTTTCCTCAGAGTACAGACTCAGCATGCCTGAGGCCGCCTCGGGTCTGCTTTTGAAGCCAGATCAAACCACACGTTTGAATACTTTTTCACGTACGGCGCGGCAGACTACACGGCCAGTGGCACATGGAACGCGGAGCCTGGTGCGGTGATCCTCGACAGCTCCGGCACCTGGCGGTGAAGGTAACAACGGCCGCCGGCACGAGTCAGGCAAAGACCGGATCGGACGGACTGGCTGTGCTGGAGGGCGGAAGTCCGGCCAGGTTCGTCATGATCCACGTTCCTGTGTACGACATCGACGCCGGACCCTTTGAGGTCGCCGTGACAGACAGCGAGTTCTGGTTCGAGATTAACGGCGACGCCATCACCCAGCTTCGCTTCCGGAATGAGCGCCTGAAGAGTGCGGACGCAGGACTACAGATGACGTTTTGGCGGGGCGACAAGCCGCTGCTCTACAGCAAGCGCAAGTAGCGCGGTTCAGGCGAGGGCGAGCCTGATGTTGTCGATGGCTTCGTCGATTTCCGCGGTGTTCTTGTAGCCGACGGTTACCGAGTCGACACCAGCGGTTTTGAAGGCGTAGCGCATGGCGGCCTGGCGGTCTTCACGGGTGGTGAATGCACCTTCGCCTACCAGCTTCATGCTGACGACGCCCATGCCTTCTTTGCGGACCTGCTTCACGTGGGTCAACACTTCGGGTACGTTGCCGAGCCCGCGGGTGTTGTAGTCCTCGGCGTCCATTTTGGTGCCGTTGTGGTTCACGCGGATCATGGCGACTTCCAGCCACTTGTTGCCCGGAAACTGGCGCAGGGCGGGCAGTCCGTGAACCGATGCGCCATGGCCGACCAGCGCCTTCTTGTGCTTGGCTTCCAGGAGTCCGTCCTGCCAGGCGGCAGTGTCGGTGGGCCAGGTGGCGGCGCGCTGGTAGTGCAGCAGCATTACGTCGAAGTAGTCGGTCTGCGCGAGTTTGCGTAGTTCGTCGATTTTTTCCTGCGGGTTGACGCCGGGACGCGTCGTCACTTTCGACATCAGACGGTAGGTGTCGCGCGGGATGCCCTTCAGCGCGATCCCGAGCATTTTGTGCATTTCGCCGTAGGATTCCGCGGTTTCAAAGAAGCGAATTCCACGATCGTAGGCGTGTCGGACCGTTTTGGTGAACTCTTCCTGTCCGAGGTCGCGCTGGACCTTTCCGCTGTTGCTTCCGGTGCCGAAAGCCAGTCGCGTGACCTTGACTCCGGACTTCCCCAGCGTTACCCAGTCGGTGGCTGTGCCGCCGCTCGGCGCGCTCTGCAGATTCAGGTGGGATCCGGTTACTGCGACGGCTCCCGCTGCGAGCCCGGTTTTCAGGAAATTACGTCTGGAACAGATAGACATTTCTCATCCTCCGACTCGGCAGAGTTTATCATGCCAGGTGACTCGAGGGATAGAGCGAGGACAAACTTGCTCTATAAAGGTGGCTTCTGAAAAATGAATCGCGCGGTCGGAGGCCCCCTGCGGCTCGAAATCCGAGATCCCCACATGCCGGGCCATGGTCCGCACACTCCATCGCAGACGGCCCTTCGGAGGCTGGGTCACCCCGCTCACCACCTGCTGGATCTTCTCGACCGGCAATGACGGCTTACGGCCTCGTCCCCCCTTATCCTTCAGGTGGCCTGCTTCGCGCTTGCCTTCAGCCCGCAACAGAATAATTCGAGCCCGGAGAGTGTCACGCGAGCTTGTGGTTGATGCACGGACTCACTGTTGCAACTGCTTCCGCTCGTCCGGCGTGATGTCGAGCTTGAAAACGGGGCGTGCCGTGCTCCAGGTTTGCATAGATTCTCAATTACTGCAGCCCTTTTCTCGGACACTACACTTTTGAACGACCTGCCTTGCGCGTTCTATCGCTGAAGTCACTTTTTCGTTCGGAGAATATAACGTTCCATGTGGAAGAAGCTCGTCGGTGCAGTGCTCGGTGTGTCCCTTCCAGTCCCTGGCGGTGCGTTCGCGTATCTGTCTCTACGCCAGCCTGCCAGCCGGCCGGCGCGCGACGTCAGGGTGGCGATGACACCGGAGCGCGTTGCCCGAGGCCAGTACCTGTTCAACCTGGCGGACTGCGGACGGGTGCCACTCCCCGGCCGATGAGACGAAGCAGTTCCGTCCCGTGGTGGAAGCGACGCGCGGCTCCGGCCAGTTTCTCGACATGGAAGACCTGCCGTGCAAGATCTATGCCCGCAACATCACCTCCGACCCCGAAACAGGCCTTGGGAATTGGACTGACGGCGAGAAGATCCGCGCCATTCGCGAGGGCATCAGCCGCGACGGTCACGCCCTGTTCCCGATGATGCCGTATGGCAACTACAGGCTGATGAGCGATGAGGATGCAGAGTCCCTGGTAGCTTATCTGAACACGCTGAAGCCGGTTCGCAATCCACTGCCTCCCACTGAAGTCGCGTTCCCTGTCAACCTGCTGATCAAAGGCGCGCCTCGGCCTGTGAACGGCACCGTCCCGCCGGTCCCGAAGACCGACTCGGGTTACGGGCAGTATTTGGTGACGGTCGGCGGATGCGCGGAGTGCCATACACCGTCGGAGAAGGGCCGGCAGGATCCCACGAAGCTTCTGGCGGGAGGCATGAAGTTCGGCATCAGGCCGCTCAACGTGCAGGTGGTGAGCGCCAACATCACGCCGGACCCGGACACAGGAATCGGCAAGTGGACCCGCGAATATTTCCTCGAGCGCTTCCAGCGGCATCGCAATGTGCCGGTGGAGGGGCCGCCCGGGAAGACCGGTACATCGGCTGGAATTACCGATTCAGCAAAGCTCCGGTGGCGTACTCGTAACTCGCGAGGGCGCGCTGATAATCCGCGTTCGCCAGCGCCTCGCGAACAGCAGCATCCATCGTGGCCTGTTCACGGAGGTTGAGCATAAACAGCGTGCCATCGCCAACATCAAATCGAGTCCGTTCCGCTTCCTCCAGTTCCCGGCTCACCCCCACCTCGTCGCCGAGCAGCCGGAGCCGCTCCTGCGCCGCCGCCACAGCGCTGGCCGCATCCTTAACTTCAGCCGCCGTCTGATCGCGAAGGAAGTTAAGCCGAATCCCCACCTGCCGAGCCCTGGCCTGGACGGCAGCCAGTTTGCCTCGCGCCGAGCGATTTTGCAGCGGCAGATCGAACGACAGTCCGGCCTTGAACTCCTGTGGGCCGCGACGGACTGACACGCCGTCGCCGCTCTCACTTACAAAGCCGGCCACCACGCTCACGGCTGGTTTGGTCCCGTTGCGCGCCAGCCGCACGTCCACCTCGTTCTGATCGGCAAGCGCCTCCAGCCTCCCGATCTCAGGGCGCCGCTGCAGAGCCGTCTTTATGTCGGCCTCAATATCCGGCGGAGGGTCGGCTACGCTGTTGGGAAACCGCCCAGGCAGTTGTTCCATGGTCGGGACAACCGGCGAGCCGCTGGAATTGCGGTAGAACAACGACAGCTCGATGGAACTCTGCTGAAACCCGCGCTCCGCCTCCACGGCCGCCGAACGGCGCTGCAGGATCGCACGCTGATTGTCGATGGCCTCAATCCGTGGCAACTGGCCCTCGCGGACGCCGTCCTCCAGCAGCTTCTGCCGAGCCTCAGCAACCTGCAACACCTCGCGAGTGATGCCAAGCCTGCGCCCCAGCGCCACCCATGACCAGTACCGCGAGACCGCCGTCTGTAATACCACAAGCCTCTGCTGATCCACGGAAAGGTCCGCAATCTTCCGCCCGATTTTGGCCTTGCTCAGTTCACCGCGGCGGCTGTCAATCTCGCGGTCACGCAACAGCGGCAACCGGAAGCCGGAACGAATTTCGCCCAGCGAACGCGTTGCCAGCTTGCCGTCATACGGGGCGAAAGCTCCGTCACCCAGACGATAGCCGCTGTAGAACGACATGCCCTGAAAAGACAGCGGCTGCTCTACCCAGGAATCGAAACGGCGGTTCTCATAAAAGCCGATGGAATCGGTATCCAGACGGCTGCGTAACGTCAGATCGAACTGCCCTTCCGCCGTCAGCACATCCGCCTGTGCGATGTCGCGGTCGGCCATAGCGGCCAGCAGCAACGGGTAACGCTGGCGGACAGATTCCACGATGTCTTCCACATGAATGGCCGGCGTTTGTGCATGAAGGCTCGCGGCAATCAGCATCGCCGAAAACAAATGCCTCATTTCGATTCCTTCTTCTGACCGTCAGCCATCGCTCCGACTATCGGTGGGAAGCCGTTGATCTGCCGCCACACTTCCTGGCCAACCGTCACCGTGTTCAGCAGCACCCATCCCCTGGTGCGGACGCCCTGACGAAGGTAGCTTACGTTGGGCCATCCGAAATCCTCAGGATCGGGCGACACCAGCACGCGAAACTTGCCCTTGCCGTCGTCGGTCGGATCAACCATCCGAACAACCCCTCCGTACGTGCCTCTTGCCACCGATGGCCAGCCCACAAACTGCACCGCCGGCCAGCCCTCGAACTGGAGCCGCACCTTTCGTCCCGCCGAGATCAGCGGCATGTCGTTGCCCAGCACCCAGAGCTCGACAACTGTGCTGCTGACATCGGGAACGATAGACGCAATCTCGTCACCGCCCTTCACCACCGAACCGCCGGGCTGGACCTTGATCCGGAATATCGCCCCGTCCACGGGAGCGTAGACGATCTGTGTAGACTGACGGCTGAGGCGCACCTCAATCGGCTGCAGCGCCTGTGTCGCCAGCGCGCGGTCACTCAGTGCCGATTCTCGCGACGCCCGCGCATCCCGGATCAGCGCATTCCCGGTGTTGATGGTCCGTGCCCGCTCCGCTTCCACCGTGCGCAGGAAGCTCTGTGTTTCGTCGCGCTGCGCCCGGGAGCGCTTCAGCTCAGCCTCTGCCGTGTTCTTGTCGCCCTCAGCTACTTCCAGCTGGCGCCTCGAAACCAGTCCCTTTGGAAACAGCACGCGGTGGCGGTCCAGGTTCTGAGTCGCTACCGTGTTCTTCACCACCGCTGCATCCAGGCTCTGATCGGCGGCGCGGATGCGGTCCTGCGCCTGCTGAACCCGGAACTCGGCAGCCGAGATCTCGTTCTTCAGCGATTGCTCCAGTTCCGTTACCCGTTCGTCCAGATGCTGCTGCCGGTCGCCAACAGCACGGATCCGCTCAAGCGCCGAAGTACGCTCAGCCGCGATTCGCGAGGGGAGGTTCGGGTCGAGATCTGCCAGTTCCGCAAGCGGATCGCCCGCTTTCACCCGGCTTCCCTCCGTCACATGCCATTTCACAATCCGCCCATCCACCGGAGCGTCAATGCTCTGCTGACGTTCCATCGGCCTCAGTGCAACCACATTACCAGTGCCGAAAAGGCTCTGCTGCCATGGTGCAAACCCCAGTGCCACGGTCGCCGCAAGTGCGATCAGGACCAGCACCGCTGTGATGTTCGGCCAGGATGTTTGCGGCCCAATCGTGTTCAGCGCAGGCAGCGCATGAATGCGCCGCGTCTCGACAGGCCTCGCGTAGTTATGCTTCACGTTTTCTAATAACATGTTCAGACCCTGTTCAGGAAGTCGCCGTCTGCCCCGAACCGCGTTGTACAGCTCCGCCGTGCATGGTGAATACCTGTCCGCACCTCGGCCACAAGTCCGGCCGTTCCGTTGCCACAAGCAGGGTCCACGGCGCGTCCGGGGCGAATAGTGTCCGCACAATCGGTCCGTCCGCAGACAGATCCTCAATGCTGTCCAGCGCTTCGTCAATCAGCAGCAGCCTCGGTTTGCGGAGCATCGCGCGCGCAATCGTCAGACGGAGAGCCTGACTCGGCGCCAGCGGCCGTCCGCTCGACGTGAGGTCGGTTTGCAATCCGCGAGGCAGCGCGTTCACCGCGTTCAGGACACCGGCGGAGCTGAGTGCCAGACGTACCTCGTCCGCCGTTGCTCCCACTCCCATTGTGACGTTCTCGAACACCGTGCCGGGAAAGATTTCGGTGCCGCGCACAAGCATCACCTGCTCGCGGAGCGAGTCCAGACGCAGATGCCTCAAATCGATCCCGTCCAACTCGATGCGCCCACTGTCGGGCTCGCGTAAGGCGAAGATGAGATCCAGCAGCGTGCTCTTTCCAGCCGCGCCACGGCCGTGAACAGCGATTTTGACGCCGGGGCTGAGTTCGAATGTCACGTTGCGAATCACCGGCTGGTCCGAAGCGTAGCCAAACGTCAGACCCTGAACTCGCAGGCCCGCCGGACCCAGCAGGTTCGGGGCCGATTCGCCGTCCAGACGCTCCACCGGCAGCCCGGTGACATGTTCCAGTTTGTCGAGCGCCGCCTGAAGGTCATAGAACGTTTCCAGCGACTTGCCGAATTTAGCGAAGCTGCCCACTGCCACGCTCACTACCAGTTCAGCCGCGACGAGTTGGCCCAGCGTGAGTTCGCCGGAAATTACCAGATAACCACCCATTCCGAGAAGGCCCGACAACGCGACAACTTGCAGCACCTGAGTGCCGATCATCTGCCGCAGCTCGATGCTGAAGTGCAGACCGCGGTTTTGCAACCACGCCACAACCAGTTCGTTCGTCCGCTCCGACGTCATACGCGAGCCCGCCGCGGAGCGCAGTCCAACGCTGTGCGTCGCTACCTCCTGCAGCCAGGCGACAAGCCCGTACTTGGCGTGCGATTCGGCAATGCTGGTTCGCACCGCGTTCCTCCCCAGCGCGAACAGGATCAGTGCAATCGCCGCGACCAGAACGATGTCGAACACCAGCAAATAAGGGTGATACGCGCCCAGCAGCGTGACGCCGGCCAGCGTCTGCATCAGCACCGTCAGCCCGTCTACCACCAGGATGGTCGCGCTCTTCTGCACAGTGGTGACGTCCAGAAAGCGGTTGACCAGCTCCGGAGCGTGCAACTGGTCCATGGCTCCCACCCGGAACCGCATCAGGCTGTCGAGGGTCTCCGACGCCTGGCGAACGAAAATCCGCCGCTGCATCAGCTCAAGCGTGATGCCGCGCAGCACTGTCAAGGTTCCCGAAGCAGTCAGCGCTGCCGTCACCAGGATGGTGAGCACCACGATTGGCTGTATTACGGAACCAAACGCGACAGTGTTGACCAGCGACTGTATCGTCACCGGAAGCACCAGCGACAACAGCCCGATCGCTACCGAATAGACAACCGCAACCGCGAAGCTGCTGCGCTCGGCGCGGATGAGTGAAAGGGTACGCGCCAAAACGGGCACGGCATCTGTGCTGGCATGGTGATTCACGAATTACAATATACGATATTTGAATCGGGTCTTGCAAGTCGCGTCTTTTATGTCACATAATAGAGCTTCTATGGAGCAGTGGACTTTCTTGACCAATCACGCACACATTTTGCTGTGCATCGTAAATGACCCCGAGACCCGGCTCCGCGACATGGCGGCAAAGGTCGGAATCACCGAAAGGGCAGCGCAGCGGATTGTGGCGGATTTGGAGTCGGACGGCTACATCAGTTCCGAACGGGTGGGCCGGCGAAATCGCTACGTCGTGCATTTGGAACTTCCGCTCCGCCACCCGATGGAGGAACACCGGTCCGTCGGGTTGTTACTGAAGCTGCTAAGCGACCGAAAACGGACCGCGCGGCCGCGTGCCCCCACGTGACCCCCGCCGCCCGCGCCTGACGGAGTGATATCTTAGGCGGTGTCATGAAAACCGTCCTGTCCATCCTCGCCGGCGCCTTGCTCTGCATCGCGGCCGATGTCCCGTCCAAAGACATTCAAATCGCCGGCGCCGTACTCGCCGCTCCGGCGGAACTGCGTGAAGGCGCAACCGTAATCGGCTACGAACCTTCGGGCAAACAGGTCACCATTCGGGAAGGCCGCAATGAGATGGTCTGCCTCGCCAGCGACTACACGAAGCCCGCGTTCAACGTGGCCTGCTATCACAAGGATCTGGAGCCGTTCATGGGGCGCGGGCGCGAACTGCTGTCGCAGAAGGTGACCGGAGCAAAGCGCAACGACACGCGTTTCCAGGAGATCAAGGACGGCAAGCTGTCGATGCCGAAGGATCCCCGCACACTCTATGTGCTGACGGGCACGGGTTTCGACCCGGCGACCAAAGCAGTGAAGGACTCCTACCTGCGCTGGGTGATCTACGTGCCGTACGCAACGCCCGAATCCACGGGTCTGTCGACTAAATCGTCGGAGAGCGCTCCATGGTTGATGTCGCCCGGTACCGCCGGCGCGCACGTCATGATCAGCCCGCCGAAGCCTAAGCCGTAGGCCGAATGTAGATATTGCGGAACGCGACAGGTCCATGATCGCCCTGCAGCATCAGCGGATTCTTCGCCGCTTCGGCGACCGGCATATGGGAACGCGTTCCGCCTTCCACCGTCACGTGCTCCTGCACCAGTTTCCCGTTCAACAGCACTTTGGTGAACTTCGCGTTGTCGGCCTTCTTACCGACAGCATGGAAGACCGGAGCCTGGAACCAGGCGTGAATCGACTGCCACTGCCCCGGAGGCAGGCTCGCATTCACCTTTGGCAGCGAGCCACCCACCGGCTTGCCATCGATCCAGCGATGATAGATCGCGCCGCAGTCCGACGTTTTCAGTTCCTTCGCGTTGAAGCTGTCGAAGAGCTGAATCTCGTACAATCCCTGCAGATATATTCCGGAATTCGAACCCGGCGTCAGTAAGAATTCCACATGCAGTTCGCAGTCGCCGAACGTCTCGGCCGTGGCAAGGTTTACGGTCTTGCCTTTGGACGAATTTAGAATGATCCCGCCGAGGCCTGCTTCGTAGCTCAGCGTCTTTGCGACCGCCGAATCAATGCGCACCGACCGCGCGGTGATCCACTCGTTCTGGCCCTTTACGCTCTCCGTATCGACGCCCTTCCAGCCCGTCAGGTCCTTCCCGTTGAGCAGTTGCTTCCAGCCTTTTCCGGTCTTCCACGGCGCGTCGGCCGCCAGTGCGAAAGGCGCCGCGGCGGCCGCCAGAGAGAGAAACGATCGTCTGTCCATGTGCTTATGCCTTCGCGTCGCGGGGACGCAGATAGAATTCAATGGCCTCGTCGACACCCGCGGATTTCGGCTCCTGCGCGGCGTCGGGATGCGTCTTGCGGAACCGGTCCAGCATCAGACCCTTCATCTGCGCCACCACGGCGGGGTTCTTCGCCGCGACGTCGGTGAACTCGCCCGGATCGGTCTTCAGGTCGTAGAGCCGGATATAGCGGCCTGGGGTGGGATTGTCCGTCAGATAGCCGTCAGTGCGCTTCCGCCGGCCAGAGCAGAAGATGAATTTGTGCGACCCGGTCCGCACAAAGGCTTCTTCATTTTCCAGGTATTCCGAGAAAATATGATCGCGCGCGCCGGCCTTTTTACCCGATTCCAGATACGGCCGGAGCGAAGACCCATGCCGGACCGGCAGTTCCGGCGCGCCCAGCATGTCGAGGATGGTGTGCGGCACATCGACGGACTCGGTAAAGTCGGTAACCGTACCCTGGCGAATGCGGCCCGGCCAGCGCATGATCAATGGAACACGCATGGCGGGATCGTAGCCGCAGTGCTTTTCGAACCGCCCGTGCTGTCCGAGCGAATACCCGTGATCGGCCATGTACACAACAAACGTGTTGTCCGACAGCCCGTGCTTGTCCAGCAGTGCCAGCACGCGGCCAATGTTCTTGTCCAGATATCGCGCCGAGTTGTAATACGCCGCCGCAATCCCACTCTTCTGCTCATTGCCGAGGTCGCGGAAAATGGTGGGAATTTGCCAGGCATCCTCGGGCCCGACCCGCGGAGCGTCGAAGTCCTTAGCCGTGAACTTCCGGTAGTCGGCGGGGAAGTCGAACGGAGAGTGTGGCTCCTGGAAGCTGACCCAAAGGCCGAACTGTTTGGCTTTGTTTTGTTCCAGGTACTGCTCCACCTGCGACATCAGGAACCCGCTGCGCATGCCCTCTTCGTTGCGCGGGTAGGGCAGGTTCCCGGCGTTCAGCCACTCTTCGGCAGGCGTCTTGAAGGGCTGCCACGGCAGCTTCTTCGTTGCCACCGACGCCTCCACCGGCTTGCCCCCGGCCTTCTGCCAGGCCCGGGCGATCTCACCCTCCGTCATCATGACGTCGAAGCCGTGCAGTCCAGTCTCAGCGGCCCGGTTGAAGTGCATCTTGCCGAATACGGCGGTGGAGTATCCCGCCTGCTTCAGGTGTTTGGCGATGGTCGGTTTCTGCGCATCGAGCGGCGTGGTCAGCACCGTCACGCCCGCTGCGTGCGGCATCTGGCCCGTAAAGAACGACTGGCGGGACGGCGTGCACACGGGCGAGTTGCAGTAGTGCGCCGCGAACCTGGTGCCCTGTGTCGCCAGCTTGTCCAGGTTCGGCGTATCCGCCTTGCGATTGCCGTCGCACCCCATCACGTACCCGGCGTGATCGTCGGCCAGAATGAAAATGAAATTCGGCTTCCGGCTGGTCTGGCCGATAAGCGGGGCGGCCGCGACTGCGCCGGCCACCGCGGAGAATTCACGTCTGTTCAGCATGGCTAAAAAAGGAATAATCCGGCTTTCAGTCGGAGGAATCCAATAACAACGGCGATGAGATTCAGGATCAGTGCCGTGGTCGCCACGCCGCTCGAATTCGGCGATGCGGTGTTCCGGGCCAGCAGACTAATCACCGTGCCGACCAGGGCAAACGGTATGTTGATCCAGTTCAGCGATCCCAGACAGGGAATGAAAGCGATCGCGAAACCAAAGATCGCGAGTATTCCCCAAACCAGCGCAAGCATCTGCATAGACGAATCAGCCTCCATGACCGGCGCGTCGCACCAGTCTGAACAGAATATACGCCTTCGCCGCCGCGAAGTTCAGAATCGACCCCAGCCACAGTAGCAGCGAGTAGGGGTTGGCTTCAAGAGCACCCTGAAAATCAAAGGCCGCAAGCCGCAGATACGCAGTGGTCATTCCGCAAAGCACGCAGGACGACCCGCGCAGTTTCGCTTCGCAGACCGGGATCCAGGAGTTGATCGTGTCGGCTGACACAAAGTACGGCGCCAGAACCGCAGTCATCAGCACCGCTGAGACCACCACCCACGCGATTACCAGAGCGGCTCGAACGTCGGCGGCCATGCCGTAGACTCCAGGGTTCAGCCGGCGGCTTCCATGGCGAGCACCTTTTGCAGGCGCCTCTTGTGGCGCTCGTCGCCGGAGAATGTAGCGGCAAGGTAGGTTTTCACCAGCTCCCGCGCCACCTCAATGCCTATGATCCGGGACCCGAGAACCAGCACGTTCATGTCGTCATGCTCCACGCCCTGATGCGCCGAGTAGGTGTCGTGGCACAGGCCCGCACGAACGCCACGGATCTTGTTCACCGCGACCGAGGCGCCAACACCGCTGCCGCAGATTAGCACTCCACGGTCGACCTCGCCCTTTTGAATCGCAATTCCTATGCGTTGTGAGAAATCTGGATAGTCGTCCAGTGCATCATAAGTACAGGCACCGAGATCTACTACCTCGTGGCCCAGGCTTCGGATTAAATCTACGAGCGAGTTTTTCAGTTCGAAGCCGGCGTGATCGGCTGCAGTGGCGATGCGCACGTTCTTATCATACGCGCGATACAATATGGACGTCCGTCGTCTGCTCCACCGGAGACTTCACCTTTTGTCGAGGAGGTACGAATGAGCGCTGTTGCCATCAACAGCACCTTAGCCCGTGGTGTCTTTTTTTACAGGACCACAATCGGTAAGAAAGTCGTGATGGCAGTTACCGGTCTCGTGCTGTTCGGCTTCCTTATCGGACACATGGCCGGCAATCTGCAATTCTTTCTGGGCCGCGAAACGCTGAATGCGTACGCGGAAAAACTCCACGGAACGCCCGCACTTCTGTGGGGCGCAAGAATCACGCTGCTTGTTTCAGTTGCACTTCATATTCTGGCGGCGGCACAGCTTGCCGTGCTTCAGAGAGCCGCCCGCCCGGTCGGTTATGCCAAACGGACGCCTGTGGGGTCCAGTTACGCATCACGGACCATGTACTGGAGCGGCCCCATCATTGCTGTTTTTATCGTGTACCACCTGCTGCACCTGACCACCGGGACCGTGCACCCCGGCTTTGAAGATCTCAACGCCTATGACAATGTTGTGATCGGCTTCAGCAATCCTGCGGTAGTGACGTTCTACGTCATCTCCATGCTGATGATCATGCTGCACCTGAACCACGGAGTCTGGAGCATGTTCCAGTCGATGGGCTTCTCCCATCCGCGCTATACGCCGAAGATCAGGGCGTTCGCCCGCGCGTTCTCCGTGCTGCTTGTGCTCGGTTTTCTTTCGGTGCCCGTCGCGGTACTGCTGGGCTATCATCCGGACTTCGGAAGGGTCTGAGAAATGGAATTAAACTCCAGAATACCCACGGGGCCGATTGAGACGGCCTGGGACCGGGCCCGCTTCGAACTGAAGCTGGTAAACCCGGCGAATAAGCGCAAATACGAAATCATTGTGGTGGGAAGCGGACTCGCCGGAGGCTCCGCGGCAGCGTCGCTGGGAGAACTCGGCTACAACGTCAAGTGCTTCTGCTTCCAGGATTCACCGCGACGCGCGCACTCCATCGCCGCGCAGGGTGGAATCAACGCCGCGAAGAACTACCAGAACGATGGCGATTCCATCTACCGACTCTTCTACGACACAGTGAAGGGCGGCGACTTCCGCGCCCGCGAAGCCAACGTGTATCGACTCGCGCAGATCAGCGTTGCGATCATCGACCAGTGCGTCGCGCAAGGCGTGCCGTTTGCTCGCGAATACGGCGGAACTCTCGCAAATCGCTCCTTCGGCGGCGCGCAGGTTTCGCGTACGTTCTACGCCAGAGGCCAGACAGGTCAGCAGTTGCTTCTGGGCGCGTATCAGGCGCTGGAGCGCCAGATCGGTCTCGGTCAGGTTCAGATGTTCTCGCGCAGTGAGATGCTCGACGTGATCATGATCGACGGCAAGGCGCGCGGCATCGTCACACGCGACCTGATCACCGGCAAGATCGAATCGCATCTGGCCGACGCGGTTTGCCTCGCTACCGGCGGCTACGGCAACGTGTTCTATCTGTCGACCAACGCCAAGGGCTCCAACACCACGGCCATCTGGCGGGCACACCGGCGTGGTGCTCTGTTCGGCAATCCGTGCTTCACGCAGATCCACCCCACCTGCATTCCGCAGTCGGGCGAGTATCAGTCGAAGCTGACGCTGATGTCCGAATCGCTGCGTAACGACGGCCGGATCTGGGTTCCGCTGAAGGGCGGTGACAACCGCAATCCGTCGTCAATCCCGGAGCCCGAGCGCGATTATTATCTGGAGCGCCGCTATCCCAGCTTCGGCAACCTGGTCCCGCGCGACGTCGCCTCCCGCGCCTCCAAGGGGGTGTGCGATGAGGGCCGCGGTGTGGGACCGGGCGGCCTCGGCGTGTATCTGGATTTCGCAGACGCGATCCAGCGGTTCGGGAAGAAGACGATTGAGGAGCGCTACGGCAACCTCTTCGACATGTACTTCCAGATCACCGGCGAGAACCCGTACGAAGTACCGATGCGCATCTACCCGGCCGTCCACTACACCATGGGCGGGCTTTGGGTGGACTACAACCTGATGAGCACCATCCCGGGACTGTTCGTCCTGGGTGAAGCGAACTTCAGCGACCACGGCGCCAACCGTCTCGGCGCCAGCGCGCTGATGCAGGGTTTGTCGGACGGCTACTTCGTGATTCCGTACACCGTCGGCGACTACCTGGCCACGACGAAAATGGAGAAGGTTACCCCCGATCATCCCGAGGTTCGCGCCGCGGAAGCGGGAGTCGTGGAGATGACAAAGCGGCTGCTGTCCATCAACGGCAAGCGCACCGTGGCATCGATTCACCGGGAGCTCGGCCGCATCATGTGGGACAACTGCGGCATGGGACGCAACGCCGCTGGCCTGACGAAGGCCATAGGTCAGATCCAGTCGCTGCGAGAGGAATTCTGGCAAAACGTGACCGTGCTCGGCGACAACGAGGGCATGAATCAGGGTCTGGAAAATGCTGGGCGAGTATCGGATTTCCTCGAGCTCGGCGAGTTGATGTGCCGGGATGCGCTGCATCGCGAGGAATCGTGCGGCGGCCACTTCCGCGAGGAGCACCAGACACCAGAGGGCGAAGCCCAGCGCGACGATGACAACTTCAGCTATGTCGCTGCGTGGGAGTATCGCGGAGAAAACCAGACTCCTGCGCTGCACAAAGAGCCTCTGACGTTCGACTACGTTCATCCCAGCCAGCGGAGCTACAAGTAATGAGTGGCGACAACAGCAACATGAAACTCACGCTGCATGTCTGGCGGCAGCGCAATACTACCGACGCCGGCAAGATGGTGAAATACACGGCCGAAGCGAACGAGCATATGTCGTTCCTGGAAATGCTCGACAACCTGAACGAGCAGCTCACGGAAAAGGGCGAAGAACCGATCGCCTTCGACCACGACTGTCGCGAAGGGATCTGCGGCTCGTGCGGCTTCATGATCAACGGAGTCGCTCACGGTCCGCTGCCCGGAACTACGGTCTGCCAGTTACACATGCGCCATTTCAAAAATGGCGATGAGCTCTATCTGGAACCATGGCGCGCCCGGGCGTTCCCGGTGGTAAGGGATCTGGCGGTGGACCGCGG
>Ga0163150_10005808_pt1 | contig 15512 bp, 13 predicted proteins | sample OliLakLV19P2IB_FD_148628 | JGI IMG/M metagenome (GOLD analysis project Ga0163150, IMG submission 148628) | Freshwater microbial mat bacterial communities from Lake Vanda, McMurdo Dry Valleys, Antarctica - Oligotrophic Lake LV.19.P2.IB | ecosystem: Environmental > Aquatic > Freshwater > Lake >...
CACCCACAGCACAACCCCCACCCCGGCAAGGTAGGGCCAGTCGCCGTAGTGGCTGATCTGCGAGAACACCTGCTTCACCGGACGCGGGACCTTCGTCATCCGCTCCGAGAGTTGCGCATCCAACGCAAAGGCCGCCGCCGAAACCGCGAGCGCCAGCCCGATTGCAATCCACGGAAACCGTCGGCCCTGCGGGGTGGTGGTGGTGAGATCTTTCACGCGGGCAAGCATGCGCAGGACCGCGGGTCCGCGCAACCGGGCAGTCGCAATGCCCGTTTTGATCCGACTTGCACACCAGACGGTCACCGCGTCCGGGAGGAGCGGTGTGATCCCAGGTCTCAGGTCTCAGGTCTGACGCGGCCAGGTTCGAGCTTGCGGTCGCATGCACGACCTTCGCCCCCGATAGCCCCATCGCCCACTCCTGCTCCGGCTCTCCCCCTCCGCCACTCAGGTCTCGGGTTTCCGCCCCATCCCCCTGCCGCCACTCGTCACCCGCTTGATCTGCCCGATGAACAGTTCCTCCAGTCGTTCGACGGAAAGTTGGGACTGTAGATCGGAGACGGGAACGCGGTAGCCGGTGCGGATCCGTTCCCACCAGGCGAGCACGCGCTCCGCAATGGCCTGCGGATCCCGGATGGGCACGACCGAGCCGTTCACCTCCTCGACGATCAAATCGTTCGATCCGCAGTTCGGCGTGAGAATCGCCGGCAACCCACAGGCCATGCCCTCCAACGCGGTCCGCACCAATCCCTCTTCAAGGGAAGGCAGCACGTAGAGATCGGCCGAGCGCAGACGTTCGGCAAGTTGCGCGTGCGGCAGGGAGGGCGCCCATTCGACCGGCAAATCGGCGTATTTTTCCATCAACGGGCGCATGCTGTCCGTGACCAGATCGGTCAGCAGGAGCCGGGCGTCGGGCACGGCGCGGCGGACCTGTCGGAACGCCTCCAGCAAATAGGGCGTGCCTTTTCGCAGGGAAAGCCCGCCCGTGTTGATCAACGTGAGCGGTCGATCCTTCGGGCGGGGATCGGGCGAGGGGGTGAAGGTCCGGAGATCCAGGGCGTAGATCACGTCGAGGATCTGCGCCGGATCAAAACCGCGCGTGAGGAAAGAACGGGCCACGTGAGCGCTGGGCGACAGCACGTAATCGACATCCTCCATCATTTTGAGGGCGCGCTCGTGATGCCGGGGCGAGACGGGCGGATAGGCACAGCCCCAACGCCGGTGCTCCTCGGAGAGGACCTCCCAGAACTGTGCCGGATGGGCGTTGCCGCCGTCGAGAAAGGTCAATCCCCCATGGGTCCGGGCATACCGGAAGCAGGCGTTGGCGTATCCATAGCTCGAAAGCACGCAATCGCCCGGCTGGAGCTTTGTCCGTGCCCAAAGGTCGAATAGCGGATGCAGCGCGAACCGGAGCGACTCACCCCGGTAGGGGGAAAGGGTTCGCGCTCCCGCGTAGGCGATGAGTCCGAGCAACGGGAGCAGGTCGGTTTTCGACGGCGGCACCCCCTCGATCCCGTTGCGGGTCCACATTGCCACGCCGCGAAGGAGGCCATGCTTTTCCAATAGGCGCGCGTAGTCGACGTAGTATCCGGTGCGGAAGGGAACGGCGACGACGAATCGCATGGGCGCAAATTAGACCCCGTCCGGCCCCCCGCGGAAAGATCGAAAACCATTCCCCGGAGATTCTCCCCGCCGTCCGACCCGGGCTTGCGCGGCCGGTCCGGATGGGAGACAAGAGCACGCATGACACCTGCCATGAACCCGGGGATCGCCCGGCCCTTTCCGGAGCGACCCCCTGAACCGCTCCAAGCCCGCCTTTTCCGGTCCCTGTATCGACTGAGCGGGCGCCGCGGCTTCCTGGATCGGCTGCTCTCGGAACGGCTCAAGTATCGCCGTTATTTCACTTCGGTCCCGCCTCAGGTGACCCTTCCCGACTACGACGCTATTCCGGTAAGCGTGCGGCAGACTCCCGAGGGCCTGTGGGCATCGCCGCTGATCGATGTGGTGGTGGTGGTCAAAGCGGCGGTCGGATTCCAGGCGAAGCGGATTCTCGAGGTCGGCAGCTATCGTGGATACACGGCCCGCATGATCGCGGAGAATACCCCCGACGACACGAGAATCTGGACGCTCGATGTGGATCCCCGGCATGGCGCGGCGTATGCCGATTCTCCGGTGCGGACGAAAATCGAGCGTCTCGTCGGGCGTGCCACGTTGGAGTTGGCCGGCGCCGGGGCGCCCTACGACTTGATCTTCATCGATGCCGACCACGATTTCCAGTCGGCGGCCGAACACACCCTCCTCGCCTGGCAGTTGCTCGCGCCCGGCGGCGTGGTGCTGTGGCACGACTACCGTCACGACACCTATTTCCAAGGCGGCTGTCAGGTTCCGGAGGCGATCGAGGCGGCCCGGGGCGGACGCGATGTCGTCGCCATCGAGGGCACCCTGCTGGCCATGCATTGTTCCCGACCGGGTTGGGAATCCGGTGCCGTGGCCGCACGCTACCGCGCCAACCCCGACCCGATTTGGGGCGGAGGGGCGGACGGATGAAGGCGGAGGGCATTTGTTGTAGCCGGGCCGGGTCGGCCCGGTGCTGGCGGAACCCGCAATGTGTCCGTCCCTCTATCGTCCCGGGCAGAGACATGGACGAAATCGACCTGACAATGCTGTCTCCCAGGCTCATCGATTTGCATGTATGCCAAACATGTCGAACCCGAACAATGTGAGGACTGCTGGTCAACAATGGGCCAGCCTCGACGGCTTGCGGGGGGTAGCCATCGGGATGGTCGTATTCTACCATTGTTTCTACTTTAATCCATCCCCGGGGCTTGGTGCCTTTCTGGATGGGTTACGTTGTGCGGGGAGCCTTGGAGTTTTGGTCTTCTTTGTGCTCAGCGGGTTCTTGATCGGTCTCTCGGCGTTTAGGATGCAGGGTGCGTCGGACATTCGGAGCTACGCCATTCGCAGGGGGGTTCGGATCTACCCTCCGTTTTTCTTTGCACTTCTTTTCACTGCCCCTTTCGCCCTGCTTTGGAAAGGGGAACCAGTCTCCGAGTATGTCGGCAGTTCGTTACGGTATTTGCTGACCCTGGAACATTTTGACCGGACGCCCGTGTACCAAAACCCTGTGTACTGGTCGCTGCAATGCGAGATTCACTTCTACCTAGCCCTGCCCATTGTATTCCTCTTCCTGCGGCGAAGTTCGCTCGCTATGGCTGACATCTGGACAACAGCTCTGTTCCTGGTCGTTCCGCTGGTCATCCGGGCTGGATGGCCGCCCTCCCCTCTACTTATGGGAATCGAGCGCTTTGATGCATCCATCAGGTTTCCAAGAACATTCGACGCATTCGGCTACGGAATGGGGTTCGCCTGCATCTACCTGCGGTTCCGGGAATCTCCAATCCTTCTCAAGTGGGCAGGCCGGTGCTGTGCCGCGGGGGTGGGTCTCTTCTTGCTAGTCTGCACTACCTCCGCGTGTTTTGAGCGAATCTGGGACCTCTCTGGGAGGGGGCACAATCTTGCGATTGCCGAGGCGATACGGCAATGCACGTGCGTCGCAACCTTCCTCATGTTGTTTTTAACATTAGCTCCCTCCTCTAGTCGTGCCCGGCGCCTGTTTGCGTGGGGGCCGCTCGTTGGACTCGGATCGATCAGTTACGAATGGTTTTTGCTTCACATGCCAATCGCGCAGTTCATTGGCGAGCGGGTGGGCCTGGCAGAGGGTGATCCATTCAAGTATGCACTCCGCACTGTCGGCCCGGCCCTCTTGAGCCTTGTGCTGGCTTGGGTGGTCTGGCTGCAGCTCAGCCGCCCCTTGATGGCCTATGGCCGGTCTTTCGCCTCAAGAAAATCAGCGCTAGCTAATCCTGGAGCTAACACCTGAGTCGTCGATTCCAACCATGGGACAGACATGAATGGCACTAACTTAAGCACTGTAGGGTCGGCCGTGTCGGCCGATGGCGGGAAGTTCTCACATTGGCCGACACGGCCAACACTGCAGGCTGCATCTCAAACTCGCCTTAAGTTAGCGCCATTCGGGACAGACATATCCCGCTTCACAGGTGTCCGCTTAACTGAGCGAGGGGTCGTCACCGCTCGAATATCATGAGCTTCTTCACGGATTCCTGTGGGATTTTTCATTGGCGCATGTCGAGCCCGCCGAGGTGGATGGGAATGTTGATCCGGTAATTGGCGAAGCTGCGGGATCCGCGTGCACTGGCCTTCAGGCTCTGAATGCGTGAGTTGAGGCCCTCGGAGACCGCATTGGTAATGGGATGCAGATGTAGTTGAGGATCTTCTCCAGCCGATCCTTGAAGGTTCGTGCACACCGTTTGATCGGCGCTAGCCGACTGCGCATCGCGCGGTTGCACCCCTCCTTGAAGTGGATCACTGCCTGTGTGCGGTCGCGGCGGCTCCAGAAGTCCCGGAACTGCTCCTGCAACAGCCACGCCCGTCCCACCTTTGCATCCATCGAGCAATTCCTTGCCCCGCAGGTATTCCTGCCTCCCGAGATTCTCCACTCCCCTGAGCCAAAGCTGGCGCGTCCCCTTGAGCGTCTCGCCCCCCAACGCGGTGAAAACCCAGATATGGATCGTGGTGTGCGTCCGCCTGATGGTGGTCATCTTCCACAAGCACCTGAAGCTACCGGGCACCCTTCACAGAACTCTGTAGCTTTTGAGCGTTCATCCCAATGGGAAAGTGATTCAGCATGAACTACTTACAAATACCGATCCCCGAGTTGCAGGCGCTTTATGTTGTAAGTAACTGATGCTGGGCGACTTAAAACCGGATTTTCGCGATCCGGCTTGGTGTCGCCGAGTCGCCTGCCTTGACGGCTGCTGCAGGACGTATTAGTCACAGATTGCCTGACCGTATTTGCGTTTCTCCATGGCCATTCAAGCAGAGCAATTCCCGCACCCGGAGAGCCCGATGGTGGCGGTCACCGGGTCCATGGCGATTGGCGGGGCGTCGACGTTTTTGGTAAATCTGGCCGCGGGCTTCCACGGCCGGGGATTCAAACTGTCCGTGGTGGTCATGTCCACGCGCAACGATTACCGCGACGAGTTGGCCAGTTACGGGGCTCGGGTGGTGGAGATTGACCGGGCCGACTCGATCTACGAAGACCGGATTGAAAAGGTCTACCGGGCCGTGGCCCTGCACCGGCCGCGCATGGTGTTGTCGACGCTCAGTCCTGAAAGCTTCGAGATCCTCCGGATTGCGCCCCCCGGCACGCTGCGGGCCGGCATGCTCCAGACTGACGATCCAGGGGTCTACGGGCTGGTCGGCACGTATCGTCCCTGGCTCGACGTGGTGATCGGCGTCTCCCCGACCATCTGCGACCGCGTTCGTGCCATGGAAGAGGCCGGCGGCCTTCGGGTCGAGTGCATTCCCTACGGCATTCGCTTCGACCACGGGGTCCCGGAGCGGACGCCCGATTCCGGGGCCCCGTTGCGCGTGGTCTATGTGGGGCGGTTGGACGAGGATCAAAAGCGCATCAGCCGAATCGCCGCGGTGATCCGTCGCTGTGCGGGGCGACCCATGGAGTTCACGGTGGTCGGGTCGGGCACCCGTGAAGAATGGTTCCGCGGCGAGGTGGGCGGGCTGCCGGGAGTGACCTTGATCGGGTCTGTTGGCGGGCCGGAGGTGCAGCGCATCCTGGCCGGCCAGGACGTGTTTCTGCTGTTGTCCGATTTCGAGGGCCTGCCGCTGGCGTTGCTGGAAGCGATGGGAACGGGGGTCGTGCCGGTGGTATCCGATCTGGAGAGCGGCGTTCGCGATCTGGTCGGCGACCGGCTCGGGATCCGAGTCCCCGTCGGCGACATCGACGCCGCCGTTTCCGCGCTCGAGCGTCTCGCCGCGGATCCCGCGTCGCTCGCGGCCATGGGCACCGCGTGCGCTGCACATGCGCGGTCGGAGTTCACCGCCGAGCGGATGTCGGCGCGCTACCTCGCCCTGGCCGGGGAAGCGACCGGGGCCGAAGCGCCGAGTTGGCCCTGGGAATTTCGACTTCCCGTCCCGCTCTGCCTCACTCCCCGCTGGGTGTATGCCGAACCCGCCCGGACAATCCGCCGCATGTGTCGCGGGATAGGTCTGAGCGGGCGTCGGCACCGGTCCGTGGGGGAGTAGGGATTGGGGAATGATGTGATCTTGTTGCCCTCTGATTTTGAGGGAATGCCGTTGGCGTTACTGGAAGCGATGGCGATGGGGTCGCTCCGGTGGTCTCGGATCTCGAGAGGAGAATCAGGCCCCTGGTCACGAATAACCTCGGAGTTCGCCTGCGAGTCGGTGATCTGGGGGCAACGACGGCTGCCTTTCGAGTAGGATTCTTGTTTCGTCATCCCAAAGGTTACATCCCATGGGACTCGCTAGTACAAGTTAAATCTCGGTCGCAATCGATGCCTTACCGTCCCAGATGACTGCTCCTTCGGCTTTCAGTGCAAGACGCCCCGCAATAGCTGAGCTTCATTGAGTTTGCGGAAGTAGGGACGATTGAATTCTTCCCCGGCCCGGGGGAAGAACCCGCGCCGGATCCCTTTCAACACATGCCGCAAAGGTGAGGGGAGCGCATGCAACCCACTGAGGAGGCCTGAGTGGTGGCCGCGTTCGACCTTCGCCTTGAGCGGAGCAACCACGTGGCCCGCCGGATCTTTCATATCCCACAATACCTGGTAGTCGCTCTGTTGGGGGGGCAGGGCGAAGATCGTGACATCGGCGATCTTCCTGGCCACGGTGAGAATATAAGTGGGAACGGAGTTACACAGCTCGACGCGACTCTGCGCCTTGTTGGGATCCTGAACTTCGTACCAACCGCCGGTCGGCGTGACTTCGTGGAGAAGCATGGTGGTAATTTCGAAGCCGTTCTCTGGAGAGAATACGCGGAAAAGCAACTCGGGGCTCAATTGCCAGAAGCCATGGCCCATGAAGTTGTTGGCGGCATTCACCTGGGTGAAATGCCCGCCTACGCTGACCAGTTCCATGCAGTTCCTGAGTGCCTGGGGGATGTTGAAAATGTGCTCCAAGGTACCGCCATCGTGGACCGCCGTGAACCGACCCCGCAAGGCCGCCGGGAGTGGCTGGTTCATGTCATGAAGGAGCGTTGCGCCCTCAAAATCCGACAAATCGATAGAATCCACGGTTTCTGCACCCAGAAGCTTGAAGAAGGACTCCGAATAGCCACCTACAAAAAGCGGGTCCGGCGGACAGCCCGGCTTCAAAACTTCAAGGACCGAGCTCAACCCGTCGCGCTTCGGGAAAAAGGCTTGGCGGCCGATCATGACCGTCCGGGCGAAATCGACCCCCAAGGATTTCGCCGCGCAGAGGAACTTGATGGAGGGAGTATCGAGGCCCACGATGAAAGGAGGGGAAGCAGCGGTTCGAGTGTCAGCCATTCCAACCTTGCGCTCGAACGGAGGCAACCTTTTTTTGCTATCCAGACGACGCAGTTCCACTGAATTCGAATCACACAACCATCTGTGGGAAAGTATTTTGTGAGTTGTGACTGCTTTTGCTAGACAGTGCCTGAGGGGTTCTGTTTCATTCTTCTCCCTTCTGCGCTTGCGGGTTGCTGGAAGCGCTCGACTCGGAGCGAGGTGCTCCATGAGAGACGTCGAGTTCATTCCGCGCCAGCGGCACCAAGGCAGGATTGAAAAACTGCGTCCCCATTTCCCACAAAACCGCATCACGAGAATCGATAAGGCTGCTCCAAGTCTGTTGAGGGCACTTGCCTCCGACCCTGGTCGGTTCGGCCGAGTCACGAACAAGATTCCCTTAGGACTGCAAGCCGACACCCCTCATGGCCATTCCGCCCCAACTGGAAGCCGGTCGTCTCCGACCATCGCAGGTGACCATACAAAGTTCGATTTCAGCTCATTCAGGGCCGTGCTCTACTGCGGCATGGAGACGTATTTTTCGCGGTCGTTGAAGGCTGCCGCTCAATGGTCATGATCGATGCTGTGACAGCGCCCACATGCTTCCTGTGCGGTTGCATGGAAAGACAGCCAGCCGGAACGCTGAGCGGACAGGAACTGCGTGATCTCTGGAGGGCGATTGGCCGATCCATCGATGAAGCCGCATGGGAGGCGCTCAGTCCCGGGCAGAACGTCACCTGCTTCCGCTGCACACGGTGCGGATTCGAGCATTTCGATCCCCGCTGGGCCGGTTCAGCACCCTTTTATGCCGAGTTGAATCGGGATGGTTATTATGTGAGCTGGCGGCCTGAGTTTTCACGGACTCTCAGTTGGGCAAAGAAGCGGAGGTTTGCAACCGTCCTTGATGTCGGTTGCGGACGAGGGGAGTTTCTTGACCTGGCGCGCAATGCCGGCTTGAAGACTTTCGGGATCGAATTGAACCGGGACGGCGCGGTTGTTGCGCGGGAGAAGGGGCATTCCGTTTTCTCTTGTCTATTGGAGCAACTAAAGGACGAAAGCCCCCAAACCAAATTCGATCTTATCACCTGCTTTCAGGTGATGGAGCACGTGCCGGATCCTGTCGGGCTATTGCGGCAGGCGCTTGGTTTTCTCGCTCCCGGCGGGCAGGTCTCGGTGTCAGTTCCGAACTCATTCGGTTTGTATTGGTTTCACCCTTCAGACCCCTATCAATGGCCGCCGCATCACATTTCCCGGTGGCGCAAGGCCGATCTTGTCTCGCTCGGCCGAGCCGCGGCAGCCGAGCTCGTTCAGCTCGGCGGGGACCCTTTGTATGGCGGCACCATGCTTGGCTTTTGGCGCCAAGAAGCCATCCTACGCCGAGTGCTTGGCAAAAAGCAGATGATGGGCTCGGATGTGGCAGCGAGAATGGTCTCTATGTGCTACCGAAAGCTCGGGCTCAAGTATGTTTTCAGAAACTCTGGGATCAGTCTTTTCGCTGCTTACTCGAATCGGGAGTAACGGCGGTGGGGGCGGCCGGGGCCTTCTTGGATTGAAATTTGCCAACTATGCTTCGCAGGGCTCCCCGACTCTTTTCGAGGGCCTCGGTTCGCGTGTCGGGGTCAAGTCCGAGGTGATAAATCACAAGTGCCAGCAGTGGAGCGAGCAACCCCGCCCGGGCTACCAGTGCCAGCGCTCCGTCCAAGGACATGGTCGCAAGGAGAACGCCGGCGGTTATGGCCACGCAGAGAGGAATGCAACGAAGTGTGGATCCGATATATCCGATTGTGGATTCTTTCCATGAAAGCCTAAAAAACTTCCGAAACTCATGGATTCCCGCCTGACTTGAGACGATCAGATGAAGTGCGGCGGCGAGCAGGGGCACTGAAACCATTCCCGCGTGCGGGGCGATCAGGGTTCCCAGCCCGAACAGCAATGCCCCTTCCACCGCATACGTGTAACCAAGCCACCCGAAATGTTTGCTTACCGCGGGTATGCCATTATAGAAACGCATGGTTGCATAAATCCCAGTGGTTAATGCCAGCGCAGCAGCAAGAGGGAATGGAAAATCGACTGTGCCACGGGTCCAGACCTGGACAAATGGGACGACGGTGATCGAGAGCACAAGGCAGGCCAGCAGGGCGAAAGCTGCGGTCAATTGCATGGCCTGCCGATACCTTTTTCGCAGGCTGGTATGTTCGTTCCTAGTCTGCATCTCGCAAAAGCCGGGCGTGCTGTAGTCCAGCGGGCGCGACAGCAACTGAAGCGTGATCATGAAGGGCCGGTTGCAGACGGACCAGATGGCCGCCTGCTCAAGTCCCAGAGCCCGGGAGATGATCAGCACGGGGCTTCCGGTCAACAACTGCCAGCCGAGGGACATCAGAAAGTTGTCGCGACTGAAAGCGAACACGGATCTGAAAATCTCGCGGGAGGGAGCGAAGAGTTGACGGATCGGCGGCAGGATTCCGAGTCGGGTGCAGGCGATGAGGCTGAACCCCATGCCCCAGACCAGACCCACCCCGGAGCTGAGAAGCATGGCGTAGATGCCCATCCCCCAATTAAACCCGATCCAAAGCGCTGCGAACAATATACAGAACAGGCCGAGGACCGAGTAATTCCCTATATCCTGTCGCTGATGTGCGTAGAGCGGTGCACCTAGAACACGCGTGGCCACGCCGATCCCGGTGATGACGCTCTGGATCCGCATCAGAAGCACGAACTCGCCTCTCAAATGTTGGGGAATGTCGAATAGCTCGCCGATCCATGGTGCGCCGATGAGAGCCACCGCTGAGATCACACCCCCGATAATCGATTGGGCAACCAGGGCCGTGGCCATCGCACGCCCGTAACGCCCATCCTCCGGCGTGTCCTTGTAGTCGATCAGGATCCTTGAAACCCCCTGCGAGATGCCGATGTCGAGCAACTGCAGATATCCGAAGATCTGCATGATGACTGCCCAGAGCCCGAACTGTTCCCTGCCGAGGTAATGCAGCGCCAACGGAATGGAGGCGAGACTGTAAATGATATTGGCCAGGATCGCCAGGTACCCGGTGATCAATCCTGCCGCGATTCGTGCTGAGCGACTCATCGGGTGCCAGGCCGGCACCGACCTACGAGGTGCGTGCGCCCGAACTTAAGTAGAAGATGCCGGTCAGCCATTGCGCGGCGGGCGCCCCTCATAGAGGCGTGGCGCAAGTGCGGGAACAGGCCGACCCGAAACACGTGACCGCCGTACCTTCGATATCGCCAGGCCGGACAGATCGGGAGCCGCCCCGTCGGATCTTGCCGCAGACCCGATCAACAAATCGCGCGGCAACCTTGATGTTCTCCTGGCCTGCGAACACTCCACGCAGCACTGCCAGCAGAAGCCCGATGAGCGTGGTCACCGTCACCGCCGGGTTCGGTAGATTCTCGCGGGCGAAGGTGGACATTGCCTTGCAGGGCCGAAGCGCCAGATGGAGGACCGGGCCTCAGACCGGAGGCGTGCCGGACCGGAACTTTTGAGCCGCGGACGGATGGGCTGCGAGGGGCGCGAGTGGGCGCGGCCCCTGGAGACGCAAGCGCCCTCGTTGCCGGGCGACTGGCACCGGCGGGGGAGCAGGAGTTCGGAGCGAGGCCCGGTATTTCCTGACCGAGAGATCGAACATCTTCAGTACCCCCAGATAGAAGATTATCTGAGGCACATTGCTGTCGTAGCTACCGGCCACGACAACGAAGTGGAACGGCTCGTAGAGGGCGCCGATCGCGAAAAACCGGCCGGCAAAGGCATACGGCGTGTCGCGGGATTCCTTGCATAATCGGAAGGCGTAGAACGCCACGGTGCCCAGGAGCGTGAGGTGAAATGCCAGGCCGACCACGCCCACGAATCGGATGGCGGACACGGGACCGGAATGGAAGGAGCCCTGAATCATGAAGTTTTCTTTGTCACTGTCCGGCCCGAGGAACCCGCCCCCGCCAAAATCCTTGTCCAGCATGATCTTGAAATTGGCCATGCTGAAACCGAAGCCATCCCCCCAGACCTTGTTCTTGATGTAGCGATCCGTGGTGAGGGCGACCCGCCACATGTCCATCCGCCACTCATTGCTGCCGACCGCCTGCCTCCTGGCATTCTCGCTCCAGTTGCCGGGGAGCCAGGATAAAGCGCGTTGCATCGTCATCGGCAGCTCGAAGAACGTTCCTTGCGCGGCGCCGAGCACCAGCATGGCTGCGAACCCGAGGATCCCGTTGCGGATCACGTTGCCCCATCCACCGTGCAGAAAGGCGGCGATTATGAAGAAACCCATAATTTGGAGCGTCATGCTCCGAAAGCCGGAGAGCAAGGTGCAGCCAATCGAGAAAAGGAAAACCAGGAACCGGTGGCCCGACATCGGGTTGAGGAGGGTGGACGGGTTCCACCGGGCCGCCGCATAGGTCATGGAGGCCAGGCCGAGAATTCCGAGTGAATCGATGCGCTCGGAGCCGATCGGTCCGAGGCTCGCGCCCTTGCCATATTCCTCCGCCATGTAGGTTCCGAGCGAAATTCCGCTGTAGAAGGGGGCGATGACCGGCACCAGGGCGGGGACAAACTGGGTCAGCACACCCAGAAGCGACACGACTGCGGAGGCGCCGAGCAGGAGCAAGGGGATCAGGTCAGGCTTGGGGGTCCCCCCGGAAGCCCGCCGGTGCGGACCAAAGTTCAGCCAGGGCAGGAGCCGGACGCGCTCGGGCCCGACAGCCACGCGGTGCAGAACGAGAAAAGCGACCACGCCAATCGCGATGTTAAAATACGGGCGGCCGCCAACGTTTTCTGATCGCATGAAAGCCAGCCCCACCGGATTCCGAAAATAGGAGATCATCAAGTAGCCCAGGTTGGCGCCGAGCACCAGATCCCGCCAATCATAGATCGGCTTCTGCCGAAGCACCTTGAGGGCATAAAAAATAAGGCACATCCCTCCGGCGAGCATCACGCTCAAGTCACGCACGTTGAACGGGAGTGGCAGGATGGAGATCCTGCCGGTCAGACCCCAGAACGCGGGAATCAGCAGCCAGATCGAGGTGCGCATCGTCAACACGACCACCAGGGTCACCACGATTCCGGCGAATCCCCCGATGACCTTCATGTCCTCGATCCCGGCGTAGACCCCCAGCACCACCGCCAGAATAAGTCCAACCAACACGGCAACCGCAACCGCCGGGTTCGGCAGGGTCCGATGGGTAAATGTCGCCATGGTCCGCAAAACCTACCCGCCCGGACGGACCGGGCAAGGCGGAAATCGGGGGAGCGGGGACCGGGGGAGGCGGAAGGATGAAGGCGGAGGGCGCAGAACGGGGTCGACGCCCCCGTCTACAGCAGAGAGCACAATGCTCCGTTGTAGCCGGGCCGGGTCGGCCCGGTGCTCCCGGGTCGCTACGGTCAGGCGCGACTGCTCACTGTTGTTCGAGGCCCGCCATCCGCCCTCCGAAGCCAAGTCGCCAGCGCGAACTGGGGCGCTCTATCAGGCGGAAGCTCAGCCAGGAAGCGAGCGTACAAGCTGCAAGTGACAACCAAGCGGCGAGGGTGGGATGAACTGCCTGCCGTGAGACCAGCAGCTTGCCGACCTCGATAAAAAGGGGATGAACCAGGTAGAAGCTGAAGCTGATAAAACCAAAGAATCGAAGCCAGGGGAGATTCATGGCCCTGTGCACCCATCCACGGGAAATCACAGTGGCCAGCAAGACAAAACCCCACAGCACGGCAAAGGGAACGACCTGTCGATGAAACGCTCCGGGGTCAAGCTCACGTCCGGTGGTCCAGGACGCAACACTCGGAACCATCAAGAATAGACCCGCCGCCGCTGCCAGAGCGAGTCCATCCGCAACCTTTGGAACACCTTGAAAAAGCGCGGGAGCAGAGGTTCGGAGCCGGAACTCAACCAGTGCAAGAAACGAGCCTACGAGGAAAGCGGGAAGATAGAATCCCAGCCGCACGTCATCCCCACGATAAGCCGAATCGGGCCAGGCCCAGAGACAGGCTCCGATTGAGGCAACGATCAAGAACCCCGCAGCGGGCAGGCGATGCCGACACGCGGCCAAGATTGCGGCCACCACTGGAAGGAGAAAGTAGTACTTGAACTCGACGGCGATGCTCCAAGTGACCCCAATGCCCTCGAGCAGGGTGAAGTGCCGGATCGCTTGCTCGGTGGAAAGCGTCATGGGTATGCCCTGAGGCTCGGGGAGTCCGAGGATCCGCCAGACGGTCGCGGTGGAAACTACGCAGCTCAGAAGGTAGACAGCGTAGAGGGGGTAGACCCGTGTGCAGCGCCGTGCAAGGTACGAAAGGAGACTCGCAACCGTGTACTTGGCGGCTCCGCCGGTGAGGAATGGGCGCGTGAGAAGGAACGCGCTGAGGACGAAAAACAGGAAGACCCCGCTCTTGCCGTTTCCGGACAGGTCGAGCGGGGGAAGCAAATGCATCCGGGCGTTGCTGGCGTGCGCCGCGAAGACGATCAGGGCAGCCAATCCCCGGAGCCCATCGAGGGCGTCGAGCTGCAGTGAGCGGTCAGACAGTTCGCGGCCCTTAAGCATTGCTGTGGCTAGTTCCCGGTAGCCTACTTCCTCCAGCCGAACGGGCAAGATCCAAGTCGGGATCTGTCGGCGACGGAGCAAAACCGGAATGAGAGACGGAGCAAAACCGGAAAGTGGTTTTAGAGGGAGAATCGGCCCAGGATGATGGGCCAAGTATCGGTGGGCATCTGCTCGAGTACCCAGAGTTGAACGCCCGGGTGGAAAAGCACGGTGACCGAGCGCTTGAGGGTTGGGGCGATCTGGAAAATCCGCCCGTTGAACTCGAGAGTATGGTCATTGTTGACCCTACGGGAGCAGCGCAGTGAGAAGTGCAGGTCGAGCAGCGTGCCGGGCGGGCATGGGCGCAAGGCATGCGTTCCGAGTTGACGGGTGATGTCGAAGAGTTCGGCTGGGGGTTTTCCGGTCGAGGGATGCGGTTTGGAGTTCTGCCGCTGGATCTCCATCTGGAGAACCTCGTTGGCATGATCGAAGCTGCGGACTTTGGCGTGCGCCAGCAGGGCAGTCATGCGCTTTTGAAAGGTGCCGAAGCGGCGCTCGATTTTCCCCTTGGCCTGAGGGGTTGGAGCGACCAGATGGGCAACATCGAGGCGACGCAAGGCGCGCTGGAATTCACTTCTGGGATCGCGGTTGTCCGAACTGGAGGAGGGACCAAAAAGGCTCAGGGCATCGGTGTAGATGGCCTCGGGCCGGCCGAAGGCTTCGAAGGCACGCCGGAAGTGGCAGAAGTGCTCCCAGGTGGTGTCGCGGGCAACGAAGCGTCCGGCGATGTTGAAGCCGGAGTGGTCATCGAGAGTGAGCAGGAGGGTCTGCTTGCACGGGGCAGCCCACCACTGGTGAATCGAGCTGTCGTGCTGCCAGAGTTCACCGAAGCGGGCGCGACGGAAGCGGCGGTAGGATCGCGGTCGCGGGGCGGCCTTGAAGGCCAAGTGCGGGAGGTGGGATTTGACGTAGAACTCGATGGTGGAACGGGCACGCCGGAAGCGGTGAAGGCGCAGCAGTTCATCGCTGACGAGTTGAAAGTTGGGCGGCCGCTGCAGGGGAAGGAACTCGCGCAGGAAGGCGATGATGTGGACGGGCCAAGGACCGTGCTGATCCCCGCCACTGGGAGCGAGGCGCAGGTTCTTGGGATCCTTCAGCCAGCGGGCTCTCAGTGCGTAGAGGCGGCTGGTGCCAATCCCCAGTCGGGAGCACGCCTCAGCGCGCCCGAGTGTTCCCTGGCTGAAGCGGGAAAGGGTGGAGCGCACAAAGTGGGCAGGCAGGCGGTGGACAAGTTGTCGTTTTTCACCCTGGCAAGGTGGCAGAAAAGCACCGGAGGGTGAATGCCCCCTCAGGCGCCCGCCCATTGGCGGGGTCCCTCCGTCGGCCTCCGCTACGCTCCGGCCTCCTCCGGGACCCCGCCAATGGGCGATCCACCCAAGCCCACGCTACCCGAAGAGGGTCATTCCGGTTTTGCTCCGTCTCTTCCGGTTTTGTTCCGGCGGCGACACCTTCATGAGGCGAAATCGGAAATTCCCCAAGCATTAGCATCTCGGGCGGGTCTGAGCTTGCCATCCAAAGCGGCGCTCCCGCGCGCCGCACTTCCATGGCCTTCGGCGAGGAAGCCTGCACCTC
>Ga0163150_10005811_pt1 | contig 15510 bp, 16 predicted proteins | sample OliLakLV19P2IB_FD_148628 | JGI IMG/M metagenome (GOLD analysis project Ga0163150, IMG submission 148628) | Freshwater microbial mat bacterial communities from Lake Vanda, McMurdo Dry Valleys, Antarctica - Oligotrophic Lake LV.19.P2.IB | ecosystem: Environmental > Aquatic > Freshwater > Lake >...
GCGTCATTTCACGCAGCAGCGCGCCCAAGGCTTCCATCGTGGGCTCGTCGAGACCCTGCGGCAGCGTGGCACCGGGTACGCCGAGGCCGCGCATCAGGGCTTCCTGCAGCGCGGCGCGGCGCGCCGTTTCGGACTGTTCGGGGGGAGAAGCTTCGCTCATTGCCGCAAGATCCATGGCGGCAGGCTGCGCCGCGTGTCAATGTCGAGGGTTGCAAACCCGCGCAAGTGTACTGCAAACGCGCGATTTGCTCGCATTGCAAGGCGCTTGCCGGGGCTTGGCGCGCCGACGCGGCGGTCATGTGCTGTGGCGGCGGCTGCTGTACGATCATGGATGAACGATGCAGGCACCGCACAGACATCGCCGCACCAAAGGGAGGCATTGGTTGTAGCAACCCGGTTCGAGTCTCCATGATTACAACGCCTGGCAACACTTCCATCCCCGCCACGCTGATTGCAGGCGACGGCATCGGCCCCGAGATCACGCGGGCCGTGGTGACGATCCTCGATCACCTCGGCAAGCCTTTCGCCTGGGATCCGCAGGCCGGCGGCATGGCTGCGGTCACGGCGGTCGGCGATCCGCTTCCGGCCGCACTCCTCAACAGCATCCGCCGCACACAGCTCGCGCTGAAAGGGCCGCTCGCGACACCCGTCGGCGGCGGCTTCCGGTCAGTCAACGTGCGCCTGCGCGAGGAGTTCAAGCTCTACGCCAACGTGCGCCCGGCGCTTACGCTCATCCCGGGCGGACGCTTCGACAATATCGACCTGGTGCTGGTCCGCGAGAATCTCGAGGGCCTGTACGTCGGCTTCGAGCACTACATTCCGATCGATGACGATCCGCATGCAGTGGCCGTCTCCTCCGGCGTCAATACGCGGGCCGGTTCGCGGCGGATCGCCGAGTTTGCGTTCGACTACGCGGTGCGCAACCGGCGTAAGAAGGTCACCATCGTGCACAAGGCCAACGTGCTGAAGGCGTTGACCGGGCTCTTTCTTGAAGCCGCGAAGGATGTGGCGCAGAAGTACGACGGCCGCGTGGCGGTGGACGACCGTATCGTCGATGCCTGCGCGATGCAGCTGGTGCTGAACCCGTGGCAATTCGATGTCATCGTCACGACCAATCTCTTCGGCGACATCCTGTCCGATGAAATCGCGGGCCTCGTGGGCGGCCTCGGCATGGCACCGGGGGCCAACATCGGCGAAACCGCCGCGATCTTCGAGGCCGTACATGGCTCCGCACCCGACATCGCCGGCATGGGCATCGCCAATCCGCTGGCACTGCTGCTGGCCGCGGCGATGATGCTCGATCATGTCGGACTGACAGATCGGGCGGCGAACCTGCGCGCCGCGATCAACACCACGCTGAACGTCGATGACGTGCGCACGCGCGACCTCGGCGGCAAGGCGTCGACCACCGACCTGGCACAGGCAATTGTTCGCCGCTTGGCCTGACGGGAACGCCATCCACGCAGCTTGACACTGCGGCAAGTCAGGGCGCCCCGAACACATCGTGAACGCCCCGACTGGACTAAATCGGCACAGGCACCAATAATCCGGGCGGGACAACGGCATTGCTTAGGGCAAGGTGCGCGTCAGACGCACCATGCCCCGGTGTCTGCACCACTACAACAACACATGACATTCTCCGACACGACTTTCTGGATCGCCCTGCTCGAGATCATCGGGATCAACATCGTTCTGTCCGGCGACAACGCCGTGGTCATCGCGCTCGCCGCACGGTCGCTGCCTGCCAAACAGCAGAAGCAGGCGGTCATCTGGGGCAGCGCTGCCGCGGTGGTGATGCGGATCGTCCTCACGATCGTCGCGGTGGAGCTGTTGCGGCTGCCCTATCTCAAGATCATCGGCGCCATTCTGCTGCTATGGATCGGCATCCAGTTGCTGCTCCCGGAACAGGAAGAGGCGCACGGCGGGAGTCGCGCCGCGCAAGGCGGGATGGCCAGCGCCATCCGTACGATCCTGATTGCCGACCTGGTGATGAGCCTCGACAATGTGATCGCCGTGGCGGCGGCGGCCAAAGGCAGCATGACGCTGCTGATTGCCGGCCTGCTGATCAGCATCCCACTGGTGATCTTCGGCAGCACACTGTTGATGAAGGTGATGGAACGGTGGCCGGTCATCATCACCATTGGCGGCGCGTTGCTCGGCTGGGTGGCGGGGGAAATGGCGATCACGGATCCGCTGGTGAAGGACTGGGTCAATGACAACGCGCAGTGGCTGCATTACGTCGCGCCGGCGGCGGGCGCCCTGTTCGTGGTTGCCGTCGGCAGGTGGCTGTCGTCAAGAGCCGGGGACCATGCCGTCGCCGAGACGGCGGCCATTGCCGCCGTGGCCGCGGCCGGACCTGCACCGACGCGACCGCGAGTCATCCTGGCGGTCGACGAATCCGAGGCAGCGGCCCGCGGGGTCGACCGCTTCGTCAGCCAGTTCGCGCTGTTCCGCGGCGCGCCCGAGGTCTTCCTCGTCAATGCGCAACGCCCGGTGCCCTTCGATGTCTCGCGCTTCGTCGACGAGGCGGCGCTGCATGCCTATCACGAAGAGACCGGCGCCAACGCGTCGGCGTATGCGCGAAAAACGTTGGACGCCGCCGGCATCAAGTATTCGCTGGTGGTCCGCATCGGCGAACCCGGCCCCTCGATCGCGCAATTCGCAGCCGAACAGCAGGCCGCGCAGATCTTCGTCGGGTGCAGCGGGCGAGGCGCGTCGCAGCAGATTCTGGGGTCCACCACCACGGACCTGTTGCGCAACACCACAGTGCCGGTGACGTTGCTGCCCTGACGGGACGTTCAGGCCCGGGGCAACGCGAACTCCCGGGCCAGCAATGTGTAGGAGTGCGCGCGCGCCGCGTAGTCGTGCGTCCACGTGACCACCACGAGTTCGTCGAGCGCGAGTTGCGCGGCAAGGTCGCGCAGCCGCTGCGCCACCTGCGGTCCGGTGCCGACGATGGCCTTGCGGCGCAGCGCTTCGATCGTCGCGCGCTCGGCCTCCGTGTACGGATGCGCGGCCGCCACTTCCGGCGTGACGAGCGCATTGCGAATCCCCTGCTCGAAGCCCGCGCGCCAGTGTTCGCGCGTCTGCAACAGCCACCGTGCCTCGGCCTCGGTGTCCGCCGCCAGCGCCCACACGCAGATCGTCGCCTGTGGCTGGGCAAGCCGCGCGCTGGGCTTGAAGCGCGTCCGGTAGAGCTGCAGCGCCTCTTCCACGCCGCGGCCGTCGGTGAAGAAATACGCAAACGCGTAGGGCAACCCGAAGTGTGCAGCCAACTGCGCGCCGTAGTCGGAGCTGCCGAGAATCCACAGCTCCGGCCGCGTCGCCCCCGTGGGATGGGCCTTGATCGTCCGATACGGATGCGCCTCCGGCAGCGGCAGGCCGGACACCCAGGCATCGAGGTCGCGGACCTGCTGCGGAAATTCGTCGTGCGCATTCGAATAGGGATTCAACGCATGCGCGGTCAGCCGGTCCGAACCGGGTGCGCGCCCGACGCCGAGATCGATGCGGCCCGGCGCGATCGCCTCCAGCACGCGAAACTGCTCCGCCACCTTGAGCGCACTGTAGTGCGGCAGCATCACGCCGGCGCTGCCGATGCGGATCCGGTCCGTGGTCGCGGCGATCGCCGCCATCAGCACTTCCGGCGCGGTGCCGACGATGCTGCCACTGTTGTGATGCTCCGAAACCCAGTACCGGTGAAACCCCAGTGCATCGCAATGCCGCGCGAGCGCCATCGACTCGCGGATGGCGACGTCCTGGCCCTGGCCCGCCGGCGAGGTCGACTGGTCGAGTATCGACAGCTTCATCGCAAGGCTGCTTCGCTGCTGCGACGCATGCGATCAGCGGCCAATGGTTTCGACGGCCGGATGCAACTGCGCGATGGCCTCGCGGACCACGTCGGCAAGCTTGCTGATGGCGACATCGATCTCCGCTGGCGTCACCGTGACGAAGGACAGGCGCATCGTGTTGGCTTCCGGCGCCTGCGCGTAGAAAGCGCTGCCCGGGACGAACGCGACACCGCGCATGACGGCCTTGGGCAGCAGCGCGATCGCATCAAGACCCTTCGGCAGCCGTACCCAGAAGAACATCCCGCCGTGCGGCGTGTTCCATGTACATCCCGCCGGCATGTGGCGCGTCAACGCTGTGGCCATTGCATCGCGCTGCGCCTTGTAGCGCGCCCGGATCTGCGGAACATGGGTGGCAAGAAAGCCGTCGCGGATCACCTCGTGCACGATCCGCTGGTTGAAACCCGGTGTGTGCAGGTCGGCCGCCTGCTTCGCCTGCAGCAGCTTCGGGTAGAGCGGTTCAGGGGCGACCACGTAACCCAGGCGGAGGCCCGGGGCCAGCACCTTCGAGAAAGAACCCAGATAGAGGACACCGGAAGGATTGCGTCCCGCCAGCGCCTTGGGCGGTGGCGTGTCGAACCACAGGTCGCCGTACGGGTTGTCCTCGACGAGCCCGATATCGAGCGCGCGCGCGCGCTCAACCAATGCTTCTCGCCGGGCTTCGCTGTAGCAGTGGCCACTGGGATTCTGGTAGTTGGGCAGCACATACATGAAGCGCGCGCCGCGCATCGTCTCATCAAGCGCGGCCGGCAGCGGGCCTTCGTCGTCGGAGGCCACGGCGACGATCTCCGGCTCGAATGCGGAAAACGCCTGCAGCGCGCCCAAGTACGTGGGCGTCTCGACCAGCACACGGCTGCCGGCATCGCACAGGATCTTGCCGACCAGGTCGAGGCCCTGCTGCGAACCCGTCGTGATCAGCACCTGGGTGGACGACACCTTCATGCCTTGGTCGACCAGGTGCGCCGCGACCCATTCGCGCAGCGGGCCAAAGCCCTCGCTGGCCGCGTACTGGAGTGCCTCGCGCGGCGTGTCCCTCAACACGCGCGCGGTGGCATCACGCAGCGCCTGCACCGGGAACGAATCGGGGGACGGCAAGCCGCCCGCCAGCGAGAGCACGCCCGGCTGTTCGGTAACCTTGAGAATTTCGCGGATGATCGAAGGATTCATCCGTTCGGCCCGGCGGGCCAGTGTCCATGTTGCCATTGGTGCTGCTCCTGTCGTCGGCCTCCGGGCCACGCTTGCCGGCGTGGAAACGAAGGTGTCGAGGACAGTGTATCAAGCAGTGGTCGGAGCCAAGACGAGCACCGCGAACAACGCGGCGCGATGGTGCCCTCTATAAGTCAAACGACGCCGACGGCCGTGCTAGCCTTCCGGCAAACGGCAGCTGTGACGAGCGCCGCGTGACGTAACGATCCCGGGAAAGGAATTCGCGGATGGCTGGCGCAGGCCTGCTACTGCTGCTCGATGATATCGCCAGCGTGCTCGACGATGTCGCGCTGCTGACCAAGCTCGCGACCAAGAAGACCGCCGGCGTGCTGGGCGACGACCTGGCGCTCAATGCGCAGCAGGTCGCCGGCGTGCGCGCCGAGCGCGAATTGCCGGTCGTGTGGGCCGTGGCGAAGGGATCGTTCGTCAACAAGGCGATCCTGGTGCCGGCAGCGCTGGTGATCAGCGCCTTCGCGCCATGGGCGATCACGCCGGTGCTGATGGTCGGCGGGGCCTACCTCTGCTACGAGGGTTTCGAGAAGCTGGCACATCGCGCGATGAAACCCGCCGGCGAACGCGCCGCCGTGCAGCGCCAGCGCTCGCAGGCGGTGGCGGATCCCGCAGTGGACCTGGTGGCCTTCGAGAAAGACAAGATCAAGGGCGCGATCCGCACCGATTTCATCCTGTCGGCGGAAATTATCATCATCACGCTCGGCACCGTCGGGGCGGCAACGTTCGGCACTCAGGTGGCCGTGCTGGTGGGCATCGCCATCATGATGACGATCGGCGTCTATGGCCTCGTCGCAGGCATCGTGAAGATCGACGACGTGGGCCTCCATCTCGGCAACCGGCCGGGCGATGGCGCGTGGGCCCGCCTGCAACGGCAAGTGGGCATGCTGCTGCTGCGAGGCGCGCCATGGCTGATGAAGGGTCTCTCGGTGGCCGGAACGGCCGCGATGTTCCTGGTGGGCGGCGGCATCATCACGCACGGCATCCACGCGCTGCAGCCCTGGGTGGACCGACTTGTCACTGCCATTGCTACCATCGGCGGGATCGGCCCGGTGCTGGCCTTCGTTACGCCGATGCTCGTCAATGCGCTGGTGGGACTGCTCGTGGGCGCGCTGCTGCTTGCAGTGGTCAGCGCGTGGCAACGGATGTTTACTCGGTCGGTGCCGTCACGTCAGCCGTGACCGCACCGACCGGTTGCACCGCCGTCAGCGCGGCCGCACACTACGGCGTCCCAGTTCGCGACATTGCGGCCGAGCGCCGCGTCACTTTGCGAAGCCATCAGCGCACGGCGTCAAACGTGGCGTCGAGTTGGTCGATCCAGTGCTGCTTCGCCGCGGGCGTGGCGAAGCTTGCCTCAAAACTGTTGCGCGCCAGCGCGTGGGCTGCGTGCACATCCAGTGTGGGCAATGCCGCGAAGGCCTCGACGAAATTGGCGTTGACATAGCCACCGAAATACGCCGGATCATCCGAGTTCACCGTAGCGCAGATCCCGGCGTCAAGCAGCGCTGCCAACGGGTGGTGGGCCAGGTCCGGGTAGACGCAGAGCTTCACGTTGGATAGCGGGCATACGGTGAGCGGCACGCGCTCGCGCGCGAGCCGGGCCACGAGGCGCGGATCTTCGATGCAACGCACGCCATGATCGATGCGCTCCACGTGCAGCACGTCTAGCGCCGCCTCGATATAGGCCGGCGGGCCCTCCTCGCCTGCATGCGCGACGCGATGCAGTCCCAGTTCCCCGCGCGGGCATACACCCGCGCGAAGTTTTCAGGTGGATTGCCGCGCTCCCCACTGTCGAGGCCGACGCCGATGAACCGGTCGCGCAGTGGCAGCGCATCCTCGAGCGTGGCAAAGGCCTCCGCTTCAGACAGGTGGCGCAGGAAACACAGGATCAGCGACGCATCGATGCCGTAACGCAAGCGGGCATCGGCACAAGCCTGCGCCAGCCCGTTGATCACGGTGGCCATGCCGATGCCCCGCGCCGTGTGCGTCTGCGGATCGAAGAACAGTTCGGCGTGCACGACATGATTGGCCGCGGCACGCGCGAAGTAAGCCATTGCCATCGCATGGAAATCGGCCTCGGTCTGCAAAACGCTGGCGCCCGCGTAATACAGGTCGAGGAAACTCTGCAGGTCCGTGAACGCATAGGCCGCGCGCAACGACGCCACGTCCGGATACGGCAGCGCAATGCCGTTGCGTTGCGCCAGCGCGAAGATCAGTTCGGGCTCGAGCGTGCCTTCGATGTGGACATGCAACTCGGCCTTGGGCATGGCGGCCAGCAGCGCCACCAGTTGCTCGCGCGACAGCGCCATCGCCCGGCTAGCCCGATCCGAACGCGCCGGCAGCCACCGGCTTCAGCCGGGCGTAGACTTCACCCACCGTCGCCGGAATGTCGGCGGTGCGCTCCGCCGCCTTGGCGGCGTCTCGCTTCGGGTCACTGCGCATGGGCATCCAGGCTCGAAATCGGTAGACTTGCAGATTGCCATGCGGCAGCGGCCCCGCCAAGGCCGCTGCCGTTTGGCTGCCTGAAATGGAACGTTTATGCTATAAGGCTCAAACTTGGAATAAACATACCAGATCGGCAGGCCACGACAGGGCCGAGCCGGCGCAACCCGCACCCCCCCCAAAGAGGAGAAACGAATGAAACGACGCGAGTTCATCACCGCCTTCGCGCTGGCTGCGGCCATCGGAACGGCTGGCCTGCCGGGCACCGCCCAGGCGCAGAACCAGGTCTGGAAGGCATCCGACGTCCACCCGCTTGGCTACCCGACGGTCGAGGCCATCCAGCGGATGGGCAAGAAGCTCGAAAAGGAAACCAACGGCCGCATCTCGATCCAGATGTTCCCGTCGATGCAACTGGGCGGCGAAAAAGAAATGATCGAGCAGGCCCAAGTCGGCGCGCTGCAGATCGCCCGCATCTCGGTGGGCGCAATGGGCCCGGTCGTGGACGAACTGAACGTATTCAATATGCCGTTCATCTTCCGCGACGAAGCGCACATGCGGAAGGTAATCGACGGCCCGATCGGTCAGGAACTGCTCGACAAGGTCAACAACAACCCGCAGTCGCGCCTGATCGTGCTGGGCTGGATGGACGCGGGCACGCGCAATGTGTATTCCAACAAGGCGGCCTCCAAGCCCGAGGACCTGAAAGGCCAGAAGATCCGCATGATGGGTAACCCGCTATTCGTCGAGACCATGAACGCAATGGGCGGCAATGGCGTAGCCATGGGCTTCAACGAACTGTTCAGCGCGTTGCAGACGGGCGTGGTGGACGGCGCCGAAAACAATCCGCCCACCTTGCTCGCGCAAAACCACTATCAGGTCAGCAAGATCTACAGCCAGACGGGTCACCTCATCATTCCAGAGATCTTCGTGTTCTCCAAGAAGACATGGGAAGGCCTGTCCAAGGCTGATCAGGATTTGCTGAAGAAGGTGTCGCGCGAAGCACAGTTGGAACAGCGTGCCCTGTGGGATGCCTATACGGTTGAAGCCGAGAACAAGCTCAAGGCCGCCGGCATCAAGTTCGTTCCTGCCGACAAGGCCGCGTTCTACAAGGCGACGCAACCCGTGCGCGACAAGTACGGCGCGAAGTATGCTGCCTTATTGAAGCGCATCGAAAACACCAAATAATTTGGCTCACAGGAGGCACGCGGGCCCTGCGGTCCCGCGTGCCTTTTTTTTGCCTCGCCGCTCGGGAGTCCTCGAAATGAACGCAAGAGAACGTTACCGCCAGGCCATGGAGCGGTTATATATCGCGTGCATTGTGCTCGCGGGCTCCACGCTCGTCGTCATCACCCTGATGATCCCTGTGGGGGTGTTCATGCGCTACGTCATGAACAACCCGCTTTCCTGGCCGGAACCCGCATCGGTAATACTGATGCTTGTCTTCTCGTTCATTGGGGGCGCCGCCGTCTACCGTGCCAATGTGCATGTGGCCGTCCAAGCCCTTATCAACGCTGTGACGCCTGGGATTCGGTCGGCCATGCTTCACTTTGTCGACGTTTGCATGGGCGTGACGGCCCTGTTCATGATCGGCTACGGCGTGCATCTGTGCGTGATCACGCGTCTTTCCACGATGGCGGAGTTTCCGTGGCTGTCGGTTGCCTGGGTCTACGCGCCAATCCCGATCAGCGGCCTGCTCACGCTGCTTTTCCTGATCGAGCGCATCTGGCTTGGCAGTCCTCCGCAAACTTCCATCATGTATAGCGACAAAGCGATGGAGCTCGAATAGACATGGACGTTCTAGTGCTGCTGGGGACGTTTGTCGTGCTGTGCGCATTTGCCGTGCCAGTGGCTTACGCCTTGGGACTGTCGGCGATCGTCGCTGCACTCTGGGTCGACATTCCGCTCGAAGCCGTCATGCTGAAGATCTCCGACGGCATGGGCAAATTCTCGCTGCTCGCAATTCCGTTCTTCGTGCTTGCCGGCGGGATTATGGCTGAGGGGGGCATGGCGACCCGTCTCGTCAACCTGGCGCGGATATTCGTCGGCTTCATTCGTGGCGGCCTGGCGCTGGTGAACATTTTGGCCAGCACGCTGTTCGGCGCAATCTCCGGTTCCTCGGTGGCCGACACGGCATCGATCGGCTCCGTGATGATTCCGCAGATGGTGAAGGCCGGCTATCCGCGTGTCTTCGCCACCAATGTCACGATCTGCGGCTCGGTGCAGGCACTCCTGATTCCTCCTTCGCACAATGCAGTCATCTATTCGCTCGCTGCGGGCGGCACGATATCGATCGCCCACCTGTTTCTCGCCGGCGTATTTCCGGGCCTGCTCTTCGGGCTGTGCCTGATCGTACTTGTGCTCTGGACGTCGCATCGGCGCGGGTATCCCAAAGGCGATCCGATCCCGCTCGCCGCGATTCCAAAAATTGTCACTGACGCGCTGTGGGGGCTCGTCACAATTGTGATCATCATGGGCGGCATTTTGTCCGGTGTATTCACGCCCACCGAATCGGCGGCCGTGGCCTGTGTCTATGCCTTTCTGGTCACCTTCCTTGTCTACCGCGATTACAAGTGGTCGGAGTTGCCGCGCCTCGTGCACCGCGTGGTCAAGACAGTGGCAATGGTGATGATGTTGATCGGCTTTTCGGTGGCCTTCGGCTACATGATGGCGATCATGCAGATTCCCGCGAAGGTCACCGCGTTCTTCCTGTCCATCTCGGACAACAAGTACGTGTTTCTGATGCTGGTCAATTTCCTGCTGTTGGTGCTTGGCACTTTCATGGATCTCGCACCCCTTCTGCTCATCTGCACGCCGATCTTCCTGCCGGTCATCGCAAAATTCGGCATCGATCCGGTGCATTTCGGCATGATCATGATCTTGAACCTCGGAATCGGATTGATCACGCCACCGGTGGGATCGACGCTATTCGTGGGGTGCGCCGTCGGGAAAGTGACAATCGAGCAGGTGACAAAGGAGCTATGGCCCTTTTACGGGGCAATGTGCGTGGCGTTGCTGTTAGTCACTTACATCCCCGCCATCTCGCTATGGCTGCCGGGATTGATCAAGTAGCGTTGTCTCAAGTCTGTCGAGCGGGCGACTTACCGGTTTGACGTGACTCGTGCCAGAATCGGAGTGGTTCCTTGACCATCTCAACTTGTGGAGACACTCCATGTTCCATCGACCCGGCTTCGCATCATTCATCGCTCACACGGGGCAACGGCTGCGCCAGGTGCTGTCGCACATTGTCGCCGGCGCGCTGCTGGCAGCCGTGGCGGCTACTGCGCACGCGGCGCCGCTGACGCCACCGGGGGTGGACAAGGACGCCATCCGCGAAGCGATGGCGTCGGCGCTGGGCTATCGCGCGGTTGCGCCCGTACGCAAGGCCGGCGAGCCCGTCGTCACGGTGGCCGAGTACTACAACGCCGGCCTGCAGCATTACTTCATCACCGCGGAACCCGCCGAGATCGCCAATCTCGACAGCGGCGCCTTCGGAGGTGCGTGGAAGCGCACCGGACGATCGTTCAACGCGTGGGCGCTCGCCACCAAGCCGGCCGATGCCGTGCCGGTCTGCCGCTTCTTCGGCACTGACTAGTATCGCGCCAACGGCACACGCATCGGACCCAACAGTCACTTCTACACGGCCGACCCCGACGAGTGCGCGTTCGTGAAGACGGGTTACCAGGCCGTCGCGGCCAATGGCATCAGCTATCCCGCGTGGACGTATGAAGGCGATGCCTTCGCGGTCAAGCTGGCCGTTGGCGGCACGTGTCCCGGCGGCACGGTGCCTTTGTACCGCGCCTACAACGATGGCGCGCGCGGCGATCCCAACCACCGCTATTCCACCGACATCGCGTTGCTCACGTCACTGGTCGGCTGGAGCTTCGAGGGTCTTGTGATGTGCGTGCCGGTGACCGCGGCAGTGCCTGCGCCGTTCGAGGTGCGCGGGGAAATCCGCGGCTGCGACAACGCGCAATGTGCGCCGCCGGTGTCCGGGGGCGCGGCGGTCGGCCTGGTTGACCTCGTGCTCGAAATTGGCAACAGCAGCGCGGCCCCGGTCACGGTCACCATTCCTTCGGGCTTCGTGTTCGTGTCGTCGACGGGCACCTACCAGGATGGCCTGCTGCTCGACTCAACTATCGTGCAGGTGCCCGCCAACGGGTCGGTGCGCCTGTTGCTGAGCCTCTATTGCCTGCAGCAATCGCGCAGCGCCGCCAGTTCCGCGGAAACCTATGTCACTGGTGCGGTCACGACCAATCCGGGCATTCTCGCCATCATCAATCTGCCGCGCCCCCTGGGCATAGCGAACGATGCGCTCATGGCCTCGGCCACGCAGTTCGCGCTGTGGGAAGTGACCGACGGCACCGGCGCGTTGTCGGCATCGCAGTTGACGATGCTGCGCAATCTCTATGCGCTGCCCGAGACGGACGTCAGCTTTCCCGCGGCATTCGCCGCATTCCTCGACACACTGTCGGTGCTGAAGCCCGACTGACACGCCCGCGGCGCCCGGGCGGTCAGCCCAGTTCGAAGCTTGACGTTGCAATGGCCGCTGCAGGCACCGCGCGTTGTGGCGCGAATTCAGTTTCCATCGCCTTGCGCACGGCAAAAGCCTGAGTTGTCGCATCCATCGTCACGTCATCCCAGCACAAGGTTTCGCCCTTGCGCACCGGCCGCACCACCTTGACGTCGTGCGCCAGGCCCAACGGCAACCCGCCGATCTTCATGGACGTGGCTGCGGGTAGCAGCTTGCCCCACACGGTGTAACCGCCCTCGCCGTCCAGCAGGTCGCCGGGCGCCAAGTCACGCTTCGCGGTGGCCACCACGTCGGCATTCCAGCAGGTGGCAATCCCGGTGGCTTCGCCGCGCAACGCGACGCTCGCCACCGACATACCGACTTCCAGTCCGATCAGGTGCCAACGTTTGTACAGCGTGAAGTAGCGGCCGGACGGGTCCGTATGTGCGTTGTACTCCTCGAAGCAGTTGCGGATGTACTCCGTTTCGCCCTCCACCGTCACCCACACGCCCATCCGGATGTCATAGGGAATCTTGCGCCCGTTGGCCTCGAGCGAGGAAATCACCTCGACCATGCCCTTGCGCTCCAGTACGCCGCCCTCGCTGATCGGCCGCGTCACGAACGGAATGTCTTCGACGCTGGCCGGTGGATACAGGAGCCCGTTGCTCGGCACCGTGAGGCCGGTAGCGTTGGCCACGGCTGTCGATTCGATGGATGGCTTCGAGCCATCGAGGAAGCTGTTGAACATTTTCGGGTTGAGTCCGCCACGCGCGGCCTGTTCCGGCGTCAGCCCGTAGTAGCCCCACACCGTTTCAGGCGTGGACTCGCAGAAGTGCGGCAGCCACTTGTGCCCGCGCCCCGCCGCGACGACCGGAAAGCCGCACGTGCGCGCCCAGTCGACGAGATCGCAAATCAATGCCGGCTGGTCGCCGAAGGCCAGCGAATAGATCACGCCTGCCTTCGCGGCCTTGCGCGCCAGCAGCGGCCCGCAGAAGGCGTCCGCTTCCACCGTGACGTTGACCACGTGCTTGCCGTGCGCGAAAGCTTCGAGGCAATGCTCGACGGCGGCGATCGGGTGTCCAGTGCACTCGACGACGATGTCGACCTGAGGATGCCGGACCAGCGCCTGCCAATCCTCCCCGATGTGGGTGGTCCCGGACTTGATCGCGTGATCGATGCTGGATGCGGCCATCTGCGCGGCCGACCAGCCGACACGCGCGAGGTTAGCGCGCGCGCCATCGGGCGACAGGTCCGCGATGGCCACCAGATGCACGCCCGGGGTACGGGGAATTTGTGCCAGGTACATCGACCCGAACTTGCCCGCGCCGATGAGACCGACTCGCACCGGGTTGCCGGCCGCGGCGCGCTGTACCAACTTTGCATGCAGGCTCATCGTTCAGGCCGCTTCTGCAAGGACGTCCGTTGACGTGACCAGCGCGCTGGCCGGTACGCCGTCTCGCCACGGCAAGTCCACCGGGTAGTCGCGCATCAGGCAATCGTCGGGCAGGCAGCTGATGGGCGCGAACTCGCGATGCGCAATGTACTCCGGGCGCTTGAAGCGGCGGATGTGATTGCTGACCGCGCACAGGCTCAAGTACACGCTGACGCGATTCCACGGCGAGAGGTTCGATGTCGACGCGTGGACGAGACATGAGTGAAACAGGATCATCGACCCGGCCGGACCGGTAGGCGACACAATGCCGCCGGGAACATAGCGGCCGTCGGCGTCGAAATGGCCCCGCCCACCGCCACGCGCCACCAGTTGCCGGATCAGTTCGTGGTCCACGGTCCACAACGGGTAGCTGGTGGTGGTGACGTCATGCTTCGCCTCGATCACCCCCTTCTTGTGGCTGCCCGGGATGAACATCAGCGGACCGTTGAACGGATTGACGTCGTCTAAGAAGATCGCGATGTTCATCGCGCGTTCCGTGGGCATCAGGTCGTCGTTTTTCCAGGTGCCGAAGTCCTGATGCCATTGCCAGACATCGCCTTCGAAGGCCATCTTGCCGTTGATCTTGAACTGGTGCATGTACAGGGCCTCGCCCAGCAGATCCTGCACCGGTTCGATCATCCGTGGATGACGACCCAGGCGCGCGAAGGGTTCGCTGTACATGTGCGCGGCAAAGTTGGTCCGGACCGCGTCCGACCCTTTCTCGCGGACGTTGTACGCCTCGCGGCGTGCATAGAGCGCCGGCACCGTGGCGTTGAGCCGCGCGATTTCTTCTGATGCGAAGAGTCCCGGGAAAAACAGGTAGCCGTCGCGGTCGAATGCCGCATGCTGCTGCGGGGTGAGTTTCATGTCATGTCCTCCGTTGGGCGCGGGCGTTCTAAACGGCCGACACCAGGCGCAACGGGGATTATGACGCGCTCCGTCCTTCAGCGGAACGGCGGCTCCCTCGTCAGGCGCCCGCAGGGTCCGCGACGATGGGCGGCTTCGGCGAGGGCGCCTTCGGAGCCGGATCGTCCGCCTTCGGCTTCGGCGGAAGGGGTTCCTGCACGGGAGGTTGCGGGGCGTGGGCGTGCTCCCGCCCGGCGCGCTCGGCGTCCAGCAGCTCTCGGGCCTCAGCCTCGCTGCGCGGTGCTGCCGCTTGAGCGGCGGCCTCGACGCGTCCGCTCTCGACGAACTTCTTCGTCGCCTCGTTGTAGGTACGTGATGCCTTGTAGTTGCCTTCCCCGAACTCGTTGGGCTTCGTCGACATGGTGCCTCCAGAGGTTGTGGAGCGAAATTCGCCTGGTCGCGATGCCAATGACCTCCACCGGCAAGCGATGCAAAGACTCTATCGCCGACTCCTGCGCACGGGCATTCGTGTAAATCCGAATTCCGCGTAGGGATCGGCTTACGTCACGGCCCGTCTCGGGCAGAGACGCGATGAATGAGTGTTTGGCTGACATGCGAATTCTGCTTGCGCCCAGCCCATCCTTGCCTTCGACGCATTAGCATGAGGCGATGAACGCAGAATTTCAGCCGATCGTTCGCCCCGAATCTGCGGGCGCGAAGTCCCGATGGAGTTGACTTGGTGGTTCATCGGCATCGGCAGCCTGCTGATTGTGATGAACCTGGCGAGCGCGCTGATCGCGCGCCTGCCGTTGAGTCTCGCAATCCTCTACTTGGTCATCGGCATCGCCATCGGGCCCGCGGGAATGGGCTGGGTCTCCGTCGACCCGTTCCTGCATTCGAACGCGCTCGAGACGATCAGCGAAGTCGCGGTGCTCGTATCGCTATTCGCTTGCGGGTCGCAAGTCGGAAGCACCTTGCGAGGCCGCCATTGGAGCATTCCCATCCGGCTCGCCTCGGTGGCCATGCTCTCTACCGTCGTGCTGCTGACCGCCGTCGCCTATTGGGGACTGGGATTTTCGCTGGGCGCAGCCGTCCTCCTGGCCGCCATCATCGCGCCCACGGACCCGGTGCTGGCCGGGGATGTGCAGGTACTGGATCAGCGCGATCGCGATCGCTTGCGCTTCGGACTGACCGGCGAAGGTGGACTCAACGACGGCGCG
>Ga0163150_10005812_pt1 | contig 15510 bp, 18 predicted proteins | sample OliLakLV19P2IB_FD_148628 | JGI IMG/M metagenome (GOLD analysis project Ga0163150, IMG submission 148628) | Freshwater microbial mat bacterial communities from Lake Vanda, McMurdo Dry Valleys, Antarctica - Oligotrophic Lake LV.19.P2.IB | ecosystem: Environmental > Aquatic > Freshwater > Lake >...
GACGTCAAAGAGCTCACTCTTGGACACGCCGGCGTACGGGCAGCAGGTGATGTTGCGCACTGAGTTCCCGCAGGCTTCGCGCGTGGTGACACCGACGTCGGCGAGGAGCTGCATCGCCAGCTCCACGTCGTGCAGCTTCACGAAATGAAACTGGATGTTCTGGCGCGTGGTGATGTGGCCAAAGCCGCGCGAGTAGGTCTCGGCCACCGTCGCGAAGGCGTAAAGCTGGCGCGCGTCGAGCATTCCCTGCGGCACCTTGACTCGAAGCATGTGGACGTCGCCGTCCTGCCTCTGCCCATAGGTCCCGCGGACCAGGCGGAACGCACGCCATTGGTCGGGGCCGATCTCCCCACGCTCGAACTTCTCGAGCGTGGCGAGGAACTCGTCGATGTCGCGCTGGTCGGCGAAGGAGAGACGCGCGCGCCCGAGGGTCTTGGGGTCGTCAATGGCTGCCATCATCGTGCTCCTGCTGCTTGCGTGTGTTTCGAGACCTCTTGAAGCTGACGTGGAACAGCGAGCCTGCCGATGACCGACGCGAGGGCTAGGACCTTGCCGATAACGCTTCCGGCCCTATCCAGTTTTGGGTTCTCCTGAATTGGCCCCGATCGCGGTCCCCGCCCCGAACACCCTTCAGCAGCTCGCCGTGAATCTCGCGGATCAGCCGCGTCACTCCGTCGCTACACCGAGAACGACTGGCCGCATCCACAGGTCGACACCGCGTTCGGGTTCTTGATCGTGAACCCGCCACCGGTCACGGTCTCTTCGAAATCGACCTCAGCCGCTTTGAGGTAATTGAGGCTGATGGCATCCACGTAGAGTTTCACGCCGTTCGACTCGAACACCTGGTCGCTGTCGCCGAGGTTTTCTTCGATCATCAACCCGTATTGGAAGCCCGAGCATCCCCCGCCCTGAACGAAGATCCGGAGTCCGCTTTGTACCTTCTGCTCTTCCGCCAGCAGCTCACTGATTTTCGAGGCTGCCACCTGCGTCACGTTAATCATGCTCAAATCTCCTCAACTGGGGGCTTTTGTTCATTATGCCCGCCCACACTCGCGTGCTTCAAGGCGCGCCAGCCAGGCCACTCGCATCACGCGAACCACATCTGGCTACCGGGTTGTCGCCGACGTGGCTGTTACACTTCCACTTCGATGGCGCCGTCCGTGATCCTCACCGGATAAGACGATACGCTCCTGGGCGCCGGGGGCTTGAGGACCTGGCCGTCCCCGCCATCGCCTGTCCGGGTGGTAGATCGGCGGCGTGGGCCACTTTCACGAATGCAGCCATGTCACAGTGTCTCCTTGCTTTGATCCATGATGACTCCGTTGCGGCTCACATGCTCGCGCTTCTCGCACGACGGTCACGCGATGGAAGCCGGGCTCGTCGAGCTCTGGCTACAGCATGTTCAACTGTAGTTTGGCCGCCTCCGACATCATCGACGGGTTCCAGGGCGGCTCGAAGACGAGCTCGACCGTCGCCGCGGTCACGCCCCCGACCGCCTTCACCTTTCTTTCCACTTCCTGAGGGATCTCAGCGGCCGACGGGCAATTGGGCGAGGTGAGGGTCATCCGGACTCCGACCGCGCCCAAGGGGTCCACCTTGACCCCATAAATCAGTCCGATCTCCCAGATGTTGACGGGGATCTCCGGGTCAAAGACCGTCTGCAGGGCCTCGATGACGTTGGCCTCGATGACAAGTGGGTGAATAGGTGTTGTGTCCATCGTACCTCCCGAAGGTGCTCAGCGTTTGCCGATTTCTGGCCGTTAGCCCAACCGCCTATTCCGTCGAACAGGGCCGTCGCTTCTACCGCTGTCTTTGCCTTCACGCTCTCGGTCATCATCGACGCGGTGGGGTGACGGGACCCCTGACCCTCTGTTACTCAGTGATGCGTCTGGCGTTCCTTGGGATCGATGGCCATCAACTCGGCGTGAGCCTCGACGTACGCCTTGACGAGGGCCTCGGCCTGGGCCATGGCATCGGCGTCGCCGTTCCGGTAGACGTTGTTGGCTTCGATCAGATCTTTCTGGCTGGCCGGGGTCGAATCGTGGCTGTCGTAAATGGCCGTCACCGGGCAGGCTGGCACGCACGCGCCGCAGTCGATGCATTCCTCCGGATGGATGTAGAGCATGGTCATCTGCTCGAATTCCGGCTCGTCCTTCTTGGGATGAATGCAATCGACCGGGCACACGTCGACACAGGCCGTGTCCTTTGTCCCGATGCACGGATCCGTGATGATAAAAGGCATGAGCACCTCCGCAGTTTGAGAGACTCTAAGCTAGGACCGAGGATGAGAACTCTGAACCGCCACTGCCAATTCAAGATCCGCGCTCAACTGAAGAGTTGGCGGACCTTGTCTAAGCCGGCCACGAGCGCGTCGATCTCTTCACGAGTGTTGTAGAGCGCCAGTGACGCCCGCGCCGTCGCGGGCACGCCGAGCCGCTGCATCAGCGGCATGCAGCAGTGGTGCCCTGTCCTGATGGCGATCCCTTCCTGGTCGAGAATGGTGCCGATGTCATGCGGATGCACGCCATCCATCACGAAGGCGAGGATGCCAGCCTTCTCCTTCGCCGTGCCCGTCAGCTGCACGTTCGCGACCTGGGAGAGCGCCTCGGTCCCGTACGCCAACAGGTCGCACTCGTAGGTCGCCATCCAGTCCCGATCAATGCTGTTCAGGTAATCAATCGCGGCGCCCAGTCCGATCGCACCGATGATATTCGGGGTTCCCGCCTCGAACTTGTACGGGACGACGTTGTAGTGCGTCTTCTCGAACGTCACGGAGCTGATCATGTCACCGCCGCCCTGGTAAGGCGGCATCGCGTCCAGCAGGGCCGCCTTGCCGTACAGGACGCCGATACCCGTCGGCCCAAACAGCTTGTGTCCGGAGAATACATAAAAATCGCAGTCCAGTTGCCGCACATCAACGTTCAGGTGCGAGACAGCCTGAGCCCCATCGAGGAGGACCGGAATGCCGAAGCGGTGCGCCTTCTCGACAATCTGGCGGACGGGGTTGATTGTGCCAAGCGCGTTCGAGACCTGCACCACCGAGACGAACTTCGTCCGCTCGTTGAGCAGCTTCTCGTATTCCTCCAGCAACAGCTCGCCCTCGTCTGTGATGGGGATGACGCGGAGGCGCGCGCCCGTCTCCTCGCACAGGATCTGCCAGGGTACGATATTGGAGTGGTGCTCCATCGCGGAAAGCACGATCTCGTCCCCCGCCTGAATACGCTGTCGCCCGTAGGTCTGCGCAACGAGATTGATGCCCTCGGTCGTGCCGCGCACGAAGACGATCTCCCGCGACTCGGCCGCGTTCAGGAACCGCTGCACCGTGCCCCGCGCATCCTCGTACGCTTTGGTCGCCCGCTCGCTCAAGAGATGCACGCCACGGTGGATGTTCGCATTTTCCTCGGCGTAACCCCGCACCATCGCGTCGATCACCGCCTGAGGCTTCTGCGTCGTGGCTCCGTTGTCGAGATAGACCAGTGGTTTGCCGTGCACTTTCTGGCGCAGAATGGGGAAGTCCTTCCGAATACGGTAGACGTCGAACGCCGGACCCTTGGCCAAGATGTCTCCCAGCTTCGCAGCGAACGCTGACCGTGCCATCACTTCATCCATGCCAGCCGAGCGCGCGGCCTCGATGAGGGCGACCTGCACATGCGAGACAAACCCGATCGTTCGGATGCGAGCGAGCGAGGCGTCGGCCTTCAGCCCCGCGATGGTGGAGAGCGGCTGCAGGCGCTGGCTGTTCAAATCAAAGATGACCAGCGCTGGCCTGAGTGCCCGCGCCTGCGCGAGGAACTCTTCGGGTGAGCGGGCAAACACCACGTCCACGCCGCGCTGTTTGGCAGCTGCGTGGATTTTGGACGTGAACAGCAGATCGTCGACGGCGGCCAGAATCATAGCGTTGCTTCTACCCCTTTGAGTGTTGCTACCCGACGCTTCCCTCGAGGCTCACGCTCAGCAGCTTCTGGGCCTCCACGGCAAACTCCATCGGCAGCTCGCGGAAGACCTGTTTGCAGTAGCCGCTGACGATCAGGTTGACCGCATCCTCGGTCGAGATGCCGCGCTGCCGACAGTAGAAGATCTGGTCCTCGCCGATCTTCGAGGTCGAGGCTTCATGCTCCACCTGGGCCGAGCTGTTCTTGATCTCGAGATATGGGAAGGTGTGCGCCCCGCACTGGTCGCCGATCAACAGCGAGTCGCACTGCGAGTAGTTGCGCGCGTTCTGCGCGTTCTTCCCGATCTTCACCATGCCGCGGTAGGTGTTCTGTCCGTGCCCGGCCGAAATCCCCTTCGAGACGATGGTGCTCTTCGTGTTCTTCCCGAGGTGGATCATCTTGGTGCCGGTATCGGCCTGCTGCCAGTTGTTGGTCGTGGCGACCGAGTAGAACTCGCCAACCGAGTTGTCGCCCTGCAGGATGCAGCCCGGGTACTTCCAGGTAATCGCCGATCCGGTCTCCACCTGCGTCCAGGTGATCTTCGAGTTGACGCCCAGACACTTGCCCCGCTTGGTGACGAAGTTGTAGATGCCGCCCTTGCCGTCCTTGTCGCCCGGATACCAGTTCTGGATCGTCGAGTACTTAATCGTGGCGTGGTCGAGCGCGACCAGCTCGACCACCGCCGCGTGGAGCTGGTGCTCGTCGCGCATCGGCGCCGTGCAGCCTTCGAGGTAGCTGACATAGGCGCCTTCCTCGGCGACGATCAGTGTGCGCTCGAACTGGCCCGACCCCTTCGCGTTGATCCGGAAGTAGGTCGACAGTTCCATGGGGCAGCGGACGCCCTTCGGGATGTAGGCAAACGAGCCGTCGGAGAACACGGCCGCGTTGAGCGCGGCAAAGAAGTTGTCGGAATAGGGGACAACCGAACCGAGGTATTTCTTCACCAGCTCGGGATGTTCCTGCACCGCTTCCGAGAACGAACAGAAGATGATGCCCACTTCGGCGAGCTTGGCCTTGAAGGTGGTGCCCACCGACACGCTGTCGAACACGGCGTCCACCGCGACGCCGGAAAACAGTTTCTGCTCTTCGAGCGGAATTCCCAGCTTTTCAAAGGTCTTCCGCACTTCGGGGTCGACCTCGTCCATGCTCGTGAGGCTGGGCTTCTGCTTGGGCGCCGAGTAATAAATGATGTCCTGGTAGTCAATCGGGCTGTACTTGACGTTCTGCCACGTCGGCTCCTTCATCGTCCTCCACAGCCGATAGGCCTTCAACCGCCAGTCGAGCATCCAGTCGGGCTCGTTCTTCTTCGCGGAGATCAGCCGAATGATGTCCTCGTTCAAGCCCTTGGGAATCGACTCGGTCTCGACCTCCGTGACAAATCCGTATTTGTACTCTTGGGTTGCCAGTGCTTCTATGGTGTCCGTGGCCGTCAGCATGGTGTCTCCTTTTCAACTTTTCAACGCCGCTTTGAGTCTCTTACTGCTCCACTACGGTGTCGCCGGTCCGGCGGTCGCCGTTGCCAGCTCCTGCAGAACCGTCATCACTTCGTCATACGGCACCATCGTGATGGCATCGTAATCGGCCGGGCAGCCAAAGTCGCGCGGCTGCGGCGCAGTGGGATTGCCAACTGTAATGCACAGCCCGCAGCCGATGCACAGGTTCGCGACCACGTCGCAGACCAACCGGCCGTCCGCATCTTGGACGTCGATGATGCAGCCCTCCACCGGACAGGCCGCCTGGCAGATCGAGCAGGCAACGGCGCCGAAGCAGCGGTCGGGGTCGATGACGGCAATCGTCTTCGGCGGCTTCTTCCGCGGGCCGCTCATCATCTTGGTCCACATACTCGTATCAACTCGTCAGCGTGTGTACGGCTCGATGGGCACGCCGTCGTACATTTCATCGATCCGCAGGATCTCTCCCCAGCGGCTGTAGCTCGCCAACTCGTAGTCCTCACTCATGATGAGCGCCTTGATCGGCCTGGTCGGGCAGACTTCCGCGCAGAGGCCGCAGAAACTGCAGCGCGACAGGTTGAAGTCGAAATAATCGAGCACCTTGATCTTCTGCCCGGGCTCGCGGTGGCCGCCGAGGGCGATCAGGTCGTCGGGGCACGCCTTGGCGCATAGATCGCAGACGATACAGGTCTGCGCGCCGGTCCCGGGTTCGGTCTGCAGGCGCAGCACACCGCGGAAGCGCGGCGCCGTCGGACGCCGCTCCGCCGGGTACTGGAACGTAAACGCCGGCTGCGGCGTGTACTTCAGCGTCAGCCACATGCCCTTGGCGAGATCGACGAGGAAGATGGTCTTGAGGAACTTGATGATGGTCTGCATTAGGCGCGCTCGCTATTGAGCGTCGGCTCGGAATCGCCCGACATGATCGTGCGCTCCTTGCGGAGCACGGTGCCTTCCTTGCGAATCTTGTCCTGCAGCCGCATCAGGCCGTAGAGCAGCGCTTCGGGACGCGGCGGGCACCCGGACACGTAGACGTCGACCGGCACAATCTTATCGACACCCTGCAGCACGCTGTAGGTCGGGAACGGCCCGCCCGCGTTCGAGCAGCTGCCCATGGAGATGACCCACTTCGGTTCCGGCATCTGGTCGTAGAGCCGTCGCAGTACCGGCGCCATCTTCTTGGTCACCGTACCGGCGACGATCATCAAGTCCGACTGGCGCGGCGAGGCGCGGAAGACTTCGGCGCCGAAGCGCGCGATGTCGAAGCGCGACGCCGACGCGGCCATCATTTCGATGGCGCAGCACGCCAAGCCTAATCCCATCGGCCAGATCGACGACTCGCGCGCCCAGTTCAGCATGCGGTCGACGCTGGTGGTGATGAAGTTATCCTCGAACTTGTGGTCTATGAGGCCCATCGGCTACCTTGGGTAATACTGCGCGTTTTTCGAAATGAAGTCCGCCCACTTCTGCGGGGTTTCGTCGAGCGAACAAATAGCCTCGACCGGACACGCCGACACGCAGGCGCCGCAATCGATGCACTCGTCAGGATGAATATCAAGCATCTTTCGTCCCAATGCATGGTTCAGCGATAACGTAGGCCATTGTGTCTCCACTCAACGAAAGACGAGTCAGGCTTTGAATCACGCGGGTTGCGCCTGTGTTGCTTGTTCCTCGTGCGCCTGCTGCGTGCTCGCACAGATCGGGCAGCGACATAGCGCCCGCAAATGCTCGTACGTGTAGAAGCCGGTCGAGTGCCCGTCGCTCCAGTGGAAGCGGACCGCGTACCGGCCCGTCGGCTCCATCGCGAGCGGATGCATGTCTTTGCTGATCGATCCCTCGCGAAGCCGTCTCATGCCCGACAGCTCGTCAACACACCCGGCACAGGGACAGGCGAGGCGCAAGGCATAGCCGGTGTAGACGCTCTCGTGCCCGTCCTTCCACACGATCCGGATCTGGGTCGGGGAGGGCTGGGTCATCTCCGCCGGCTCCGGACGATCGGTGGCCGCGCCGCCCAGATTGAGGGTGCTCACTCCCGCTGCGATGTTCTCGGCCACGCGGAAGAAGGCACGGGCGCTCGGCGAGTCAGGCATCGACTCGACGATGGGGCGTCCCCCATCGGACGAGGTCCGGATATCTGTCGAGAGAGGGATCTCCCCGAGGAACGGAAGGTCGTTCGCCATGGCGTACCGCCGGGCGCCGCCACTGCCAAAGATCTCTTCACGCTGGCCGCAGTGCCTGCACTCGAAGCCACTCATGTTTTCGACGAGCCCGAGGATCGGGGTTCGAAGCTTTTTGAACATGAGAATGGCCTTTTCGGCCACCTGAAATGCGAGATCCTGCGGGGTCGATACGATCGCCGCACCCGTGAGCGGGATCTTCTGGCAGAGACTCAATTGGACGTCTCCGGTGCCGGGGGGCAGGTCGACCAGCAGATAGTCGAGCTCGCCCCACTCCACGCCGCTCAGGAACTGGTCCACCATCTTGCTGAGCATGGGACCCCGCCAGATGACGGCCTCGCCTTTGGGCACGAAAAAGCCCATCGACATGATCTTGACGCCGTAGTGAACGGGAGGAACGATCTTCGCGCCTCCCGGCCCGGGCGGGATGTTGGCCCCCATGAGGATCGGGATAGTCGGCCCATACACGTCGGCATCCATCAAACCCACGCGTGCGCCAAGCTTTGCGAGGGCGATGGCGACGTTCGCGCTGACAGTGGACTTTCCGACCCCGCCCTTTCCGCTCCCGATGGGCACGACGTTCTTCACCAACGGCAGCAGTTTGTCCTTCTCCTCCGACGGGGTCGCGCGCACCTGCGAGGTCATGGTGATCGCGACGTGCGTGATGCCAGGCAACGCGAGCACGACGCGGCGCGCGTCCTCCTGCATCTGCTCCCGCACGGGGCACGCGGGTGTCGTCAGCTCGACGGTGAAGGCGACGTTCTCCCCGTCGATCCGCAGGCCCTTGATGAACCCGAGCGACACGATATCGCGGTGGATGTCCGGATCTTTGATGGTCGCCAATGCGCTGAGGATTGCCTGTTCAGTAACCATCTCTCTCCCTCTAGACCTCTGAGAGTCTCTTCCATGCCTTTAGAGGCAAAGGGCATGCCGCGACGATCTTGGTCCGAGCAAAGTCAGCTTTCCCCGTAACGTATGGTGTTTGCTGGCTCGGAGCGGCGTTCCCTTGTGAGGAAGAGACTCGAGAGCGAAAGATCGAAAGATAATGAAGGGCGTTTTGTCCTTGGGCCGGACGTTTTGTCTCGTGTCGATCGGAGAGAAAGGCGGCGATCGGCATCTATAAAGGCCAGAGGAAGCACGCCGCTTGCGGGAACTGAGGGTTCGGCTCGCTTGCGGATGAATTACCGCTAGTGCGCGGCTGCGCGCGCGGGGCCAGGAATCGCCATCAGATCCGCGTGCGATTCGATGTGTGCCCTCACCATGGCCTCGGCTTGCGCCATCGCGTCGGCATCGCCGTTCCGGTAGATGGCATTCGCCTCGATGAGATCCTTCTGGCTCGCCGGTGTAGAGTCCGGACTGTCGTATATCGCTGCCACCGGGCAGGCCGGCACACATGCGCCGCAGTCGATGCACTCCTCCGGGTGGATGTAAAGTATCGTCGCCTGCTCGAACTCGGGCTCGTCCTTCCGGGGGTGGATGCAGTCAACCGGACACACATCCACGCAGGCGGTGTCCTTTGTATCGATGCAAGGGTCGGTGATGATGAACGTCATGCGCGTGACCTGAGTTTACTAATGTCCTCGCCTACGCCAGCATCGTGACGACGAGCGCGATGGCGAGGCTGACGAGCAGCAATGCCACAACCCCTTCGGCCGTACCCGAGAAAGTCCTGTCGACGTATCTGAGCCGGTCGATTGCCGATCTCACAAACATGGATGAGTTCCCCCTTTTTGAGAGTGGAGCGTTGATATGTTTACTGAGCAAAGAAGATGCCGCGACGATCTTGGTCCGAGCAAAGTCAGCTTTCCCCGTAACGTGTGGTGTTTGCTGGCTCGGAGCGGCGTTCCCTTGTGAGGAAGAGACTCGAGAGCGAAAGAAATGATGGGCGTTTTGTCCTAGAGGGCTGGACGTTTTGTCTGGCTACCCTCATGCCGAGAGCCCCTTGTCCACGGGCTTTTCCGCCGACACTGAGCCAGCGGTCAGCGCTTCCCGGCCTGTCTGGAGCGGTTCCACTTTCAGCTCGACGATGTCTGGCGGGAAGAGAAGGTCGAGGGTCCAATCGAAGGCCACACGGAAGCGCCGCTCCCAAAGGGGGAGAGTAAACAAGTAGTAGGTCCGCCAGGCAAACCAGGCGAGAAACCCTGTCAGCCTGACGCCGAAGACTCGGCCCACTCCCCGGTGGCGCCCCAGAGTCGCGAGCATCCCGACGCCGCGGTAATGGTGGGACTCCAGCTTTCCACCGGTGAGCGCCACCACGAGATTGCGGGCCACCTGCCGGCCCTGGCGCACGGCATGCTGGGCCGTGGGTGGCTGATAGCCTCCGCCTGCGTTCTGAACCAGGGCACAAGCCAGACCTCGATGCCCCGGGACTCGAGGTTCCGCTGTGCGTAAGCACTGAGCTCAGGGGGCAGTTCCTGCGCGAGGCGATCGAGCATCTCGATCAGGACCATGCGGATCTCCCCGGGGTCGATCGCTGGATAGTCCTCGAGCGCCTCGAGAACGAAGTCATGGAGTTCGCCCGCGATCTCGGTCCCGTTCAACCCTCCGCCCACGACGATGAAGGTCAGCAGAGAACTGCGCTCCGCCTTCGAGAGAAGGGCGCTCCGCTCCAGCAAGTCGATAATGCGATTTCGGATGCCAATGGCGTCCCCCAGGGTCTTCAGGGTCAACGCGTTTTCCGCGAGCCCGGGAATCCCGAAGAACTCAGTCACGCTGCCAGAGGCGAGCAGGCAGTGCTGGTAGGAGAGCAACCGAGAATGGCCGTTCTGGTCGACGAATGCCACAGTCCGCCGCACCGGATCCACCGTCTGGACCGTGCCTTCGATGAACCGGACCCGGTCGAGCATGCGGCGGATCGGGCTCACGGCGTGTCGAGCCTCCACGAGGGAGGCCGCGACCTCCGCGAGCAGATGCGTAAAGAGAAAGAAATTGCTGCGGCTGATGAGGGTGACCTCGATCTTGAGGCCCCGTTTGAGGCGGCGGTCCAGGGCAACGGCGGCATTCATCGCGCCGAAGCCGCCGCCGATGATGACGATGTCGGTGTGCGCCAGCGCCTTGCGGAGGCCCTGTCCACCTTCCGCGGCCACGTAGGCGTCGAGCGACTGAACGGGAGCATCAGCTAACAGTACTCGCTCAGTCATCGCTCGATCCATTCCACGAACGATCCGACGCTGTCCACCACCAACATGACGCGCAACACGCGATCGTTGTGATACATGTGCTTCGCGCCGGCGCGTGCCTCCTCAATCGACGCATAACGTGTCCATGTCTCGGGAATGCTCGCGGCCGTTCCTTGCCGCATGATCGGCCGCAGCCTGAATGAGCGCGTCGCCAGGTCCGCGCTCGACTGTGTAGTGTTCCGCCGCTCAATTCCGAGCGTCCAACTCGGCGGATCGCTCGCTGGAAACGATTGATTCGACGCGTCGTCCACGATATCGCGCGGCGGCTCATCCATTGTGACGATCACGTCTTTTAATGTTGATCGAGTTCCGTTTGACACCGTGGTAGCGAACGGCGCACGCATCGGCTACCTGTCTTGCCCTGCCGGTTGACCCGAGCGCTGCGGGGCTCGCTCGTGCCCCACGAACGCAAGTGCAACCAACGCCGCCTGCTCAAGCGCGTGGGCCTTCGTGGAGCCCGTCGCGGGACTGGCGCTCGCAGCGCGCTTGACCGACCGAACGGGGCGCCTGCCAGCCACCTGCTGAAGACGCGGCTGCACGAAGAAGAGGGCCCCCATATTGGCGGGTTCCTCTTGTACCCAGACGATTTCCCGGGCGCGCGCATGGCGTTCGAGCTCCCGCTCGAGCTCCCGCTTCGGGAAAGGATAAAGCTGCTCTAGCAGGACGATGGCGGTCGACGCATCTGCGCGCCGCTCACGTTCGCCGCGCAGCTCATGCCCGATCTTGCCCGAACAAACCAGGATCCGGTCCGCTGCGGTTATTTCAGCGTCGGGAATCACGGGGAGGAAGCGACCGGTCGTCAGCGCGTCCACTGGGGAACAGGCCTGGGGGTGGCGCAACAGGCTCTTCGGGGTAAAGATCACGAGCGGCTTGCGCCACCGCTGCAGGACCTGCCGTCGCAGCACATGGAAGTACTGCGCCGCAGTCGAGGGCTGGCACACTTGCACGTTGTCCTCCGCGGCGAGTTGCAGGAAGCGCTCGATGCGGGCGCTCGAGTGCTCGGGTCCTTGGCCGTCATAGCCGTGCGGCAGCAGCATCACCAGGCCTGAGAGCAGCCCCCACTTGTCCTCGGTGGCGCAAACGAATTGGTCGATGACGACCTGCGCGCCGTTGGCGAAGTCTCCGAATTGCGCCTCCCAGAGCACCAGGGCTTCCGGGTAGTCGCGGCTAAAGCCATACTCGTAGCCGAGTGCCGACGCTTCGGAGAGGGGTGTGTCATAGCACTCAAACGCGCCGTGCGCCGCGTGCAGGTGTTGAAGTGGCGTATATTCCTCTTCGGTCTTCATGTCGAAGAGCACGGCATGGCGCTGGTTGAAGGTGCCCCGCCGGCTGTCCTGTCCACTCAGACGCACGGGCGTGCCCTCCCACAGCAGAGACCCGAACGCCAGCGCCTCTGCCATCCCCCAATCGAGGGACCGTTCCCCACGGCCCATTTCTCGGCGCTGCTCGAGGCCGCGCTTGACCTTGGGATGAATATCGAAGCTCTCCGGAACCGTGGTGATGCGCTCCGAGATCTCCCGCAGAAGTTCGGGCGCGACGCCTGTGTCTACCTCCAACGAGGGGTCGTTGGAACCTCCCGTGTACTCCGACCAGTAGCTCGGAAATTCCCGCAAGATTGGCCTGGCCTTCAGGGTTTTGGCGTGCTCCTGCTCCTTTTCGAATTCTCGTCGCACCCGTTCAGCGAGTGCATCAACCTTCCGATCATCGGTGCCGATCGTCTTGGCATAGGACTTCCAGAGCAGCGAGAGAGCCTCAATCTTTTGATACAACACCGGCTGGGTGGTCGTCGGGTCGTCGACCTCGCTATGGCCATGACGACGGTAACCGATCAGATCCACCACCACGTCGCTCCAGAAGGCATAGCGGTACTCTACCGCCAGGCGCGCAACCCGCACGACGGCGTCGGGATCCTCGCCGTTGACGTGGAAGATCGGAATCGGCAGGCGCTTCGCCACGTCCGATGCGTAGCGCGAGGAGTGGAGGTCTGTCGGAACTGTCGTGAAGCCGATGAGGTTGTTGACGATGATGTGAATGGTGCCACCGACCGTGAAACCGCGCAGATCCGCCAGGTTGAGCGTCTCAGCCACGATCCCTTGGCCGGCGAAGGCCGCGTCGCCGTGCAGAGTTATGCAGAGAACCCTGGCACGGCCGCTGTCGCCGAGACGTGCCTGCTTGGCGCGTGTCCGGCCGAGGGCCACCGGGTCGACCGCTTCAAGGTGGCTGGGGTTGGAAACCAACGAGATGCGGATCTGCTGGCCTTTCCGGCTCGAGTACCAGCCGGTAGCGCCGACGTGGTACTTGACATCGCCACCTCCTAACATACTGCGGGGGTCAACATCCTCGAACCCGGCGAAGATATCGGCAGGGCGTTTGCCCATGATGTGGACCATGACGTTCAGCCGACCGCGGTGGCTCATGGCCAACACCAGCTCCTCGGTCGCGTGTTCCGCCGAGCCTTCGAGCACTTCATCGAGGAGCGGAATCAGGGCCGTCGCCCCCTCGAGGGAATAGCGTTTGGTTCCCACGTAGCGACTCTGGAGCACGCGCTCGAAGGTGTCGGCGCTGGCGAGCCGCTCGAGGAGCCGGCTTCGGTCCGGCTCGGGCGCGTCCGACTCCATGCGTTCCTGAATCCACCGGCAGCGGTCGGGATACGGCATGTGCATGAACTCGACGCCGATCGAGCGGCAATAAACGGCCCGGCCCCGGTCGGCCGCCTCGCCGGCGACGTCGAGCTCGGGGTGGGGCTGCGGTTTCAGACGCCCCAGGGGATCGATCTGTGCCTGGAGGTAGCCCCACCGGCGGAACGCATCAAGGATTCTCTCGTCGCTCATACATCAATCGCCTGGCTGAGGATAACGTCGCTCAGCCACGCCATCGGATTGGCTGGTCCGTAGCCCTTGCCGATCGCCAGCCCTCCACGAATCGCGGCGGTGACAAATTCCTTGGCGGTCGCCACGCTACGAGGAGCACTGAGGCCCTGCGCCAGGCAGGCAGCAATCGCCGAGGCGAAGATGCAGCCGGTTCCATGCGTGTTCTTCGTCTCAACCCGTTCGGCATGGAACTCGGTGACCTCGCTGCCATCGAACAGTACGTCGGTGGCCACGCCGGCGAGGTGGCCGCCCTTGACCACGACGTTTCGCGGCCCCATCCCGTGAATCGCCCGGGCCGCCTCTTTCATCTGCACCAACGTCTGAATCTCACGTCCTGTCAGCGCCCCCGCTTCGTGGAGATTGGGCGTAATGATTGTGGCGAACGGCAGCAACTTCGTCTTGAGCGCATCGATGGCATCGGGCTTTAGCAGAGGCGCGCCACTCTTGGCAATCATCACTGGGTCCACGACCAGCGGACCCAACCGGTGCTCCCGAATGTTCGTGGCGACGACCTCGATGAGTGCTGCGCTCGAAAGCATCCCCGTCTTGACGACATCGCAGCCGATGTCGCTGAGGCAAACCTCGATCTGATGGACAACAAACTCGGGCGACATCTCCACGACCCCATACACCCCTGTGGTGTTCTGAGCCGTGAGCGCCGTAATCGCTGTCATGCCAAACGCGCCCAGCGCCGAAATCGTCTTGAGGTCGGCTTGGATGCCTGCCCCACCCCCGGAGTCGGAACCAGCGATGATTAACACACGAGGAATCGCCGCCACGTTGATCTCCCTTGGTGCCTTTGGTGAAGGCTCGCAGATGCTCGCTGCTGGCGTCAGACCTGCCAGCTTTCCCTCTTCCAGGCCATGTCCCAAACCCGCCACTCATAGCGGCTGCTGGTGACGAACGCCTCTTCCAGCCGCCGCAAGTCGCGGTCGGGCAAACCATCGGCCAGGCGGTCCAGCAGGTCGCGACACCACCGGGCCGCCTCTGCGAATTCCGGCGCTGCGTACGTGTCGATCCACCGGGCATAACGGTCGTCGCTGGGTCGCGGCCGGTCGGCAAGTCGCTGCCCGATTTCACAAAAGCCCCACATGCAGGGCAGCAGTGCCGCAACCAGCTCGGCAAAGTCGCCAATGGCCGCCACGCGCAACAAAAAGTCGGTGTAGCCCTGCGTGGTCGGCGCTTTCCGTTCGCGTTCCAGTTCTTCGTGACCAATGCCGAGCTCGGCTGCGTAGGAACGGTGCAAGCACATCTCGGTCTGCAGAACAGCGGTCAGCAGTTCTGCGAGGCGCGTCATCGTCTTCATATCAGGACTGCGTGCAACTGCAAGGGCCAGCAAGCGCCCGTAGTCGATGAGAAACAGGTAATCCTGGCGCACCCACACTTTGAACTTCTCGATGTCTAGCGTACCGTTTCCGATGCCGCGCACAAACGGGTGCTGGTGCTGCGCCTCCCAGATTGAATCCACTTTCCGGCGTAGTCGTTCAGTGAATCGCTTGTCCATTGCCGCGTCATTTTTCTGCAACGCCTGCGGTTTCCGTTACCGCGTCACAGAACATCCATATCGTTGCAGCATCCGCGCGCGCCGGTGAATCGGGGCGCCGGGAACACCGCGGTCCGTTATTTCGCCTGCTCCGGCACGTATCCTGGCGGCAGCGCGGCGCCATCACCAAAAAAGAAGTCCTCCATGTGCTTCGCCACGATCTCCTGCGCCTCTTTCTGCCACGGCATCAGCCGGTACTCGTTGAGGATCATCTTCATGCGCTCTTCCCAAAGCTTCCACGCTTCCTGGGAAACGCTCTCGTACAGGCGCTGCCCGAGTTCTCCCGGCCAAGGAACCTGGTCGAGTCCCGGCAGATCTTTTTGAAACTTCACGCAGTGGACCATGCGGCCGCTCTTCTTGG